>Ga0209652_1004107_pt1 | contig 10343 bp, 6 predicted proteins | sample SaaInl74LU_5_DNA_FD_184641 | JGI IMG/M metagenome (GOLD analysis project Ga0209652, IMG submission 184641) | Marine microbial communities from expanding oxygen minimum zones in the Saanich Inlet - ESP_74LU_5_DNA (SPAdes) (version 2) | ecosystem: Environmental > Aquatic > Marine > Intertidal zone ...
GAGACTCGTGGGAAATGCTTTAGTCGTCAGATCAGGAAAGTGAAGGGCTAACAAAAAGTTATATGCCTGACTACGGATTCTCTTTTGCCAGTCAACTGGCGTGTTTGATTATTTTTGCATGTTGTCCATGCTTCGTGCTGGGTTTTGTTGATGTTACTTTGTGTTTGTTTGGTAATTGGTTTACTCGAACTAAGCAATTGATATTGGATCATTAGTTAGTTGTATGGTTTTCTAGATAAGTAGGAGTAGGAAAAGAGACTCGTGGGAAATGCTTTAGTCGTCAGATCAGGAAAGTGAAGGGCTAACAAAAAGTTATATTACTTCTTTATCTCAATCTCTAAAACAATTGGGCAGTGGTCACTCCCAAGCTCATCTGGAACCATATAACTATCCCTCACTACTACCTTTCGATCATCATCGTCTTCCATCAAATCCTTGGAACAGATGAAGTAATCTAACCTCAATCCCTTATTAGGCTCTCTATTGCCTGCTCGTTGACTCCAATAACTATAATGCCCCATTGCATCTTGATGTAGATGACGGAATGCATCAACAAATCCAGCACCCAACTGTTGATCGAAGGAGGCTCTCTCTTGGGGAGTGGTCCCAGCTGATTTGACAAGGTGCTTCGCGCCTTCATTCCATGTGTCCTTCTCATTATGAGCTACATTCAAATCACCAAGCCAAATAACTGGCTTACCCTTTTCAAGCTGTTGCATTTTGTTGAGAAAGTCTGTATCCCACTCTTCTGTCCGATATCCAAGTCGATCGAGCTTCTGACCACTGTTTGGTACGTATACATTTGTCAAGTGGAAGAGAGGAAACTCGGCCGTGACGGTACGTCCTTCACCGTCATGCTTTGGCAATCCAAGTTCTGTCATGACATTCAAGGGTTGTAGATGTGATACTGGGATGTCTCCGATTGAGTCTCCTTTCGTAGCTTCATCACCCTCTTTGTTTTTTGATGTGAAAAAAGCACCAATTTTCGCTTGCTTCTTACCCTTCTTAGATGCATCATCGCCACCACCACCTCTCTTTCTAATGAACATTGCCGTACCAGAATATCCCTTCTTAGTCGTAGAATAGCTCCAATGACTCTCAAATCCCCCAAGCTTCTCCTCAAAATGCTCTCTAATCTTCAACTTTGGATCATCCAAATGTACATCTTGCAACTTGTGCTCTTGCAAACAAATGACATCGGCTTGATACCTCTGTGCCAAATTTGCCAATGCATCTGGTTGTTTTTTAATGAATGCACGTAGCCCAGCGACATTCCAAGAGATGACTGTGAAGGTGTAACTCCCCTTGGATGTCATGGCAGTTTCGGGGTTCCATAGTCGAGTGAGGGGCATACGTTCCGTCCAGCGTTGATGGTCAGCTGCCTTGGCCTTTTTCTTTGGAGAAGATGATGACTTCTTTTTCTTTGTCGTTTTGGTGGTGGAGGAATCGTCATCTTCCGAGTCGGATGTGGTTGACTTACTCTTGCGCTTCTTTGGAGTTGCCTTCTTTTTTGCTTTTGGTGGTTCTTCATCTGACGATGATTCGGTACCCTTGGCAACCTTCTTTTTTGGTGATGCCTTCTTTTTTGGAGCTGCCTTCTTTTTTGCTTTTGGCTTTGCATCATCGTCATCATCTGATGGTGATTCGGCACCTTTTGCCACCTTCTCTTTTGGTGTGGCCTTCTTTTTTGGAGCAGCCTTCTTCTTTGTCTCTTTCTTTTCAGTAGCGACAACCTTACTTTTTTTCGTAGTGGCAGCACTGCCTTTCAGTGGTTTTGGTTTTGATTCATCCGCATCATCATTGCTCACAGCATCATCTGCAGTTGCGGCGGCGGACATTTTGCTAGCGGCTCTTTTCGGAGGCATTGTATTGAATGTAGCAGCTGGTTTGAATAATACTTGGTACTGATTATTTCTTGGTAGACCACCGATCCTCAATTGATTATTGCTAGTGCAGTATGGGACGGCAAAAAATGCAGATTCAGATCGCTGATGTAAATTGTTAAAATCTCTGCTGGAAGGAAAAGCCGCGGTTCTTGTGGACACTACTAGCAACGAGCGAATGAGTAAGACCTTGCGGATGGTAGTTGTAAAGCTGAACATATACAGTGGTGCTAAGTGTTTCAATATGACTGCGCCTATATCGGCAATCGGCACTTGGTATGAGTTTGATGTTTGGCAATTTTGGTTGCATAGCCAAAAACAGGGTCTGAGACGGCGCCGATGCAAAGATAGGAATCTTAAACTAAGATAACAAACCCTGCTTACTTAGTCTGTCAAAGATGTGTCTATCCCATGCCATCATAGTTGCGTTGCCTCATCTATCTTGCTACAACTATCATCCATAGAGCTCTTCAATAATAAATAATACAATCATGCCACCTGCTAAAAAGCGTCGGGTAGCAGCAGCCGCTGCCGCTGCAGAATTGGCCGATGCCACAATCACCACCACTAATGATAATAGTAGCGCCCTCATCAATAATAAGCTACTCCAACAGCACCGACAGGCTCTCGACACATTGCTTCAAACCGTAGATCAACTCAGCAGCAGCAGCACTGCCAGCGAAAAAAACAACAAAGTCGATGATGATACTTTATCCGAATCCATTCTTACTTCCTCATTGGCGCTGGCCAACTTGAAATCTCTACAGCGTCAAATTGCTCTGCAAGTGGAGACACAAGCCAACGAATCCAAGGAGCAAAGAGCCAAGGTTGAGGAATGTAGCTTAATGTTGGAAAATTTAACCTACGAAAGGAATTATTTGCAAAGAGAAATTGGATCACTCGAGGGTTGGAAGGCAGATGAATTGGAAAAGATGGCTTGGGCTGAATTGGGACAAACTAATAATGAAACGAGGGAATCGGGTGAGGAAGATGTTGTCATGGGCGACGCCACCACATCAACAGTTGGTGATAATACCAATAATATCATCACTACAGCTGAAGATGCCATTAATACCTACCTTCTTCTTGGCACAACTCCCAACGACACCACCACCAACAGCAACAATACCGTCGTGGACCATCGCAATCCAACAAACCACACCAAAATCCTCCAAAAACTACAATCCGACCTACTAACTCGATCCACACTCGTCACACAACTCTCCCAATCCAAATTGAAACTAACCGAATTGCAAAAGAAACGAGACGAATTGAGTGGATTCTTGACTCGTCAAATTCCGAAAAAGTTGGACGAGTTGGAGAAGGGGGCGGAGAGTTTGAATGCGTTTTTTGGGTTGCATGGTGTTTGGAGTGATGTGTTGAAGGTAGACAAGGGGAGTGGTATGGATAATGTTGATGATGATGCTAATGTTGATGATGATGACTTGAATAAGAAGAAGGTGGAGACTGCCAACATGTTGATCAATCGACCATCATTTGATAGATCAAAGAGATTTCAATTGGCAAAGTCCAATTTAGCATCTCCACTTTACGTCCTGTATGTTCAACTTGCTGGATATAAGGATGCATGGGCATCATTGGACAAAGTGGGAGAGTGTGACGATGGCAACGAATCAAATGTCCTTGGTGGATATCTTGGTGCTAGTGGAATGGATGTCACTATTGAGAAGGCTACTGAGTCAGATTGGAGAGTTGTGTTGTCACTGTCGATTTCTGGCATTATCCCGCTGGAGGTTGCATCGACATTTGGTAAAGCTGCTGGTAGTACCAACTCGCGTTCCGCATCACCTACACCTGGACAAAGTTTACTTCGTGTTGTATTTTCATATGACAATGAAGATGGTGTCGTGTATGCGTCGGTAGATGCAGATGGAAGCAAAGATGTGGGAGAGGGATTGTTGGATAGCTTATTCCCTGACGATGATGGATCTACGTTGCCTAACGTGTCGTTGTCACTTTTGAAAAGCGGCGAAGAGGAGGATGAAGCCGAAAGCGATGAAGGGGAGAGCAGTAATGTTGCGATGGATAATACGGCCGAGGAGAAGTCCACTGAAAACAAGAAGGGCAAGGCCTACTATTGGTGCCAAGTGTTGAGCGGTCTCAACTTTCCTCCACCATCTCTTGAGACTGATGTTGTCATGGACAAGGCCGAGAAAGACACTCCATTCCAAATACAAATTTGCACCAAGGCAGTGATGCGACAACTCCTTCGTCGGATTCGGGCTCGTCAAACACTATCAAGTATGGTTGTTTTTCTTGGAAGAAGAGGTCAACTTGCAAATCCGATTCCCATTCATCCCAAAATGAAACGTGACAATGCCTCTAGTAATGCTCCAACACTCAAAGCAAAATTACAATCATGGTCAAAAGAAGAAGATATGAAACGTTATGTCGCTACGATCAAGCGAAAGTCGGCAACCCTCAAAGCTTCGGTTACCATCAGCGATAATTACCCCGCGGAACCTCCAGTTTGGTCACTTCAAAGCGAGGATGGTTCAGTTGGTGCTGCCTCCTCTTTGCAGAGCAACAATGACAACAGCAAGACGGATGTTCTGTTTGATGCATCATTACATCGCATTGAATGTCATGTCAATCAAGACTTGGACAAGTTCGTATGCGAAGATGTTGAGGCAACGTACGATTGGATTTTAATTCATCAACTGGCTGATATCGTCTCGTGCTGGGATGAAATGATGAGTGCCAAAGAAGAAGGGAATGCAAACAAGTCAAAAGGACATGAACGCATACGCAAGGGCAAGGATCGAAAACTTGTAGGCTTTGGGGAGAAGTCTCCATTCTTTTGGTATCGCAATGGTTTATAGTGTTAATTGTTAATGCATAGAATCTGAAATAATGCAGGAAGAAGCTACTATGTACTTGGAATCTAAACATTAATCTCAATCTGAGGCAGCCCAAGACGGTAGCGGTAATGGTGCTGGTAACCAACCTTTCTCGGGATCTGGTTTGGTCGGATTTTGCTCGATTGCACCTTCTTTGTCAACGTTGCTTTTGACTATGTCTTTGCCCTTATTCTCTTCTGAAGGGATCTTTGCTCCTTTTGTTGTCGCGATGTGCTCAAATTTTCCTTTGATATGAGCAGTCACTGAAAAGTTAAAGCAATCCAAGGCTGCGTTCTCATTGAGCTTCTCCGTATGACTGACATTATTATTGGATCCTGGATCTTGTTCTAAGTTGTCATCATCAGAAGAACCTTCATCAACCATTGAGAAGGGGATATCTACCTCACATAAATCATCATAACTGTCATCTATCGCTGCTGCGATGTCATTTTTTGCATCGTCAGCGTCGGCTGCTTCCGACATATCCGTTGTATCGTTTGTGAAACAACTTGGCGCCTATAGATATTGTTATCTCTTGATAGTGATGAGGCTATTGCACTGCTTCAACAACTAATTTAACCACCTTTGCCATCAATCGATTTGAGTTGGCCGACCCGCGCCGAAAAAGGAGGAGTCTCCATTTCCCCTCTTCTCCCTACTTTGCTCTCGCACTTGGCAACAGCAACAAGCCAAGATAGATGGCCGCTGGTGGAGAGACCATAGAAAAGAAGAGCACGCATTCGTTACCACCGTTGTTTCCCCTGCGCAGCATGATTGCTACTTCTCTACTACTATTTCTCTTCGTGACGACACTGTCGTTCCCAAAAATAGGAGCATTTGTTACACCTCTGCACTCCTCATCAAAGACTCAACAATTTGTTCTTCAAGCTCACTCGGAGAAAGAATGGGATTTGAATGTTGCTATTGTAGGCGCAGGACCATCCGGCTTACTCCTAGCACATAAACTGCTTCGATCAAATATCCCTGTTGCAAACATTGATGTATTTGAATCAAGAGCTGATCCTCGTGATCTGCAGAAGCAGCAAGGGAGTAGAGCGTATGCTCTTGGTTTGGGAATTCGAGGAAGAAGCGCAATACGCACTGTAGATGAAGAGCTGTGGGAAGCAGTGAAAATGAGGGGCTTTGAGTGTGAACGGTTTCGTCTGCATTTAAGTCAAAAGCTAAATGTCAAATTGAGAGATAGAGAAGAAGGCGTAGAGCCAAGTGTCTTGATATATCAGACTGACTTGTGTAGTGGTCTATTGGACGAGTTGGAGACTCGATCATCAGATTCTTCACAGTGCACTGTCAAAGTTCACTATGAGACATTTATAAAGCAGGTGGACTTAGCCAATGCGATAATGGAAACTAATGAGCAAAAGATAGGTCCTTATGATCTGATCGTTGGATGTGATGGAGCTAATTCAATTGTTCGCGGTGCTCTCGACAAGTATTCGCCGCCGAATACGTTTCAATTTACACAGCGCAGACTGCTACCGGGTTGTTTTAAGGTCGCCCGCTGTGAAAAGATGCCACCGCTGTTGGATCAAAACAGTGTTGCCTTGGTATTACCAGAATCAAAAGCATTGGGTGTCACTGCATTTGTAGAACCAACAGTGAATGGAGGGTGTTGCATTTTGTTTGCTGGAAAGTTAAGTGGTGCCAGTAAGAGTGAAGCAAAAGCAGAAGAAGAAGGACAAACGGGAGTCAATTTCAATTCATTATTATTTCCCGACCCAAACTTAAGCGATGGAGATATTCGCAGCGATGGTGGGCTGACGAAAGATATGATATTTGAACAATATCCGCTGCTTGAAGGTACACCTGGAATGGACGACGCAGTGCATCAACTACTCAATCAACGCACGAGCGTAGCAGATTCTGTCAAATGTAACACATACAATTCTCCATCAACAATTACACCTACGGCTATTTGTGGAGATGCAGCACATGCCACCGGGGGAGTGAGTGGTCAAGGTTGCAATAGCGCACTAATAGATGCTGCTGTTCTTGTTGACTGTCTAAATGAAAATTACCACCCAACCACGAATGACAATATTGTTGCTACGAAAAAAGCGATGCTACATCAAAGTCTACAGTCTTACTCCAACAAACAGGTTCCACAAGGACTAGCATTGTATGATTTATCTTTTGGGAACGACGGCAAAACATTACCCATATTTAGAAATATCAAAGCGATGCTTTCCAATGTAATTGACACCATCTTTGGCGGTCGGTGGTTCGGGATTGGAAAGAAGCCCCTCCAAACGTTATTGGCTTCATCATTGGATAGTTTCACTTACATTAGACGAGATAGACAAAACTACTTTGTCGAAGAGTTTCCTAGCGATGAGGAGTTTGTCAAACAGTTGGAGAGTGTGTATGATGTATAAAGGAGGAGGATCCAACCTTCGTCATTAGAGCTATAGAATATGCGTGCCAATTTTCTACAAGAGCTGAAGCGCTAACACATATGCATAATGCTTGCAGTTTACCATAGCTACATGTTTTTAGCTCCATTTCAAAAGCTCCGTGCTAGCAGGTATGGGCCATTGCTAGATCAGAGTACGGATCGTCTCTCGGGTCTTGGTATGGTACCATACATAGATGTGCGACCAAATTTGGTGGGATTTTAGTCACGTTCACGTGAGGAAAGCGCTCCTCTTACAACCAACACGACGATCATAACATTTCTACTAAAGCTCCCTGCAAGATGAACGAGCAATACAGCACCGCCGCAAACTACAATGAATTTGAGAAGTTCATTGGCCACAGCGACTTCGCTCGGGTGCTTGCATTGTCTCATTTCTTGAAATCTCGTCTCGACGGAGACGGAAACGCACCATCCACGATTGATCTCTCTACATCTATGATGCCCAATCAGCAAACTTGTTCTTGCGTGGAAGAAGGAGAAGAAGACGTTTTTCCATTTGACGAATCAGCAGCATACATTCGTAGCACTCTGATTGGCAAAGAAAAAGATACGTCTCCAACTCCGATCATGAAAAGAGGAATGTGCGCCATCACGGACTCTCTCATCGACGAAACTATTATCACTTTAGCATCAGAGCTACGTTTGGCTCTAAGTGTGAAGAAACAGCTGGCTGCTACTAATGCAGTGAGTTTCAGTGAGGATTGTGAGGTTGATGGGGTTATCGGCAGAGTGGACGAAGACGGAGACGGTGTTTGCGACAAGGAGAGTAAGAAGCACGCGAGTGCTGGTAAGTCGATGGACTTAGACAGCATGACAGAAGTGAACACCAAAGCGAATGCAAACAAGTTCACGAAGGCTCAAACTGATACATTGATCAAGTGGATGATTGAGAATATCGAGCATCCATTTCTGTCTCCGATAGACATTGCCTACCTTACCGTCGAAACAGGTCTTCTTGAGGTGCAGGTGACAAATTGGGTGACAAATGCAAGGAGAAGGAATGGGAAGGCGATCATTGAGGGTGACAAAAAGCCATACCACTTTCTTGACTACTTGTTTTTGGCAACAGATAGGGAGAAGCACGTTCAAAAGAATGCATTATCAGTTGACTTGAAGCGAAACACATTGGAGTCCGAGGACAACGGCGAGGGAGTCTCTTGCCGTGCCGATGAAAATCCTCAGCCGAGCTACCCTGATCTGTCTCCTATTCGTAGCCCTGCAATGTTCAGAGAGATTTTTCGGCACGAGAATATTCAATTGGATGACTTGGATGATTCATTGGATGAGATGGTCAGAGCCCAAACTCCTACTCCTAGCTGTGCAGCTGCAGCAGCAGTTGCATATGAGTATGAAGGATCTGAATCACCCTTTGACGAGACTGCTGCTGATTTTGACTCCTAGACTATTCTCGACTGAGAAAGCAACATTTGAGCAGATCTCTACACAACCAGACAAAGAATACAACCAAGTATGTTTATACTTTTCCCTCTTTTTACAATAAAATTACAGCGGTGTAACACTTTTTGAGTCTTGTGTAGCTCCCACTTTATCTCGTTTGATGCACCTCCAAATCGAGGTAGCATGTATCAGCACCACTCCAAAGGCGATCATCGACACAGCATAGATATACGTTACGTATGATGCTAGGCAGATGACAAGCAAGTTGAACAATAATGTAGGAATAAGTAACATGGAATTCCCAATCTTTCGCAGCAGCTGTATGTCATCGGCCTTTCTTATTCTAAGCTGAAAGAACGCCAAAAACTCCATTGTCACAGCAAAACAGTATCCTACATTGGATAACTCGATGATGAATTGAAAATCAAAAGGAATGAGACATAATATTACTGCCATCCCAAGCAAGATTGCGTACTGATGTTGCGCCAAAAAGAGAGGATACACTGTGAGTGACTTGTCTTCACTTCCAAGACGTAAATAGACGCAAGCTATGCACTCACCGTTGGGGTATTGTATTGACTCTTTGTCGCAAAAATGGAAGGTACTTGACCTAACTCTGCCATTCCCATTAATTGCAAGCTATCTGCTGACATTTCACCAAAGAACAAGGCCATGAGAGACATACCAGCACCTGCGACGATCCAATTTCCTAACCACTTGCCACCTATTTCTGTAGCTGCTGTAGCAAAAGCTCCTGCCGTCCATTCGGATTGTGTCAAGGTTGATGCACCGGTAGCGATTAATACTGGCACGAGATACGATGAACAGGTTAAGAAGAATGAACCGGCCATTCCTCTCTTGAATACGTCTTTTGTGACAGAGTTTGAGTAGTGGCCCCCTTGTTCGAAGCCGTTATAACACCAATACAAGTTGTTGATAAACGGGCGAAGAGCAATACCAGCAGCGTATTGCCATGGGAACCAGCCAGATTGGCTCAAATCCAACATGTCGTCGTTGAATGTTTCCGTTTCTCCATTTGGAGTCTGAAGCCATCGATCTGTATTCACTTGAGGAATGCCCATTATAACCATGATTAAGAACGGAGCCATACTGATCACCAACACAAACAGAAGAACCTTTCCCACTATTTCGACACCTCGGTAGTTGACTATCGTCAGCAACAATGTTATGCCAACAAGAATTCCATAGCGAAGAAGAGCATTAATATCGTCGTATAAATGGGGATAAAACTGGTTGAGGACGTACTGCAAAAAGAGTACGGGCAGCGTTGCATTATTAGCAACGCCAGAAATCCAACCTAAATAACCCACGAGCAACCCAGCCTTGGGACCGAAAGCTTCTTCACACCAGCGAACTCCACCCGAGGCGCATGGGTACCGCAAACCCAACTCAGTAGTTATTAACACCTCCGGTAGCGCCCACAAAAACGGCATCACTGCAAACCCGATGATAGCATACAAATTTCCCGCAGCCCTGATGCTTGGCTCTACACCTATTGGCCCACCAGACATGGTGAAGAAAATCAATACTGCTAGCATAAATCCAGACATTTTGTGCTCCATTGCGGGCGCATCGATTCCACTACTTCTTCCCTCTCCTCGCTCCGGATCTCCGCCTGAACACGAGCCAGATGTGGCCAACGTCGACCCATCGGTTAATAATGAACTTGTTAGCGATCTGGACGAGGTGTGTTGTTTCGATGTTTTACCCAGCGAATCATATCTATCGTCGGCGTCACCTACATCA
>Ga0209652_1004108_pt1 | contig 10342 bp, 6 predicted proteins | sample SaaInl74LU_5_DNA_FD_184641 | JGI IMG/M metagenome (GOLD analysis project Ga0209652, IMG submission 184641) | Marine microbial communities from expanding oxygen minimum zones in the Saanich Inlet - ESP_74LU_5_DNA (SPAdes) (version 2) | ecosystem: Environmental > Aquatic > Marine > Intertidal zone ...
CAACCAAAAGTAACAACTTCTTCGTCATTCACACGAAGAGGAGAACGCAAGGTGGAGGTGTGATAGTCTTCGATACTAATTCCTACGCAGAGGGTGTACCTTTCCCTCCAAAACTCACCTCAGATCTCGGCCGCGCTCTCGCTCGATCGGTCAGGCCGGGCAAGAACAGCAAACCATGTTGTTGTTGGCAAAGTGATGGCACTAATAACTTGTTTCACCGCTACCAATAACATTGTCACCCCATCAATCAATCAACAGCAACATCAATAATAGACTAAAACCAGCAGCTAGCAAGAAGAGCAACTCAAATAAAAAGCAATGGCGGAGCTAGATCCCTCCATCTCCCTCCCCCTCCTTCGTGGCCTTGCTCGCAGCACCGGTTACACCAAGCAGCAACTCGAGAATGATCACACCAAACCGTCAGCAACCGATGGCAAATTGTCATCACCTAACAAATCGTCATTGTTGAAACAACCAAGCAGCCACCAAAAATCCCCACAACCAAAGAACGACAACGACAACGATGGAGGAAAAAATAACGATTCGGAACAACCACTTCCAATTAAATTACATCATCTCCTCTCCTCCAACAATAATAATGAGAATGCAGCTCACTGGATGCCACATGGGCGTAGTTTCAAAGTCTGTAACTATTCGGCATTGTTGTCTCTTTTGAATGTTTCTCCGGTGGGGGGTGAGAAAGAGGGCGGCGGCACCAATGATGGCGAACAACATCATGATTCTTCTGACAATGATAAAGTGAACCTCACGAAACTATTGAAGTGTTGGGGATTTCAGCAATTCGAATCGGGAGTGGATATGGGGACATTTTACCATGAGGATTTTTTACGTTGTCATTTGGACAAGTGTGTGGAGAGCACATCATTGTTGATGTATGATGAGGGGAGGGGATCTTCTTCGTTGTCACGGGTGGATGAGGAGGAGGAAGATAATAATGATGAAGATGAAGAGATGGAGGACGTGGGTGGGGAAGAAGAAGAAGATGAGGAAGCTGCCATAGCAGCAGCAGCGTCAGCAGCTGGTGGGGGGAACAACGACGTTGCCCCGACCGATGAAGAAACTACCTTCATGGCAATCACCGCGTGTACGGATGTTACTATTGCACGTCAATATTTAGAGATGAGTGGGAATCAATTGGAAATGGCGGTGAGTTTATTCATGGATGTCGGCGGCGGTGCTGCTGCTGGTGCTGGAGGATTGAGCGCCGCCGCCGGCTCTACGTCTTCCTCCTCCCCCGCAGCAAGGTCGTCACGGACAAATACTAAATCATCATCCAAAAAAAAGAAGAGCCAACCAAGGCGTGGTAGTAAAAAGACGGCAAAGAAGAAGGATGAACCTGACTTTTATGCAATGACACCCATGCCTCTAATTATACCATCCAAGAAGCCAAAGTTGGTGCTACCAGCACAAAAGCTTGTTCAATCGGCACTCAAAGAATATTGTGCATTCCGGGTGATTCGCCGGGCGTTGTTGATTTGGATTCAGAAACGTCGGTCGATTCGTTTGCAGAATCAGCATGAGTTTAGCCAAACGAACATCATGTTGCAATCATTACCTTCCTACAACAAGACTGATTTCCATCATTGCCATCATCATGGCACACGTCATTTTTTGTTTCAATCATTATTGCACCCCTCCCTCCCCGTGCGACGGTGTGCAGCACGTATGATTATGCACAATCTTCACCGTAGTGATGACAACAGCAGCATCAGCGGCGTTGGCGGTGACTCCAATGACGGGGGTGTGACCGAACATCACAAGAACAGGATATTGGAATTACAAGAAGTGCTCATAATTTTACTTCACGGAGTCATGTTTCAGGAACCACCCTATCAAATAGAGAGTTTTGCCGTGGGCAATAATAATGGACCCGAGGCACATCAACTGAAGTCATCACAGGGGGGAGGTGACCCGGCAATTCAACTAATGGCCATGCTACTCGCATTGGTATGTGATGGTGGCTTCAGTAATATCATTGTGGAACACGAAGTAAAGGAGCTTGTTGAACAACAAAAATATTGCGCTGTGGGAGGACAAACGTCATCATCTTTGGATGCATTGGGGATGGGGATGTTCTTGCAACACGGTGACGATATATTATGCCAATCCTTATTGCGTGAATTGTCTTCTGATTGCATTGAATCGTTCGTCGCTAGTGGAGGGTTACGATGGGCGTGTGGGAGTATAGTGAGATTGTGCCACTTGTTGGTTCACGGGGATGATGGTGATGCAGCAGCACGTCAATTCGGGCGACAGGGTAGTGAAAGTGATGATAGTCAATACGATCGAAATGTGGAACGAATGAATGAAATCACGGCCCAAACGATTCAAACTCGACTTTTGTTGTTGATTGATCTCGTTTACAAGTTAGTTTTGTTTGGAACAGTGCCCGCAGCAGTAGATGGGCGAGATCCGTTTGCTGCTGGAGACGACAAAGGGAAGGAGATCAAAGATAGAAAGAAGATGCTCGAGAAGGCAATCGCACGAAGGAAAGAAAATAGAGAGAAGGTATCTAGAATGTTGGAAGGGTCGTCTGGAGGTACATCACGGACGTCAAGTTTGTCAGCACTGCGTCAGTCATTACGTTCTACTGCTGCATCGGCAGGTATAGGTTCGCCTCAGCTTAGCAGTGAGAAGCGTGCTGGGAACACAAATGACATTGGCGGTGGTGGGGATCCACCAAATCATAGCGTGGTAGAAGAAAACCGCCGGAGGAAAGATCGAAGAAAGTCTTCGTTAGAGAGGGTCCATCAAATATTTTGGTCTTCGACCTTGCCTGCTGCGAAATGCATCCCTGCTTCCACTATTGAATTGGAAAGTGAAGATGATAATTCGGAAGGAGCGGGTGGTAATTTTACACCACTCGCCTGCCTCATTGCTGCATATGAAATTCTTCGTTCAAAACCAGCCAGCAAGTCTTCTCTTGTCACAAATGGGCAGCTGCGGGGGCTAGAAAAGAGTATCGCCACATTAGCACGATTAGTCGACCCAGCAGCAGCCAGTGCAGTTGTGGTTTCGGACCCTGACATTGCTTGGGGAACGGAATTGCCTCAAAATACGTCATCCAAGAAACGTGATAGAGCATCCTCCCACGCATCTCAGGATAGTCAACGGTCGTCTTCGTCTCCCTCGCGGGCTAGCCGAGCGCAGCAAATGGCTGATTCGCGAACAAAAAGGGCAAGGACGTCGTCGGGCAATGTTTCATCTCTTCTGGAGCGGTTGTCTGAAGTAGAAGCGCCATCTGCGAATAGATCGAGTGGGCCATCAGCCGCTAGCAGTGGAGGTGCCGCTGCCCGTGCATCGCTGGCATCTCAGGAGAGTTCAAGTTCGAATTCTTTATTCTCGTCACGTTATCGATCTACGATGGAAAGCATGCTTCGAGGGGCCACTGGGAATCCCTCTCCGTCTCGGGAGGGATCATTGGGCCGTATCCTTGCCTCGTCTGGGGCTTCTTCGAGGCTTGCTGGTGCAGGAGGTAGACCAGGATCATCTTATTCAGCTCGTTCTACGTCGACGGCTGGATCGCCAAATAGATCTATTCGTGCTCGAGCAGTCGCATCTGGTCAGGTAGATGAATGGCGAGAATTAGAAGCCGATGAAGATGAAGCCATGGACTTAGATATGTGTGACGATGAAGAAGAGAATCCTACGATGGAACATGACTCGGATGGTTCAGATAGTGTATTTGAAGAAGTGATTGACATCCATGAGGATGGAGATGGTGCAATGAATGATGGGGACGACAATGGAGAGGATGATGACGGCGAGGGATCATGTGATGATGAAGACACCGACGAAGAATTATTCGAGGGCAATGGTCAATTTGACGATGCTGTGATCAACATGGAAGAGATAAATGTCAATGATTCTAGTCAGCGAGAAGACCAGCATCCGCATAGTCGCAACAATCCGCATCGACAATCAGTTGCGGCTCGTAGTCCTACTTCACGTGCTGGAGCCGCACCTTCACCAGTCGAATTGGCTGCTCAAAAGAAGGATCGAGAACATGCTTACCTCAGGGCGGCAATGCAACTCCTTGAGTCGCAATACCCAGACTCGTCACGGAAAGGCAAGGGTCTGGTTGGCAGAATGAATCTGAGAAGAGGTCGTCCGCATTCTATTTTTGCACACCCGACCGCGATCCTTCCATCTCCGTTGCTTACAATCAATGCAGAGGTGTCTCTCCTCCGATCGATTTGCAATATAGTGAAGCCTCCGAGAAAGCCGCTGAATCTGAAAATATTCATGCGACGAGCACCGACTCAAGAAGAATTCTTTCGGGGTTCACTCTCTCGTAATCCTATCAGTCTATCATCGCTGAAGGCTGAAACTTCAAACCCCCAAGGCTCAGGTGCAGGTGATGAGAGGAGATCTAGTGGACCCAACGAACCCCGGGTTAGTGACTTGCGCCTGCATATTGCTAAGGACCTGCAAATGGAGGATTCGGCAGAATTGCTAGAATTGCTGGTTGCAAACAAGATTTTAGATATTAATTTGAATTTGCGAGTCGTTCAACAAGTCCTATGGAGGAAGTATGTGGAAGAAAATGCAACCAGTGCATCTTCCCTTGTTGCTGGGGCAGGCCCTGGGCACCAGATGATTAGTACTGGGTCCGGGCTATCCATGATCTTTAGTAGTGCCGGTTTGACAGGTAGAGGTCGCAATGGAACCGCATCTGACGACAATGCAGTCCTTGCTTCTTTCCCTCCCATGGTTGTCACCTACCGATTGGCAGGAGTGGATGGCGAAGCCACTGAAGATAAAGTTGAACCAGAGGATTTAGAAGATCCAGAGGCACCTGCGTCTCAAAACTCTCCGGAGGCCCGAGAGCGTCGCATGGAGAAGGAATTCGGAATCACTCGTATTGTCACGAAAAACCGAGGAATCCCTATCTTACTTGCTTCTATACAAGACACAATTTCAGGCTTGTTGCGTCGCATCCGAAGAGACGAGGTAGCAAGGAGGCGACAACTGCAACATGGCACTCTAGATTCAAATGCTGATGGCAACCTCACGAGGGAGGGTTTTGCGAAGTCTCCTCCCTGTCCCGGATTGGTACTCTTACGTCACTGTGCAAATCTTACTAGCAACCGGAAGAAACTTTTAGCAAACAGAGCTCCAACAATTTTGTTACGGCTGTTATTGGATATCTTGAATTCGATGAATAGATCTTCACCAGGCCGCCAACGTTCATCGACTATTGACTTTTCTACCAGTGCAATGGATGCTGACAGTGTAGACAACATTAGCTTGTCAGGATCAGTAGCAAGCTCTTCACGAGAACGTTCAAAAGGTGGGCACACCGAAGGTAACCCGACCACACAAGCTCTACAAGACATAATTGAATTGCTCGCTTCGGATATTTCTGCTGAACTCTCCGATGATTCGAACAAGATGTCTGTGACAAGTTCATTTGCAGATCTCAGCAAACTTGGTGACCAGCAGTCAGGCGACAACGAAGATGATAGAACACTTCCCCTGGTACTAAAGTCCTTGCACTCCACTGACTTGAGCCCTCCTTTGCGGAAGGTCATTGCAAAGCTTCTTCCTTTCTTGACTTATGGGCAAGTTTCGCAATCGAAAGAGCTTGCATCTTATTTCGCAAGATACATCAGCGTAGAGTCACTTGGCAGGGTAGAGGAAGATTCCATTCTAATGAACACTTTTGTGGAAACAGCTATAAATCTTCCACCTGTGGCTGTCTGTGACAACTTGAGAACAGCACTGATCCGAAATGGTTTTGTAGGAAAGGTGCGCGCTTTCTTGATGGAAGGTGCACCATTGCATCCTCCACCATGGTCGTCTTCATTGTATCCGAAGTCAGCGGAACTATCTTCAGATAAGGATGCCCTGAAAGAAGAATGGAGGCAATACTTTGATCGCCCAGGGCTGGACAATGCATTTCAAATATTGACGGGTCTCTGCTCTAAGCATGCTTCCACTCAGCAGCTTCTTTCAAATATATCTGAAGATGGAAACTCGAACGATGATGATGATGGTAAGCTCAGTTTGCTCACGCTCTGTCACTGGATGGAAAGTACTTCCGACAACACTTCGTCCAGTATCAAAAATCCAAATGGAATCCTAGCTGAAACGTTGCTAGACGCATTGAAAGAAGGGAACGAATCAGCATCAGAAAAAATTTGCGCTATCAGAAAGAAAACACGTGACAGGAAGCGAGAAATTGCTGAGGAGCGCCGCAACAAGGCTTTGAAGGGGATGAGTGCTTTCGGACCGATGACTGGCTCGTCCGCCGCCAGTTCTGCGTCCGCCGGTGCATCTTCATCAACTGACAACAGGTCTGCATCCATGTTTGCCTCAGTGTTCGGAGGACTTTCTTCCTCTTTGATGCCATCTTCGGCACAACCAAGAACACGAGCTTCATCCGCCAAAAGCGCTGAGGCTGCTCAGCCTGCAAAACCAGCTTGGATGGCGGAAATGGAGGCCCTTGACGATGAGAAAGGTGTCACATGTGCAGTTTGTCAAGAAGGTCGGACGTTTCAGCCATCGGAATTACTCGGGCTTTATGCTTACATGAAAAAGGTTTCAATAGCTGCAGGTCAAGGAGGTGCAACAGGTGATATAGACGGTACCGTAATGCTGTTATCCCTTCCCATGTCTCTGCCTCGATCCAGCGTCGAGGCCTGGTTTCGAAAGGCAAGAGTCGCCGCAAACGCACTAGAAGGTTCTGCTCATGCAATTACGGCCATGTCTGCAGCAAATTCTACTTCAAGCGGCAGCAGTGGCCGGTCAAATCATTTCATCACAACTGTTTCAGCTGGAAATGCGATACATTGTAGTTGTCACTCCAAAGCCAAAGCAGCCGACAGGAATCATCCCAAGGCTCCAAAAAGTAAGTGGGATTTGGTTGTGTTTTAATTTCTGATTTTATGTAGTATCATGAGCTCACATTGCATTTTGATATCAATAATAATAGGCGAATGGGAAGGTGCTAGTTTGAGGAATTCAAGGGTGACTTGCAATGTTATATTACCTCTTGTTTCTACGAAAACGTCCTCTGTTCCACTCATGTCGGTGGAAAATGCACTTGCAGACGTGAACAATGCCATGGCAAATACACTTGGTGTGCGCCCAAAGTCTACATTGTGGGGTTGTTTGCATGACATTCGTTTCCTTCTTCTTCGCATGGCCTATGGAGAAGCATTGAATGCCGACTGTGGAGGAGGGTCGTCATCTTCTAACTTCTTGCTTGCTTTGTACCAACTTTACACGGCGGATATGTTTGCAGCAAATGCCGAACACGACGAGTCCCCGGAAGTTTCAAAGCACGCACGAAATCTAAGCTATGGCTTTCTGCTTGGTGAAGATATTGTAGATCTGCCAACCTTTGATCGGAATTTGAACAGTCGATCGAAACGACTGGAGAGGGGAGTAGCAGAATCTGCGCCCATGGCTGCTTTGTGCTCTATTCTTTTCTATAACGTAGAAGATGAAACTGGCAGTGGGACGAAGAAGGGCAAATGCCCCAGTCCAACAGGCAAATCGCCATCACCTACACGGCAGTGGGAGGTGAACAAAGATAAATTCCTCGCCGGACTAATTCGTTGTGCCGGGCATAGACATTCACTTGGACTCACAGACAGTGGATGTGCAACCTCAAAAGGTCTTTCAGCTGGTCGGAAGAATGTCGAGAAGACAAGATCATTTGCGGACTGGCGCAAAGATGATAATCGATCACAACATAAGACTACGATGATAGATGACTATGGTCAGGCTCTGAGACCAATGATTACCTTATACGCTGTTTTCGATCAGCTATCTAGAGAGTTTGTTGTGAATGATGATGACGAGAGTACAGAGGCTACTTCGGAGCGTTTGGCAGCTAGGTTGGAGAGTTGTTACAAAGCAGGAGATATAGAAGAGTTGCTGCAAGTAGCAGAGATTGCTATGAGCCGTGATCTCATTTGCAAATACTTTGAGAAGGGATGCACAAGCTAGTTTGGCATTGCTCCTGATGAAAGGAGATGGGAAGTAGAAAGATGATGTAGATGTTAGATTATCTGATATAATTTAACTTTGCTTTACAATAGCAGCGCATACAATGTATGCACGAGGCGAGTTATATATAAGTACAATCGTACATAGTTGTTGATGCGAGGCGAGGTAGTAAACTTTAGATATAAATACTTGCTTGGCTTGGATTGGACGTCCGTCAACACAGATTGGAGAGGGAAAGCGAGCGAGACTCAGTTCTGTCCCTTCTCCACCGTTCTTGCTTCTCTGCCAAAAAGAGGCATCTTCCTCACATACTTATGGTGGTATCTTGTTCAGACGTCAACAAGACATTGGAGAATCTTCATTATGTGGAGAGCATCGCCCTCCGAAGTAACAAGACGCATTTGACATGCTCATAAAACAAACACCAATCCACAAAGGTAACATACATGTACACTAACAATCAAGAAGCAAACGACGATAGTCACACAATAAGCAACACTTTGCAACGTAATACACTAAACCTAAATACTATTACAACTACAACTAAAAAGAAACATGATGAACAAGATCTTCAATTTGACTTTGCACTTGCCGCTGCATTGATTAGCAGGCCCGTGGCTGTGAGCGCTTATACCTCCGACGATTATGACCGAGGCTCGGCGACTACTATGCGACAAAATCGTTCGACGAGGGCGGTCAAGCTGTGAGATGAAGAACGTGCTGCAACAGTACCAAACGCAGTGCCATAATGATCATCATGACAATGACAATGTCAATGTCGATACTGGCATGTACAGCGGGCTGGGAAAGGACGCTGCCAGCGAGATCGCCGAGAAATACGCTGAGAAGCACTGCCCTACCTACCCGAGTGCCTTCCGTCTTTCAGAAGAAGTACAAGGAGGAGTGCTTCGAGATTGGTTTAGACGATTGCAAGGGAGCAATTAACGATAAGGTCCATCTCTACTGTGGTCGTTATTATATTGATGACTATTCTGTTTTGGAAGGATTGAAATTCAAGTGTGGGTACAAAGTGGCGGCTACATTGACGACAGTTTGAACTAGAGGAATCGTCTCTCATATTTCATGTCCGCTTTTGTGCGTAGGTGCATTCTCGTCTGATACAAAGTGCTCTGGTAGTTCTAAGTTCTAACTTGAAAGAACATCGATATCACTTTGACTCTTAGGTGCTGCTGATCTGATGGGAAGGTGAAAGTACACTCCCTTTTTGCACAATAGTTCTTATTTTGTACCACAATCATTTTAACGACTACTCTTCACTTTAACACCCAATGCGTGCACTCCCCCACAGCTCCACTCCACTCCATGTCATTCCCTCTCTCTTCTATCATCCAAACTCTTCAACTCTCATTATCGTTACACAATATCATCAGCCGGATCTGATGCTCTTCGTGTAGACGTTGTCGACCCTAGAGAAGTCGACATCATTCCTGCATTGGTTCTCATTTCAACTCTCTCGGGAGGACTTCCTTGCCAATGGCCTATGGAGAGAGTTTCTCCAGGATTGACAGGGGTCAAGGGGTGTACTGTTGTTCCGAGTTCTGTGATCTTACTTTCGGGGGAAACGACAGATCTTGCATGAAGTGAGCACGAAGAGGGAATGCAAATCTTATCCAGTTTCAATCCACCATCATTGAACTTGTGACAAAGTAAGGTTGTTTCTTCTTCGATCCTACAATTATCCCCAATCTCTAACAAATCAGCCTCATAAATGAGTACATTTGGATCGATCAACGTATTTGTCCCAATCTTCGCTCCCATCCTTCCAAAACGTTGCTGTAAGCCAGAATTCATCAAGCAGCATCATTGGAAATGTAGAAGCCCCGTGGACAATGAAATTGCATATACACCATTTAAATGAATGCCAGCTGTCAACCGCTATCAACCCTCGGGACTGCATCTTCTGAAAGTCCCCTATGACGAACCATTTGATGAGAAGGCACATGGACAATAAGACTAAGACCAATACAATGACACAGATGGGGAATACACCAAAGCTGATTCCAATAGTAGTACTCTTGCTGAACGAAAAGTCACCGCTACTGTTGATGAGGTAGAACATGACACCGTTTGCATAAAAAGCAGCCATGTTTAGGGCGGTGAGCAAAAAGTTGAAGTACATCGTCAAGAAGCAGTCCAAAAGCATATGCATCTATTTATGATGTAGATACGAAGAAGAACAATAAGTGTTGGCTGGTGAGATACTCGATTTCAACTGACCGTGCACGCAAGCGCAAAGAAACATTACACTCACCATTGGTTCGCTTTTTATCTCCATTCTTCCATCTGACACCTTACGATTAAGGATGAGAGCGGGTGTTCCCAGCAATAAGGCGCCTTTCTC
>Ga0209652_1004109_pt1 | contig 10341 bp, 5 predicted proteins | sample SaaInl74LU_5_DNA_FD_184641 | JGI IMG/M metagenome (GOLD analysis project Ga0209652, IMG submission 184641) | Marine microbial communities from expanding oxygen minimum zones in the Saanich Inlet - ESP_74LU_5_DNA (SPAdes) (version 2) | ecosystem: Environmental > Aquatic > Marine > Intertidal zone ...
GTTCCGACTCGACGCCCGACTTCTTCGCGTCCACCAAGTTCTTCGCGTGCCTGGAGCTGGAAGAGAGCCGCGAGCTGTTCGACGACGCGGCGGAGACCGTCGAGGTGCCTCCGAAGGCGGTGGTGTTCAGGCAGGGCGACGACTCCTCCTCGGGCATCTACGTCGTCGAGCGCGGGTCGCTCGGGGTGTACCTGCAGGAGGAGCAGACGACCGAAGCGGACGCGGAGCCGGGTCGGACCACACACCGATCGGGGCCAACGGAAGAGCGCGACAAAGAAGAGAACACGCGCGAAGGGAAACCGCGTCCGTCCGAGTCGTCCCCCCCCGACGACGCGCGTCGATCGGCGGAGGGCGTTCGTCAAAACCTTCATGACCCTGACCAAAACCCAGACCCGCCACGAACGCGCTCTTCAAAGACCCTCGGCCCTCCGTTTTTGACCAACATCCTGCGCGAGGGCGAGTCCGTGGGCGACATCGACGTGCTGGACAACGCGCCGCGCGGCGTCTCCGTCGTGGCCGGCGCGGAGGGCGCGCGTTTAGTGCGCATCGGCCAGAAAGAGCTCTTCGCGTTTATCGCGAAACACCCCGAGACTTTAGAGACGTACGTCACGCAAGCCGTGGCGCGACTGTGGCGCGTCGCGCACTTCGTGCTGGTCGACTTTCTGGGGCTCCCGCGATCCACTTCAGGGGACGCCGTGCGTCTAAACGCGCCTTCGACGTGTTCGACGTGTTCGCCCGCGCGCGAAGAAGAAAAAGAAGAGAAAGAAGACGTACGCCGTGAAAAAAACCTTCGCGAACCGACGCGCGTGTCGCCCGCGTTCGCGCTGACTGACCACGTCGCCGCGCTCGAGAGACACTGCGAAACGCTGCGAATAGACGATTCCAGTGACATCGAGATGTCGCCCCAGAAGCTGTACGCGGAGGGAGAGCACGCGACGTGCATGTTCCTCGTGCTGGAGGGTGTGGCGCGCGCGGACGCCACGCCGTGGCCTCGCGGCGACGGACAAAGGGGAACGCCTTTTTTGGCGCCCGCGCTGCTCGGCGCGTCGGCGTTCCTCACCAGGTCCGCCAGGCAGGAGACGGTGCGCGTCGAGGCGCTGGACACGAACGTCGCCACCTCCCGCGAGACGTCTTCTTCGTCTTTCACGAGCTCTTCCGATTCTCTCGACGACGCCGAGTCGTCGAAAAAGAAGATTCGCGTCCTCGTGATCGGCGCGCGGGAACTCGCGGCGCTGCGCGTTGCGGCGCCCGAGGCGTACATCGCCGTGCTTCTGGCGTCCACGTGCTCGTTGTCTCGGCTGCTTCGGCAGTTCATCAGCCTCGGCCTGAACCGCGTGTGGCTGAGAGCCGGCGAGTCCGCGTACGTCGCCGGGGAGCAAGCCACGTCCATGTTCGTGCTCATCTCCGGGCGCATTCGGTTACTCCGCGGCGCGCGCGAAGACGACGACGACGGCGACGGCGGCGGAGACGACGGAGACGACCCATCGAGTCGCCCTTCTTCGTCGTACGCTTATTATCGCGCGCGCCCGAACGAAGAGCGCGGCCGCGGCGAGACCATCGGCGAGGCACCTCTGTTGGCGAACGGGCGCTACCCCAGCACGGCGACGTGTTTGCGCGACAGCGAGTTGGTGCGCATGAGCCGCGGATCGTTAACTCTGGTATGCGCGCGCTACCCTACTGCGGCTTCGCGTTTGCTCGAGGCGATGGCCCGGAAACTGCACGCCACCTTAAAACCGGGGTCGTTTCACAAAAATCGCCCTGACTTGGTAACGATCGCGCTCGTGCCCGCATCTAAAAACGGCGACGAAAGAGTCACCGCGGCACTCGCGGCTGCGCTGCGTTTAAAACTCTCGCGGTTCGGTCCGACGCTCTTGCTCGACGAACGCGCCGCGCGCGCGGCGCACTCGGACGGGACCGTGCAGCGTCTGGAGAACGCATTTTACCGCAGTAAGCTCACAGGGTGGATGGCGCAGCAGGAGGAGAACTACAGGTTTATTTTGTTACAAGCGGACGCCTCGGGTAGTGCGTGGTCGCAGGTGTGCGTGTCGCAAGCGGACCGGGTTTTAGTGGTGGCGAGGACGACGCACGAGACGAAAGAGTCGCTCCGAGACTTACCGGGGGTCACGCCGTCGCGCGCCGAGCGTCGTCTGCTGTGGCGCCGCAGACGCGGCGCCGCCGTGGAGCTCATCTTGGTGCACGACCCGGGCTGTGCGCCGCGTTTCACGGCCAAGTGGCGCGCTTCGAGGCCCGAGGTGGAAAGGCACCACATGCTGCGTCTGTCGTCCGAAGAGGACGTCGAGCGGCTGGCGAGGCACGTCGCGGGACGAGCGGTTGGCGTCGTGCTCACGGGCGGCGGCGGACACGGGTTAGCGCACCTCGGCGCGCTTCGCGCGCTGGAGGACTTGGGCGTCCCCGTGGACGTCGTGGGGGGCACCAGCAGGGGCGCTCTGATGGCGGCTCTGTACGCCAAGTACGCGAGCACGACGCACATGCTTCCGCGGGTCAAGGAGCTGGTGGGCGCGCTGAGTTCGCCGCGGCATTTGCTCACCGACTTGACCCTCCCGATTCTCTCCGTGTTCTCAGGCAAAGGTTTAGACAAAATCCTGCGTCAGAGTTTAGGGGAGGACGACGTGGAGGACCTGTGGTTGCCCTTCTTCTGCTGCAGCACGAACTTAACGCGCGGGTCGTTATCGACGCACGTGTCTGGCGCAGCCTGGAAACGCGTGCGCGCCAGCATGACGACGCTCGGTTTGTTGCCTCCCGTGCGCGACGACGAATCCGGCGAGCTCTTAGTGGACGGGGGGTACCTCAACGCGATTCCCGCCGACGTGATGCGCGAGACGATGGGCGTTGACGTCGTCATCGCGATCGACGTCGAGGATGACGATTACCTCGCGTTCCGGGATCTGACCCCTAGAGACGGAGGTTTAGGAGGGTGGCGTCTGCTGTGGGAACGCGTCAACCCGCTCGCGGCGCTCTCGTCGTCGTCGTCGAAGAAGAAGAACGCCGGTAACCACGTCTCGTACGCCGGTTTGTTGAGCGCTCTGCTTCACGCGACGTCGAAACGCCAGTTCGCGCAAGTCTCGCGCGAACACGCCATCAACCTGTACTTAAGGCCGCCGGGCGTCAGCGGCTGGACCGCGCCGCTCACGCCGAAACGCGTGGACGCGCTCGTACGACGAGCGCACAGGCACTCCTGCGTCGCCGTCGCGGCGTGGCGCGCGCGCGAGGAGCGCGAGGCGCGCGCCGCGGAACGCGCCGTCGCCGAGACGGGCGAGCGCGGCGCGCTCGTCTCTTCCGCGTCTAAATACTCGTACGCGTCTGACTCCGCGGAGACGGCGTGTGCGCGCGGTTTGGGTTTAGATGGAGGGACATCTGCGACGAACGTTCCGCGAACGGTCACGTCCGTCTCTTCCGGGTACGACGTAAGTTCAGGTCGGTCTTCGGGGGGCAGTCTTCCCCTCTTCGTGTCCTCGGCCGCCACCGAGGGGAGCCCGAGCGCGCCGTCCTCGGCGCGGCGCTCGCTGGATCGGATCACCGCGGACCGAACCGGACGCGCCGACCGCGACGACGCGTTCGTCGAGTCGGTCGTTCGAGTCCCGACGCCGCGTCGACGAGAACCGCCCGGCGGCGCGCCGGTCGCGAAGAGCGCCAAGAGCTCCGCGAACGCGAAACCCGCCTCGACGCGGTCGAGAGTCGACCGACTCGACCGACTCAAGACGCGGTCGGTGACGCTTCCGCCCCCCGCGGCGCCGGGCGCCGACGACGCCGTGACCCGGCTGCGCGGCGGGTCCCGCGGGTCGGTCGCGACCGGCTCATCCGTGTCGAGCGCGGGGAGCTTCAGGTCGGCGCTCGAGGAGGGCGGCAGCGGCGGCGGCAGCCCGCGAGACTCGAGAGACGGGGGCAAACGACTCGATACCGGGGCGTCCACCTCTCGAGACGACGAGAGCCGTTCGATAAAAGACGTCGTCGCGTCCTCGCTGCTGTATCGCGGCGGCGCGAAGGACGACGAAGTGCGCCGAAACCGAAACAGACACGTCCGTCGGCACTCCGCGCACGTCGACGCCGCCGCGCTCAAGCGCGCTCTGCTCGCGACGCGGCGGGACGTCGCCGTATGGGCAAATAGTCACGGCGAGACCCCATCGCACGGCGCGCCCGTGTTCGGCGCGCTCCTGGCGCGCCGCGCGGAGGATGAGGATCTCTGGCGCCGCGCGTTCGAGGGACACCCTCCTTTGGACGTGCGTTTTATCCACGAGTCGCATTCGCGTGGCATGACGCATCGCCGGCGGTCGCTCAGCGCGGGGGACCTGGCGGGGGCGCTCGCCAAAGACCAGCCTGTTCCTTTCGAGGAGACGGATCGCGCCGCGGAGGTGGTGAGCCGCGGAAGCGCGGCGTGAATGTATTCGCGCGAATGAGCGAGGCTCTTGGATGTTTTTTGACTTCGAGACGTAAAAACGTGCCGGGGGCGGGCGGGGGCGCGCGGGGGGGGTTCCGGTAGTGGTAGTGCCGCGACGTGACCACCCGCGCGCGTCGCCATCGGCGCGCGTCGCCGCCCCCTTTCGGGTCCCGCGGATCCCGGCGCGCGCGGCGGGCGAATCTGCGTTTTTTGCAAGAAAAAGAAAACGAATAGCGTTTTTCGCGCGCACCTCGTGTGCGCATTCCTTCTCGTCCGAATTCGTATGAGTGCCAGTCTGCGATTCGGTTTCTCGTCGCTTCCTTCGCGCTTTTCGTTTTATTTTATCCACGTCCGACGGCGCGAGGCGAAGGAGAGGCGAAGCGTGGCTGTGTTGTCGGCGGCTCACGGGGCCACTCTGACCGCGCGCCGTCGCCGTCGAACCCGAGACACGCATCGCACGATGTTCGCCGTTCACAGCTTCGCCACGCACTCCTCCGCCGCCGCGTTCCGCCCGTCGCTGCGCAGGTACGCGCCCCGCCGTCCGCCTCCGATCGCGCGCGCGACGTGGCCGACGCATTCGACGCTCGCGTCGGTTGACGGACCGCCGCGAACCGAGTCGCGTCGCGCGTCGCGTCGCCCACCTCGAACGCGTCTCGCGCTCTCCCGCGATTCATTCGCGCTCACGCTCACGCCCCCCTCGTCACGACGCACAGGCCGGCCCCCGTCGGCGGCCGCGGCGCCCTTCAGGTCCGCGCGGGCACCATCTCCACGAACGACTTCAAGGTTGGCGTGAACGTGGAGGTGGACAACGCGCCGTGGAAGGTGATCGAGTTCATGCACGTCAAGCCCGGCAAGGGCAGCGCGTTCGTTCGCTCGAAGCTGAAGAACTACCTCACGAAGTCCACCAACGAGAAGACGTTCAGAGCGGGCGAGAAGCTTCAGACCGCGGACGTGGAGAAGCGCACGATGCAATACACGTACAAAGACGGCGACCAGTTTGTGTTCATGGACATGGAGACGTACGAAGAAACGCGCGTGGATGACGACGACTTCTCCAAGTTTCTGATGGAGGGGACCACGTGCGAAGTGCTCTCGTGGAACGGCAAGGTGATCGGTGTCGATTTGCCCATCAACGTCGAGCTCGAGGTGGTGATGACCGACCCGGGCGTCAAGGGCAACACCGCTTCAGGCGGCGATAAGCCCGCGGAGGTGGAGACGGGCGCGATGGTCACGGTGCCCCTGTTCATCCAGATTGGCGAGAAGATCGTCGTCGACACCGTCTCGGGCAAGTACGTCAAGCGAGCTAAGGAGTGAGAGGAGCGCTTTCTAGACGCGGTGTTCAAAGAACGCGCGTCTCGTGATGGTGCGCGTAGTGTCGGGTTGTTATAAGATGGCGTTTACGACGGAGGACGGCGTCGGTCCGCGACGCTGACGCGACTCTTTTTCGCTTTTTTGGGACGCTTTTCGCATCATCTTTTCGCATCAGCTTCCTTCCGTCCGCGCCTCACTCGCGATGGCGTCGCGCAAGGTGGCGGACTTCTACGCGCGGCGCGCGAAGGAGCTCGGGTACGTCGCGCGGAGCGCGTTCAAGCTGCTCGAGATGCACGAGAAGTTCCGCGTCGTCAAGGGAAGCGTGCTGGACCTCGGGTCGCACCCGGGCGCGTGGTTGCAGGTGGCGTCGCGAGCGATGCCGCCGGACGCGTTCGCGCTGGGTGTGGACCTGCAGGAGACCTCCCTCGAGGGCATGCGGCACGTGGACGCGACGCGCGTGCGCGTCGTGCGGCGCGACGTCTTCGAGCTGGACGAGCTCGAGATCCGGGCGATGCGGCGCGACGCGGGAAGGCCAGGAGACGTCTTCGGCACGGTGCTCAGCGACCTCGCGCCGCGAACCACGGGATCGAGAGTTACCGACGCCGCGCGTTCGTACGCGCTGGCGGAGCGCGCCGCGCGCCTGGCGCTCGGAAAGAAGGCTCTGGATGTGTTGTCGGACGTCTCCGAAGACGAGGTAAGCGCGGCGGAAGACGACTCCGAAGAAGACGACTCCTCGGGGGTGTTGCGCGTGGGCGGGAACCTGGTGGTGAAACTGCTGGAAGGACCCGGCGGCGGACGCGACGACTTGAGCGCGGTGTGTAAGCCGCACTTCGAGTCGCTGCGGTGGTTCAGGCCCAAGGCGACGCGCGGCGAGAGCACGGAGGTGTTCCTGGTCGCGCGAGGAAGGCGACAAAGCTGACGTAGTCGCGTAAGAGCTCTACTCGATCGGCGTAGCGTTAGTGTTAGTCAAATACTTCTAGTTGGACGTAAAAACGCGAAACCCCTTTTGGACGGCGCCGTCACCGCAACTCGTCCGCGACCGTACGCGCGCCGCCGCGCTTTTCTTTCGCGCGTTCGAGCCACGCCAGAGCCACCGCGAACGCTAACCCCAGGAACCCGACGATCACCCCGAAAAGCGCGACGAGGGAAACGCGATCGATCCTTCGCTGCGCCTTAAGTTTCGTCGCGTTTTCCAAAGCGAGCGCGGCGGACGCTCGCGCCGCTTCGCCGGTGGTGAGTCCCCGGTGCGGGTTCGTTGTCGCGTTTCCGCGTTTCGAAGCGCTCGTCTTCGCCATCGCCGCCGCCGCGGACGCCGGCGCGGGCTGCCTCGTGGCTTGCTTGTCCCACACCTCGAGGATCTCGCCGACGGCGTGCCACCGAGCCACCTCCGTGATCCGAACCGTCGCGCTGCGGCCCATCAGCGGGTGGCGAGCTAAAAGTTCTTTCCGAGACGTTTTCGTCTTCGCGTTTTCGTCGTCCACGTCCGGCCTGAGAAGCACCTGCTCGTAGCTCTTGGTGTGCCCCACGAGTGAAACACCGTCCTTGGCGACGTCCGTGACCCAGACTCTTTGCGTCGTGTTTAAAAGGTGCGCGTGCGGCGAGTAGGATTCCACGTACGCTGTGAGCTCGCGCGAGCGTCGCTTCACCTCCTTCGTGTCGACGCGCTTCATGCGCGCGGCGGGCGTCCCCGGTCTGGGGTAGAACTGCGAGATGTGCACTTCCCGGAAATCGTACTTGCGGCACAAAGACATCGTCGCGTTCCAGTCTTCCTCAGTCTCCCCCGGGAAGCCGCAGATGATGTCCGTGGCGATGGTGATATCCGGCACGTTTGCGAGCAGGTAGTCGCACACCGTTTCGAATTCCTCAACCGTGTACTCGCGCCGCATCGCGTCGAGCACGGAGTCCGAGCCCGCCTGCACGGGCACGTGCAGGAACGCGTACACCGAGGGGTGTTTCATCGCCTCCGCGACCGCGGGCAAGTGCGCGAGGATGTACGGCGGGTTGGTCATGCCCAGCCGCAGCATGCACGAGCCGTCTTCGGGAAGCTCTTTGACGAGGTCCCGAAACAAACGCGTGACGTCGGTGCCGAGGTCGATGCCGTACGCGCCCGTGTCCTCCGAGCTGAGCCAAATCTCCGTCACGCCCTCCGCGACCGCCGTCGCGACGCGCGCGGCGAGCGCCTCCGGCGCGTACGAGCCCAGCTCGCCGCGCGCGTGCTTGGTCTTGCAGTACGTGCACGCGCCGAGGCACCCCGTGCTGAGCGGCAAAATCTCGACGTGTCGGTTTCGCCGCACCTTCGGGAGATCCAGGCTCGGAAGCGCCTTCTTCTCCAGCAACCGCACGGCGTGTCCTTCCAGCGTGCGCTCCACCACCTCCACGATGCGGTCGATCTGAGTGACCCCGAGCACGCTCAGACCTTCGAGCTCGCGCGCGTTCTTGTCGCCCTGCGGGACGCACCCGGCGACCACCAGCCGCTTGCCGGCGCCCTTCGCCTTGGCGATCGTGGTGTTCATCGCGGATTGACTCGGGTTCTTCACCGTGCACGTGTTCACCACCCACACGTCCGCCGCGTCCGGGTCGTCGCTCAGCTCGTACCCGTACGCCCCGAGCTGGCCGGCCATGAACTCGGAGTCGCTCACGTTGTGCGAGCACCCGAACGTCTTCACGTGCACCACGCCGCGGCCGGGGATGGACGGAGATCGAGACGGCGCGTCGGTATCGCGCTCCGACATCCGCGAGACGAACGTCGCCGCGGCGGAGTCGCTCGTGGCGTCCCCGAAGCTGTCCGAGGCGCGCACGGGGTCGTCCTCGACGTCATCGACGCCGCTCTGCGCCGGCTTGGCCGCGCCGGACCCGGCGCGCGCGCGCATCCGCACGACGGGCGGGAGTTCCCTGGTGACGCGCGCGCCGTCGGCGGCGAGCGCCCCGCCGAGGTCCTCCAGGTCGTCGAGGTCCGCCATCCCCCCCCTCCTTCGCTCCCTCCTTCGCTCCCCTCGCGCTCCCTCGCCTCCGGAGAGCTCCCTCGCCGCCTCTTCGCCTCGCGGCGCGGTCGATGCGCGGGAACGCCGCGCGGGCGTCTCTGGCGACGCGCGGGCCGCGCGCGGTCGACACATCCGTCGTTTTCTTCGCAGGCGCGAAAAAGGCCCTGTCTTTTCTGTCGCGCGGCGCGCGCGGCGCACCGAGAGACGTCGCGCGCCGGCGTTCCCCGACGGTCCGAGACTCGCGCTCGTGACTCGTCGTTTCCTGGGTCTCGCGACCCGTTCGCGCTCGCGCGACGCGACGAAAAATCGGGAAAATCTCGGTCGATTTTTTCGCCCGTTCGCGTTTCCCGACCCGAGAACCGGGGTTTATTTCGCCCCGACTCGCGTTGAGAGAAGAGAAATTTTTGACTCAAAAACGGGGGTTTATTTTCCCCTAATGTCTACTCACTTCGATCCGGTATCAGAGGCGCACGATCCCCCTCGTTTGGGAGTCGATCGAACGACGACGCGTTCGGTTCGTTTTTGAGTTCTTTTTATGACGAAGAATTAAGTGCGATTGGTCAATACTCGAGACGTTCGCTTCGTAGGCCAATGAAAAGAAAGTTCAGCGCACGCGAAACAAAGCGCTCGACCGGTCGACTCCCTCGACGCCCCGCTGAGTCAGTCCCGCATAGAAACACACTGGGCGGAGGAGAGAGAGGTTCTCTCGCGCCGCGCGTTCGCCGAACACTTCGTCGCGCGTCGCGCACGACTTCTTCACACACCCCTCGCGGCGCTCGCACGGCGCGCAGGTTCAGCCAACATCACTCCCGAGATTACTCCGGACCCCACGCGGGCGTTCGACTCGACGGTACGCTAAAGACCCGCGCGCATCCGACTTTTCGCGGCCGGGAAAGATCGTTGTTTAACGGGATGCGGGATTTTCCCCGTCGGTCCTCCCGGCGCGCGCGCGCGCGTCGCGAGCTCCGCGCGCGCGGCACCCGCGCGGGCGCGCGATTCGCGCGGTTGCGTGCTCGCGCGTCCGTCGATCGCGCGTCCCGCGAGGTCCCGCGCGTCTCGCGCCGCGCGCGTGCCGCGCAACGCGGACCGCCGCTCTCACATGCCGAGTGCGCTTCGACGAACACCCGAAAGCGCCGAACGCGTTCGAGAAGCGCTTCAAGGGGGTCGGTTCTCGAGTCCTTTCCGCCGCAGGGAGTTTCCCTTTCGCGACCTTTCGGATTTCCCGAAAGGGACCGAAACCGCGTGAAAGGAAACCCCAAAGGAAACTTTTGGTTTCACCGAGAAAGAAATAAAGCGCTCGCGTCTCGGTCGAGGTTCCTCGACCCTCGCCGCACGCGCTTTTCTCGTCGGTCGTTTTCGTGAAGGTTCCACGGCTGACGCCCTCCCCCCCCATTGCGCTCGCGCCGCAGCTCAAGATGGTGGACGCGTACTCGCCCAACTTCTCGCTCGACGGCCTGGGCCTCGACCTGAGCTCCGTGGGAAGGTGCGATCTCGGTCCGCGCTCGGGCGCGCGTGCCTCGACGCGCGCCCTCCCTTTCCCCCTCTCGCGCAAAAGCGTGCGCAGGGCACATTGGAATCACGACCCCCTCTGGCGCCGCGCGCCCGCCGCGCGCCTGCGCTGACCCGCGCTGACCCCCGCTCCCTCGAAACGCA
>Ga0209652_1004111_pt1 | contig 10335 bp, 3 predicted proteins | sample SaaInl74LU_5_DNA_FD_184641 | JGI IMG/M metagenome (GOLD analysis project Ga0209652, IMG submission 184641) | Marine microbial communities from expanding oxygen minimum zones in the Saanich Inlet - ESP_74LU_5_DNA (SPAdes) (version 2) | ecosystem: Environmental > Aquatic > Marine > Intertidal zone ...
TGGGAACGCGGCTCCACCGCAACCGAGATCACCGGCTCAGGAAACTCCATGCGTTCAAGAATAATCTGCTTGTCGGCGTCACATAGCGTATCGCCGGTGGTGACGTCCTTGAGGCCGATGGCCGCGGCAATATCCCCGGCCATGACTTCTTTAATTTCTTCGCGACTGTTGGCGTGCATTTGCACCATGCGGCCAACGCGCTCGCGCTTCTGCTTGACCGAATTAAACACCGCGGTACCGCTCTGCAACTTGCCGGAATACACACGGAAGAAGGTCAGCGTACCGACAAAAGGGTCAGTGGCAATCTTAAATGCCAGCGCGGAAAACGGTGCATCGTCATCGGATTCACGCGTCGCGACAGTCTCACCGTCCGCCAGAGTGCCTTCAATGGCCTTCACCTCTACCGGTGAGGGCAGGTAATCCACAACCGCATCCAGCATGGCCTGAACGCCTTTATTCTTAAACGCAGAACCGCCGAGCACCGGCACGATTTCGTTGGCCAGGGTGCGCAGGCGAAGACCGCGCTTAATTTCAGCCTCGCTCAGTTCGCCATCTTCGAGGTACGTATTCATCAGGTCGTCGTCGGCCTCAGCCGCCGCCTCCACCATGAATTCGCGCATTTCAGCGACTCGATCTTCGAGCTCAGCCGGGACATCGGCATATTCAAAGGTCATGCCCATGTCTTGCTCGTTCCAAATGATCGCCTTGTTTTTGATCAAGTCGACTACACCGGTGAAGTCATCCTCCGAACCGATGGTCATTTGAATGGGCACTGGAGTACAGCCTAATCGCTCGCGCAATTGACTGACGACCATGTCAAAGCTCGCACCCGCACGGTCCATTTTGTTCACAAACACTAAACGGGGAACTTCGTATTTATTGGCCTGACGCCACACGGTCTCGGTCTGTGGCTGAACACCGGATGAGCCGCACAACACCACAACCGCACCATCCAACACCCGCAGGGAGCGCTCGACCTCAATGGTGAAGTCTACGTGCCCGGGGGTGTCGATAATATTGATGCGGTGCTGGTCATATTGCTGCTGCATGCCAGACCAAAAACAGGTTGTAGCCGCGGAGGTAATGGTAATCCCCCGCTCTTGCTCCTGCTCCATCCAATCCATGGTGGCAGCGCCGTCATGAACTTCGCCGATTTTGTGCGACAGCCCGGTATAGAACAACACGCGCTCGGTGGTCGTGGTTTTACCCGCGTCCACGTGAGCGCAAATGCCGATATTTCGGTATCGCTGAATCGGAGTCTTACGAGCCACGACGGTTCCCTTGAGAGCGTTACTTGCTGGGGGCGCTTAGAAGCGGAAGTGCGAGAACGCCTTGTTCGCTTCAGCCATACGGTGCACGTCTTCACGCTTCTTAACCGCATTGCCTTTGCCACCTGAGGCGTCAATGATCTCACCGGCCAAACGCTGACGCATAGACTTCTCGCCGCGATTACGGGCGTAGTCTACCAACCAACGCATAGACAGCGCGGTACGACGCGCAGGGCGCACTTCAACAGGGACTTGGTAAGTCGCACCACCGACACGGCGAGACTTAACCTCGACCATCGGTGCAATGTTTTCAAGGGCTTCGCCGAACACTTCGATAGGATCGCGCTTGGTGCGCTCTTCAACCAGTGTCAAAGCACCATAAACGATCGATTCAGCAGTCGATTTCTTACCGCTGACCATAACGTGGTTCATGAACTTAGCGAGGGTCGTGTTGCCGAATTTGGGATCGGGCAGGACTTCACGTTTTGCAACAACGCGTCTTCTTGGCATAACTATTTACCTTTTAGCTTCAGGATTGTCCGAGCACACAGCACAACGCTAACGTCTCGGCCTTACTGTCAGAAATCTGACTAAAACAACACCGCCGATTCAAATCGGCGGCTTGAGTATTTACTTAGGACGCTTAGTACCGTACTTAGAGCGACCCTGGCGACGATTGTTAACGCCAGATGTATCTAGGCTGCCGCGAACGGTGTGATAACGCACACCCGGCAAATCCTTCACACGACCACCGCGAATTAACACCACGCTGTGTTCTTGCAGGTTGTGGCCTTCACCACCGATGTACGAAGACACTTCGAAACCGTTGGTCAAACGCACACGACAAACCTTACGCAGCGCTGAGTTTGGCTTCTTAGGTGTAGTGGTATAAACACGAGTACATACACCGCGACGCTGTGGACAGGCCTGCAGCGCAGGAACGCCGCTCTTGACCACTTTGCGCTTGCGCGGCTGACGCACGAGCTGATTAATTGTTGCCATTAGGCTATAGCTCCATAATTCATCAGAGGGAACTACCCCCCTTAAAAAGAGCGCGCATTCTATAGACCGACTGGTGCTTGGTCAAGCGCGCTTTTTCACAGTTAATTAAACCGATGCCAGGCCATCTAGGAGATGACGTGGCATCGCAAACAAAAACAAACTTAGTTGTTTTCGCTCTCGGCTTTCTCTAGTTCTTCAGCGAAGCTCTCAGTGAACTCCTCATCGGACATTTGCATGACCAGACCACTCGAAGCCTGCGCCTTGCGGCGACGCTCTTCGTGATAAGCCAAACCTGTTCCCGCCGGGATCAAACGACCGACGATGACGTTCTCTTTCAGGCCGCGTAGGTAATCCCGCTTGCCGGTTACCGCCGCTTCAGTCAAGACACGGGTGGTCTCTTGGAATGACGCGGCAGAGATAAAGCTTTCTGTCGCCAGCGACGCTTTAGTAATACCCAACAACTCACGGTCAGCGGTCGGCGCAACCAGGCCCTGCGCGTTCAAGCGATCACACTCTTCCAAGAACGCCGTGAACTCCACCTGCTCACCTTTGATCAGGCTGGACTCACCCGAGCTAGCGATGATCACCTTACGCAACATCTGACGAACAATAACTTCGATGTGCTTGTCGTTAATCTTCACACCCTGGAGGCGATAAACTTCCTGGATCTCATTGGTGATGTACTTCGCAAGCTCGGCGATGCCTTTCAAGCGCAAGATGTCATGGGGGCTCATGGGGCCTTCTGAGACCACTTCACCCTTCTGAACTTGTTCGCCCTCGAACACCGTCAGCTGACGCCACTTAGGAATCAACTCTTCGTAGTGATCAGAGCCGTCTGCCAAAGTAGAGCCATCGGTCGGCGTAATGATCAGACGACGCTTGCCCTTGGTCTCTTTACCAAAGCTCACAGTACCTGAGATCTCCGCCAAAATAGCGGGTTCCTTTGGCTTACGTGCTTCGAACAAGTCGGCAACCCGTGGCAAACCACCGGTAATGTCGCGCGTCTTCGAACCTTCCTGAGGAATACGAGCAACAATGTCACCCACTTCTACTCGTGCCCCGTCTTCGAGGTTTACCATCGCATTGGCGGGTAAGAAATAGTGCGCCGGTACGTTGGTATTCGGAATGTTCAGTTCGTTGCCCGCGTCATCGATCAAGGTCACCGCAGGACGAATATCTTTACCTGCTGTCGGACGCTCACCCGCTTCCATCACCGAAATGCTCGACAAGCCGGTGAATTCGTCGGTCTGACGCTTAATGGTAACGCCCTCATCCATACCGCTGAACTTCACGGTACCCGCCACTTCCGTGACGATGGGGTGCGTGTGCGGATCCCAAGTGGCAACCACATCGCCAGCAGATACTTGCGCGTGGTCAGCTACCTTAATGTTGGCGCCGTATGGAATCTTATAGCGTTCACGCTCACGACCTACCGCGTCAAGCAATGACAGCTCACCTGAACGCGAGACCGCGACCAATGAACCGTCGGCGCGATCAACCACCTTGATGTTGTGCAGGCGTACAGTACCGTCGGCGTTAACCTGGATATTATCCTGCGCTGCCTGGCCTGACGCCGCACCACCGATGTGGAAGGTACGCATGGTCAGCTGTGTGCCCGGCTCACCAATCGACTGCGCCGCAACGACACCAATCGCTTCGCCCAGGTTAACCTGGTGCCCACGACCCAAGTCACGGCCATAACAAGACGAGCAAATACCGTAACGGGTCTGACAGGTAATCGGAGAGCGCACAATCACTTCGTCGATACCGATCTCTTCGAGACGTGTGCTCCACACCTCGTCAACCATGGTGCCGGCTGGCAAGACGACTTCGTCGGTGCCGGGCTTGACCACGTCGGCCGCGACGATACGACCCAGTACGCGATCGGCGAGTGATTCAATAATGTCACCGCCATCGATAACCGGTGTCATCAACAGACCGCGGTCGGTGCCGCAATCCTCTTCAACCACCACAACGTCCTGCGCAACGTCAACGAGACGACGTGTCAGGTAACCCGAGTTCGCGGTCTTCAATGCAGTATCCGCAAGACCTTTACGCGCACCGTGGGTCGAGATGAAGTACTGCAGTACGTTCAAGCCTTCACGGAAGTTGGCAGTAATCGGTGTTTCAATAATCGAACCGTCTGGCTTAGCCATCAGCCCGCGCATACCTGCGAGCTGACGAATCTGAGCTGGGGAGCCCCGCGCACCTGAGTCTGCGTACATGTAGACCGAGTTGAACGATGCTTGCTCTTCTTCCTCGCCTTCACGGTTGATAACAGTCTCTTTAGAAAGACCCGCCATCATCGCCTTCGACACCTGATCGTTGGTACGCGACCAAATATCGATCACCTTGTTGTACTTCTCGCCCTGCGTCACCAGACCTGCAGCAAACTGCTGTTCGATCTCTTTGACTTCTTCGTCGGCGCGGGCAACGAGCTCGGCCTTTTCCGCCGGAATTTCGAAGTCGTTCACACCAATCGACGAACCTGAACGGGTCGAGTACTCGTAGCCGGTGTACATCAACTGGTCGGCAAAGACTACTGTCGCCTTCAAACCGACGATGCGGTAGCACTCGTTGATAACCCGCGAGATCGCTTTCTTGACCATCGCCTGGTTAATTGAATCGAATGACAGACCTTTGGGCACGATTCTCCACAGCAGCGCGCGACCGACGGTTGTGTCGACGATACGCTTGCGATAGATCGGCTCAACACCCGATTCAAACGAGAACAATGTCTCTTCGATACGTACCTTAATACGCGCCTGCAGATGCACTTGACCGCCGCCGTAAGCACGATCAACTTCATCGGTATCGGCAAAGATCATGCCTTCGCCTTTGGCGTTGATGCGCTCGCGGGTCATGTAGTACAAACCGAGTACCACGTCTTGCGACGGTACGATAATCGGATCGCCACTCGCGGGTGACAGGATGTTGTTAGTCGACATCATTAACGCGCGGGCTTCGAGCTGCGCTTCAATGGTCAGCGGTACGTGTACCGCCATTTGGTCACCGTCGAAGTCAGCGTTATAAGCCGCACACACCAAGGGGTGCAGCTGAATCGCTTTACCTTCGATCAGTACGGGCTCAAACGCCTGAATGCCCAAACGGTGTAGTGTTGGCGCACGGTTTAGCAGCACTGGGTGCTCGCGAATAACATCAGCGAGGATATCCCAAACCTCGGGCGGCTCACGCTCGACCATTTTCTTGGCCGCTTTGATGGTGCTCGCCAAACCGCGATGCTCAAGCTTGCCAAAGATAAAGGGCTTGAATAACTCAAGTGCCATCTTCTTAGGCAGACCGCACTGATGCAGCTTCAAGGTAGGTCCGGTCACAATGACCGAACGTCCAGAGTAGTCTACGCGCTTACCGAGAAGGTTCTGACGGAAGCGGCCTTGCTTACCTTTAATCATGTCAGCAAGCGACTTCAGCGGGCGCTTGTTTGAACCGGTAATTGCGCGACCGCGACGACCGTTGTCCAGCAGCGCATCGACCGATTCCTGCAACATACGCTTTTCGTTACGCACGATGATATCGGGCGCATTCAAGTCAAGCAGACGCTTCAGTCGGTTGTTGCGATTAATCACGCGACGATACAAATCGTTCAGATCAGAAGTCGCAAAACGACCGCCGTCTAACGGTACCAAGGGGCGTAGATCTGGCGGAAGCACGGGCAGCGCATTGAGCACCATCCACTCAGGACGGTTGCCGGACGCGTTGAACGCTTCCATCAACTTCAAGCGCTTCGACAGCTTCTTGATCTTGGTCTCTGAATTCGTCGTTGGAATTTCTTCCCGCAGACGCTCGATTTCAGTGGGCAAATGAATCTGATTCATCAATGCTTGAATCGCTTCAGCACCCATTTTGGCGGTGAACTCATCGCCAAACTCTTCCATCGCTTCGTAGTATTGCTCGTCGTTAAGCATCTGACCCTGTTCGAGGGTCGACATGCCTGGGTCGGTCACGACATAGGATTCGAAGTACAAAATACGTTCGATGTCGCGCAGTGTCATATCGAGCAACAAACCGATACGCGAAGGCAGCGATTTCAAGAACCAGATGTGTGCCACTGGGCTTGCCAGTTCAATGTGACCCATACGCTCACGACGAACCTTGGCCAGCGCAACTTCAACGCCACATTTTTCGCAAATAACACCGCGATGCTTTAAGCGCTTGTACTTACCGCAAAGACACTCATAGTCTTTAACCGGGCCAAAAATTTTGGCGCAAAACAAGCCCTCACGCTCGGGCTTGAACGTACGATAGTTAATGGTCTCTGGCTTCTTAACTTCGCCATAAGACCAAGAACGGATCATGTCAGGTGAGGCGAGGCCGATACGAATGGCATCGAAGTCGTCGTTCTTTTCCCTGCTTAGCAGGTTAAGCAAATCTTTCACGTCTTACCCCCTCAGTAGCCTGATGAACCCGACTCGGACTCGAGATCAATATCGATCCCCAGCGAGCGGATTTCTTTGATCAATACGTTGAAGGACTCGGGCATACCCGGCTCCATACGATGATCGCCATCGACAATATTTTTGTACATCTTGGTTCGGCCTGCCACATCGTCAGACTTGACGGTGAGCATTTCCTGCAAGGTGTACGCTGCGCCATAGGCCTCGAGCGCCCACACTTCCATCTCACCGAAGCGCTGGCCACCGAACTGGGCTTTACCACCCAACGGCTGCTGCGTAACAAGGCTGTACGAACCGGTTGAACGGGCGTGCATCTTGTCGTCAACCAAGTGGTTCAGCTTGAGCATGTACATGTAACCCACGGTCACAGGGCGTTCAAACTTATCGCCTGTACGGCCGTCAGAGAGCTGCAACTGACCACTGTCGGGCAGGTCAGCCATGCGCAACAACGCTTTAATTGAGCTTTCTTGTGCGCCGTCGAATACCGGTGTCGCCATCGGTACACCTGCGCGCAAGTTATCGGCCAGATCCAACAATTCCTGGTCGCTCAAGCTATCGATATCGGCATCGCGACGCGAGTCCGAAGCGTGCGCATAAATCTCTTTCAAGAAATTACGCAGCTGGCTGATCTTAACTTGCTGTTCCAGCATGTCGTTGATCTTGACACCCAAACCGCGCGCCGCCATACCCAAGTGCGTTTCAAGAATCTGACCCACGTTCATACGCGACGGTACGCCGAGCGGGTTGAGTACGATATCGATCGGCTCACCATGCTCGTCATAAGGCATGTCTTCTACCGGCATGATCACCGAGATCACACCCTTGTTACCGTGTCGGCCGGCCATCTTGTCACCGGGCTGAATACGTCGCTTAACGGCGAGGTAAACCTTGACGATTTTCAACACACCAGGGGCGAGGTCATCACCGCTCTGCAGCTTTTGCTTCTTAATTTCAAAGCGCTCTTCAAGCTGCTTGTTCTGCTCTTCGAGTAACTTCTGGCTTGCGGCTAACTGCTCGTTAAGGTCAGCGTCGGCGAGTTTCAACTTAAACCATTGATCGTGCTCAAGACCCGCTAAAACGTCAGCGGAAAGCACAGTGCCTTTCGCCAAGCCACCACCGCTGACCGTCTTGTGGCCGTCGAGTAAGCTCACCAAGCGTGCATAGGTCGCCTGCTCGTAGATGCGGAACTCTTCTTTCAGGTCTTTACGGTAATCCGCCAACTGTGCCGCTTCGATCTGCTTGGCACGTGGGTCTTTGTCTAAACCATCACGGGTGAAGACTTGGACATCGATAACGGTACCCTTGTAGCTCGAGCCGACACGCAGCGACGTGTCTTTAACATCAGAGGCTTTTTCACCAAAGATCGCGCGCAGCAGTTTCTCTTCCGGTGTCAGCTGAGTCTCGCCTTTAGGCGTGACCTTGCCCACCAGAATATCGCCGGCATCCACCTCAGCACCGATATAGACAATACCCGACTCGTCGAGCTTGCTCAGTGCGCCTTCACCCACATTCGGGATATCGGCGGTGATCTCTTCAGAACCCAGCTTGGTATCACGCGCGATACACGTCAGTTCCTGAATGTGAATGGTGGTAAAGCGATCTTCTTGCACCACACGCTCTGAAACGAGGATCGAATCCTCAAAGTTGTAGCCGTTCCAGGGCATGAACGCGATGCGCATGTTCTGGCCGAGCGCCAATTCACCCAAGTCAACCGACGGACCATCGGCGAGAATATCGCCACGGCCAACCGCGTCGCCACGACGCACAATCGGGCGCTGGTTAATACAAGTGTTCTGGTTAGAACGCTTGTACTTGGTTAGGTTGTAAATATCGACGGGGGATTCACCCACACCGACCGAGTCCGCATCAACACGCACCACTATACGGCTGGCATCGACTGAATCGATGACACCGCCGCGCTTGGCAACCACACAAACGCCCGAGTCAGAAGCAACATAGCGCTCCATGCCGGTACCCACGAGCGGCTTGTCGGCGCGTAGCGTAGGCACTGCCTGACGCTGCATGTTCGAACCCATCAACGCGCGGTTCGCGTCATCGTGCTCGAGGAACGGAATCAGCGCCGCAGCGATCGAGACCACCTGCCTCGGTGACACGTCCATGAAGTCCACTTCAACCGCGGGCTTCACCGTGAATTCGTTCATGCTACGAACAGCAATCAACTCATCGACGAAGCGGTAGTTCTCATCGAGGGTCGCTGACGCCTGCGCAATGACATGCTCAGCTTCGTTAATGGCCGACAAATATTCAATTTCATCGGTGACCACGCCATCGATGACTTTGCGGTAAGGCGATTCTAAGAAGCCGTACTCGTTAGTACGCGCATAAGTCGCCAACGAGTTGATCAGGCCAATGTTGGGGCCTTCTGGGGTTTCAATGGGACAGACGCGACCGTAATGGGTCGGGTGCACGTCGCGCACCTCAAAGCCGGCGCGCTCACGGGTCAAACCACCTGGGCCGAGGGCAGAGACACGACGCTTGTGCGTCACTTCCGACAGCGGGTTGTTTTGATCCATAAACTGCGACAGTTGGCTCGAGCCGAAGAACTCTTTAACCGCCGCCGAAACGGGCTTGGCGTTAATCAAGTCTTGTGGCATCAAGCCTTCGCTTTCGGCCATCGACAAACGCTCTTTAACAGCGCGCTCAACACGCACCAAACCGACGCGGAATTGGTTTTCGGCCATTTCACCGACCGAGCGAATACGGCGGTTACCGAGGTGGTCGATATCATCGACAATCCCTTTGCCGTTGCGGATGCCGACCAGTGTCTTCAACACATCGACGATATCTTCGCGATCCAGTGTGCCGCTGCCGATCGAGCTCTCGCGACCCAAGCGGCGGTTGAACTTCATCCGTCCAACAGTCGACAAGTCGTAGCGATCGGCTGAGAAGAATAAATTCTGGAACAAATTCTCAGCAGATTCTTTAGTTGGCGGCTCACCAGGACGCATCATGCGGTAGATTTCGACCAGCGCCTCGAGCTCGTTGCGCGTCGAATCGTTGGCTAGCGTATCGGCGATGAATGGCCCGCAATCGATCTCATTGGTATAGATCGTTTCAATGCGCTCAATGCCGGCATCACGCAGTGTGCCAAGCAGCTCTTCAGTGATCTCAGTATTACACTCGACCAGCAGCTCACCGGTTTCGGTGTTGACGACATTTTTCGCCAAACGGCGACCCAACAAGTACTCTTCAGGGACCGCCAAGAACTCAACACCGGCATCTGCCAACTGGCGGATGTGGCGCGCAGTAATCCGACGACCACGTTCGACGATGGTTTCATCGCCGGCCATGATATCGAATGCAGCCATATCGCCACGCAGGCGCTCAGGTACCAGTTCCATTGTCGCCGAGTGCTCTTCACCCAGCTGGAAGTTGTTGTTCTCGTAGAACATCGACAGAATTTCTTCTGAGTCGAAGCCCAGCGCACGCAAAAGCACGGTTGAGGGCAACTTGCGGCGACGGTCGATACGCGCATAAACCTGATCTTTAGGATCAAATTCGAAGTCGAGCCATGAGCCACGGTAAGGAATCACACGGGCTGAATAAAGCAGCTTACCGGAGGAGTGTGTCTTACCTTTATCGTGGTCGAAAAACACACCGGGCGAACGGTGCAGCTGTGACACGATGAC
>Ga0209652_1004119_pt1 | contig 10319 bp, 4 predicted proteins | sample SaaInl74LU_5_DNA_FD_184641 | JGI IMG/M metagenome (GOLD analysis project Ga0209652, IMG submission 184641) | Marine microbial communities from expanding oxygen minimum zones in the Saanich Inlet - ESP_74LU_5_DNA (SPAdes) (version 2) | ecosystem: Environmental > Aquatic > Marine > Intertidal zone ...
ACAACAACAACAACAACAACAACAACAACAACAACAACAACAACAACAACAACAACAACAACAACAACAACAACAACAACAACAACAACAACAACAAAGATCTAGTAGATCACGATCACGTCCTCCATCAAAAAATGATGCAAGATCAGCACGAAGTAGAAGTAGACCTCGGGAGAAGACAAGCGAACATGGTGAAATTAGACAAAGACTGAGTGAGAAGGACAACAACCGTCAGCATAGGGGTAGTCTCCGCCAAAGTGTGACAAGCCATAGTGATAAAAGAGAAAAGGAGCATTTGGAAAAAGCGTTGAGAAAGTATTTGCAGGTGAAGGAAATACCACAGTCAAAACAAGTGGAGCATAAGCAACGTCGCTCCTCGCAACGTTCCTCGAGAGAAGAACATCAAACGCATCATCAACATGATCGTAATCGATCAGAGCATCGAGATGGAAAGAGTAATGCGGTGGCAAGGCATCGGTCGAAGTCACACATTGTGGATCCTACAAAAGAACGTCAATTAGCTCGATCCAAGTCACCCTATAGCCGTGGTCTACAGCGACAAGATGATGCAAGGTCGAAGTCTAGTGCACGATCCAAGTCTCCATACCTGGAACATGACGACGAGTCTTCGTCATCGTCTTGTTCCTCATCTCAGACCTCCAGAGACGACTCTGACGAAGATACTGCACAGGAGGAGGAATTTGAGCAACCTCAAAAGGTCGACAAGAATGGATGTTGTATTTACCATCCATTCGTTCAGCTCCAGAAGAAAAAAGGAGGAGAATGGATCATTCTATCTAGAGTTTGTGCCATCTGCCACAAACGGGCGCAAACTGGAGGTGAACAAATGTCTTTAATATACGTACCAGGTGGGCTGACCGATGAACTTCCTCCAAGGAGGAGTGCAAGTCGACCATCGATGGCAAAGCAGCGGAGCGCTCCCTCGATGAGTAATGCTTTGGTCACTCGTAAACCAGCTGTAGGAGGAAGTTCTTTAACAGTTAGTGTGTTGGAATCTGCTGACGACAGCTCTTCGTCGTCTTCTTGCACTGACTATGTCAGTGATGAAGATGAAGACGTGGAAGAGAGTGGAGATGATAACACGTCAGTCGATGGATCTCGTCGTTCCTCAAGAAATATGCAATCAAACCAATCCGAGAAGGCATCTTACGACATGATAATTTCTTCAGCGGATGAGTTGCTCGATGAACTGATGTACACAGAGATTTCCATGTCGGAAGAGCTGAGTAGTGGGAAAGTGGAGAGTGGCAGCCGTGGTAAGGCAGCGAAGAATAAGAACAAGGAGAAAGAACAGCAGAAGAAGTTATCTCCCCGTAGTAAGAAATCATCAAGGAATAACAAGTCAAGTGAACGTCGCATTGACATGTCTAAGGTGGAATCAGCGTTGCAGCAGATAAGATCTCGAACCCCGCCTCCACCAAATAGAAGCACAAGGCCTAGTTCAGACGCAGTTGATATGGGAAAGGCAAGGACACCGCCTCCATCACATAAGATTGCCTCCAAGCCTCAAGCACCCAAGCCACAGCAATCACGACCTCCACCACCACCTCCTCCTCCGTATCAGCACGGCCAGAGTATGGCCGTACTCAATCCTGACCCAGAGCCAGAGTTGATAGAAAGTGATCATATGAATCTGAATCCTCCTGTGCATCACGACTACCAGTCCCAAATGCATGCTCCAACAATCCATCACATCCAAGTACCTGAGCAGCAGCAAGTTTACCGCCAGCATCAAAGTTGCGCACCTGAATTGCAACCTTTAAACTCGCAGCAACAGCCTACTCCAAAGGATAAGGGTACAGAATGGACGAAGTATGCAGTCAAATGCTCTGCCAGGAATAGTGATGACGCTTCCAAGAAGAAAGAACGAAGGAAGAGCAAGATCTCTGGCAAGGTCCCTGACAAGCTTTCTAATCATGATAATCGCACTCACTTGGCTGTGAAAAATATGCCTTTTACGGATAATTTCGGTGATTTTGGGTTTTACTCTGGTCAAGTCAATGATAATGGTCGCCCTGACGGCAAGGGTTCAATGAAGTATGACAACGGAATCTTCTATGAAGGAACGTGGACAGATGGTGGTCAAGACGAAAAGGCAGTGACCCAGTACGATCGTATCCGCGGCGGATTCACATCGTGGGGAGGCAAGGGTAAAGTTGCTGTCAAGAGTGGAAGAACAATGCCTTGGAATGCTCACAAAAACGATAAACACGACGAGAATGATACGACATATGTAAGAGGTATGGAGTGGGTCGATCTGAATGGTGATGCAGGCCGATACACGGGTGAAGTGAATAAAGAAGAGCTCCCTCATGGAAAGGGCATGATGAAGTATAACTACGGATTGATTGCCGAAGGAGAGTGGATTAGTGGTGTGCTAAAAGAAAACCCTCACGATCGCATGATTGCCGCAACATCAATGACATCTGGTGCTGGTGCTATGACTGTTATGAGCGGTGCGCGAGGAGGAGGAGGGATGTCAGTAGGTCCTGGAATGGGCGGTGGAATGTCGGTTGGTCCCATGATGAGGCCACCGATGATGCTAGGTGGTGGCATGTCTGTTGGGCCTGGAATGTCTGTAGCTCAGGCTTCAGTGTATGGTGGCATGTCACAAATGATGGTGCAGCCACAACAAGTAATGATGATGCAGCCTAACAATACAGCTCAGCAGCATACGGTAATAGCTCAGCAAAATGCAATGATGAAGGGGGGTATGATGTGTAGTCCTTCAGGTAGTGTGTATGGTGGAGGCAGTGTGTATGGTGGATCTAGTCCTGCATCCATGTCGCAACAACAAATGCCAATTCAACAGCAGCAACTAGATTCTACGCAAAATATTCACAAGCCTCCTATCACAGAGATTAAACTAGGCTAGTACTTCTTATCGAACAACTTCCAGAGTAACCATTGGATGCTGAGAATGCGCTTGGTACTCTTATCTTATGTGCTTGCTAATTCTAAAAGGCAATCAACAAGTGCTCCTGCATCAAAAATACGGTGTCGACTCGCCCCGCCACTACGTTTACCTTCGACGCATTCATCAGCAGGGATTGAAGCAATTCCCATCACTTTAATACGATCCAGGTGCGAAGGCTGTTCGTTCGTTTGTTTAACAATGCCCGCAGTGGCAGCGTGTTCAGATCTTAAGCGTTGACGAGACGCGCACAGTTCTTCCAAGGATTGCTCTTTGATATCAATCTCACTCCCGATCGGGTACAAAATGTGCGTAATATAGTCGGTAATTAGTGGAATAGGAGTCACACTACAACCATCATGACTATCATCTTCATCATCTTTGCATTGCTCATTACCGCGGTCGAATGCACTAGCAATAGTCTGAACTATCGCCGTAGCATCCATCTGCTTCACAACAGCGTTGCCATCACTAGACGTCTCCAACCACGTTGTCTCGTGATCGTGCCACCCATTCAACAGTAGCACTCGTGGGACAGCCTTTCGGACAATCTCTTCGCCAACACCCCTCAGTACTAAGCTCGGCAAGACTGAGGTGAAAAGAGAACCACATCCATACACGATACAATTGGCGTTTGATATTGCTTCGAGCACGCTTGGATTGGGTTCTGGATCTACCTCATGCCTATCAGTCCAGTCTGTTCGGACTCTGCTCTTTGAACGTTGAGGCGAAGGAGGTTCAGCAGCTGCTGATGGATTGTTTGCATTGCGTTGACCTTGTACCTTCCGTCGCCACGTCGGGTCGTGTAGGAGATAACATACCCTCTTCATTGCCGAAGGATGTAAGGAAGTGATACCCTCATTTAAGCTATCAGAAGTATCAAACGACTTTACCACGGCCTTGAAGCTGCCAGATCGATCTCTCTGTCCGTCCTTTTCTTTGGTTGAGTTCGATTTCATGGCCAACTGTCGTGGAGAAGGATGCGAAATCTCATACTGCCCTCTTAACCTAGTCCCATCCTTCAATACTGCTCCCAGTACCAACCGTTCCTCTGACAATACAGCAGGTAAAACTCGACTTCCAGAAGGAATTCCAGCCACCTTGCTAAATAAGAAAATTGCCGCCGGGAGACTTCCGAAAAACGTCCTTGCACCCGCAAAGAAAAAGTTGCCAACACTTCCACCTATGATGAGGAGCCAATGAGAATGGAGAGGGGTGAGAATCTGTAGTGTCAAGAAGTGAAAAGTTGACAGTGGCCACGTTCTTCGTCTCACCAGTGAAATCAAAAGGAGGATTCCGTGACGAGTGCCGTATCCCATTGTGCGTGTGCATCACTTGAGAATGGAAATGCACAAGAAAGCTTCGTATTATGGATCGGTAAGGTGTTGACACCCCCTTCCACAGAGGATGTTCGTAATCATCACTATCACTTTCGTCGTCATTATCCTCTTCCTCCTCATCATCAGCGTAATGACGCAATCCATGATGTCGATGAGATTCCATTCCTCCATCAATAATATCAAACCATTCCTCCCTTGCCATTCGACTTACTTTATCTGCAGTAATCTCCTCTTCCTCTTCCTCCTCATCATATTTACTACTACTACGACGACGTTGCTGCTGTTTCTTGATTGTTTCCAAACTCACCAATCGATGACCCAATAATCGCCTAACAGCCCTTCCTTCACGCGTATGCCCAGGTGCCAAACGCAAGAGACGTGATCTTATGTCACCAACTGCAGGACCGCCTAGCACCCTAACAATTTCCGCAGTGGACCCACCATCATCTGTGACAGGTAGGACGTGCCATACTTTTATGCCACCACCTTCCATAATGTTGTTATTGTTGTTGTTATTTGTATTTGATTGGGACATCATCATTGAGGTCATCATCATCATTTCATGTATACTATTCTCACTCTTTATACTATCATCATCCAATCCACCAGCTAATCCTACACCTGCATCATTATTTGATGCAACTACTCTACTACTACTTGTAGCCACCACAGATGCAACATTCCGTAAGGCCATTTCCGCAGCGGCAGCATTGAATGCAGTGCCTCCACTGAATACGACTATTCCTGGTCTACCTCTCTTTCTTGTTGGTGTTTGTTGTTGTTTGCTATCATTGAATTTGACTGGCTCCATTGATTCTATGTACAGTTCGTCTTTTTCCATGTTCATTGCAGATGAAGAATTTGTTTGTATCATAATATGATTGCTGCTTGTCTGATCTATACCATCATCATCATCATTACTACTACCACTGCTGCTGCTCATGGTTGATGTAACTACTGGAATTCTCCTGTCCTTTTGCAATCCAACCAAAGTAGAAGCAGCACTACTTGAAATGAATGATGCCGTAGTTGCAGTAACCGCTGGCAAGGTAGTACTATTCACAAATGTCAAGATGATAAGAACATCAACAAGATTACGAATTGCAATGAATGTCATGCGGAGAAAGAACAATTATGATGATGTGATGTTTTCTGCTGTAAAATTGGAGTCCAATAACACCATCGCGTTGTTGCCATCACGTTGTTGTTGGGCAAACTACATTTTTTTAAATTTTCAAAAATTCTGAAATCTGAAACAAACAAACAACAACATCATGAAACAACATCGGTGCATCTGAATTACAAAGAGACCAACTCGACAACAAATAACGAAGCACCACAGACAACAAGTAAACCATGAGCAGCATTCTGCACTCCCTCCGCAATCTCTTCGGCAGCCCCACCGCCGCCACTGCCAACAATGGTCGACCTCGCCGAATGACTCGCGCTCGAGCTCAACGAATTGCTCGCGGCGAAGAGGAGGAAGTGAATGATAGTGATGACAATAATGATGATGATGATGATGATGTGTTTAGTGCCTTTGGTGATGATAATGAGGAGGAGGAGAGTGGTCAGATGATGATGATGACTCAGGAAGACATGGCTGCTAATGATAACAATGGTGCTACCAATAATAATAATGGTGCTGTTGCAACTTTTTTGCCAGATGTCGACTCTACAAATGACAATGACAGCAATGACACTACTCAAGAGCCTCCACAGCAGCAACAACTTCAAGATGATGAACAAACATCACCCTCACAGCAGCAGCAACAAGAGGATGAAAATACGGCCATGCAAGAATTCTTTCAACACGTCCCCACAACAACAACAACAACAACAGCTGCTTCAGCACCTGGTACTGAAGTAACCAACAAGATGTTGTCTTACAACGAATGGAAAGGGCAGCGCAAACAATTCCTCATGCAGTATGTCACTCATCGTTTGATTGGGGTGGACAATGATGAAGAGAATGAACAAGAGGACACGGATGGTAATATGGAAGAGTCATCGTTTCATAGTGGAGTATTGGATGAACCATTTGAAAATCATGAGAATGGAGGGGACAATGATATTCTTGACACTGTTGAGAATCAACAAGAAGAGTCAGATGATGATGATGAGGAAGAGGAAGAACCATTGCAAACTCAACAACAATTGGACACTCAAGAGTTTGGATTATTAAGTGGTATTAAACGCAAGTTGGGATTTTTGAGTCAATCTCAAGAACAAGACGAACATGATGATGATGATGATGATGATGATGATGACAATCAAGCTGACGATAACAACAACAAGAGGCATAAGGGAAGAATTAGGGCAAGAATGACACCAGGACAAATGTGGGATGGGGACTTTACATCCATCCCACACGTTTCTGAAACGACATTACAAGACAATACTCATCATGGAGGAGGGGGAACATGTTTTCATTTGAACGAAATGGATTTATCGTCCTCCTCGGTCAATTTAGGTCTATGTCGTGTTGTCAAAGTCTGGAGTGTTCGATTGACAAGGCGGATGGATCGACTCAATGAGGAGATGTTAGTGTTCAACAACAATCACGAACAAACTAACAACAATGAATACAGGTTTGGTGCATGGGAAGATGATGGCCCATTGAATACAATTTACAAAAAGGTATTCAGCATTGAAGTTGTACAACTTGACAATGGCACTGAAGAGAACAATAATCCTTCATCCTCATCCACATCATTATCAATACCAGGGTTCTGTAACCCAATGATGACAGATCAATCGAGTGCTACAGCGAGGAGAAGACGACGTCATTCAGTTCGTAGAGTCCGCATCTTCTTTTACAATCGGTATGCCACGGTTATGGATGCGTTATTTGATCAGCTTAGTGATGATTTTGGTAAAAAGAGGAAAAGTCCAGTGTTGTTGTCGTTGGTGAATGTTCCTCCCGAGTGCATCATTCCAGCAGCAGTATCCATGAGTGCTCCTGCGACTACTTGTATTACTACTAACCCGCAGTTGCAACAATATGTAAACAATCCATTCGGTGATGACGAATTGGGTGTCTCCTCTCCCTACTGTATCTGCATTGGAGATAAAAGTTCAATGAAGCTTGGTGATGATGGGAAGAAGATCCGTTTTGATGGAGAGGGTAGAGGAACAGCTATGGAAATTCGTTTGGTGGAGGCTCCTGTGGGGTGGAAGAACATGGATAATTTACCCTCGGATGATGTTGCGGATGGTATTACGATGAATGATAAAATTGTCAGTGCCACTTCCATTCGTGGTGGAGAAGGATACTTTTTGGAAAGTGAGAGTAGATTGTTACGACGATATTTGCACATGTTGAAGAGACAAAAGGAGGAGAGTGAGATTGAGATTCAACATTCTGCATTTAATGCGGAGGAATACGAGATGGCAGCAGCATCTGGATTACGAAATGATGTGCAGAATGTGGGCATTGCTGGTCTTCGTGGAACTGTTGGAGCCGCCCGTCAAAGTGGCAATGGCAGTAATACTGCTGCGACAAGTGAGGAGGCTAACGCAGAAAACACTGATCCAAATGCAAACTCGGCATCTACTAGCGGAGTTATTATTCGGCCACGCTCCGTGGCCTCATTAGGTTCCCTTTCTGCCATGCTGATTCAGGGCAGAAGAGATGCAATCACAGTCTATGGGGTTGTGCTTGGTTTCTCACCCCCTAGAATCACGAGGATGAACACTTATATGATGTCCATTGTGTTAATTGACGAAACCATACCCACATCCAGAGAAGTGGGTACCGAGACTGAAAAAGAATTGCATGTTCCATCTATTACTCTGAATCTATTTGTCAAGCAAAAATCGGAATTGCCACCAGTTCGATCTGCTGGTGATGTGATTTGTTGTCAGAAGGTTCTTGTTCAAGAGTACAATAACGAGCCGCAGCTACGTGCGAAGAAGAATAGCAATATCATTGTTGTTCGACCTAGAGAAGCTCGATCTCCCGAGGAGACGTTGCACAACTCGACCTCTCCTGAGGACTGGTCAGTTTCTGATGAAAGACACACAGTCGACTTGGAGTTGACGAACGCTTTATGGCGATGGGGTCAGCGTCGCCTCTCTACTCATCCAACCATGTCACCAAATTGCTACATTGCCATTTCTCAAGTGAGCGATCACGTGGATAACTTTGAGGTATCCGTGTCTGGTGATGTTACTGCAGTCGTAACATCAATTCTTCCTACACCGGAGCACCTCCGAAGAAGCGACACACCTAGAGGATTTCTTCGTTTGTGGGACGGGACTGGTCCATCACGCTCTGATCCGATGCCAAACAATGTGGTGAACGTCAATGCGGACCAATCTATAGCAGATCCTCCCGAGCAAGTGTTGATTCGAATAGAGAAGATTCTGAACGCAATTTCTTCTGCTGAACATCCCGACACAACATGCGTTGGTGTGAATGCTCCTCTTGCACTCTGTGGTAGAGTCATTAATGCCATAATCTGGGAAGAAGATTTGTGGAATCTTATTCAGAGAGTTGGCATCATCAACATTGGTTCATTTATCCGTCTTCGTAATATCAACAATGCCATGCTTCCATCAGGTAGCCGTGTCAATTGCTTATCAGTTCATGCCAAGTCATCCTTGACACCGCTGCCGCACGATGCGTACGAAGTCAAGATGCTGTTGAAAGGTCATGATACTCGGCTCAAACGTGGCGTGCCGACCAATCCCACCAGCGCTATCCTGCCTGGTAAATCCGCTCCAAGGCCCCAATTCAGTACGAGAGAAGCAGCCATCAGTGGCTTCTCAATGCTTGACGAATGCCTTCGCAAACCAGCTCCGGCAACGTTTACAGTTCAGTGTGAAGTTTCTCACACGTTGCCTGCATCTGACCTCAATTCAATCGATACGCTGAAAGCGTTTTGTGTGAAGCAAAAAGATGGCAGTGCTGTCTTTAGATTTGCACTGCATATTAAAGATACATCCGCCGAGGTTGATGTCATTTGTCATGGTAAAGTTGCAGAGGGCCTACTTGGCATGTCAGCACAAGAAGTGTCCACTTCTGTGGCCAAGTGCACTCAAGCGCTGGATAAATTGAAAGTTTACATTTCTTCTGGGTCCGTATGCGAGGGCAAAATACGCAGTGTAATGGGGAAGGACAAGAGGGTGTATTTCGTTGTGTATTCAATGTTTTGCATTACTTCATAATTTCCATAGTTAGTTAATTTTCTTCATCAATGATGAAAGTACTTGATTCATGCTTCCTAATAATATCATTCCTCATTACAGACCAAGATTTATGTACACCAAATTCAAGCCCACAGATAAATTACACCTTATTCTTTGCCCTCAACAGAAAAATCAAATTTTACACCACCACCATTCGCATAGTATTGTGCAACTCCAGCCGCCCAATCTTTTGCCGTTATTCCCTTAGGGTCAGAGTAGAGACCAGCATTTCCCTCAGGATATAGATGTGCACGCCGAAACTCAGTAGGAATCGTAAACAGCCAGACGTTTGCAAGCAACACAGCTGCCAAAAAGTAAGTCCCACCTACCGACCCATCTATCTTTGATGATTTGGTTCTTTCTTCGTCATCTGCAGCCATTTTCAGAGCTTTGTGGTTTTGTGAAAAAGAAGTAAATATTCTGTTGTTCTGTCCTAAAAGATGATTATTGCTGAGAGTGTTCGCCGATGACGGTATAATAGTGAAAGATGTCACAGATGCAAAATTACTGCAAACCATTGCAAGAACAAGCACAAGGCTTGACACCAAGGGCCTCATAGTAGATTTGCTGATCATTCTTCCTTGAACAAGAGTACAATAAGCAGCATGAGGAAGAGACCCAAGCAAAGCAGAAAGCAGCGCCAAGCGCCAAGCGCCGCCATCGCCACCGCCAAGCCACAGCAAAAGCAAGACACAACGGAGCGCGCGCAAACGAGATCTTTCCCAAATGAAAAAGACTCCCATGATGTGAGTATGTGGCAAAGATGTCAAGTCAAAAGATCCATCTTGAAGCGAACCGCCCAAATATCCGACAAGCAGCTGTTTCAAATGACGGCAATCATACACATGCAA
>Ga0209652_1004122_pt1 | contig 10318 bp, 12 predicted proteins | sample SaaInl74LU_5_DNA_FD_184641 | JGI IMG/M metagenome (GOLD analysis project Ga0209652, IMG submission 184641) | Marine microbial communities from expanding oxygen minimum zones in the Saanich Inlet - ESP_74LU_5_DNA (SPAdes) (version 2) | ecosystem: Environmental > Aquatic > Marine > Intertidal zone...
ATTGACTCAAAAGGCCAACAATTACAAAAAAAATGTTACTAAGTAGGATTAGGATTAAGTGATAAAGTATCATTGAGTCGACATTATCGAATATAAACATGGAAGGTCCTCATACAAAATTTTGAGAAAATCATAATTGAGAACTAAATAACAAAGTTAAAAATACGGGTGCTAAAGCAGTCGTAGGTCTTGGAATTAAGAAAATTTCTTTAGTTAACATTTTAAATAAATCTAACGCGATTTGAAATGCACCGTTTCGACCCATTAATGTTGGACCTAAACGACGCATAGCGTAAGCTAAAACTTTACGTTCTGTTAATGTTACGAATAACATAAAAAGTATGGACATTAGTGATAATATTAATCCTGTTTCACTCATTAAATATTCATTATTGTTGTTTTCTCATTATACGTCGTTAACTTGTTAAAATAGCCAGTTATACAAATAAATTAAATCATTTAGTATAAATATAATAAAGATTGTTATTACTGTCAACGATATAAAAGAGCTTAATTGTTTAGTTTCGTATCACGTATTAGTAACCAACGAATTTGTAATAAAATTAATATATACCTTAACTATAAGGTCGAATAATACTCTTTCACTAAATAAATACGAAGAGTGTGTTAAAAATTTACGAACTCACTTATCCATGACTTTTTTTTGGGTAAAATCTATCAAAAATCCTTCTTGTCAAATTAAGTCGGACATTTTAGATCAATCTTTTAAAAAAAAGTACTTGTTTATTACTAAGATTTGTAATTCTATTTGTGTTCGCTTGAGTAATTTACTAAGGTTATTGTATCTATTTAATCAATTTAAAAACATGTAAATAGTTAATTTTTACGGCTTTAATTCCACAATTACATATAACTTTATTATTAGATTTACTCAAAATACTTTTAAATGCGTTTATAAGCGGTTGTATTTTCACATCGCGTGTCGTAAAAAAAACTAAAAGTGTTTTGGCTTTTTCATATATAGTAGTAGCGCCAGGATTCGAACCTAGACTATCGAGTGCATGAAACCCGCGCTTTACCGGTTAAGCTACGCTACTTTAACACCGTTAAGAGGTTAGCTCGAAAGTACAGGGAGAAGAGAAAAAAACGAAGAAGGTTATTTCTCTTTAAAGCGTGCTGATTAATATAAGTATTATAGCGAAGAAGAAGAAGAATATTATTGAAATAGATTTAAGGCGTCGTTTAGTAATTTGATAGTTAGAATAGGACTTAACAAGTTCTATAGTTTTTGTAAGTAATCTTTTGAGTTTAGAAACAAACATTGTTAAGTAGGTGCTTTAGGCTAGTTAGTTTATTTACAGTGTTGATATAAATTAGTAACGTTCGACACTGTACAAGTAAAAATAGTTTAGACAACATAAATAGCTTATAAGTGGGATGTCGCTATAGCTATTAGATTATTTTAGGCATAATAGTTAGTTTAAAAAAAAATTTATCTAGTTTCGTAAAAGCGTTTAGAATTCACGCTCACGAATAGGGTGTGGTTTTTTAATTAATGTACAATTCGACGTTTACCAAGAATTTCTGTACCACCAGACGGTGTTTTAACCGTAAATTCTTGGTGACAGAACAAATGTTCAAAATTTAAATTCTTTACGTATAAAACAAACGGCATACTGTATTAAAATTTTTTTTTACCGTTTTAGTATTGCCAAAATAAAGCATGGCGGTTATAATCAAAGATTAAACTTAAAAATAATACAGTAAAGAATAAAATAACCAATAGACCGTCAGTTAAACCTATAAAAGTAATTGCCGATACGAACGGAAAAAGAAATACAAGCTCTATATCGTATAATAAAAAAAAGATGCAGATTAACAAAAATTGTATAGGTAGTCTTATAGTTTTTTGCGAGGTTGGTCTAAAACCACATTCGTAAAAATCTCGACGTGCTATTTTTAAAAAACCAAAGCGTTTAATTAAATTTTTAAAACTAAATGAATTTATAACGCTATAAATAACGAAACTTAAAATCGTGACTGATAAAATTGCTATAAAAATTTCAAAATCTCCCATAAAATAATATTGTGCCTGTTTTTAGAACTGTCTCATAGTTATAAAGGGCTGCGTTATCTGTACGCGCTAACTTTACCAGTTTTTTTATAAATAATTTGTTTAGCAAAACGTACTCCACGGCCTGTGAAAATATTCATAGGACGCATCCGTCTAATTTGTCAACTATCTGTATTAATATCTGTTTCATGTAACCCATAGATTACTATTTTCGTTTTAGATAAAAAACGTACTTTGGTGGAGTAAGTAAACGCGTAGATACGGTGTGCGTAACCAAATTGAGGCGTAATGGTATTACGTTTGTCCTTATACATATAATAACCTTTACCCTTAAAACGTATTTTTTTAAAAAATATTAAATTAAGTGAGTACACCAAATATTGGAAATTTTTTCAAAATAAATAAGAGTGTGGGTTATTAACGTAAGTAAAAAATTTTACCGTTTGGGGATGTTCATTAATTTTCAAAATTTCAAAATTTTTAATTACCGGTAATACTAAATAATAAGAATCGTTATACAAATAAAACGATTTTTTAGTTGGAGTAGTTTTTTTATTTTCAAGCAATGCTCATTTTCACAGACCTGGTATATAAAAATGTGTATGTTTAATTGGCACCGGTATATCTAACGGTAGACGTTTCGCCATTTTACGAACTTTGAGATTTTCTCGATGACGTAGGTGTTTTAAGTAATTTTTAGAATTTGTTACATTTTTGAAACCACAGCAAATCATTAAATATTAAACAGAAGATAGAGTTTTGAGTAGCGTATTCTTATATTTTTGAAAGACAAATTTATGCACAAATGATCGAAATTTGTATAGATTAGAATTTTTCGGATTTAAGAATAAAGTTTCTATTGCTTGGCGCAATCGTTTACTGAACGTGTTTTGTTTTTGAAATCTCACATCCTTAGAAAACCAGTGTTGTACAACTATCAGCCTCTTATGTGAAGGGACGTATTGTCAAGTAACGGTATATTTTCCTGTTTTACCGCGAGAGTGTTTTCGTTTAAGTTTATCGACTTTTTTTATAAAGAATGAAAAGACTGGTTTGTATTTAGATAATTCTTCTTCGAACACAGAAGTTAATGGGGTTATCTTTTCGTCATCTTCGACGTCTGTTAATAACAATTTGTAATTGTTTTTAATTAAAAGCCGGGCACTGTGCTTCATGTTAAAGAAGCTGTTTTTATGTTTTTGAACCGCGTTTATATTAATTAAATCTGTTTGGAAAACTGAGTATAGATGACGCCATTTTCAATGGTTGAGTTGTATTTTGAGCGTATCGAAGTGGTGAGCAAAGAAAAAATTGAGATTTTTATTCAGTGTAGCGGACGTACGTTCTTTAAGTCCATGTCTCATAAGTATGTTGACAAGTTTTAAATGCGGTTTTGACTCAGATTTTCGGTAAATAGAAGGTATATTATTAAACAGTCTAGGGATATCTAACAAATGGGACGCAAAAAAGGAAGTGATTGTTAACGTTCGTAAAGCATAATACTCTTGGAGAGGGTTTTCAAAATCACTTTCAGATTCTGTTTCAGTATCTGTTTTAACCCTAAGTAGCTTATCCACGGCTAAATCATAGGAAAATTCTTCGTATTCATCTTCTAATAAACTAGCTTCTTTATTGATGCGTATATTATCTAAATTGTAGGTAAGAGTATGTTGATTAAAATTCGAGTATCATAGAGTGTAAGAATTTAATTCATAAAATTCTTCTACTTTAAGGGTTAGGGTGGGTTTATGCAAAAAAGCTAATTTAAAGTTACTCATTATTCGATACATGTTAGAGATTTAAGTGAGCGCTTAGTAATTTTTATCAAATTTTTCATATAACTGTATTGTAACAAATAACTAACACGTTTAAACATGGGGTTTAAACGCAATCCAGCTGTAGGAAGCCTTAAAGGTCTGTATTTAAATCTCGTTAATCCACGTTTTCCCGTTTTCCTAGGTCTGAACCAATGCACGTTGATAACTAAAAAGTTGCTTCACTTTAGTATTGTCCATTTAGTATCAAAACGTTCAGCAAATTTTACACGGAATCGGTAAGTAGTAAATGCTTTAACTACTTTAAAGGCTAGTTTTCGTCATCGATAATAACGTAAAGGTTTGTTAGATTTTAAATTTGGCGTGTTCTTGAATCAGTGTAAATTTCAAAAAAAGTTTATTTTATTATATATACCGTGAGTAAAGTAAGTTTTTAACAGTAGTTTTGAAATTGAATCAATTTGTAAGTTTTTAGCATAATTAGAATCTGAGTATCAGTAATTATGCCAGAAAGTGTTTAGACCTCATCTATTTATGCAAGGATTACTCATGTTACCCAAAGTTTTTAAAAATTTAATATATTTATAGGACCATGATGTAACCCATAACACCGAATAGCATAAAAGCAAAAGTTTCGATGAATGCGAATCCTATAACAGCTATATTAAATAACTTCCCGTAAGAGTCGGGAGCGTAAGCAACTGAACGCATTAGTCCGGCGTATAAAATACCGGTACCGACAGCGATTCCACCGATTGGTGCAAAAAGATTTGCAACTGCGATAGATTTGGCAGCTTTAATAAATAACATTATCTATGTTTAATTTAAAAGATTATCGATTTCAAAAAGCTCGGATAGTCTAAAATAATGGTTAAAGTGTTGTTGATTCATGAATTGTTATTCAAAAGTCAATAGTACTCGATTGGAAACCTTAAATAGGTTAACATGAAGCTGAATAAGACGAGTAAGTATAGTGCAAAAAAAAGAAAATAAAATTGCTTTAGAGAGGCTACACAATAGGTTGTGAACGTGATTGTTGTTTCTCTTGAAGCGTATATACGTCTTGCTAACGTTACTCAATAAAAATAGAGAAAAAACAGGAATAGTAGGAACGAGAAATGGAAAAACATTAAAGAAGCTGCAAAGGGTCCATCATTTTTAAATCAAAATACAGTACTAGATTTATGATATGAGAAGTGATCACGCTTAGCATTACCCCAAGATCATTTATTAGGTTCATGACTGATTCTTACATAGTCTATTAAGCGGGAGGTGTGGTACCAGTTAGGATCAGTAAAATAGCTAAAAAAGCTCATTATGAAATGAGTGTAGAGTAAGTACCCCAAAAACATATTAATTAATAACACTAGGATTAATAACTTTTTTCAATTCATTCAACGTATATTAAATTGAATATAATAAGCTAAGTAGAGTATAAGTGAGTATAGAGAAATAAATTTAAAAAAAAACACCCTGTTGTACCAATTTCATCAAGACACTACAAGGGGTAAAGAGTAATTGATTTCATGATAAAAAGGGGTTATTACAAAAATTGATGCTAAACCTAAAGTGATTATGTAGTAAGCTTCTATCAATCAAAAAGTTTTATATCAACCATTTCATACCCTTTTATCACGTCCTGTATAGCTACCATAACGAGAGCTTATGAGATTTTCCGCTATTCACGCAAAAGCAAATATAAATAATATTCAAGTTTGAAGTAAGCTTCATTCAACAGGTTCTCAAATAGGTTCATCGTCGGTAATTATAGAATCTACGAAAAAAACAGTAAACATTCCTTGCACGTAAAAAAAGGCGTCTCCAAAAGTTTTTATAGTCATATCGTAAATAAATAAGTGTAATCTTACCAATCGGACACCCAGTAAGTATAGAGTTTTGTTAGTTACTCGTTCGGGAGTTAGGCACATGTTTTGAAAGAAGAATAGTACCGTATTGTCGTGTAGTACAGTGTGGGCATTTCGGTTATAGGCAAATTTTATATTTCAATCATATATATATTTAGGGTCAGGGAAAATTTTCTCGTCTCAAAGCATGTTTAACCGTATATGTGGACGAATTGGAACAACCATCGACAAGTCTAATCCTATGATTCTTTTTTTCAATTTCAGCTGGTAAATTAGACGAGTGCTTCTAACGGTACTGTAGATAGATTTTATTCGACTTCAAAATTTTTTACCAAGTTTTAGATTTAAAGTTTGTATCAAAACATTTTTCAAAAAGTTTCAAAGATTAATTATTAATTTAAAACCGTACATTTAAAAGTTTATTATGAGATAATCATGATTAATTTTCCACCCGTTTTTTTTTTTAAAGCTTTTTTATGATCAATTATTCCAAAACTTGTTTCTAGTATGAAATGGCAGTACTTTGTATTTTTTGTTGTTATTTGTAACGCTTTCAGTGAAATTGAAACGTTATTATTTATCCTAAAAAACGTTTTAACGTTTCGCTTTCTACGACGAAATTTAGTATAATGGGGGTAGATTCTATACAATCTATTTTGAATTTTATGTATCAAATTTATCTGATTGTAGGATTTCAAAATTTGTAGAATTTGTATAGTTCGCGTTGTTATTTGAGTATCAAAATAATAAAATTGTGAGGTGTGTGCTAACGAGAACTGGTTAAAAAGTTGACTTAAGGGGTGTTGAAACACTTTAATTGGAAACACGGGACTCGAACCCGTACTATCTAGACCCAAAACCTAGCGCTTTACCGATTAAGCTAGTTTCCATTAAAAAATAGTGGGGTGATTATCGTGTTTACACACACGCTTTTAATCTAGATAAGGTAGGTGCGGATATCGATTTAAAAACTATCGCGTTAATGTAGAAGTGTAGATAAAATAATAGAGATTGTGGATTACACTAATAATAAATTTTATTTCTTAAATTGTTGTATTTTTTTTGAAATATAAGTATTAGTTTTGGATACATACAAGTATCAATACGATTCTGAGTATTGTAAGTTATTGATTTTAAAAGTATTGTTTAAAATTTTACATAGCACCAGTTGTCTAAATGATTTAAAAAGGGGTGTCGTGGATGTAGTCACTGTTTCAACAAGAAATTTATACCATCTTACAAACAAAATAAATAGTAAACTGAAAATCACCTGTTACTGAAAAACTCAGCGAAAAAGAGAAAATGTGAAGTAATCGAGTTAAGGGTTTTGTGAATAGGGTGAATAGCAGGAGTTGAACCTACAACATCTGGAACCACAACCCAGCGCTCTACCAATTGAGCTATATTCACCACCAAAACGAATTGAATTTTAATTGTGTAGAATTAGTGAAGGTATACCGATAAGCTTATAAAAGTAAATAAGACTACTACAATACGTCAAATAAGAAACCACTCTTTATCTAATTCCGGAGTAGGATCGCTTATAATGTTTCACAATTTTAGTAAAGTCATTAAACGGTCTTGTAAAAGTATGGCACTAATTAATCAACCGTAGAACCGTAATCTCATTTGTAAACCATCTTCATCCGTAAATAAGTAAGCGACAGTTCGAACTCCGTTCGCAGTAGGTTGAGTAAATCTATGTAATTTAGGTTCATGGTATGTTGCAGTTTTAATGCTGAACTCGCGTAACTCGAGGCATCTTATTGAAGGTGGAGTAGCTATAAAAGGTTGATTTTCTAACTCTAATTCACGAATTAGTTTTTTATAAGAAAAGTCTAAATCATCTAGACATTCTAAAAATATTGGCCAATAGAATTCAATAGATGAGTCTAAATTGATTAGCCGTTGTTCAGGATGCGCTTGATTGATTGGGTATTCGTATATTAATCAGTTTACGGCAAAATTTAAAATCGAGGGCATTAATATTATTAATCAGTGTCTCGAAAATTTATAATATAGTTTACGTACGGTACTATGTAATTTGTCAAACGGGCGTGAAACTCAATTAATCAGTGTTGCTAATGTCTTGAATAGGCTTTACAGGTTCAGATAGCAAACATTCTCCCTTTTCAGATTGTACGAACAGTATGTCGCGTATAATTGTGAGGGTAGTATAGCTATACGAACGAGTAGGCGTCAGATAATTTTGATGAGGTTTAAGAGTTTTAAGTGAATCGGAAAATATACTACTAACTGTACCTTTAAATACGTTTTGCACATCATTAGATGTAAGTGCTACCGTTCGACAAATCACTTTGCAATCAAGGTGAGTAGAAAAATCCCTGCAGAGTGGTGAAAATAATTCGTAATTATTTGAATTTAAATTCAAAAATTCAATAGTAATACTTTAACTAGCTCATTTGAAAAATTAAAAATTTGTAAAATTTGTCTTAAGATAATAATCGCGCAACGGTTATTATAGTTAGTGAAGGTGACATAACTAGTTATTGAGTTTTCAAAAAAAAAAACAAATTCATATGCGACATACTATTAAAACTTGTTGAGGAAATTTACAGGTTATGTATAAATAAAGACGCGTCTAAGATTAGAATAATCATGAGGTAAGCAAACCAAAATCTAACTCAAGGAATATGAAATTTGTGGTTCGCGCCATCAGTAATTCTAAAGTAGGTTAGTCAAAATTCTATTCAATTCGATACTATAAATAGGATCCCTGTTAAGGTTAAGCGGCACAGTAGTTCTCGTAAAACGAATTCACTACACCAACTATAACAGACTGATCTTAAGTTATGAGCAAGTAATTTTGTTATTGGGTTTGTGTGATAGTCGATATACGAAAGGTTGAAAATGAGATGATTTCATGAAAATATAGCGTATTCTATTAGTATAGGCTTTGTTTTTGCTTGAGTATGAAAACGTTTTTTTTGTAAAAAGGTTACGTACAATTCTTCTAAATGTGTTGAGTAAGTATAGGTAAAAATAGGTTCGTCCGTGATGAAGCCTGTAGGGAAAAACAGCGTAAAATTTAGTATTACAGGAATAATCTTTAAATTCATATATAAGAGTATAATATGCATGTGATAAATTGGATTGTTAGTTTAGCAGCCAGGTCTAAGGAGTTTCGTTATCAATAAGAATTAAAATACGACATATTTAAAATTCTTAAAGTTTTTAAATCATATTAATATCTATTTTATAAAGTTTTACTTAAACCGATATAAAATTAAGTTAGTGGCGTTTTGGGCACCAAATTATATATTAAAGCTTGGGGGTTTAGATTAATTTTGTTTGTTTGCTAAGTTTAGCGAAAAAAGTTGTTGATTAAGTAACATTATTTTAATTAAAATACCAAAACAGATAGTAGCACTACTAAAAATATAGTTAACGTTCATGCCAAAAATCGAATTCAACCTATTTTAGTTAAATAATCGTATCTATATCTAGGAACTCCACCTCTTATCAGTATCAAAATTAGAATACATGAGGCTAGTTTAAAAGTAAAAATTGTTGTTGCTGAATTTACATCCAATTTATTGATTGAGTGTATAAAAATTTCTCAGACTTCTCAAGTATAAGCTTTTGGTGTGTGTACCGAAACATAGTTAACTGTGTGTTTGTGTTCAATTAAGGACAAAACCTCGTTTATTTGAGCTGAGTTTGTTAAAGATGTTTCGAAAGGGTTAGTACGTTTTTTTTCTGAAAATTCGGCATTTAAAACGCCGCTTAATTCCATAACATAATCGAACACCTCACCACCCAACCATAAATTTGAAAAGTATATATTATTTAAAGAGTAGCTAAATACGCTAGCAACTTGATCATAAATTATAATATACACTGTGGTGGCTAAATCAACCATTATTAAAACATTACTTTGAAAAAAAATGTTTTATGTTAAATCAATATTTAAGTAGGATTTTAACTAATTCTGCGTTAAATTTTTCGAATGCGAATAGTGTAGATAATATAGCTTGTGAAAATGTTTGGTTAAAAAAGTGTTTAGTGTATATAGAGAATAGTAGGTTACGTAATACAAGGAGTAAATTATTCAGGGTTAAAAATACAAACAAGAATCCTAAAACGTCAATAAATTCAAAAATAAACGTAATAGGTAAATTAGAAAGTAGTAGCTTAAAAACAACAGGGTGTAGTAAAACGTCAATTAGCGTTTGTACATATGTGATGCTGGAACATAAGAGTGAATACAAGCTCATAAGAGACTAAAAACAAGTAGCATACTACCAATTTGATCTTCTGACACCCGGTAAATCTGATTTATAACTTCTAAAACGAAATACGAAACGGCCCATCTGGGCTTTACGGACCACCATCCATACTCTACCAGAGTAAACACAACGATTTCTCCGTTTTACAGATGACGTAAATTGTGGTAGATTTGAGATAAGGAACTGAGCGTTGTATCTTAACGCTAAAGGCGTGTAGTTAGACTTAACTACACTTCTTAATAAATGACGTTTTAATTCAACCTTAACAGATTGTTTTCGTCGAAATTTATCTAACAAAATTCATTGATTTTGGCGAGACATCATTCTAGTTTAACGGTCAACGTCTCCGAACACAATATCCAGGGAACCTAAAACCGTGACGATATCAGCGAA
>Ga0209652_1004123_pt1 | contig 10318 bp, 10 predicted proteins | sample SaaInl74LU_5_DNA_FD_184641 | JGI IMG/M metagenome (GOLD analysis project Ga0209652, IMG submission 184641) | Marine microbial communities from expanding oxygen minimum zones in the Saanich Inlet - ESP_74LU_5_DNA (SPAdes) (version 2) | ecosystem: Environmental > Aquatic > Marine > Intertidal zone...
TAGAATCCTTTTTCGACAAATTTATTGCGTATAAAATTTTTGGTGGTAGTGATTAAATTTTTAGTGATTTTTATCCCAGATTTTAATTCTGTTTCTTTTAGAATTTCTTTGGTCATCGCTTTGCGAATCCCATCACCAACAATTGTAATTTCATCTAGCTTTGGTAGCTCTACTATATAGATTTCTAAATCTGCGAGGTCTCCATCTATTTTTGTAACGTAAATAGCAATGTCACTAAATAGATTTTGTTCCCATAATTTTTTTGTCACTTCACTCAGGCGTTCTCCAGGAATGAATATACGCTCTCCTTTTTTAAGACCCGTAAAGGCAACAACAGTTTGGTCATTGTAGCTCTGTGCTCCTGCAACTGTAATGTTATTTATCTCGTATTTTATACCAGCATCTAGCTCTTTTTGCTGTGCCTGTATTGTTGATGACCAGAGCAGTGCAATGGCTACAAAACAAAAGATCTTTCTGTACATACTAAAAATATAATGCGAATTATAATTGCTCACTTGTCTTTCCAAATCTTCGTTCTCTGTTTTGATAATTTAATATTGCCTCAAAAAGATGGTTTTTGGTGTAATCTGGCCAAAGCACATCTGTAAAATACAATTCTGCATATGCTAGTTGCCACAACAAAAAGTTGCTTATACGTTGTTCACCACTGGTACGAATTAACAAATCTACATCTGGCAGGTCTTGAGTGTATAGATGATTGTTAATCAGTTTTTCATCAATATTTTCAGGCGAAATTAATCCTTTTTTAACTTTAAGACTAATCTCTTGAATTGTTTTTGTTATTTCTTCTCTAGACCCGTAACTTAGTGCAAGTGTCAAGGTCATTTTTGTGTTGTTTTTTGTTTTTTCAATCACATCCATAAGCTCTTTTTGTGCTTTACTTGGTAGCGCATCAAGATTGCCAATGGCGTTTAATTTTATGTTGTGCTTGTCAAGCAACTTGATTTCTTTTTTTAATGATGAAACTAACAGTCTCATTAGTAATTCTACTTCCATTTTTGGACGATTCCAATTTTCTGTAGAAAAAGCATAAAGCGTTAGGTAGGGGACGTTAATCTCCACACAAGCCTCTGTGATTTGACGAACCGCTTTTGTGCCATTTTCATGACCCATAGACCTAAACATACCCTTGGCTTTCGCCCAACGTCCGTTACCATCCATGATAATAGCCAAATGTTGTGGAATGGTATCTTTATTTATTTGTTCTAAGAGACGACTCATTTCTTTAAAAATTACAATAACAGGGTTCTCTACCAAAAGTAAATGAAAAAGTAATGCCTGTAAAGACATACCAATCATTATTATTTTGATTTCCAAATTTTAAATCTTGTGATTGGTTATCTTCTTGAGATGGATTGCTTGCATCGATATTATCTGTAAATGCATACCTAGCTCCAATCTCGAAAGCCCCAATTAATTTTGTACTTAGGGTTGCTTTGTATCCAATTACCATTGGAATTGCAAATGCACCAGTTTGGTTGTATTGAGTTGTGTCACCCTGGGCATCACTCAAAGAGGCCTGATTAATAAAATAGGTGATTCCTGTATATAGATAGGGCGCTGCAGCTGGTGCTCCAGAGTTTAAATTGAACTCCCAAAAGGTGTATTCTAGCCCTGCAGAAAATTCTTTAATATTGTTTTGAAAAGAGTAGCCTCTTTGTTTTCTTCTACTTTCTTTACTGTCTGCATCATTTCCTTCTGCTTTGGCTATAATGGCCGAAAAACGAAATGAATGCCTCTGGCTTCTATTCCATTTAAAAATACCGCCAAATGCTAGTGTATTTGGATTGACATACGTTGTACTACCAACATCTCCAATTACATTTACCCCGCCAACAAAACCACCCAGTTCAAATGTCTGTGAAGCTCCTTTTTGTATGCAAAAAAGCACTAAAAAAACTACCGTTAAATACCTCATAAGTTTTAAAAAGTTCGCAAATATAACAATAAACTTGGCACTACCCCACCATAACAGCCATAGTCTAGATTGATAAACAATTTTTAGTGTTTTTTATTGCTTAATTTCTTTTGTCTTCTCCCCAAAGTAGTTTTTTTCGAAGTGTTTTAATAAAACTCTCTTCTATGGGTTGCACAAATTTAATGGTGAAGGCGGCTTTTTTAATAGTGATTAACGTCTCGTTTTTAAGGGTTAAAATTCTAGAATCTAAAGACAGTAAATGGGTGTCTTCTCTTCCCGAAACTTTAAGAGTTACCACGCTATTATCTGGAACAACAAGAGGTCTAACATTTAAGTTGTGAGGCGCAATGGGCGTGAGGATGATACTTTCATTGCTAGGTTCAATAACAGGGCCACCACAGCTAAGTGAATATCCTGTTGATCCTGTAGGGGTGGATATGATCAGCCCGTCAGACCAGTAGGAGGTTAGGTATTCTGAGTTAATAGTAGTTTCTACCTTAATCATCGAAGTCGTGTTTTTTCTATTAACGGCCACCTCGTTTAATGCAAAATTCAAGGGAGTAATCTCATTGTTTGATGGGCTCGTTTCTACAGACAATAAAGAGCGCTCAGAGATGTAATAATTGCCCTCGAGTATTTCTGTTATACTAGAGGTTACATCTTGTTTTTGTATGGTAGCTAGAAACCCAAGTCTTCCTGTATTTACACCAACAATTGGGATGTCAAGATCTCGCACAAATGTGATAGATTTTAAAATGGTACCATCTCCTCCAATGCTAAAAAACAGGTCATAGCTGGCATCTAATTTAGTAAAACTCTCCAGGTTAGATAAGTCTGTATGAAAAGATTGGTTCTCTCTCATAAGCGCTAAAAAGTTTTTTTCGACCACAATTTCAACTCCCTTACTTTGCAATGCATTTAGAATTGCCTGTATGTGAGTTTCAGAGTTTTTGTGATAAAATTGGCCGTAGATCCCTATTTTCATAACTACATCTTTAGGTATTTTTCAAGGTATTGAGATCTTTTTTTTAGATCTTCAATAAATCGATCTTCTTGATGATTAGACACTACATTATAATTGTATCTTCTAAAAGTTTGAACGATAGCATTGATGCCTGTGTGCCCAACTTTGACAGTTATTTGAGTGATGTCATTCTCCATTTTTGAGATAAACACCCCTAAAATCTTTGCATCATTACTTTCTACAATTTGACAAATTTCAGAAAAAGAATAATCTGCGGTACCTTTTTCAATAACAATAATGCCTCCCGCCTCTCCTAGAAAAGGAGTGTCATTAAAGATGTTCATGATGTCACTCAGCTCATAATACCCAAGGTATTTGTAGTTGTCTGTCAATACAGGCATAATAGTGCTATTGTTCAGGGCAAAAGCCTCAAGTATGTCTATCCAATTGGTCTGCTGTTTTACATGAAATGACTCTAAAGAGTATTGATATGCCTCTAAGGTTTTATCTGCATCATAGCAATGAATGTCATTTTCTGAAATTGCACCTTCAAAAACTCCATCTTTGGTCACAGGGATGTGTGAGTAGGTGAGCTGGTTGAAAGCGTTTTGAACCTCACTTACTTTGGTGGTAAGGTCAAAAGGGGTAATGTCATTTATGATATATTGTTGTGTGTTCACAGCAAAGGTTTTTATGCAAAATACTTAAAATATAGTTTCAAAACTGTGCTTAAGCATTGTATTTTTGTTTCAAATATATAATGATGACAAAGTTAAGTGTAAATATTAATAAAATTGCAACATTGCGTAACGCTCGTGGTGGTAATTACCCTAGTGTAGTGCAGGTGGCAAAAGATGTACAGTTGTTTGGCGCCCATGGCGTAACAATACATCCGCGTCCAGATGAGCGTCATATAAGGTATCAAGATGCCTATGATTTAAAACAGGCCGTGACAACAGAGTATAACATTGAAGGAAATCCTATTGCTAAGTTTATGGATATGGTTTTAAAAATAAAGCCAACTCAGGTTACCTTGGTGCCAGATAGTATAGATGCAATTACCTCAAATGCAGGATGGGATACTCTAAAACATAAAGATTTTTTAAGTGAAGTAATTTCAGAATTTAAAAATAGTGGTATCCGCACATCGATATTTGTGGATCCATCTCTCAAAGCTGTAGAAGGGGCAGCCAATGTTGGTGCAGACAGGATAGAATTATATACAGAGGCCTTTGCAAAGCAGTATTCTTTGGGAGATTTTGAGGCTATAGTACCTTATAATGCCTGTGCAAAACTAGCACATCAATTAGGTATGGGAGTAAACGCTGGTCATGATTTATCTTTGGATAATATTGCATTTTTCGCTAAAAATGTATCACATCTAGCAGAGGTTAGCATTGGTCATGCGCTTATTTCTGAGGCAATTTATAAAGGCTTGCAGCCTACCATTGAGGCCTATTTGTCCAAACTAGTATAGGGTATGATTTTACACTCACAAATAATAGGAACCGGCACACCCTTTGTAATTCTTCATGGGTTTTTGGGTATGAGTGATAACTGGAAAAGTCTTGGGAAAAAGTTTGCCAATCAAGGATACCAAATGCACCTAATTGATCAGCGAAATCACGGCAGAAGCTTTCATGATCCTGTTTTTAGCTATCAAGCCATGGCTGCAGATTTGTTGTCGTATTGTGAGCACCACAATCTAGATCAAGTGGTTTTGCTAGGGCACTCTATGGGTGGTAAAACAGCCATGGAGTTTGCTACTGCTCACCCAGAAAGGGTGTCAAAACTAGTGATTGCAGATATAGCTCCTAGGCAGTATGCTGAGCACCATCAAGATATTTTAAAAGGCCTTGGTTTATTAGATTTTTCTATCATTAATTCTAGGGCTAAGGCAGACGAGGTTTTGGCAAGGTATATTAAGGAGCCAGGCGTGCGACTTTTTTTACTTAAAAATGTATACTGGATTGAAAAAAAGCAATTAGCCCTTAGAGTTAATTTACCTGTGGTTACCAAAGAAATTGCTCAAGTGGGTAAAGCGCTTGCTACTACTGCAGTTTTTAACAAGGAAACCTTGTTTGTTCGTGGAGAAAACTCTGGATACATAAGCTCTTTAGATGAAATTTCCATACAAAAACACTTCCCTAAAAGCCAAATAAAGACCATTTTGGGAGCTGGCCATTGGTTACATGCAGAAAATCCTCAGCAATTTCATCAAATTGTTGTGGATTTTTTATAACATTGCAAAGTAAAATGTATTGTACACACCCAATAATTACATAATTAATAAAATTTGAGTGTTATATAAGCTATATTTATAAAAATTAATCTTTAACTAAACGTAAACAATTATGAAAAAAGTATTACTCCTCACGGTGCTATTTCTTGCAACGGCTGTTACTTATGCCGGTGGGTATAGGGTGAGTCTTCAAGGAAACAAAGCCTTGGCTATGGGTCATACAGGTGTTGCTGTAATTAACAGTAGTGAACTTGTATTTTTTAACCCAGCAGGGTTAGTGTACCTAGAAAACAAATTAAGTGTATCTGTTGGCGCCCATGGTGTTCTTGCAGATGTTTCTTACCAAAACTCTGCAACAGGAGAAACTGCAATGACAGAGGGTGGTGTTGGTACACCATTTTATGCATATGTATCTTACCAAGCTAACGATTGGCTTGCATTTGGTTTAGGGATTTATACCCCTTACGGAAGTACTGTTGCCTATGAAGATGACTGGGCTGGATCTCACCTTGTTAATAATATAGCACTTCAGGCTATTTTTGTACAGCCAAGTGTATCTATTAAACTTTCTGACAAATTTAGTGTCGGTGGTGGACCAATCTACGCAACAGGTGGTGTTAATTTTAATAAAAACCTTAACAGAACTCTAGTAGACCTTGACGGAAATAGATCTGAGGTAACTTTAGAGCAAACTGGAATTAGTAACTGGGGTTGGACCGCAAGTGCCATGTTAAAAGCTTCTGAGAATTTAACTGTTGGTGCTAATTACCGCTCAGAGATAGTTCTTAGCGCAGAAGATGGAGATGCTACTTTTGAAAACATTCCAAATTCTCCACTAACTCCTTTCTCAGACACAACCTTTAGTGCAGATTTACCACTTCCTGCAGAACTTACAATGGGTCTTTCTTACAAGCACAATGATTTCTTGTTTGCCTTTGATTACAACATGACCTACTGGAGTGCCTATGAATCTTTAGCTGTTGTTTTTGGAAATGACACACCAGATTCTGTACTTCTTAGAAATTACAGAGATGCGTCTACCTACAGATTTGGATTACAGTACGAGGCATCAGAGTCTTTCACTCTAAGAGGTGGATACTACTTTGACGAATCTCCTGTTCAATCTGGATATTTTGCACCAGAGACTCCTCGTAACGATAGTAACGGTTATACTGCTGGTTTAACCTTTAAAGTTGGTGACCGTCTAGAAATTGATGCTTCTTTCTTGTACTTACAATTTGATGAAGTAGATGCTTCTTATGATTACTTCGTTGAAGGATCTGGAGGACCTGCTGGTTTAATTAATCAGTACTCAAGTTTTGGAGGAACCTATAAATCAAGTGTATTTGTACCAGGTTTGGGTATCACTTACAAACTTTAATCTAAAAAAAACTAATTAATATGAAAAATACTATAAAATTTATGATTGGTTTGCTTGCCATTGGTTTGGTGAGTTGTGAGCCAGAATTTGAAAATGCAGTAACCGATGAAGGTTTCTACGACGCAGGAGATGCAGATTTCTCAAACTATGTATCCTTAGGAAATTCTTTAACTGCAGGTTATGCAGATGGTGCATTATATAGATCTGGACAAGAAGATTCATATCCTAATATTATGGCCGAGCAGTTTGGTTTTGTTGGCGGTGGAGATTTTACCCAGCCACTTACCTCAGATAATTTAGGTGGATTATTATTAGGAGGTCAACAAATCCTTGGTAATAGACTAGTTTTATCTGCAGATGAGAATGGGAATCCTTTTCCAACACCATTAGACGGAACACCAACTACAGATGTAACAACAAGTGCTACAGGACCTTTCAATAATATGGGAGTACCGGGAGCAAAAAGTTATCATCTTGTAACTCCAGGTTATGGATCTGTTGCTGGTGTTGCTAACGGAACTGCAAACCCTTGGTATGCAAGATTTGCAACCAGCGAATCTTCTACAGTTCTTGCAGATGCAGCTTCATTAAACCCAACCTTCTTTAGTTTGTGGATTGGAAACAATGATATATTAGGATATGCTACCTCTGGTGGATCTGGTGTTGATCAAACAGGAAATTTAGATCCATCTACCTATGGAGGTAATGATATTACAGATCCTAATGTATTTGCAGCAGCTTACAGCGCTCAAGTAGACGCGCTTGTTGCTGGTGGAGCTAAAGGAGTTTTATTAAACATCCCAGATGTAACATCTATTCCTTACTTTACAACAGTACCAACGCGATCTATACCATTAGATGCTGCAACAGCGGGAGCCGTTAATGCACAATTTGCATTATATAATGGTGCACTAGGACAATTAGTTGCAGGTGGGTTTATTTCTGCAGAAGAAGCTGCTATTCGCGCAATTAATTTTGTAGAAGGTGTAAACTACCCTATCATGACAGATGTAGATTTAACAGATGTAACAGCCATCCTTATAGGAGCTGGTTTAGACCCGCAAACGGCTGCACTTTTAGGTCAATTACGTCAAGTAAAAAGTGATGATTTAGTGGTGTTAACAGCATCTTCAGCACTAGGTACAGTGCCAGACCCTTCAAATCCATTAGGTATTGTAGGGGTTTCTATACCACTAACAAATCAATACGTGCTTACAACAACAGAGCAAGCTCGTGTTGCTACTGCTGGAGCATCATATAATGCTATTATTGAAGGATTAGCTGCTGCTAATGAGCTTGGATACGGAGACATGAAATCTGCTTTGGCAGAAGTTGCTGCAAATGGCGCCTTTTACAATGGAGGTGTATTAACATCAACTTATGTAACAGGTGGTGCTTTTTCTTTAGATGGAGTTCATCCATCTCCAAGAGGATATGCCTTTACTGCAAATACAATTATTGATGTAATTAACACAACCTATAATGCTTCTATCCCAAAAGTGAATATTGGCACCTATGGTACAGTTACTTTGCACAACAATTAAGTAGCATTTAGTACAGTTTAAAAAACCCCAGATAGAAATTCTATCTGGGGTTTTTTTATGCCTTTATATGTTGTAAGGATGTTCTTTTTTCAAGCTAACTATAGGGATGTAGTTATTGTATCCTAAAGGTAATTACAGGCATGTTGGCATGATTTACTAAATCCTCGCTTATACTACCGTTAAAAAAGTGTGAAAGCCCCCTACGTCCATGGGTGCTTGTTCCTATTAGTTTTGCGCCTTTCATTTTAGCAAATTGCAAAATACCATCCTCAACAGAGTAGGCGTTGTGTATGTTGATGGTGTGGTTTTCTTCTTTTGAATCTTTAATAAAATCTTGCATGAGTTTATTTGCCTGCTCTGTAGTTTTAAATCCTGCAGGAGTATTTACGTATAGTAAATGCATTTTTGCATCCATGGCTTTAGCAAACTTTTGAGCCTGGGTAAAACTCCAACGACTCTCTTCTCCAAAATCTGTGGCAAATACAAAATCTTTAATATTAAAATCTGTATGCTCGTTTTTAATCACCAAAACAGGTATGTTGGCAGTGCGCACTACCTTTTCTGTATTGCTACCAATAAACAGTTCTTTAAACCCGTTAACCCCATGAGAGCCCATGACAATAAGGTCAATGTCTTTTTCTTCTACGGTTCTATTAATATCACTATATATTTGGTCATGCCCAATCGCTTCATGTATCTCAATAGGGCCTAGGTAGTCTTTTTTTAAAAGCGCTTCAAAGCTTTTTTCTGCCAGTTTTATAAAGTATAAAGACTCTGGCATACTTGCGTTGTTTTGCACCCCTCGAATTTGAGATGGCATGTCTAGGGAGTGTAAGAGGTAAATTTCACTATTGTGTTTGGTTGCAATCTCTACAGCTACTTTTAATGCATTTTCTGCTTGTGATGAAAAATCTGTGGGAACAAGGATGCGTTTCATAGGCTGTATATTAGGATTAATAAAAATTTCTTACATGAAGATACAAAAAAATAATGTGCTGCGCTAAGGTTTTTTAATATCAAATAAAGTACTATATTTGCACAGAATTTATGACGAGAAAAGGAGGGGACAGCTAGTCCCCTCTTTTTATAACTAAAATTTAATGAGAGAAAAAGTCACCCAATTATTAAATGAAGCATTAAAAGAACATACCCATTTGTTCTTGATTGATATGGAAATTGCTTCAGATAATAAAATTGCTGTTATTATAGACGGTGATCAGGGAGTAAGAGTAGAAGATTGTATTGCAATAAGCAGGGCTATAGAACATAATTTAGATAGAGAAGAAGAAGATTTCTCTTTGGATGTTCTTTCTGCGGGTGTTTCACGCCCACTTAGTTTGCCTAGGCAGTACAAGAAAAATCTTGGTAGAAACCTGCAAGTAAAAACAACACAGGGCCAAACCATAGAAGGTAAGATTACACAAACAACAGATGCCGAGGTAACCCTAGAGTGGAAAGCTCGTGAGCCAAAGCCTGTTGGAAAAGGAAAAGTAACGGTTCAAAAACAAGCGGTACTTCCTTACACAGATATTGTAGAAGCAAAAGTTATGGTAACATTTAATTAAAATGATATGGAAAATTTAGCGTTAATTGATTCGTTTTCAGAATTTAAAGACGATAAACAGATTGATAGAGTAACCCTGATGGCGATACTTGAAGATGTTTTTAGAAATGCTCTAAAGAAAAAATACGGGAGTGATGATAATTTTGATATTATTGTAAATCCAGACAAAGGAGATTTAGAGATTTGGAGAAACAGAGTAGTTGTTGCAGACCAAGACGTGATGGATCCCAACGAGGAAATATCATTGACGGAGGCTAGAAAAATCGAAGATGATTTTGAAGTTGGCGAGGATGTTTCTGAGGAAGTGAAGCTAATGCAATTAGGGCGTCGTTCTATTTTGGCATTAAGACAGAACTTGATTTCAAAAATACATGAGCATGATAACACCATTATCTATAAGCAGTTTAAAGACCTAGAGGGTGAAATCTATACAGCAGAGGTACATCACATACGTCACAGAGCGGTTATATTGTTGGATGATGAAGGAAATGAGCTTATCTTGCCAAAAGACAAACAAATCCCTTCAGACTTCTTTAGAAAAGGAGATAATGTTCGCGGAATTATCGAGAGTGTTGAGTTAAAAGGAAATAAGCCTGCCATTGTTATGTCACGTGCGAATCCTGTATTTTTGGAGAAATTGTTTGAACAAGAAATTCCAGAAGTTTTTGACGGCTTAATTACCGT
>Ga0209652_1004124_pt1 | contig 10316 bp, 11 predicted proteins | sample SaaInl74LU_5_DNA_FD_184641 | JGI IMG/M metagenome (GOLD analysis project Ga0209652, IMG submission 184641) | Marine microbial communities from expanding oxygen minimum zones in the Saanich Inlet - ESP_74LU_5_DNA (SPAdes) (version 2) | ecosystem: Environmental > Aquatic > Marine > Intertidal zone...
ATCCACTAGGTGAGCGTTATCCTGCCCTGCTACGTTTCTAAAGAACGCGAACGATAGTTCGTCAATAGCACCTGTGCCGTCATAAACGTCGATGCTGTCAAAGTATTCCGCAAACAACACAAACTCACCTTGGATAGCCTCCAAAGTAAGCCGTGGAGCAACCGCAGCTGAACGCACTTGTAGCTGCTCGTAAGCAACTTTTAAGGCGTTAAGTAAGACTGCGGATTTTAGCTTCATGCGAAATCTTCCCTTATTTTAAATTTGAGCAAGTCATAAAGAGTTTCTCGCAGACCGGAGCCGCGAACGACCTCAATCTCGCCTTCATACGCGCCTGCTTCTTGGTTAAGGTCGTTAGTTCCCCACTGAAGAATGGCTTCGCCGTTAGTCGCAGTGTCAGGGTTGATAAACAACGATCTGCTAAACAACACAGTTTCTTCGCCAGCGGCTCTAAAGTGCAACGTCACAGTAGCGTTTGTAAGGTCAGTCAAGCTGCCTGTATCATCCTCGGTCAGCGTTAGCTTGATTTGTGGGCCGGTATCGCCTTGGACGTATTTAAAAGAGGTCGCCATTATCTTCTCCCTCCAGCTGACGCTCGATCAAAGCCCACGCTGGCAATTCGCAAGTTAACGCGTCTTGTGTCACGCCCTTTTGCGGCGTCCATGTGCTTGTAGAACTCGGTTTTGTAGTACATCGCCACTTCGGGGTTAGACCACTCTTTGCCCGGTATAATTGTTAGCCTCCAGATAGCTCCACATGCGATGGAGCGCCCATGCGTTTCGAAAATAAAGTCTTCGACGCCAGTGGCTGATAATGATGGCTTTAAAACGCCTACACCTTCAAACGTGTACTTGCGGTCGGGTGTGGGGAAAAACCGTATTTGGTTATCTTGGTAGATAGTAAAGTACGACGGTGTAGAATTATCGCGTGTGTTTGAAAGACTAAAGTGCCGGTCCGAAACTCGTCGAGTGGGTGAACCGTTAACATACAACTCTAAGACATTCTCAAGCACCGCGCCGGTAGGGACGTCGATCTCATAGTCTGACGTGTTCTTACTGGTAAAATCTGACTCAATGTCAAACCGCCACAGTTCGCTACGCGCAATGTATTCAGCTGCTGCTTCCTGCAAGTGCGTTTGTATAACAATTTCCGGGCAACCCGGAACATGGGGCTGCACGTAAGGAAAAAAGTTGTCCCACGTTTTTGCCATGCTACGTCACCGTACTTGCTGGATTGGGCGTTAGCGCAGCGTCAACCTGCGTCTTCGTGCCAATAGCAGCGTTAAAGGTTTGGAAAGACGAAGCAGCGCGTTGTTCGTTTGCGCCGTACTCTGCGTCTTTGGAATATGCTCGATACAAAATCCAATCAGTGATCGGGCTTAGGTATATATCATCCAGTTTAATAACTTCAGTGTTGCTACCATCGGGGTCTAAATCTGACTCAGACAGCGTGTGAGAACCCGGAGCATCCGCGTAAATAACTTCTAGCTCGGCTGTACTTGTAGCAGGGGGGTAAACGTAAAACTGTTTGGGGTGGCGCGGGTCATACGTGTAGTGCTGAATATTTGCGGACTCAGTCTCTGAGTGCCAGCTGGGTCGCTGGTCGTCCAAAACGCTGCGAGCAACCACGCGAACAACTTTTTTGTTTGAGCTACTTAAAACGTTGCGGGTAATATCAAGAAGGCGAAGCGCGGAAGGAAAACCGCCACTAGAAGCTGTAAGCTCCTGCTTAGTGCCAGCGGTGCAAGTAAACGTAGCACACACAGCGTTCGCGTCCGGGCGCAGTAAGACGATACTCAGATATGACTCATTAAGCCATTTCTGTAGTTCGACACGCGGCCAACGGATATTAGTATCCTGTAAGATCGCTTCGACGCGGGAAATAACGTCTATAACTTTTATGGTAGCCATCACTAACCCCCTTGTGGTTGTGAGAGGGGGATTGCTCCCCCTCCCGTTAGGTCAGTGACTAGCTGGCTGCGCCGACGATTGCGGTGCAGAGAGCTTCTGGTTTCACAACCTTGCGGCCATATACGGCAAGACCACGAACGATGTCGCCGAAGTCTGTTTGGTTGCGCAAAGGCTCAGTTTTGCTGATTTGCGAAGCAAACGAACAAGCTGTGCTTGTACCGGCTACCATCATGCGGCGAGCTTTAGCGTTAGTCACGGTTGCGCCGCCAGAAGTGGCTGAAAGACCCGCAACGAGTGCTTTACCTGCTTGGCCTTTTGGCAACAAGTTAGACACATACACAGTGAAGCGGTCCAACATACCGATTTTGCCGGTACGGATGGTGCTTGACTGATCTCCAGTGAAGTAAGCTTGTGCAATGTTTGTTTGCATTAATAGCTGACGATCGCGTGGAGAGATGATTAACCAACGGCCATCTTCTGGAACGTTTTGCTCATCTAGTGCTGAAGACATCTGCAAAATTGTGTTTAGGATATTTGCAGGTGTTGCTTGGTCGACTGGGGCTACATCAGTACCCAAGTTATAAGCACCTGAGATAGCGCCAGCTGTCGCACCTTTATTTGACGCGTTTGCGCCTGTGGTTACGAACCAGTTGAAGAACGTATCGTTTTCAATATTGATCTTCAGCTGTTTAGCAGCGTCATCAGTGAACATGTTCATCAAGTCCATGTCCGCTTGGTGCGCGAGTACATCGTTTACTTGAACGCTGAAGTATTTACCTTGGTCGATCTGCATGTCTTGGTAGATCGGAGCAGGGACTTCAGAAGTCAGTGTAGTACCAGCGCCAGCATAATCGTTGATTGTGATTGATGGTGCAGTACGAATACGAATTGTATCGCCTTGGTTTTTGATCTCGCCTTCCCAATCGGTATTGGCAATCTCAGTCATCATAGTGTTCGCATAGAACTTAGCGTTCAATTTTTGCGACCATAGTTGTGGGATAAATCCACCTGAGTAAGATGGGGATGTGTCGAATGCGCCTGCTCCGACGACGGGGAATACAGCAGCCATTTTGGCCTCCTATTAAGTTAGTTGGGACTTAATAACTGCTTACATGTTAACACGTTTTGCCTAAGCTCGAACGCGGCCTTCCATATACGCAGCTGTCAAGTCAGCTTCAAGTTTTTCCGCCTCAGCGTACTGCCCTCGCGTATTCAGTGTACGAACCTTATTCCAAGCTCTATCCGCGTCTTTAGGCGAATAAATTTTAGAGTTCTGGGAAGCACTCTGCGTACGAACAGAATTAGCAGAACGGTTTGGAGCAACCTGCTTTTCAAGTTCGGCTTGGTTAGGCTTAGCTTCGGTCGGTGCTGCTAACGTTTCTTTCCAAAGGCGCACATAGTGGGCTATGGCTTCTACGTCACCGGCATCAAACGCCTGCTGTGCTTGAACTCTGCGTGGGCCTCTAAGCATAGGATCATGCTCATTTAACCACGCTACCCAACGCTCATCGTTGTCGACCTGCGGAAAATCAGGTACGGCTTGGTTGAGCCTCTGACTAAATCCTACTTCTCCAACTTGGCTACCCGTCCTTGCAAGTTCGTCCTGCAATTTCTTGATAACCGCGTCTTGCTGTTCAAGTCGGCCCTCGTATTCTTGAGAGACTTCCTGCGCAACTCGGCGCTGAACGTCCAGCAGTTCTTCACCAAATTCGGCTCGATCTGCGTCGGTCACTAAACTGACTTTCTCCTTCGGCTTTGTCGGCTCGGCTTTTTTAGCAGTCATCTCCTTGCGGATTGCTGTTAGCTCCTCAGTCATTTCGCGCACCTGTTGGTGCAACCTTGGAACTTCAGCGTCATACTTACCCCGTAAGGTGCTGTACTTCTGCTTAAAGTCGTCCTCTACGTCCGTTGGTGACGTGTCAGCTGGCTTCGCTTCATCAGGTTTGGGTGCTGCTTCAATCGTAGCTACTACTTCCGCTTCCGTATCCAACTCCTCGGGTTGAGGTTCGTGTTGGGCTTCTAACGCTTTTTCGTACGCTTCAATTTCGGCAATCTGTGCCTGTACCTGCTTTGGCAACGCCATATGGTTTCTCCTCAAAGCACCAACTCTGTTTCACAGCGCCCGTAGGTAGGCTGCTCCCGTCTTTGGTGTGCTTCATCGTGCCCTTACGGGCGGTTAAGTACCTTCGTCGCTTCTTCAACCGACGTCAGTAAGTCTTCAAATGCTTCTGCGCGCCCCTGCAACCGGTGGATTGTCACCATATCGGTTGCTTTCACTAGCCGCGCTTTGGCTAACTCAGCTTCGGCCTCAAAAAGACCTAACAGAGCCGTTTCACCTGTTTCTTTAAGTCTCAACAGTGCTTTCACGTGCTGTCGGTCACAAAGATTCAAGTCAATCATATCGTAAATCTACTCTAAAGATGTTAACGTGTCAACACATGTGAAGACTACCGTCCATTTGGACGCGGACTCATTGTATTATCCTGTCGCCCGCCTTTTGGGGTACCATCTTCTTGTAATTGCGCTGCCTGCTGCTGAGCCTGCATCTCTTGCATCATCATAGCTTGCTGCTGTGCTAACTCTTGCTGCTTCTGAACATCTTCTCGGCTAGGGACAAGACGATCAACATTGGTGTTAAGATTACCCGCGAGGTCGCGGAGTAGTTCAGCCGTACCCGGTAATCCAACAATCTGCTGTGCAACCGGACTTTCCAGTATAAGACGGAGGAAGTCAGTCTTGCGGACAGCTTCAGCTTCTTTAACGACAAGCGACATTGCGCCCGTTGCAACAATTTGAACATCGCCGATAAGGTCTGGGTCATCTGAATACCTTAAATTTCTTTGATACTGGCGTTCCAGCATAGGGCGCATCACATCGTGGTCGATGTTGCTAATAACTTGTTTGATGCTCTTACCCGCGTTGGACATGAGCATTGAGAGGCCCGAGGACGTACGCCCTGCGCCCGGAACGTGTTGCCCCGTCATGTAGCGCGGAATACCTGATACCTCGTCTGAAATCGCCATAAAGCGGTCAAACACACCCATAAGCTCAGCTGCGTTAGAGTTAGGCTGAAAAAATGTCATGGGTGGCGTCGAGTCTTGGTAATCAGACTGCTTAAATTGCCATATCTTCCATGGGTACATCTGAGTAATGTCTTCGCCGTTTGGAAGGCGGCTGATATTAACGCCGACCTGTGGACCGGAGCTTATACCCATATTATTTGCAAGCGCCCGAGCAGCGGCGTTACACATATTCTGAGCGTCCATACAAAGGTCAGCGACCCCGTTACCGTCAATACGGCCCGGAACCTTTTCAAAAGATGTCATGTAGTAAGGCTTACGCCCTAGCGGATCATAGTTAAGCACTGCACGAACGACGATATTGTCGATCATCCATACTTCGCAGGGGTAGGACTTATGTGGGTCTTCGACCTCGGCTTCATCCAGTCCCCATTCGAGTAAAACATCACCGGGAATTGTATCCCAGAGTTGTATCGCGGCAACTAAATCGGTGTTCGCCTCGTCGAAATCCTGCCCTGTGGCGGCTTCCATGAGGTCGTCGTTATGATCTAGCCAGCTGAACCCGCCTGATCCAAAGTCGCTTAGGATAGAACGTACAGCGTCTTCGTCGTAGCCCTCAACGCCGAGCATGTTCTCAACGTCGTCTCGTGTCAGGTGGTGTAGCTCTGCAATCGGCATCGAGTGAATATCATCACCCCACGGCATCCAGTAGAACTTAAACGGATCAACGCGCTCCCACTCATCGCGGAGTACATCCACAACGCCTAAACCGCCTTCGACGTATTTCATCGCCTTGCGTTTGCGTGGGATTGGCCCTTTGAGTATAGCGTAAGGGAATGTGGCTATGTCGTTCGTGAACTCGAACAGCGCCTTCGTAAAGCCGCCCTCAAGCATCTGGTCTTCCATTTTGGTTTCCATCCGCTCGACGCGCTTCTCCGCTTCGAACTTCATAGACCGCATGGCCGTATCTTTCATACCCGAAGCAAGCTGTTTAAGCTCAGCCTCATTTGGCGGTTCCCCGCCAGCGTCGTAATATTGCATCAGGTTTTGCTGCATGATGTTCTGCATCGCCTGAACTATGTCCGGTGGCACCTCTGGGATAGGCGTCGCGCTAAGAGACCAAGGTTTATCTGTACCTGTGCCTAAAAGCGTATCTCGCAGCCAAGCAGTAGCAGTCCTACACTTAGCGCTGACAATGCCCATAAAGATTTCTGAGCCGCCTTGCTCCTGTATTTCAGCAAGTTTCGCAGGTTCGTACTCCATATTCCGAGCGCGAACGCACTGCGCAAGACGCTCTTCTAAATTGTCTTGGTGATGATCTCGCATCACTTCCCAACGTTTGTGGACGTGTGAAGCCAGCCCTTGGATCATAGGGGTATTCTGTTTCTTATCAGAAGCACGTTGCGCCTGTGCCTCAAGGTCAGAAGCACGCGCAACAGGAATTAGGGCCGAGCCTAGCGCCATATCAAAATCTCACCTGTGACGTCATGCGTACGATAACACCTATGTGTTCACACGTCAACAGATTAGGTCCAACCGCTAGAAGAGACCCGAACGACCTCTTTCCTCTGGGTCGAGTACGGGCTTGATCCGAACGTCTCACCGCCGTCTGCGTGAAGGCACATGTACTGAAACGCATCGGCCACATCTGACCACGGGTGTGACTTCTCGGGCTTCTCATCCCGCGCACCTTTCGTGTTAATCTTGTACCGATACTTCCCGGCCAACGCCTGCACCAACGACGACGCTCCAACGCCGTCGACGACGAAACCGTACTTACCGTCAACCACACGGGTCAGGTATTTCTCCACCGCAGCGATCCGCGCAGCGATTGAATTGGTCCTCGCGGGCTTAACGACGAACCCCTCGTTTTTGTATATATCCGCCACGGTTCTCTCGTCCGTCTGGACACGCTGGAACGCAGCAGGGTCGATAATAACTATCGCCCTACGACCCGGAAACTTGTTGCTTAACAGGGGTTTGAGCCTCTCCCGCACGAAGCGTAGTGCGCCCATACCATCAGAGATCAAGCTGTCGTAGACGACCAGTCGCCCGTCGTGCGTCACGCTGCCGATTACCGCTGCGGGCGTCAGCCCCGCGTCGACGCCGATCAGCAACGGGCTGTCGCTAAACATGGGAGTCAACTCTTCATCTGAGGAGTGAACCGTACGGTCGAACGACCTAAACACTGGCTGTCCACTGAGCGATTTGCCGAACTGCGCGTGAATATACACGTCCACCCAGTCCTCAGTTTTCCCTTGTGCGAGGTTGTCATAATAGTCGTCAGGTAAGAACCTCGTCCAATCGGCCTCCGGTGCCAACCCGCTGGGCTGTATGGTTACATGCACGTTGCTAGGCGGCTCTGTAAGCAAAGTTTCCCAAAAAGTATCCATATCAGGGGGGTTCGTCATGCCCCAAATGTGCATATTCGGCTTCCCGTCGTCGGTTACGCACCCTACCCCGTTCATCATTTTGTCGGGATACCGGCCCACACGACCTTGAGCGGCGTTGTAAATATCGGGGTGAATCTCCCTAAATTCGTCAAATATGATGAAACTAGCCTGTAAACTGAGCAGTCTACGCACGTCATTGGCGTCATCTAGCCCTCTAAACAGCACTTCGCACTCAATATCACCCACTTTTAGGACGAATTTGTACTCAGTTTTGAGGAAAGAACCCATCACGCCGTCTGGAATCCACTTCAAAAAGTCAGGAATTGACGTATCTCGCAGCTGTTCTCGCGTATTTCGCACCCAAATGGTCCTAGAACGCCTAATTCCGTCCTTACACGGGGCCATTCGTGCCGCATGGTGCAGGATTTTCATAATACCAGCCGTAGTTTTGGTCGATCCGACCGGCCCTACCGCCAAAGATACGAATTTTTCGGAGTAAAAGAAGTCATCTAGGCTCTCAATGACCTCAAAGTCTATCTCATGTATCATGCTTCAGCCTTTTAAACAGGCGTACGTCGAAGTGCGCGACAGGCTCAACATCTGCATCATCCCTCGTGTTCCGCGTTCTTCCTGAAAAATCTATGGTGTAGTTTTCGTTGACACCGGTGTAGAAGATGCCATCGACCATCTTAACGACAAGCAGAAACCGTACCCCGATCTCGTCTGCCAGCTGCTTCCCATTGATGATCTTGTTCAACGATATGAAGACCGTCGGGTACCGCCGCAACTCATTCGACCGGCACTTGATCTCAACCAACGCCTTTATGGTCCTACCCACGCACAGCGCGTAGTCAAGGTGGTAAGAGACTGGGAGCTTCTTACCTTCACAGCGCCACTGGTTGGTCAATGCTGCTAGAACTTCGCCTTCATTGTACCTATCGGACGCAGTCTCATAAATCGGACGCATGGGGGACTGCCTGACCTTCAATGGTGATGGCATCGGACTGATCTTTGGCACGCGTTATGTTGATGACCACCTGTGGGCCACCTCCACCAGCATCCAACTTGGTATCCGGTTCCAACCTGCCCATCTTGTTGAGCATTTTTTGGAACTCTATCCGGGCCGTCGGGTTAATTGTGGGGTTTTGCATGTGACGGAACAAGTTATCTAGGTTCACCGCGCCCAACATTCGAGCAACGGTCTCGATTTTACTCGGATCGTCTTCGATAGCCTGCAAGTCAGCAGGGGACAGGATGGCTTGGTCGACCTTTGACGGGTCTATTGCTTTGTACACATGGTTACTCATGCTCACACGTTAACACGTAGGGGTTTGCCGGTCAATGTTCTAGGTTATTTAGAACAAAAAGGGAACACTTGGAAAAAATAGGGGTCGCGATACACGTACTACATAAGGGCTGGGTGGGTGGCCCACCCCCCTCGGCCACTACCCCCTCCCCGTCAACCGCGCGCCATATATGAGGGGTCGCAGTGATGCACCGCTCACGTTATTTGACATAGCACAGCTCGCGGGGTCTCTCCGCACATGAGCACTAGTGCACCCTGCTCTCGTCGGTTCTGGAGATGCAATGCCCTGCTGGGCATATGGGGAAAGATAAATCGAACCAAGGGCTTGACCCCGCGTCTGACAATCGCGCTCTCGCCTTAAACCGATACCTTCGAGATGTACGCACGCGGTCACTGCGTCTCGCTTCACTGTGTTAATAGCAGGGTGATTTAGGGGAATAGGGTTGCCCTGACCGAAAACGTAGGGGGAAGACTGTAATACTGCGCGACACAACGCATAGTCTCAAGGGGATTATGTCGCGGGTCGCGGCGCGCAAACTATGTGGGCATCCTCACATGGAATGCGCGGTAAGTAGGACTTAGTGAATGAATTAAAGCATCCGCGTTGATACGTGGGTGCTTTGCTGTGTTCACTACACATAAACCCCAATCTAACAATGGAGAATATCATGACAAATACAACTTTCTGTGTCGACAAATGCGTTGCTAACTTTGCGTCCTCCGTGGGCAACGGTGCAACCATGACAAAGCACTATGTGGCCGCGATTAACTACGTGATCGAGTCACGTGACACCACACCCATCACTCGCATGTACCAAGCCGCCAAGCGTCGCGGTGACAATAAAACTGCGTCGCTCGTCGTGTCGACGTTCAGCAAGGTGTTCGTCGGTGCATCTGCCACGCGCAAGAACAAAGAACTCGTCGGTATCAAAATCTCAGGCAGCAAGTTGTCCAACGAGGCTGTATCCATACTGCACGACTTGGCTGAGGACAAAGTGTCAATGCGTGGCCCCAAGTTCGCCAACGCCTTCAAAGCGCCAAGCGACGAGAAAGAGTTTGACCTCATCGCGTTCGTCCAGAGAGCGCTCAAGAACAATCCAACAGTATCTAATGTTGCTTTCGCCGCCGCGTTCAGCGCGGCCTAGTTACCCCAAGAATAGCCTTTATGACAAAATAGAGGCTATTTTACTTTGTCACATGGATTGTCATAAAGCCAAATCGTTTGTTTACGGGGGTTTAACCCCCCCTTTATGACATTATGACAATATGACAAAGATAAATAATAATATAGAGGAGGAAAAAAGTGTGTGGGCCTCGCTCGCTTCGCGCGCTCCCCCTCTCTGCCCCCCAGCTTATCCCGTAGCTTTGTCATAATGTCATAAAGCTGCAATATCAGAGGCTTACAGCAGACCTTTTGTCATAAAGGTTTGTCATAAAGCTATTTTGTCATAAAGCCCCCCCGAAATCTTTAACCTTGGAGGCACATGCTCACATGTTAACTCGATCAATACACTGGCACCACATTGCCGACTTGGCCCTGAAACTATGCGGCTGCGTACTCGTAGCGGCTTTCATCGTGTGGATGCTTGTCAACCTTGTCACCGGGTGCGGCAACGTCGACGGCGTGTGCATCCTTCACCCAACCATTCCAACACCGGAGGTAATACATGACTAAACTTGCCAACGCCAA
>Ga0209652_1004126_pt1 | contig 10310 bp, 7 predicted proteins | sample SaaInl74LU_5_DNA_FD_184641 | JGI IMG/M metagenome (GOLD analysis project Ga0209652, IMG submission 184641) | Marine microbial communities from expanding oxygen minimum zones in the Saanich Inlet - ESP_74LU_5_DNA (SPAdes) (version 2) | ecosystem: Environmental > Aquatic > Marine > Intertidal zone ...
GGGGTGCGGGACCCCTCAGTGAAATCAAAACCGTTAACAATGTCGCCCCGGTACGCAGGTAGCGTTACTCCCTCACGCGTCTCGTAATCACTGGAGCGTGGTTTGGCAAACTGGCCCGCCATACGGCCCATTTTGATCACCGGCATGGACGCGCCGTAGGTCAAGACAACCGCCATTTGAAGAATGGTTTTGACGCGGTTTCGAATCGCTTCAGCGGTTGCTCCGGCAAAAGTCTCAGCGCAGTCACCACCTTGAAGCAAGAAGGCATCTCCGCGGGCAGCGTGCGCTAATCGCTCGCGCAACATATCAACCTCGCCGGCAAACACCAGTGGTGGCACTTCGGCGAGCTCCGCAGAAACCGATGCTGCGTGTTGGGCATCCGGCCAGGGCGGTTGTTGATGGGCTTCGAGGGAACGCCAGTGATCCAAGCCCGCAACCACGTGGGGGTCAGCGGCAATCGCTTGTTCAGTTGATTCCACCACGAAAAAAGTTGTCCTTTACGGTCTGGGCCAGGGGCTTAGCCTACCCGAGAACCCGTCGATCGAGCGGGGTTACGAATGGTCGATGCGTACACATCGACGTATTCCTGAGCTCCCAGCGCATGCATCTCGTGAATGATCTCATCGGTAATCGAGCGGAGAACAAATCGGTCGCTTTCCATGCCGTGGAATCGAGAAAAATCGAGTGGTTTCCCAATCACAACGCCCACCTGGTGAACTTTCGGGAGCTTTGACCCCAGTGGCATCACCTTGTCCGTATCCACCACCGCGGTGGGGATGACCGGCACACCGGCCTCCAGCACCATGCGAGCTACCCCGGTGCGACCGCGATACAGACGACCGTCAGGCGACCTCGTGCCCTCGGGATAGATGGCCAGAACTTTACCCTCGGCCAAAATGGCGAGCCCCGCGTTGAGCGACGCCTCGGAAGCCTTCCCGCCGGAGCGGTCGATCGGTAATTGACCCGAGGAGGTCATAAAGAACCGAACCGCCCAGCCCTTGATTCCTTTGCCCGTGAAATAGTCGCTCTTGGCCAAGAACGCCATCTGCCGATCAATCACCATCGGTAGGAACACCGAGTCAACAAAAGAAAGATGGTTGCACACGATGATGACCGGCCCGGTACGCGGAATGTTTTCCAAACCCGTCACCCAGGGCCGAAACACCGTCGTCAGCAACGGTCCAATAACCCAGTGCTTCATTAACCAGTAGAAAATGTTCACGGCCCTAGCCTGCCTCACCCAGGGTGGAACGCGCTAGAGCTGCCGCTCCCACCACGCCCGCGGTGTTGCCCATCGAGGCAATCACAATGCGGGGCACGGGACGCTGGGAATACGGGCCGTAGTGGCGCGCAAACTCTTCATGCACAGGTGTGGTGAGGGCTGCGCCGGCATCGGATACCCCTCCCCCCAGAACGATCACATCCGGGTCCAGTACCGCCACCAGCGTCACCAAAGCGCGACCGATATGCCGGGCAACGAACTCCAACGCTTCCCGCGCTTGAGGGTCTCCGGCCGCCAAAAGTTCGCGCAGTTCATCGCGCTCAACAGATCGTCCCAGCAACTGCGCTGCCTCGCGGACGAGCGCTGTTCCGGAAGCGTATTGCTCTAGGCACCCCCGCGATCCACACCCGCACAATCTCCCATCGGGTTCCACGATGACGTGCCCCAGCTCAGCGCCAACGCCAAATCCGCCGGTGAGGAGAGTGCCCTCGGAGATCACGGCGCCACCGACCCCGGTTCCAATCGTCAGCATCATCATCGAGCGCGATCCTCGGCCGGCACCGTGCTCGAACTCGGCAACACCTGCTGCGTTGGCGTCGTTTTCGATGACGACCGGACGTTCTAAAACCGACTCCAACTCGGCCCGAAGCGGGTAGTCCTTCCACGCGATGTTTGGCGCGAGGTACACCCGGTCGCGGGTTTCATTCATAAAAGCTGCACACGCCACACCCACTGTGGGAGCCACGTCAGCTGCGGTCAGGTTCGCCACCAGGTCGGAGACGACTTCCAGCAGGGCAGCAGGATCTCCTGCAGGCGTGGGCGCGCTGACCAAGGTGAGAACCTGCCCCTCTCCCGACACGCGGGCAACCGCAATTTTGGTGCCGCCAATGTCGATTCCGAGCGTATCCACAACGGACAAGCTTAGGCGTTACGTTCGGGGGAAATCCCTCCCCGACCAGCGCATCAACCCGTAGAGTGAAGGAAATCTTTTCGAGGTACCAAAGGAGTTGCCATGAAAGAGTTCACAACCCTCGCGGTGGTTGCCCCTGACCCAACCGCAAATGCCTCCCAACTCTTAGTTGACCGGGTGGCGCAAGACCCCCACGGAGTCCTCTTCGCGCTTCCTCTCGACAACGGCGGGTGGCGCGACATGACCACTCAGGAATTTCACTCGGAGGTGGTCGCGCTGGCCAAGGGTTTCCTGCAGGCCGGTATCAAGGCTGGCGACAAAGTCGGTTTCATGTGCAAAACCCGCTACGAATGGACACTGGTCGACTTTGGTCTCTGGTTTGCCGGAGCCGTCATGGTGCCGATTTATGAAACCTCGTCTCCCAGCCAAGTCCACTACACGCTGCAAGATTCTGGGGCGGTGGCGCTGATCGTCGAAAATGCTGAGCATTTCCAGCGCTTTGATGAAATCGCCGGAGACGTACCCCACGTCGCACACGTCTGGCAAATGCATCTTGGCGACCTCGACAAGCTTGCGACCAGTGGTTCGTCCGTCACGGACCAGGAACTTGAAAAAAGGCGCTCCACTGCGAAGGGTTCTGACCTTGCCACGCTGATTTACACTTCAGGGTCTACAGGTCAGCCCAAAGGCTGCATGTTGACGCATTCCAATTTTGTGGAACTTATTCGCAACTCCGCGGTTGCCATGAAGGAAGTCGTCGGGCCGGGATCCACTTCACTGCTGTTCATCACCACGGCACACATTTTTGCTCGCTTCATCTCCGTAATGGCCATTCATACCGGAACCCGAATTGGGCACCAAGCTGACACCTCTCAGCTTCTCCCCTCCCTGGGGTCTTTCAAGCCGACCTTCCTGTTGGCGGTGCCTCGCGTCTTTGAAAAGGTCTACAACTCCGCGGAACAAAAAGCCGAAGCCGGCGGCAAAGGGAAAATTTTCCGGCTGGCCGCGGACACCGCAATTGAGTACTCGCAGGCTTTGGACACGGGGGTTGTTCCCTTTGCTCTGAAGCTCAAATTCCGGGTGTTTGACGCTCTTGTGTACTCCAAGCTGAAAAAGGCAATGGGAGGCAACGTTGCCTATGCGGTCTCTGGATCTGCTCCGCTGAGCACCCGTTTGGGTCACTTTTACCGAACCCTCGGAATCAAAATTCTCGAGGGCTACGGCCTGACCGAAACAACAGCCCCCGCCACCGAAAACCTCGTGACCAAATTCAAGATCGGCACCTGTGGCCCACCGCTTCCCGGTGTCGCTATTCGCACCGATGACGACGGAGAGGTCCAGGTCAAGGGCATCAACGTCTTCGAAGGATATTGGAACAATCCGGAGGCAACCAAAGCCGCCTTCACCCCAGACGGTTGGTTCCGAACCGGCGATATCGGCACCATCGACGACGACGGATACCTGAGCATCACGGGTCGCAAAAAGGAAATAATTGTTACCGCGGGCGGGAAAAACGTAGCGCCCAACTATCTCGAGGATCCCATCCGCGCCAACCCGCTCGTCGGGCAAGTGGTCGTTGTGGGTGACAACAAACCGTTCATCGCAGCGCTCGTGACATTAGACCCGGAAATGCTCCCCACCTGGCTCGCGAACAACGGCGTAACCGAAACACTGACACTTGAGCAAGCGTGCGAACATCCCTCAGTCCGCGCCGAAGTTCAGCGTGCGATTGATGGCGCCAATAGCCGCGTTTCGCGGGCGGAGTCGATTCGCAAGTTTGTCATCCTCCCGACGGAATTTACGGAGGCATCAGGCCACTTGACGCCCAAGATGAGCATCAAGCGAACAGAAATTCTGCGGGACTTTGATGCGCAGATGGTGGCCCTGTATTCAGACCCCACGACAACGCAAGGGATTTCGCTGAACTCTTAGGAAAGCCATTCCGATTCCCGGATGGCTTTCAAAGCTTCCTTCTTGAGTTCAGGGGCGAGCCCCTCAAAATAGAGGACACCCCGCAGATGGTCCATTTCATGCTGAAGGGCCTGGGCCATGAGCCCTTCGCCCTCCACAACAACTCGCTCACCCTCAAGAGTGTCGCCGGTTACCCGCGCGTGAGTGAAACGGCGTCGAGGGAACGTCAACCCGGGAACCGAAAGGCAGCCCTCCGGCATGTCTTCTTCCTCTCCCCACACCTCGAGATCAGCCGGGTTGATGATGTACCCGACATCCCCATCGATGTTGTAGCTAAAGGCAGAGAAACCCACTCCAATTTGGTTCGCGGCAACACCGGCGCGCCCGGGTAGGGCGACGGTATCCAACAAATCCGCCACGAGAGCCGAGGCACGTTCCGAACCAGCATCCACCGCGTCGGTCGCCGATTTGAGAATCGGGTCGCCGAACAACCGGATCTCTCTGACCGCCATTACCGCGAAATACGCTCTCTCATGCCCTCAACGACCAGGGCAGCGAGCTCACGAGCAGCCTCCCTCGTGTAGGGACTGAGCTTGGTCCATTCGATGACGGAGCCAGCGGCGAGGAAGGGGTCGTAGGGAATCTTTACTACCCCGCGCACGCGGGACTCGAAGTGGTTTTCGATTTCGTCCAGTTTGACGACGTTGGTGCCCTGGGTTGCCGTATTGAGCGCGACTACGGAGTTTTTGACCAGTTCCCCGTATCCATTAGCGTCGAGCCAGGTGAGCGTCTCGGACGCGAGTCGGGCCTCATCGACGCTGCCTCCGGACACTACGACCAAACCGTTAGCGCGCTCGAGGGTTGGGCGCATCACCGAGTGCACCACACCGGTTCCACAGTCCGTGAGCACAACCGAGTAAAAGCGCGCCGCCTGGTCTGCCACCACGTTGTAGTCATCCTCATCGAATGCTTCGGACAACAGTGGATCAGTGTCCGAAGCGAGCACATGAAGGCGTGTCTTATCGCGGGAGACAAGCTCGGCAAAGTCCGTGAACGAACCAATACCGGCGGACAGCTTGACCACGTCGCGCACCGTTGCCCCGGAGCCGCTAGGAACACGCTCAGCCAGGGTTCCACGGTCGGGGTTTGCATCAACGGCGAGAACCCGATCGTCGCGAACCGAAGCCATCGCCATTCCCAGCAGGGTGGTCACCGTTGTCTTCCCAACGCCACCCTTACGCGTGAGAACGGGAACAAACTTGGTGCCGGCCTCAAAAGGCACGGAAATGCGGGCGTCCATCTCTTTACGTGCTCGAACAGCGCGCGAGTCGCCGGGGTTAATTCCATGAAAAGAAACTTCGTAGACGAGCCGCTGCCAGAACCCTTCGGGAACCTCACGGTAGCGCCCGGTACTTTCGATTAGCCGGTCATCGGTCAGCATTGCCGAAGGCTCGGGCGAGGATCCGCGCTGCTCCGAACGACGGAGATACAGATCATCTCCGGAGGAATCTTCGTCGCTGGAGAGCTCAGACTCCGCGGGCGGCAACGAAATGCTGTCGGCGGAGTCGGTCGGAACAGCCGACGGGTCCACTGACTCCTCGGAGAGCTCTCCGTGTTCCTCGACGGCTGCGGTGTCACCCTCTGATGGGACGGACGACTTCTTCTTCATTCACACACTTTCTTGGGACAAGCGCCTAGCTTATTCCACCTCGGCTGGCAGAGACGTCTACTCAACCACCATCAACAAATCGCCAGCCTCAACCTGCTGCGTTGGCGGAATGGCGAGCCGAGCGACGACCCCCTCGCGTGTGGCGCTGATGCCGGCTTCCATTTTCATCGCTTCAATCGTCGCCACCGTCTGGCCTTCTGCCACCCGGTCTCCCTCTTTGACACCGAGCGTCACTACTCCGGAGAAGGGCGCACCAATGTGGCCGGGGGTCGACGGGTCAGCTTTTTCCGCAGTCACCACCGTGACCTTGATGGATTCGTCTTTAATGCTGACGGGCCGTACCTGCCCATTCAGGGAAATCATTACCGTCCGAATGCCGTGATCGTCTGGTTCGGAAATGGTTTCCAGGGAGACATAAAGACTGACACCCGGTTCGACCTCAATCACCGTCTCTTCCCCAAGGCGCAGGCCGTAAAGGTAGTCCTTGGTGCCGATCACCGAAATATCGCCATACTTGTCCCGAAGTGCCTCAAATTCGGCGGTGGGGCCGGGAAACAACAGCTCGTTCAGCACCGTTTGCCGGTCCTTGCCGGGGGTAGCGAGGCGCTGTTCCTGTTCAGGCGTGACGGACGCCTCGCCCAGCTCGGGGTTCTTTCCGGCCAAAATTTTTGTCCGAAACGGCTCAGGCCAGCCCCCTGGGGGGTCGCCTAGCTCTCCGGCCATGAAGCCCACAACAGAGTCAGGAACGTCGAAGGCGCCCGGATTTGCTTCAAACTCCTCGGGGTCTACATCCATCGCCACCAGATGCAAGGCGAGGTCTCCCACGACCTTGCTCGAAGGTGTGACTTTTGTGGGACGACCCAGCATGATATTTGCCCGTGCGTACCAGTCCTCGATTTCCTCGAATCGATGGGCAAGCCCCAGCGCGATCGCTTGCTGGCGAAGGTTCGAGAGTTGACCTCCAGGAATTTCATGGTGGTACACCCGCCCGGTAGGACCGGGGAGGCCCGATTCAAAAGGCGCGTAAACCTTTCTCACTGCCTCCCAGTAGGGCTCCAAAGCGCCAACACTGTCGAGGTCCATGCCCGTATCGCGCTCGGTATTGGCCAGCGCAGCCACTAGGGCAGACAGCGACGGCTGGCTTGTGGTGCCCGACATCGGCGCGCTCGCAACGTCTACCGCGTCGACCCCGGCGCGAGAGGCGGCCATGAGGGTTGCTAGTTGGCCGCCTGCGGTGTCGTGGGTGTGCAGGTGAACGGGCAGGTCGAAACGCTCCCGCAGAGCGGTCACCAGAATCGCGGCGGCCTCGGCCCGCAGCAAACCGGCCATGTCCTTGATGGCGAGGATGTGGGCCCCCGCTGCCACCATGCCCTCCGCCAAGCGCAGGTAGTAGTCCAGGGTGTAGAGGTCTTCGGCGGGGTCGAGCAAGTTACCCGAGTAGCACAGCCCCACTTCGGCGACTGCTTTCTCCGTTGCCAGGACAGCGTCGATAGCGGGCCTCATGTTGGACACGTCATTGAGCGCATCAAAAATCCGGAAAATGTCCACTCCGGTCGCCTGAGCCTCCTCCACAAACGCGTCGGTCACTGCCTCCGGGTAGGGCGTGTAGCCCACGGTGTTTCGGCCGCGCAGCAACATTTGCAGGGTGATATTGGGAACCGCTTCCCGCAGCGCCGCCAGGCGCTCCCAGGGATCTTCGCCGAGGAACCTCAGGGCCACGTCGTACGTTGCCCCTCCCCAGGATTCCAGTGATAGCAATTGCGGTGTCAGGTGAGACACCGCAGGCAATGCCGCAATCAGATCTTTGCTGCGGACTCGTGTCGCCAGGAGCGATTGGTGCGCGTCGCGAAACGTCGTATCGGTCACCGCAAGCGTTGTCTGGGAGCGAAGCGCTGCAGCAAAACCCGCTGGGCCTAACTTGTCAAGCCGCTGTTTGGAGCCCGCGGGTGGCGCCGCCTCCGGGACCACCGGCAGCTTGAGTGCGGGATCCGTTGCGCCCTTTCCGGCGCCATGAGGCTGATTGACCGTCACATCCCCCAACCAGGTAATCAGTTTGGTTCCGCGGTCTTTACTGGGCCTCGAGGTCAGTAGGTGCGGGCGTTCCTCGATAAAAGACGTGGAGATATCTCCTGCGGCAAAGGCTTCGTCCTCAACGACAGCCTGCAGGAAGGGAATGTTGGTGGAGACGCCTCGGATACGAAATTCGGCAAGGCCCCTTTTCGCACGGGCGACCGCAGCCGGGAAATCACGTCCGCGCGTCGTCATTTTTGCAAGCATCGAGTCGAAATAAGGCGAAATTTGGGCGCCTTGGCTGACCGTTCCACCATCCAGCCGAATACCGGCCCCACCGGGTGAACGGTATGTCGTGATTTTCCCGGTGTCGGGACGAAAATCTGCCGCCGGGTCCTCCGTCGTAATGCGGCACTGCAGGGCGAAGCCGCGCGGGGTGATGGTGTCCTGGGATAGTCCCAAGCCCTCCAGGGTTTCCCCCGCGGCGATTCTTATCTGGGTGTGAACCAAGTCCACATCGGTGATTTCTTCGGTCACCGTGTGTTCAACCTGAATTCGCGGATTCATTTCGATGAAAACGTGCTGCCCTTTGCGCGCCCCCGCAGTATCAACCAGGAACTCCACGGTTCCCGCATTGCGGTAACCGATGGACCGAGCAAAGGCCACCGCATCGCGCAGGATTGCCTGACGAATAGCATCATCAAGCAGCGGTGCTGGGGCAATCTCGATGACTTTTTGGTGCCGACGTTGAACAGAACAGTCCCGCTCGAAGAGATGGAGCGTGTCACCCGTCGCGTCAGCGACAATTTGAACCTCGATGTGGCGGGGGCGAACAACAGCCTGCTCAAGAAACATTCGGCCATCGCCAAAAGCGGTCTCGGCCTCTCTGGCTGCGGCTTCCAGCGCATCGCGCAGGTCTTCCTTCTTCTCAACCCGGCGCATTCCGCGACCGCCACCGCCCGCAACAGCTTTCGCAAAAACCGGGAACCCCAGCCCATCTGCCTGGGTGACCAGCGAGTCGAGGTCGGTGGTCGCTTCCGTTGAATCCAACACCGGGACCCCCGCAGCACGGGCAGAGTCCTTGGCGGTCACTTTGTTGCCCGCCATATTCAAGACCGATGCAGGGGGCCCGATAAAGACAATTCCGGCGTCCTCACAGGCCTGTGCTAGATCGGGGTTTTCGCTCAGGAACCCATAGCCCGGGTAGATCGCGTCCGCGCCAGATTCTCGGGCCACACGCATAATCTCATCGATGTTGAGGTAGGCGCGCAGAGGATGCCCGGGCTCGCCGATTTGGTATGCCTCATCAGCCTTCATCCGGTGGAGGGAATAGCGATCTTCGTATGGGAAAACGGCCACAGTCCGCATCCCCAGCTCAACTGCCGCCCGGAAAGCGCGAATCGCAATTTCCCCGCGGTTTGCGACGAGAATTTTCGTAATCATGTACGACCTTTCGTGCGAAGAATTCCCCGCGCCGACCCCTATAGCCACTATGAATACTATCGAAGGCTAAACTTCCGTCATGCGGGTCGTGAGCTTAAGTTCCCTCAAGGGCGGAGTGGGCAAAACCACGGTGACTCTCGGACTCGCCTCCGCGTCATTTGCTCGAGGTTTTCGCACGCTGGTGGTAGACATGGACCCCCAGTCCGATGCCAGCACGGGTATGGATGTGACGTTGGGAAAGCACCTCAACATTGCCGACCTTCTGAGGGCTCCACGAGCGTCACAGGTCAAGAATGCGATTGCCCCGAGCGGGTGGACACGCTCCCACAAAGGGAATGTTGACGTATTGCTGGGCTCGCCCGCGTCCATGGCCCACGATGAGCCGACACTAACCAAGAAGCAAATTTGGCGCGTCGAAGAGATCCTTGCGGCCGTGGAGGACGATTACGACATTGTCCTCATCGATTGCCCGCCCTCGCTCAATGGGCTCACGCGGATGGCCTGGACTGCCAGCGACCGTGTCGCCATCGTCACGGAACCCGGCCTCTTCTCCGTCGCGGCAACCCAGCGAGCTTTTCGCGCGATCGACGAGCTGCGTCGAGGAGTGTCGCCTCGGTTGCAGCCTCTCGGAGTAGTCGTCAACCGTGTGAGGCCGCAATCTATCGAGCACCAGTTCCGGATTGACGAGATGAAAGAAATGTTCGGGGCGCTGGTGATGCAGCCAGAACTACCGGAGAGAGTTGCGCTCCAGCAAGCTCAGGGAGCTGCGAGCCCCGTTCACATTTGGCCCGGCGAAAGCGCCGTGGAAATGGCCGCCAACTTTGACCTGATTTTGGACCGTATTGTTCGGTCCGTGCAGTTAGCTGAGCCGGAAAACGCTGCTTCTTAGCTTGCGCGCTGGTTGCGTCGAGCAGCCAGCTCGTCCCGTGGGTCTTGTCCCACCGAGGTTGCTTCGACGGAAACGAGGGACGTTTCGACCTCACGCAGTACTTTGCCCACAGCAATTCCGAACACTCCCTGGCCCTGCGAGACAAGGTCAATGACTTCATCGTTGGAGGTGCACAGGTAAACGCTGGCCCCATCACTCATCAGGGTTGTTTCCGCAAGATCACTGATTCCCGAGACGCGGAGTTGGTCCACGGCGA
>Ga0209652_1004127_pt1 | contig 10309 bp, 5 predicted proteins | sample SaaInl74LU_5_DNA_FD_184641 | JGI IMG/M metagenome (GOLD analysis project Ga0209652, IMG submission 184641) | Marine microbial communities from expanding oxygen minimum zones in the Saanich Inlet - ESP_74LU_5_DNA (SPAdes) (version 2) | ecosystem: Environmental > Aquatic > Marine > Intertidal zone ...
AATATTTCAGGCTTCAAGCCCTGTGCATGAGCTAAGGCTGCCTTTTCTGCGATAGGAATTTTCGAGAGCTCATTTTGCAACGCAGTGAGAGACCCCGGGATGTCTGGATTGGATACTACTGCGGCCGGTTTACCACACAGATCAGCATCGACAGCGGGATCATCTGATGCTGCAGGCACGGGCGCCTGTTGAAAGCCCCACATAGTTCTTTTGGGCCTGTTTCGTGTTTTCCGTGGAGCCGCGGAAAGATTTCAACAGAATTATGTTGGTGCAGCTTCCTACTTAGAGTTGAGTCGGCCTCTTTAAAACTAGACGCTCTCTATGATGCGTCTATTGATACTTATGTACGTCTATTGAACCCTTTCAGTTCAAAGGAAACGGATCCTATTATTGTTGATAGGCCTGTTGCTTCGGAGTATTGATGTAGGCGTAATTTTTAGGCCTATTTTTGGTGGTTGGTGTCATGAGAGGTCATGAGGTATGAGGCGGCGTCTGGGGCGGTGCATTAAAATGTAGCGAGTGGTGAGGCTCATCACCCGTCAATCATTAGGCCTACTGACTTGGAGGGAGCTAGCGGTACTCTAAAAATATTTAGTATTAGTTCCTACTTTAGTGAAACGGAGTTCCAAGTCCGGCTGGCATCTGGCACCGCCTACCTGGTCAAGCTCTGGAAGTTGTACATAGAGTGAAATACTAGTATAATATGCTTATCTACCTACCTACGTAAGACCGTGTTGATTTTTTGGCCTGGCCGGCGCGGCCGCCACATACCGCGCACTAAAAACAACGCCACCGCGCGCACTCTCAACAAACCAGCATCGCCACAAGCACTCAGCTTTGTTGTAAGAAGTCGTTGTTACTCAGTAGGTAGCATCTAGAATTTCGTAGACGCTAACCCAAATCAAAAATGCTCTACATTATTTTCAAAAAAGAAGAACGCAACAATATGATATCCACGCAACAATTTCTATGCTGCTGCTTCATTTTATTACTGCACACATCTTGTGCTTTCCAGCAGCTGCATCAGCAGCCGCCATCCCGACGTCTTCATGCTACTCGTCTTCAAGAAATGAAAAGGCCCATTCTAGATCGTCTGGCAACGTTTGTGTTCAAGCTGGAAAATGATCGTGTTGACAAAGCAAGTGTCCTTGATGATAAAGGTCGCAATGGAGAGCCAATGGAATGGGCAGAAGAAAACTCGTTTGCCAATAAATTTTCTACTGTTGTTGCGAGTAACGATATCGGATACAGATTCAAACAGTCAGTTGCTGATCTGGTAGCCGGTGATTATGATGAAGCATCAACAAAAGAATCAATCGAAGACTTCATCTCTTCTACGCCGGTAGCAATGTACAGCTTTACTACTTGTCCATTCTGCCGAAAGGCGAAAGACCTTCTTGAAGAACAAAATATTCCATACAGTGCAATTGAACTTGATTTGCTTGATGGTAACAAAGGAAATGAAATCAGGGCGGAACTGGGTAAAATTACGAGAAGAACGTCAGTACCCAGTATTTTTATTGACGGCACGTACATTGGGGGCTGCAATGATGGCAATCCAGGGTTGCTCCCCCTCGCAAGAGATACAGAAAGATTCAATTCAATGCTGAAAAAGGCTGGAGCAATTTAAGTTCATGGCTGTTCATTAAATAATTAGTGGCACTTAGTGATTATTTGGTTTTGCGTTTCTTCTTTTTCCGACGAGGTTCAGGTGCTTCTTCTTGATTGTTTGCAGCCTCAATTTCCTCTGCAAGCATTTTCTCATACTCATCTGCGTCGGCGTATAACGACTCAGATTTCGATTTCTTCTTCTTCTTTTTATCAGTATGTGCTTGTGCATCTGAATCATCGTCAGAGAAATCTTCGCCATCTCCTAACATCATAGGGAAATTGCCATCCTCGTCATCATCGTCAAAGCTGTCGTCATCATTATTAACGCCTCCTTCAAAATCTTCTTCATCACTGCTTGGTGCATCCATAAACGCATCTTCATTATCAGCTGCACCAACAAAGTCACCTTCTTTGTCATCGTCGCCCCCCTGATTATCATCGTCGGAGTCGTCATCAAAGTCACTCCAATCATCCATGTCCGGATCTTCGTCGTCTAAGTTGGCTTTGCCATTTCCAGAATTCTCCATTAGTTTTTCAGCGAGCTTGTTTACAAATGCTTCTTCCTCTGAATCTGTGTTAGCATCAAAATCAACATCCACATCGGCCTCAGCAGCATTCAACGCTTCATCTTCAAGATCAGACTCGTCTTTATCCTGCTCTCCACTTCTGCGAACAATACCCTTAATTTCATCTCTTTTTGCACGTTCAACGAAGAATTGATGAAAGAATTGCTCTTCGTCGGCGATGTCAGTTGCTGTGAGGTAACTAGGGTCATTCATGGGTAATGCTGCCATGGCACTCAATCCACTCTTTCTTGCAGCAATACCGCCCTTCGATTGCTTGGCTTGTTTATCCAGAGATTTTGGATTCCTAAATGCAAACTTATCAAGGAACGGCGTTAATGAAAAGTCTTTCAATGGGTCTCCTTTGAACGAAATCTTTCCGCTACTATCCGCTGTGAACTTTGAGACCGAAGGATGAAAATGATGCGCAAGAAGAGAAAGTTCCCACAAGTTCTTTTCCAATTGTACTTTGCCAGGAAAAGCTACACTCGGCTCTCTCTTTGATGGATCAAATATCAATTCAGAGACTGCAGCTTCGACTTCATTGTTAACTTCAGGGCGACATTTGATGATTTCTGACAGTAGAAACAATACTCCACAAACGATTGATGAGGGCAAGTGCAATGCGCTGTGGATAAGCCTCTTCAAGACTGCACAAATACGCTCGGACTTCGTATCATACTTCAGTGCCTTGTACAAAAGGTTGAAGAACAATGTCAACTGACGACCAGAAAACATATCTCCGTCGGCCACCTTGGAATAAAGGGCGCGATAGAACCTATCTTTCCTTGCTGTAACGCTTTCATCATTCTGAGGAACGGCTCCTGTATCTCCTGAGCCAACAGCCAGCTGAAAAAGCAACATGAGTGCTTGAGTAGCAGCGGCTGGAGGCGCTGTATGAGCAATTCTGTACAGTGCATCGATGTGCTCTTCCATGGTTGCATCCGCCTTTGGCAAGTAAGGATGAGCCCGATTGACACCAGTAAGTAGAGCACTGAGAAGACGACCTGCTCCATCAGTTGCTGTTTGTTTGCTGTCTTTCTTCTTACCCGACGCATTCTTTTTGACAGTCATTTCAAACAGATGAAAGTATGTACTGATAAGAGAAGCAGGTAGCGATTTTGGTGCTTCTCTCTTTTTGCCATCTGTTGCAGCATCGACATCATCGGCTTCGTCGCGGGAAAGCTGTAGCTGATTCAGAAAGATAACGCAATTGTAGAGAGCCTTTGGAGAAAGATGAGGTCTGTGTGCCAGCTGTTGAACCTAAGAAATGTCGAAGTGGAAACCAGAGTACAATGTTAGAGTGATGCACTGAAGAAGGGCCGAATCAGAACGAATGTGCTCGCAAACTTACCTCTCTAGCAACAATGCTGGTCATTACTGGATGTTCCTCCAAGATCAACCTCAGCTGATGACCAGCTGCGCTTGCAATTTTACGCCCAGGATCACCAATTTTGTTCACAATCATTGGTAAAATGATCTCTTCACCCTCTGGAATATCCTTCAAGAGAAAAGATGCCGTTACGATTGCATTCTTCTTCGACGGTTCGTCCTCTCCCGATAGCGTCCTTCCTAGGTATCTTGTCAAGAAAGATGCATATCGTTGTTTTATCATTTCTTCGTATCGCCACAGAAGAAGCACACGAGGGCTGAGCGTCCTCTTTCCTTCATAAAGATAAAGAGGACGCGCTTCTAGAGATAACAATTTACGATGCTTGGGCAGGAGTGTGTTGGTGAATAGGTCAGATAGTGCCTCTGATGCCATTTGTCCCACCCTAGCATTCGGAATAGATCCAAGTTCACCATGTCTTGTATCGACTCCACATCCTGCCAAATCCAAGAGCATATCCAAAGCGTAGAGTTTGTGTACACTATCCATGCCTACTACGACAGACATGGCAGCAATTCGATCTTTAAGAGTACCTCTCTTCATTGTACTCTCCACCCATTTTTCATCCTTGTCAGAGTTAGCAGCACCATTCTTCCGTGCGAGTGCCACCTCGTGGCCGTAAATTTCATCTCCAAGCGCACGGTACTTGGATACAATCTGACGGGTATTTTTGTTTGCATTGCCTGATTGCTTCTGCTGTTGATTCACAGTAGCGATAGTTTCATCTCTTCCAGGAGTATTCCTGCCGCAATCATACCATGTAGGCGTTTCCTCAGTAAATTGCACAAGAAGTGTACTGTGAGCTTTGTAGCTCAAATTGGGCATAACATCATTAGATCTTTCATTTTGTGCGCTGTTATTGTGATGGATGCCACTATTCGTTTCTTTGATACCTCCATTCCTATTTCCTCGGCGTCTACGCTCTTTTGTTTGAGGACCCATTGCGACAACTTCGAGCTACTGAAGCGTTATTCTTGTGTTGATGACAGTTGGTGATGAAGTCTATGCAGCCCAGCAACATCGGATTATATGCCATCGTGAGATCTATTTGTTCTTTTTTTCAATGGAAGAGGAGGATTATTTTTTGACGGCGGACGGACTTGAACTTCTTCTCAGATCGCTTTTCCCCGACTCCTTCGTGATTGAATCTGTCCCGTGGAGAAACAATGGCCCCCTACCTCCGCTGAGATGAGAGACGAGCATGGGCGACTTCATCACCCTGCATATATGATATGATAGCGTAGGCGGGCACGCGATAGGTAAAGCAACAGCATGCTGGGCGAGTGGCTTGGCTCTGGATAGGAGTTTCCAAGCTGCCTTCTTGTACGAGAGAGAGAGGCGTATGTTGTAATTGTATTACGATACAGTTTAGTCTGATGTTTGTCTCAACCTCAATCTCTGTAGCATTCGTTCCTGCTGTACTACATTTTGATGTTGCAAGATTCTAGACATATCTAATTTACTATTATTACAAGGTTATTGGACAACTTACTCGTCCAAGAATTCATTCTCTGTGCTGTCAGGTCGACCGTCGTCTTCGCCCCACGCCATCAACCCATCAATTAAGCTTTGCATTGACGTGCTGCTACTCATGCTTCTGGCACCTTCACTGCAATTATCGTTTGATTTTTGCGCTTCGTCACAAATAATCTGCGACTCATTTGTTTCACTTTCGCATGCATGGGATGACTGTTCGGAGTCTTCGTTCTCGGATTTAACACTATCACCACATGCTTCAGACGAGTCTTCGTGAATAGTACCTTGACGGTACGCGAAGTAGTCGTAATCAACATTCAAATCTGAAGGAGTAACATCATACGTATCTCCTTCTTGAACGATTTCTTCTTCTCTGGTACTTGACAGGCTTCCTTTTGAAACAAACAAGCCAGAATGTGACGATGGGGCAGACTCGAAAGAATTGTCCGCGTTTCTTCCAGTTGGATATTCCAGAGCCTCACCAGAATCGCCAGATTCTGCCAAGTTCCAATCATATTGGTCAGTGATGACGGATATAGGTTCGTTTTGGGAGGCACTAGTATCCAGATTCATCAAAGCATCGAACCCAACCGTAGTTAAAGGTTTGTATTCAGAATCGATGAGACCGTCGCGCAAGCTAAGCCAAGCATCGGAAGCTTTCTTGCAAGCTTCTTTCTGAGACTTGGCGAATTGGATGCATGATTGGAGAAGCTCTTTCCTTCTGTGAACATTCCAGCACTTCACATCATGTGCAAGTGACACAGACGCACGTTTTAGAGACAAATTAGCTTCGTACTCGACTACGGTTGCATGGATTGCATGGCTCTGGGTAGCGAAAGCAGTTGTCTGAGATGACTGGACCTCTTCTTTCGATGATGAGCTATCACAAGACTCATATGCACCTTTAGCCTTTTCTGCCGCTGCGAATGCGGCTGTCTTGGCTCTTGTAGAAGTGCGTGATGCTTTCAAAGCATCGCGAACCTCCGCTGTGCTTGAAACAGCTGATGCAGCGAGTGACGACTGCCACGACAGATCTAGGGTAATATAAGAGCAATGAGCGGACTTTCGACAATATTCAGCAACTGCATAAATTTATAGAAACACTCACCATTTGAAAGATTCCTGCAGCTAGTCTCTGAATTGCCATTTGCAGTGGAAATTTCTGCAACTCCAGCGACTAAAGCACGTTGACTTATAACGTCACCACTGCTACCACACCATGAATCAATACCTCTCAACAGACTTGCATTAAAAGCATTCCTTTCATGCTGGGATTTTTGGACGTTTACACTCGCATTGTGCATTTTACCGATAATGTGGTCAACCGACTTTAATACTTCTCGTACTTTGTCGATGTCAGTTTCAACGTTCATTGTGCCAATAGTGGAGAGCTTGTCACCCACATCCTTATCAGTTGCCATTCGGTAGATAAACTGGCGAGAGTCCTCTATAGTGCAAGTGCCTCCAGTATTGAGCACGCTAGTTCCAGCATTGAGAACGCTCTGCTCATCAGAGAGACCAGGGAGTGGTAGAAGATCATATCCCATGTCCTCTTCATTATTCAGCTCACTTTCAATCTTAACCACCCCAGTTTCGAAACATGCCACATTCTCAGGCGAACCCCGACCTTCTTGTTTCGTACGTGATCCTGAATTGTTAGTTGTGTCAACGTTATCCTCTTCGTCCCAACTGTTCTTTGCATTATTGAACTTGGGCAGTGATGCGTGCTGTATTTTGGCACTTGTTGATTCATATCCAGTCGTTTCTAATATACCATGAAATTGAAGAGCCATGGCAACTTGCGCCGCGGCGCGTAACCATGGAGTATCATCATTGTCGTGAAAGACAGCGAAAGACGAAGCTCTTTTCCGTACAAGCGCATTGTAGATGGTAGAAGCAGATGATAGTTTGCCTTCTGGCGATACAGAGTCTTGCTTCATCTTCTTTTCCTTCTTATGTAGTTTGAAGTGTTCCTGTAATACCTGTTTTGCCGACTCAAGCCCCGTTTGACTTGCTTGTAGAATGGCATTGAGTGGAAACGAGGTTGCAAACGCTTCATTTTCTGATAAATAGTTCAGATAGCGTTCTATTGCGTGTGCCACTTCTACTGGTATATCGCTCCCAACAGCACTAGTTGGACCGCTATGATGCTGGTTTTCTGGAGACGTAGTCGATGGCCCAGCACCCGAAACATAACTCCCCCATAATGACTTGGCAACTGAAGTGATCAGTCCTACGCTAGATTTGGCCGCAGACACCGCTTTTTCACCTACTTCTTTTTGTATCCCTTGATTCCCAGAAGAGCTGGGCACAAATGATGCTCTCTTTGTCGGAAAGGGAGGTAGAATACGTCCACATAAATGTCCATGTCCAGGTCGCTTGTGTGACATTAGTATTTGGTTGAGCCACTCGAAATCTGCAAAAGAACGGCGCGCAACTATTGATTGTTCAGAAGAGTCCCCGTTCCTCTGAAATCTCAAAATAAAACCGCCTTCAGTTGATGATGAAAATGGCTCGATCGAGATTCTACCTCTACTCTGACACAAAGTCGACAGTGCAGTGTCTCGAACTGACGGAAGAAGCCAGTGATCTAAATCTAATTCAGGTAGTGGAAGTGGACAGTACGGCCAGCCTTGAATGCAGTCACAGCAGCTACTTAGCCCCCTTTCTCGTTCCACTTGCATCAAAGCTTCAATAGATATTGGAGCCGGCGGGCCTGGAGGAGGATTATCAACAACCACCACGACTTCATTAGGATTTATAATGCCACTTCGACCTAAAGCACTACTACCACCACCACCACCGTGTTTATGCCGCATCATCTGCTGGAGATGTCTCGAAGCAAAGCGTCGCTGGGACTCTTGTTCATGCACTAGTGAAAGCAGCCGACAAAGTATCATCCAACCTTCAATTCCTATCCGAGTACCAGTGGTAGCTCCATCCGTCTTGTATTTTGGATCACAACAAATCACAGTATTCCAAATTTCATCAACTGTTGGTGACGATAAGCAATCATCTCTGTCTACTTGACATGCAATTGCTCCATCTCTTCTCCTCACGACTGGGCAATGCAAATATAAAAAGTTTCGTATACACTCTGGCCCGATATACGACTGACAATCCGTATCTAACAATGCAAACATACGAGTGCAGAATTCGTATTGTTGTCTGTTGAAAATAATTTGGTATTGGTCCACATGTTGTTGTTGGTTTGCAAAGGGTGATAAATTTTGATTTTGTAGAGCAACAGTTATCGAGTACATTGGCCATGATGTCGATGAAGCTTCTGTTTTTTGTAGATCGTAATGTCTAGATGGAGAGTTGGAATGATGATTGTTGTGAACTGCTGAAGGATTTATAATCCGTCTTAGGGATCCTCGATGCACGACAGAGAGCGCTCCAGTAGTGGCAACTGATGGCGAAGATACTGCTTCAGAAGATAGATTTGATTCCTCTCGTGTTGTCATGTTGCCTTGGCTCGTCATATTTGTATTTGTGAATTCTTGCTGAAACATTGGAAGAGAACTAGATATCATTTGCTTCCTCGGTGTAGATGGCAACGAACCCGTTGCCCCGTTTCCGTCATCGACATAATCACTCTCACTACCATCTGCCTGATCATTGATATCTGTTGCGAAATCGAATGGAAAATCGGTAGCGCCGTCATCAACAGGTTCAGTATCTGATACTCCAGTGCCAACTTGATTGTCAGAGAGTGCTGCAGAAGGCGCAGTGGATTCCGACGAGGCGGAATCCGAATCAGAAGAAGAGTAGGATGAACTACTGTCGTCCCAATCCATTTCTTGATATTTTGGTATTTAAATTGTTTTATAAAGCCCGGAAAACTTCCTCAGTGAAAAGGCATGCCTAGTGCACCAATTGATAGCTTGGTATTCATAGATAAAGACTCAACTGAGCTCCCTATGGGGCGTTTGCCATCATGGAGGTTCGGCTACAGAACAAAAAGTTCGTAGATTGACGTTCGTTTGATTGCAAGAAGAACTTCTTTCCGATAAGACACGTGTCGCATGTGTCTATCTGCCCTCTTCTCTTTTCCCTCTCCCTCACTGCATCATGCATCATGCATTATCATGGCCCATGGCCGCAGATATAATGGCCGCTAGCTATGGATGGACGCAGCGCTCAGTTTAGTGAATAGAAGTGAGAAGTGCATAGGTGTAGGTGGTGAAAATCGATTCCATGCCAAACACCCGAAAGCTACTCCTCGATGCAATTGCATCGTTAGATGCCGCCGCACCTCCAGATGTTTGCGCCGATGCACTTGATGCGATTTTTACCTCTTGCTCTTCGTCAGAGCCTTGTGAAGATGAAAGTTGCGAAGGAGGTGTAACCCCTCTCATGATTGCTTGCGATAAATCAATCACTTCGGCACTGGACTACCTACGACAACAAATTCAAAATCAATCTACGAAAGAAGTTTCAGTGTGGGGTCGAGTAACAGACAAATCATCCGAAAGTGGAAATTGTGCTGTTCATCATGCGCTGGCAGCAGACTTTCAAACTGGTCTTGATGTATTAGAATATTATGCGTTCTACGCAGCGCCTCTTTCACCTGATGAAAACAATTTCCAAAGATATATGGCATTACTAGAGCAACCAAACGTAAATGGGGATACCCCTATCATGATGGCTTGTGTCTACGGCCATTCCGGTATATTACAGCACATTTTGAAACGCTGCTATCACCTGGCTTCAACTATAAACAGTAACCCTGATACTGAAACAATTGTGAAAAATACATGGCAATCTTTACGTGAGTTGTTCGAGAAGCGAAATAAAGAAGGATGCTCTGCATTGAATCTAGCATGTGGGCATGGCCACGTTGACATTGTACGGCTCTTGATACATGGTCATTCTGTCAGTGACACAATGGAATTGAAAATCTCATTACCTGATGACACAAGTGAAATAGAGGCAAGTAAAGGAGATGCTGTTAAGAAATTGATGCCTTTGGTGACGGTCACCTACAAGGATGTACTTCGCTGTCAATCAACAATAGACAACCTTTTAGTCGGTCTGAAGATGATGAAACAAAAGAATGTCGCTATGACGAAACAAGAAGAGTTTCATCAGCAACACAAAAAAGTCTTGGATTGCCTTGAAATGTTGAACGCTGAATTAGGTAGGATTGCGGCAGAAACAGCCAATTCTCTCCTGACACAAGATGAAGGGAGTCAGGATCAGTCGCACAGTGCCAAAAAGCCAAAAGTAAAGCCATCAACAAAAAAGAAAAAGAAGAAGCAAGTCG
>Ga0209652_1004129_pt1 | contig 10309 bp, 6 predicted proteins | sample SaaInl74LU_5_DNA_FD_184641 | JGI IMG/M metagenome (GOLD analysis project Ga0209652, IMG submission 184641) | Marine microbial communities from expanding oxygen minimum zones in the Saanich Inlet - ESP_74LU_5_DNA (SPAdes) (version 2) | ecosystem: Environmental > Aquatic > Marine > Intertidal zone ...
AAAACGACACCAAAACGGCCATCTCCGTGCCATCCACAATCCACATACAAGCCATACCTAACGACAGCGAGAAGCAAGATTCAAGCAGAGCAATTCAAGCAGAGCAGGTCAATCCGCCGGGAACAGGCAAAGTATATAAAGTAGTGGTCCTGGTAGTGCTTTAGTCCGCCGAGTAAGAGGAGCTAGCTGAAGAGTTGGCTAATCTCTCATCGAAAAGCAAAAGTGCATTTGATAGGAGTAAGTTTTTACCGAGCATTGCTTATAATTATCGACAAGACGACAAACAAACACAATGGCCGACAACAACATCTCCATACGAACACGCATCCGCAAAGCCTCTACATCCATCAATCCCGAATTCGGCCCCTCCATCGAATCACTCTTAACATTCGTTTCTTCCTCCTCGCAATCATCCTCATGGAAGAAACGGTCCGATGGAGACTCGTCGATTGTTATTACCCCCCTTTCCATTCTAAATGGCGCTTCTTCCTCTGCTGGTGGTGGTGCGGTTAGTAGTGGTGGGGGAAATGGTGGCGGCAATGCAGCATGGAGGTCAGCGTCACCACTACGATCACAATCGGCACCACGCGGTTTATCGTCGTCTCACCGAAATCGATCGTTTAATCGGGGTCATCCTCCTTTGTTGGTACGGGCTGGACCGAATGGAAGTAGTGCTGCTTCGTTGACGAATTCTTCTTCGGTTGGGAGACGAAGTCCTGTCACTGCTGGTGATCGTAAGAATTATGGTACTAATATTGGTGTGGCGGGGGGACGACTAGAAATGGACCTGAGTAACGATAGCAAGTTGGAAGCGGAAGAGGAGGATGGCATGGTGGACATTTCACTAGAAGACAACAACAAGTCCAACCATAATAATAATGGTAGCAGTGGTATCATGATGGAATTGGAAACGGAGCTTAGCAGCAGCAAAGATGATGAGACAAGGGAGGATAAGTTATTACCACCCACTCAATCACAGCAACAACAACAACAACGGCAGCGGTGCTCAACGTCACCACTTCCAATTGTACGATCTGGATCTGGATTAAGTATGCCTGCCAATGTGGGGGTGAGTGGACCACAAGATCAATACCGTCTGAATAACAACCTGTCGAGCAACAACAGTATTGGTTCATCCAATAGTAGGGCACTTAGTCGAAGTATCAATGCACGAAGTCGTAGTATCAATAAGAATATGCGTGCACGTAGTCGTAGCCGTGGCGGTGGTGGGGGAGGAGGAGGAGGAAGTGACTCACTCACCTCCTCTGGGAGGAATAGAAGTGGTCGTCCCCTAAGTCGTGGAGGTGCCATTAGTCTCTCTGGACGTCGTATGAGATCAGCAGGAGCCGCGAATGCATTCAATACGGCCACAGTGGTATGTGATGATAATGATTCTTTGGATCATTCTTCTCATAAGTATCATGATGAGGAGATGATGATCACAGAAGCAATGAGTGTGTTGTTGAAGGATATTATATCCGTGAGACACGAGACTCCCACATCTTCCAAGAACAAGTCTGCTGCTGCCACTGCAGGAGAATTGTATTCTCCACATGCTATCACACGTGTGGCAAGTTTTACACCCCCTACACCACCAACCCAACCACTCTATCGACCTGGATCCAAGCTATCTACCACATCTCAACCATTATCCGCATCAGCACATTGTGGGATGATGAATTCCTATCGGATATATATCCATACGAGAATGAATGGCTATTTGGAATTCAATTTTGATAATAATTCCAATTCGTATGAGGTTGTGTTGGCGTATTTGAGGTGTCATTTGAGGAATGGGATGGTTCCTCCAGATGATAATGATGGTGTGCCTGTTGGAAGTAAAAGTGGTGGGGTTGGCAATGCTACTCCCAGAGGTTTGGGACAACCTGTCAATCTTACTCGGACCAAATCTTATTCGAACAAAGTCACACCCAAAGACAATGGTGGAGGTGACGATGCCACGGTCACATCGGTGTCTACAGCATCTATATCTTCCCAACACAAGCTTGAATCCCAAGTACCCCTCGTATCACGATCCAACAGCTCAAATCCAATCGAACGTCTCCAAACCAAAGCAATCAATCGTCAATTACAACAAGAACATACCCCCATGAACTCAATGAAACACAATGTATCAGGGTGGTTAAGTTCCATTGTCGATTGTGCAAGCTTTGGTTGTTGTCAGGATACTACTGTTACTCCGGAGGATAAAGCTGTCTTGTACAATGGGAATGGGATTCAGAGTACTCCATTACGAAAATCGCAAAGTAGGGTGCAGCAGCAGCAGAGTATGACGCCTAGGAGTAAGGCGTTGAAAAGTAATGGTATTGGCGGATTGTCATTTGAGGTTGAGACGGTAACGTCGAATATGAGTGGATTTTAGGATGTGGAGAGTTTGTGTAGTAGTTGATTATCCTTGAGGTGAATGCATTTTGATGGTAGGTAGGAATAATTTAGTCACGCATCATAGAAGGATTTCTTTCCTCCGTACAAGACGAAGACTCAAACCAGAGAGTTTACTCGGTACTTCGTAATCTTATTCACAAGAGAGGCTCCACGTACAGACCACCAGGCATTAGGACTCTGGCGGCTACATACAACTTAAAATGATGTTGCTTCACAAAATAACGAAGTACTTTTGTAGAGCATGATCACAATAACACAAGGAACGAGGAGAGCCACGATGATGTATCACCGATGGAATATCCACGCTTATGATGTCCCCTTTTCTAATACAAAGAGCCATGCATTTCAGTCTTCACTTGGATAAAGATTTCTATCGCACACTGTTCTGTTGTACTGCTGAGAGGCTTGCTTGAAGATAAGTATGCATCTCCAATCTTCCACGTCAGATCTTCAACCTTTTATCAGGCACAGCGCATTCAACGCAGGGGTTAATATATTAACCCCTGATTCAACGGTCTCAGAACATTATGTAAGTAGTACTTCGTTTGCCAAGTGAGGCCCGATTGAGCTGTCATTTTTGTCGAGTAATTCCTTGCTTTGTTCAAAATCCCTTGTACTTTCATGATTTCGGAGGTTCTCTCCTCAAAATAGCTGGATTCTTCCCCGGGCAATCAACCTGTCTCTCTCTGACACCTTTTTCATGTCATACTAATTCCATCGTTGAAATCGTGCTTGGTGCATGAGATCGGATAAAAATGACGTCATTTCCGCGAACCCACGCCTGCTTGGATCTCTCCGATGAGCCGAATTCCTGCACGATGGCTTGAACGAATCGAACCTCAAGATGAAGGCATGAGGCTGGCATGGAACATAAAACAGACGGAACAAGGCACAGCAACCACTCACAAGAAGAACAACTATTATCTGATGCACCCACAAAAGCCAGCTGCCTACCAACTCTACCTTTATCTCAGCATGCACAGCAAACTAACAGCACTATGACGTCATCAACATCAAACAAAAGAATCAAAACCACCGAGTCTGCAAGAGACACCAACGCCACCACGCAGAATCGCTTACTGGTCCCTACCGCCACCGCCACGAAGGACACAAAAGGTCTCGACTTGCGATCAATGACCGCCGAAGATTTGAAGTTGCTTCAACAGAAAGGTAAGCACACTTGCTGTTGCTCTCTCAATCACTCCCTCTACAGCGATGACCGTCTCACTCATGTTCTGATGCTTTGTTAACTTCCTCTTACGAAACAGATCCATTCTTGTACTACTCAATCCCTGAAATCCATAAGGCCGAAATCTCCTTCAAGGAAGTTGACTACTCCAGCGCAACACAGTCAGCGTATCATGTTCGCCGCAAGACGAGAGTTTCATGATGACCATGGTAATGGATGAATTGTTCGGCGATGAAATGGATGGGTTAGAACATGAGTCTCTTGGCGGTTTTGATGACCTTCTAGCGACGCTCCTCTTCTTCAACACTGACTAATTATTATACCGATAATTTGATGGAAAGCATCCCTTTGGCCGATAAACCACAGCCAGAAATGAAGTAGCCACCGCTAGAAGCAGCACCTTCGAAATTTAACACGAGCAAACCAACCGGTGCAGAAAAGTATAATAAAAAGAAATAATATTGTGATATGATATGAATACGCTTTCTTGAGGCAAGTTTGTCGAGCCTAATCTGTAAGGCTGTATTTGTGCACTGTGGAATTTGTTCGTTGCCTTCTTTACTCCCACATCATACATCATACTTATCTGCATAATAAGAATATGCCACATTGCCACTTCCCATTAGGATGGTGCGGTTCTGTAACAATTTCTCTGATGGTGAGATGAATCGTAGTCGCTCTCATCTACTCATTGTGCTGTCCATCTGTGTGCTACCTGAATGACATTGTGAGTGGCGTTCCTTCCTTTTACATGTGAGACAAGATAGATTTTTTGAGATAATGTACGTGGATATTATAATTTAGACAAACATGAATCACTTTTTATCACTCCTCCAAGGAGTCATAGTATCTCCTGAATGGCTTCTAAAACTGTAGGGTGTTCGGTCTGCGCATCTGTTACCAATTGAAAGACCATACACTTTCTGTCTTTGGCTTCTTTTTCCCTGCTTTCACTGCAGCGGCAGCCTTGCTCTTGCGATCATACGATTTTTTTCTCCTTCTGCCTCTTGTCTCAAATGGTGTGAACAGTTTTACCTTTGGTTTGTCTACAAGACCTTCATCGGGATCTAATCCTGATGAATCATCTCCTCCACCACTCGTCTCTGTTACAACTATAGACGTTCCCAGCAACTGATCCACATCATTTGCTGGATACGTGTGCAGCTCAGCGTCTAAATTATCATCGTCGTTGCCTTGAGAAGGAGAAGGGTTGTGGAAAGAAGAGAGCGCATTGCTAGCGCCCTTCTTTGTGGCAATGGACTGCACTTGCCGTGCTCCATCATCTAATGGTGTCACTTGCTTGGCCTTTGAAGCCTTAGCCTTCTTCTTCTGCGTTCTCAATGCCGCCTGCTCAGCACGAGTCTTCAATGCAGCCTTCTCCGCGCGAGTAGATTCTTTGAGGCGTTTGCTTCGTCGAGTGCTCTTTTCTACATTCACAGCTGATTGATCTCGTTTCTTGTCAGATCGTTGAGAGAGCTGAGGAGCACTCTCAGTCCGCTTCTTATCGGATCGCTGTGAGAGTTCAGGGGCGTTCTCACTCTTCTTGGATCGGCCTGACTTCTTCTCGGAACGTTGAGAGAGTTGAGGAGCAGCATCAGTCTTCTTCGACGCGTTTTGCTTCATTGGAAGCTTGTCGGCAAGTTCATCAGAGTTCTTTTGCTGTGCCTTCACCTTGGAAGGCTGGGCAGATTCTTCCCTGCTAACTTGGCTATACCTCGGGGCTTTCTGTTGACTAGGAGACTTGGCCTTAATTTTGTGCTTTGATTCACATTTGGGAGCCTTCTTTGCAGACTTACTTTTCCTATTGCCAATCCGAGGAGAAAGAGGAAGAGGAGAGCCCCCACGCTTCTTCTTGCTAGAAGAAAGCTTCAGCGGAATTTGGGGAGAGGAGGGAGATGCTCTGTTTGCACGCTTCTTCTTGCTTGAAGTGACGTGCTTAGAGTTTGGCGACGTTACCACGCTAAAGTCATTCTGCACTTTTTGTCCGTGCTGCACTTCTGACTTCAACTCATCATCATCATCATCATCATGTGCCGTGCGAGAAGATTGAATAGATTTCCTATTCTTTCCGTAGTTGTTCTTTACCGGCGTTGTCTTTCGAGAGAACGGAGTCGTCGCTGTGGATGGCGTGGCCTTCGATGAGAATGGAGTTGCGCCTTTCTTCAAGACTTCCTCCTTTTCATCGGTGGCATCTTCTTCTTCATCGCTCCATTTGCCGGATTGATTATCATCAAATGTTTGAGTTTCGACAGTGGAGCATTTTGTTTCTGTGTCATCGACTTGAGCGGTCTCCTCTTCAGTATCGGGTTGCTCGTTCTCCTTGTCAGAGTTACTCTGCACACCTTGGCCACTGACGACAGTAGGTTGCTGGCAATGTTCCTTCACCTCACAATTCTCCGTCTCAGTAGAGTCATTTGCGCCTACAGCAGTGCTTTCTTCCCCCGACACAGCATCCACGGGACGACAATGTCCAATCATACTGCTCCTCATTCCAGCGAGGACACCCTCCGTCCAAACCTGAAAGTCACCCTTTGCCGTGGCAATAACACTATTCACAACTTCACTAATAGACCTCTTCGCCTCATCATCAGCCACAGCACGAACATTGGACGAAATAGACTCAACTACACGCAAACTCTCCTTCTCAATCTCCTCCTTTGATTGTCCCACCAATTGACGAATTTGAACTTCACATTCCTGCGTAGACGAGGCAACCTTGGTGGGAAATGCATCCATCGCAACTTGAATCCCCTCAATCTTGACAACACTCTCCTTAAACGTCTTTGTAGTCCGCTCAAAGAACTCTTCCAGCTCCTGCTTCTTCTCTGTAAATTTATCATTGAGCTTTTCATCAAATTGCTTCATCTTATCGTCCATGGCAGTTTGAACTTTGGACAAAAAGTCGTCCACCTTTTTCTTCTCCTTCTCATCATTGGCAGCTGCTGCTGCTGCTTCATGAGCAGCAAGGGATGCCCCACCATCATCCTTCTCTTCGGCTGGATCATACGTCTTTTGAGTGACCTTACTTGCATCATCGGCCTCTTCCTCCTCCTCTTCGGGACGTTTGACAAGAATGCCATTAGCCCCCACCACCGATTTAGACAATGACGTTCGTACTCCTCCACTAGCTGCTGCTACCCCAACAGCACCAGAAGATAACCTAGAAGAAGAAGATAACACCGCAGACCGAGATCTAAAATTACACGGGGTCAATCCCAACGTGGCACCTGTCCGTGCGACAGTCCTAGCCGCATAGGATGTCATTGTGTGGAACGCTTTCTTGGATGGAGTAGCCAGGGTGGCAAATGTGTTGGAGATGCCACCTAGTGTTCGTACGGCGGTGGATATGGGACGTCTACTGGAGGCTAGGGAGGGGATTCTTTGGTGTGTGGTGTTGTTGGATGTCATTGACATGTTGGAACGTTGTTGTTGTTGCTGCTGTGGCTGCTGTCCATTGTTATGAGGCGTACTTGACCTCCTCGTGGGCTGATGTTGTCGCTGCTGTTGCTGCTGCTGCTGCTGTTGACCACCAAAGCGACTGCCTCCTCCCCCCTGAGACTCTTGCGTAAGGAGTGATCGACTTTGAATCGTGCTGGCATCATCTTCCTCGTGCATGGATTGAGATAATAACCCATTATTACGACTGCTCACACTTTTGCTGGACGTCAGAAGACGTCCACCACCAGCAACGGGGGTGGTGAAGTTGCGATGATTATTTCCCACCATGGGGCGTTGAGGTTGGTTCGGATTCATGCGTTGATTCTTCTTCTTCTTTTGTGACAGCTGAATGTTCTGCTGCTGTATTTGTCGCCGCTTCTGATTGGACGGTGGATGATGCTGAAGTCCCCCTCTTTGTCCACGTCCTCCCATGGCACGTGGTGTCCTTCCAGCCAAATGACGATGAGTTGATGATGATGACCGATCATTATTTTTTGTTGGTGCCCCAGAAGAAGAACTTCGGGAGCGCTGTTGCTGTTGATTCTGCTTCTTGTCAGGTTGTTCCAGCAACGCCTGAGTCAATGTAATTTCCGTCTCTTGACTCAAACTAAACTCACCCCCTGCATTATGATCCACCATGATTTCATGACCACCCTGCTCACCATCAGTTTGAGAGAGAGCCATGATGCGATTTTGCCGACTGAATCGTTGAATGCCGCCGTGATTGCGCTGCTGATGACCGTTATTGACGCTTCTTCCACGACCGCCGGTACCGCCTCCCACGAGACTGCCATTTTCGGCATCTCGTGTATTGCTGCTTTGGGAGAGGCGGTTGTTGCGGTTATTATAGTGGAATCCTTGACGGGCGTAGGAGCTCATGGTAATGGTGTGTGATGGCAACGACAACAATGTTCCAAGAGCAAAGCAAAGCATGTGAAAGTGAAAAGTGCAGATCAACGAATCACGATCTCAGAACAAAAGCTAGATACGGCATACTCGTAGATAAATACACCACATACTTATGCGTAGCTACTTTCACTTACCAGGTCTTGCTTTCCCATCATCACAACAACACTCTCAACTCCGCTCAAGCAACCTCTCACTTCTTGACAATGATGAAAATGAGAGGAGTATATATCTGATAAGAACGTTTAGGGATGAGGCTGAGAGGAGTATACCAAAGTGTGTTGCTTCTGCAGCTCGAGTTGGAAGGTAAGGCGTACGATTGCTGTTGCACCTTGCAACATACTCTCATAAAACAAACAACAACATCAAATCAACAAGACAACAGAGATAAAACAACATGGGTTCAACACAGACAAAACTTCATTGGGCAGTCCTTCTAGAAGATTGGGAGCAGACACTTCGCTGCTTACAAAAGGTTAAATACAACGCCACAATAGCCAATAGATACGGAGACTACCCTCTCCATCTTGCATGCTATTCCGGTACAGCCCCTCCCGAAGTCATTCAAAAGTTAATCAAGGCTTGTCCAGATGCAGTCAGGATGAAGAACAAGAAGGGATATGATCCATTGAAGCTTGCAGAAATCAACTACCGTCGTGATGATCCGAATCGAAAACATGTGTTGGCTATGCTACGCACGTTTGTGGATGCTAAGTTGTGTGCCAAGTATTGTGATGAGACGGATACAGAATCAATCCAGTCGATCGACAATCGTCCTTTTTTCATTGGAGGTAGTGGTGAACGTGGTATGATAATATGGTAGTGTATGATAATAATGTAATTTTAATTGAAAATCAAGTTGAACCACAAGCTGTAATAAGTATTAACATATCATGGTATGAACGTAGGAGGTGGAATCCAATGTGGAGCAACATCAGGCGGAGGCGCAAATATAGCTGTAGTCTGAGGCTCGACACTACCCGACGTTACATACTTTATGCGTGCAAAGATTACAAGAAGACGAGCGAAAGAGTGAGTCACAAAAGCACATCAAGTCCTTCTATTTCTGCATGATACACAGGTCACTTACATAAATCAAAGAGAATCGTTCACCTTCATAGGGAGTCACCCAGTGCGGAAAGCGCCCATCAATTTTACCAAAGCTTCCTTTGGTGTCTATTTCAGCTACTAGCAAAGGAGAGCATTCGACAGCGATTCTGCCCCCACTACTAAACTCACCGCTGGTATTGTAGACAAAGAGAAAGATAGATATACAGGTTTAGTCGTAAGGCAAAAGAATCAACAAATGCAACAACATTCCACTCTGTACTCACAGCGATAGACCATAGAAGGGTCCAACATTCAGTGTGTCAATATGAGGAGAACCGACAAAGTTGTGAGTTACAGCCAATGCCGTAAACCGCTCAGCAAAGACAGGATCGACCTCGGCCAAGGTATCAACTGCCAAGTCAAATAGCTTCTTGTACTTGATGAGTTTGGCAGTCTCCTTCTTTGTTCTTACACTATCTTCAACGCCGCTTCCAGGTTTTTGTATGATCATATAATGCTCAGCTTTGATCTTGGGACGTTCACGAGTGGTATGGGGCCAGTTCACTGCATTCAACTCTTGCATCAAGGCGTCTAGTCTGTGTTTAGAGACAGGAATGCCCTTCTCTTTCCGTATCTCACGTGGTCCATGCTTCTTATAGCATTCTAATAATATTGTCATTACATAGTCACGATTGTAAGCCTGCTCTGTTTCTTTGTCTAATAATACACCAAAGGTCCGTTCAAGGCGTTTGGCAAGCTGAGGAGTCGACAGTGGTTCCAGCTGAGATTGTAACAATGTTGCGTCTCTATCACATGCAGATAACTTCTTTGCTGCACTGTCCTCCTCCAGTGAAGAGATGGTGCACTGTATCTCCAACTGCGAGTTGTTTGGTATTATCACTTCATTCAATGAATCTAGAGCAGCTTGCTTCAGCTTTCGATTGTATCGTAAATCTAGTAGTTTCAAGTTGTGCAGCGATGCCAATTCATTTATAGGAAGTTGTCGTAATCTCAAGTGATTCGATATTGCAATCAACTTTTCAAGGTTGACGAGAAGTTTAATTTCAGGAGGAAATCCTTGAAGGCGGTTCCGTGATACATCAAGAGATGTCAGTGTAGTGTAGGAGAATATTTGAGGAGGAATGGACTTAAAACTATTGCGGCTCAAATCTATACTTTGCAGCGGCATAGATGGGCATTTTATTCCAGAATGGAAGTCTTCTTCCGATAGATTGTTGTTGCATAGATTGAGTTCACCATCGTTGACAATGTGTTTTGTTACATCAAGCTAGAAAGCAATGATTACATTATGAGAAGATG
>Ga0209652_1004130_pt1 | contig 10309 bp, 10 predicted proteins | sample SaaInl74LU_5_DNA_FD_184641 | JGI IMG/M metagenome (GOLD analysis project Ga0209652, IMG submission 184641) | Marine microbial communities from expanding oxygen minimum zones in the Saanich Inlet - ESP_74LU_5_DNA (SPAdes) (version 2) | ecosystem: Environmental > Aquatic > Marine > Intertidal zone...
TGGATCAGGGGCCTTTTTGTCTGCCGTGCAAAAGGCCGCCCCTAAGCTGTCTTTGCGCCTATTTGATTTACCAGATGTGGCCCCTCAGGCGCGTACGCGTTTGGGGGAAGGTGTTGAGCTGACATCGGGTAGTTTCAAGACCGACTCGCTGCCCGAAGGTGCCGATGCAATTTCTCTGATCCGAGTTCTTTATGATCACAGTGATGAGACAGTGCGTGGCTTGTTGGCCAAAGCTTACACTGCTTTGCCAGTTGGTGGGCGCCTTATCATTTCAGAACCTATGACTGGTGGTGCGGTCCCGCACGGTCCAGGAAATGCATATTTTGCGTTTTACTGCATGGCCATGCAGACGGGCCGCGCGCGATCTGCTGAGGAAATCGCTCAACTTTGTACTGATGCTGGCTTTGAGGGTGTTCGCATCCCGCGCGCGCCGCGGCCTTTTGTGACCAGCGTTGTTGAGGCTGTCAGACCTCGTTGACAAGAGAATTTTAGAAAACTGTCTAATTTAATTGACACATTGGTGTGTCAGTTTAGAATGACATACTAAGCGTAACGCTGTGCTGAGTCTTTCTTCACACATGCAAATACGTAGATGAGGGAGGAAACGTGGAAGCATCTGCAGTCATATTGAAAGGTCCAAAGGACCTTGGGCTTGCCAAAGTCGCGCTTAAGGCGCCGGCAGCGAATGACGTTGTGGTGCAGGTTGCTCACTCGGGCATTTCCACGGGTACCGAGAAGTTGTTCTGGTCCGGTGCGATGCCTCCATTCCCCGGTATGGGCTACCCGCTTGTTCCCGGATATGAGGCCGCTGGCGAAGTTGTCGAAGCAGGCTCTAACTCAGGCTACAGTGTTGGTGAGCACGTCTTTGTTCCCGGTGCTAACTGTTATGAAGATGCATTTGGCCTGTTTGGCGGCTCTGCCGAAATTCTTGTTAGCGACGCCTCACGGGTAACCCGTATTGATCGCGGATTTGGTGCGCAGGGTGCTTTACTGGCATTGGCGGCAACAGCGCGTCACGCGATGGCAGGTGTTGATAAAGCATTGCCCGATTTGATTGTTGGTCACGGCACTTTGGGCCGACTTCTTGCGCGCCTTACGGTAGCTGCGGGTGGTCCAGCGCCAACTGTTTGGGAAATTGATCCCGACCGTATGGCGGGTGCCCAGGGCTATCAGGTTGTGCATCCAGATGCTGACACCCGCAAAGATTACCGCGCCATTTATGACGCGTCAGGTCGCGCTGATCTGATCAATGATTTGATCGGTCGTATTTCCCGTGGTGGCGAGATCGTGCTCGCTGGATTTTACCAAGATCCGCTCTCTTTCGCATTTCCGCCCGCTTTCATGAAGGAAGCGCGTTTGCGGATCGCAGCAGAATGGAACGCAGACGATCTGATGGCCACGCGTGCACTTGTTGAAAGTGGCGCGCTGTCTTTGGACGGACTGATTACTCACGAACGCACAGCCGCTGAGGCGACTGATGCGTATGAACAAGCTTTCACGGATCCTTCTTGTTTGAAAATGATCCTCAACTGGAGTGCAGCAGCATGAAAGACGAAGTGCCGAACCTAAAAGATTTCGACCAGCGTTTGCGTGACGAAGCACACGAGGATCTGGCGGATATCATTGCTGAAGAGCCTACAAGTAAAACGCAGATCATTGCGATCTACGGCAAGGGCGGTATCGGTAAATCCTTCACACTTGCTAACCTCAGCCACATGATGGCCGAGCAAGGCAAGCGCGTTCTGTTGATTGGCTGTGATCCAAAGTCTGATACGACGTCCCTACTTTTTGGTGGCAAAGCGTGCCCAACGATTATTGAGACTTCCACAAAGAAAAAGCTGGCCGGTGAAGAAGTAAAAATCGGAGACGTTTGCTTTAAGCGTGGCGGTGTTTTTGCGATGGAACTTGGCGGCCCTGAAGTTGGCCGTGGGTGTGGTGGTCGCGGGATTATCCACGGGTTTGAGTTGTTGGAAAAGCTCGGCTTTCACGACTGGGACTTTGATTATGTCTTGTTGGATTTCTTAGGCGACGTTGTTTGTGGTGGCTTCGGTTTGCCTATTGCGCGCGACATGGCTCAGAAAGTTATCCTCGTTGCGTCTAATGATTTGCAGTCACTTTATGTGGCGAACAACGTTTGCTCTGCGGTTGAATACTTCCGCAAGCTTGGCGGCAACGTCGGTGTCGCGGGTCTTGTTATCAACAAAGATGACGGCACAGGCGAAGCAGCAGCATTTGCTGAGGCTGTAGATATTCCTGTGCTTGCGGCCATTCCGCAAGACGATGATCTGCGTAAAAAATCGGCAAATTACCAAATTGTTGGAACGTCGAAATCCCAATGGGGTGATTTGTTTGCAGGTCTTGGTGATGCAGTTGCGATTGCACCACCTGTACGTCCAGCGCCGCTTGACCAAGATGGGTTGTTGGGTCTGTTTGACGCCTCTGAAACCGGCGGTGATGTAGTGCTTGAGCCTGCAACTGATGAAGACATGCGCGGCAAGCACGCTGGCACGAAAGTTAGCCTTGAAGTGGTTTATGACGATGTTTGATCGTCGCTCAAATATGGACAGCGCTCAATGAGTGGTGAGGTCACATATGACGCAGCAGCGCAAGCTGAGGTGACAGTGGGCGAGGGCCGTTCTGCTGGTGCTGATGTGCCGCCCGTGGGCGATGCGCTTGGGTGTCATTCAGGTAGTACAATGGCTGAGGCTGCGAAAGCTGCGGGTAACTCTGAGTTACTTGAAAAGTTTGCCGCCGATTATCCTGTTGGACCGCATGATAAACCGCAATCGATGTGCCCTGCATTTGGATCAATGCGTGTTGGCTTGCGGATGCGCCGCACAGCGACCGTTCTGTCAGGTTCCGCGTGTTGTGTGTACGGCCTGACCTTTGTGAGCCACTTTTACGGTGCCCGCCGCTCTGTTGGATATGTGCCATTTAGTTCCGAGACTTTGGTCACTGGTAAGCTGTTTGAGGACATCCGCGAGAGTGTTCATGAATTGGCAGATCCGGATCAGTATGACGCGATTGTTGTAACGAACCTATGTGTGCCAACCGCATCCGGTGTGCCTCTGCGGTTGTTACCAGACGAGATCAACGGTGTGCGTATCATCGGCATTGATGTGCCTGGTTTCGGTATTCCCACCCACGCCGAAGCAAAAGATGTCTTGGCGGGTGCGATGCTTAATTATGCACGCCAAGAGGTTGCCGCGGGTCCCGTGCCTGCGCCGAAGGGTGGCAAGAATGACCGCCCAACCGTGAGCTTGTTGGGTGAAATGTTCCCTGCGGATCCAATGATGATTGGTGCTATGCTTGCACCGATGGGTCTGGCGGCTGGCCCTGTGGTGCCATGCCGTGAATGGCGCGAGCTTTACGCAGCTCTTGATTGTGGCGCGGTTGCTGCGATCCACCCGTTTTATACGTCAGCTGTGCGTGAATTTGAGGCGGCTGGCCGTCCGGTCGTGGGCTCTGCGCCCGTTGGTCTTGATGGTACTGCTGATTGGCTTGCAGGTATTGGTGACGCGTTTGGTCTTTCAAAGGATCAGGTCGCAGCTTCCCAGAATGCGTTTTTGCCAGCGATTAAAGCAGCCCTTTCCGAAAAGCAGATTAAAGGTGTTATCAACGTTTCGGGCTATGAGGGTTCCGAGTTGTTGGTCGCGCGTCTGCTCATCGAGAGCGGCGCTGAAGTGCCCTACGTTGGCACGGCTTGTCCAAAAACCGCTTGGAACAAAGCAGATGCAGAATGGCTTGTAGCCAAGGGTGCGACTGTCAAATTCCGCGCGAGCCTTGAAGATGATTGCGCCGCAATGGAAGCGATCAAACCTGATCTGGCAATCGGTACAACGCCTGTTGTTCAAAAAGGCAAAGAGCTGGGTATTCCGTCTTTGTACTTCACCAACCTTATTTCTGCACGGCCTTTGATGGGGCCAGCGGGTGCTGGGTCGCTGCAAGATGTTGTGACCGCTGCCATGGGCAACAAGTCTCGTATGGATCACATGCGTGCTTTCTTTGAAGGCGTTGGTCACGGGGACACCGCAGGTGTCTGGGAAGGCACGCCGAACGTGCGTGACGACTTCCGCGCATTGAACGCCAAGAAAATTGAACGCGCCGCTAAGGCCGCAAAAGCGGCGGAGATGGTGTAATGCTGATCCAAGACCACGATAGAGCAGGGGGCTACTGGGGCGCTGTTTATGCGTTCTGCGCAGTCAAAGGCCTGCAGTGCGTTATTGATGGTCCTGTCGGGTGTGAGAACCTGCCGGTCACTTCAGTATTGCATTATACCGATGGTCTGCCGCCCCATGAGTTGCCAATTGTGGTGACGGGTTTGGGCGAAGAAGAACTTGGCCGCGACGGTACCGAAGGTGCCATGAAGCGTGCGTGGGGTACTCTTGATCCTGCATTGCCTGCCGCTGTTGTCACAGGTTCTATCGCCGAGATGATCGGCGGCGGTGTCACGCCTATGGGCACAAACATTCAACGCTTTTTGCCGCGCACGATTGATGAAGATCAATGGGAAGCAGCGGACCGCGCAATGACGTGGATCTTTACTGAATTTGGCATGACGAAAGGCCGGATGCCCAAAGAGAAAAAGCGCGAAGAGGGCGCGGCCCCGCGTGTGAATATTTTGGGTCCGATGTATGGCACGTTCAATATGCCATCTGATCTTGCCGAAATTCGCCGTTTGGTTGAGGGCATCGGCGCAGAGGTAAACATGGTGATGCCGCTCGGGGCGCATGTTGCCGAGATGCGTGATTTGGTGAATGCGGACGTAAACGTCTGCATGTACCGCGAGTTTGGCCGCGGCTTGTGCGAAGTCTTGGGTAAGCCCTATCTGCAGGCACCCGTTGGCATCGACAGCACAACGAAATTTCTGCGGTCTTTGGGTGAACTTCTGGACCTTGATCCAGAGCCGTTCATTGAGCGTGAAAAGCATTCGACGATCAAACCTGTTTGGGATTTGTGGCGTTCTGTGACGCAAGATTTCTTTGCGACAGCCAGCTTTGCGATTGTAGCAAATGAAACCTATGCCCGCGGCATTCGTCATTTCCTTGAAAGCGATCTTGGCTTGCCTTGCGCTTTTGCTGTTGCGCGGACTGCAGGTAAGAAAACCAACAATGACGAAGTTCGTGCGATGATGGGCCAGAAGCGGCCCCTGATCGTTTTAGGCAGCATCAACGAGAAGATGTATCTTGCCGAGCTGAAATCAGGGCACGGTCCTGCGCCATCATTCATACCAGCCAGCTTTCCAGGCGCTGCTATTCGCCGTGCAACGGGCACACCTTTTATGGGCTACGCGGGCGCTACGTATCTTTTGCAAGAAGTCTGCAACGGGCTGTTTGATGCGCTGTTCCATATTCTGCCACTTGGCACAGAGATGGACGCAGCAGAGGCCACGCCAACTTCTTTGCGGCGCGATCTGCCGTGGGAGCCTGAAGCTCAGGCCGCTCTTGACCGGATCGTTGCGACACACCCCATTTTGACCCGTATTTCAGCGGCCAAAACACTGCGCGATGCAGCTGAAAAATCAGCGCTCGATGCGGGACACGACACCGTTAGCACAGCGACGGTTGAAGCTCTGGCGCCACAGCAGCGCCAAGCACAACAAGGAGAGTCTGCATGACGGACATGACATCAAACCCACCGCGCGCGGCAAAAACAAAGTCTAACCAGACCGAGTTCGCCGTTTATTTCGCGGTCATTTTGCTGGCGACATTGCCGCTGGCATGTCTGAGTTGGGCGCTTGCCAGCCTCAAGTCAAAAAGTTTTCAGCGCAAAGGGCCATTTGCCCGCGCGTGGTCACAGGCGCGTATCATGACGCCTATGATTTTCTCGGCCTAAGGGCCGGGTCCGGCACGCAGGCCAGCCAGCCTGTTTGCCATACCAAGTTTTCTCAACGGCATTCGCCGGGTCGTTGGGGGAAGGACTGTGGAAGGGTTCTTCACGAGGTTCGTTATCCCGCCCCCGGGGTGACGGATTGTGGCAGGGGATGAGCCCCTGTCGTAACCCTGCCGCGGGGGATGCGCGGCATCAGTTATGGAGGAATATCCTATGGCTGACCTGTCCTTTACTGGGCTCACGGATGAGCAGGCTCAAGAGCTTCACTCGGTGTACATGAGCGGCCTTTGGCTGTTTGTTGCAGTTGCAGTTGTCGCGCACATTGCCACGTTCATTCAGTTTCCATGGTTCTAAGGAGCGATTGATAGATGGCTAAGTTCTACAAAATTTGGATGATCTTTGATCCGCGTCGCGTGTTTGTTGCACAAGGCGTTTTCCTGTTCTTGTTGGCAGCAATGATCCACATGGTTCTTCTGAGCACCGACGGTTTCAACTGGTTTGAAATCGCTGCTGCGAAGAATGGCCTGGGCTAATCGCACCGACCTAAGCAAACGCTGTGGGCGGGCCTGAACCCCGCCCACCGCATACACCAACTAAGTTTAACAAAGACGGCTCGTGTGGCGCCTGCCACCCTGCCGCTTAATGCGGAGATAGAAGATGGCATTGCTCAGCTTCGAGAAAAAATACCGCGTCCGCGGAGGGACATTGATCGGCGGCGATCTCTTCGACTTCTGGTTTGGTCCATTTTATGTGGGCTTCTTCGGGGTCACCGGAGCGTTTTTCGCGCTGCTCGGCACAGTCCTTATCTTTTACGGCGCATCACTGGGTGACACTTGGAACCCATGGCTCATTTCGATTGAGCCTCCTGAATTAGAAGTGGGCCTTGGCATGGCACCGCTGGCAGAGGGCGGCCTTTGGCAGATCATCACGATCTGTGCGATTGGCGCGTTTGTCAGTTGGGCGATGCGCGAGGTAGAGATCTGTCGCAAACTTGGCATGGGCTATCACGTCCCTGTTGCGTTTGGCATGGCGATCTTGGCGTATGTAACGCTCGTTGTAATCCGTCCTGTTCTTATGGGCGCTTGGGGTCACGGCTTCCCTTATGGGATTTTCAGCCACCTCGATTGGGTTAACAACGTCGGCTACGCGTACGGCAACTTCCATTACAACCCCGCGCATATGATTGCGATTACGTTCTTCTTCACAACCACGCTTGCGCTTGCGCTGCACGGTTCGTTGATCTTGTCAGCAGCCAACCCTGAAAAGGGCGAGCAAATGTTGTCACCTGATCATGAAGATACGTTCTTCCGCGATTTCATTGGCTATTCGATTGGGCCGCTAGGCATCCACCGTCTGGGTCTGTTGCTGGCACTGAATGCTGGTTTTTGGTCCGCGGTTTGTATCGTTATCTCTGGCACCATCTGGTTCGATGCATGGTCTGAGTGGTGGTACTGGTACGTTGAGCTGCCCTTCTGGGCCGACATTGAGGGAGGCGTAAATGGCTGAGTATCAAAACATTTTCACTCAAGTGCAGGTTCAAGGCCCACCTGAATGGGGCATGGACAACGAAAACAACATGCAAGAAGAGCGCACAAAATCCGTAGGGTTTTCCACGCTCGCAGGTTGGTTTGGTAACGCACAGCTTGGTCCGATCTATCTGGGCCCGCTCGGTGTGATCTCTATGGCAACTGGCGCGATCTGGTTCTTGATGGTTGGCTTTAGCTTTTGGGCTCAAGCAGGCTACAACCCAGCCGTGTTCATGCGCGATTTGTTCTACTTCTCGCTTGAGCCGCCTGCACCTGAGTACGGTCTGTCCTTCGCGCCATTGGCCGAAGGAGGCATGTGGATCATCGCCAGTTTCTTCTTGCTGGTCTCTGTCATGACATGGTGGGCACGCTCATATGTTCTGGCGCAGCAACATAAGATGGGCAAACACGTCTTCTGGGCCTTTGGTGCAGCTATTTGGTTGTTCTTGGTGTTGGGTCTGATCCGTCCAGTGTTGATGGGAAGCTGGTCTGAGGCTGTGCCTTACGGCATCTTTAGCCACCTGGATTGGACGCTGAACTTCTCAGTGACGCACGGCAACCTGTTCTATAACCCGTTCCACGCACTTTCGATTGTGTTCCTTTATGGCTCGACCCTGCTCTTTGCGATGCACGGCGCGACCATCCTTGCTGTGACCCGCTACGGTGGTGATCGCGAATTGGAACAGATCGCCGATCGCGGAACTGCATCTGAACGTGCGGGCCTCTTCTGGCGCTGGACCATGGGTTTCAACGCGACGATGGAAGGTATCCACCGTTGGGCGTGGTGGTTTGCGGTGCTCACCTGCATCACTGGCGGTATCGGTATTCTTCTGTCCGGTACGGTTGTGGATGATTGGTATGCATGGGCGCAGCTGCACTATTACGCACCTGCAGATTTTTAGGAGGATATGAATATGTCAGATCCAAAACCCCCATTTGGTGGAGATTTCTCAAAGGCGCGTATGCAGTCTGAAATCTTCGGTCAGATGTTGTCCGGCGCAGTTATTGCCGCGGCAGTCATCGGTGGGCCTATCGTGTTTGTCTATGTGCTTGCGTTCCTTGGCTCGTTCTTGCCCGAGGATAGCAAAGAAGCGCTGGACCCAACTCCAGACAGCTTCTCGCATTACGAGCAGCTGATCGACGACCGGACTTTCGTCTAGTCGGCATCTGGGTGAACTTTCTCAAGGTGGGTCGCCGCCGCCTTGCGGGAAACGAGATTGATTAGGGCGCTGCTGTTATGCGCGCGCCCTGATCACAAGCCATCAGATCCTTCCTTCCCGGTGGATCTGGTATCGGGGTCTCCACACCCCGGTTCCCTTCCTGTTGGCTACAGGAAACTGGCGTCGCATCGGGTAACCGGTGCGGCGCTTTTTTATTTCTGATCTGGGAGGATCCGCTATGACTGACCGTCCGTTGACCCCGCATCTTGACCGCATCACTACGCCCGCTGATTTAAAGGGGCTGACCGATGATGCTTTGCGACATGTAGCAGACGAAGTCCGAGCCGAGGTCATTTCAGCCGTGTCAGAGACAGGCGGTCATTTGGGCAGCTCCCTTGGTGTGGTAGAGCTGACTGTAGCGCTTCATGCGGTTTTCAACGCCCCTTACGACAAACTTGTCTGGGACGTAGGGCATCAGTGCTATCCCCATAAAATTCTTACAGCGCGCAGGGATCGTATCCGCACGCTTCGTCAGGAAGGTGGGCTATCCGGCTTCACCAAACGCGCAGAGTCTGAGTATGATCCTTTTGGCGCCGCGCATAGCTCTACATCGATTTCAGCGGCGTTAGGCTTTGCCACAGGTCGTGACCTTGGCATGCCAACGGGTGATGCGATTGCGGTGATTGGTGACGGCTCTATCAGTGCTGGCATGGCGTATGAAGCGATGAACAACGCGGGGCATGAAAAACGCCGGATGTTTGTGATCCTCAACGACAATGACATGAGCATTGCGCCGCCCGTAGGGGCGATGTCCGCATATCTCAATCAACTCAACGGGACGCCCTTTGAGCTGTTCAAAGATATGGGCGAAGCTTTTGAAGCGTCGCTACCCCAGCCCATGCGAGATGGCGCGCGCCGTGCGCGTGAATTGGTAACCGGCCAAGGGGGTGGGAATTCCCTGTTTGAGCAATTGGGCTTTACATATATCGGGCCGGTTAATGGTCACGACATGCCTCAACTTTTGGCAGTTTTACGTCGTGCAAAGGCGCAATCGGATGGGCCTGTTCTGATCCACGCGTGCACAGTAAAGGGCAAAGGATACGCACCGGCCGAGGCGTCTAATGATTGCTATCACGGCGTTTCAAAATTTAATGTAACAACTGGTGAGCAGCAAAAGTCTAAACCTAATGCGCTAAGCTATACCAAAGTGTTCGGTGAGACTTTGACCGAGCTTGCTGCAAGTGATCCGAAAATTGTGTCTGTGACAGCTGCGATGCCTTCTGGGACTGGGCTTGATTTGATGCAGAACCGTTTTCCGAAGCGGGTGTTTGATGTTGGCATCGCGGAACAGCACGCGGTCACATTTGCAGCCGGTTTAGCTGCTACGGGTCTGCGCCCGTTCTGTGCGATCTATTCAAGCTTTTTGCAGCGCGGTTACGACCAGATCGTGCACGATGTTGCACTTCAGAACTTACCTGTGCGGTTTGCAATTGACCGTGCTGGGCTCGTAGGCGCGGACGGCCCGACTCATGCCGGTGCGTTCGATGTGGCCTACCTTGCGAACTTGCCAAATATGACAGTGATGGCCGCCGCTGATGAGGCAGAACTGAAGCACATGGTCGCAACCGCTGCGGCTTTTGATGATGGGCCAATCGCGTTTCGTTACCCGCGCGGTGAAGGTGTTGGCGTAGCAATGCCTGATGCAAAAATCTTAGAGATTGGTAAGGGCCGTGTGGTGTCACAGGGCAGCGACGTGGCGCTTTTGTCCTTTGGTGCGCATTTGTCTGAATG
>Ga0209652_1004132_pt1 | contig 10305 bp, 8 predicted proteins | sample SaaInl74LU_5_DNA_FD_184641 | JGI IMG/M metagenome (GOLD analysis project Ga0209652, IMG submission 184641) | Marine microbial communities from expanding oxygen minimum zones in the Saanich Inlet - ESP_74LU_5_DNA (SPAdes) (version 2) | ecosystem: Environmental > Aquatic > Marine > Intertidal zone ...
GTAGCACGGTAGTAGCTCCTCAACCTCAATCTAACGTTGTTGGAGACTGGGTGCTTAGAGGTGTGATTGGTACTCTGTTCTGTTTCGTTGTGTTCAAATTCTTATTGGCTTGAGGACGTAGTATTCTTGTTGTGTGGAATGTATAGAGTCTCTTTGGTAGTTGTTCGGTGTGTGTGTATGTGTTTATGTTACAGAGCTAGAGTAGAAATATGTAGAGAGAAACGAAATGGAATGTCAATAATCAATCTAGAATGCCTATCCATTCAAGAGCTTGTGATAATTCTCCACACATGTTTGATCATTGCAAGAGTCGAGGATTGGGTGCACATCACTGCACTCAAGATGATAATGGCCCTGAATCCACGTCATCACTTATGATGTGTACGTGATGGTGGATGCCGTTGTAATCAATGGAGATCTTACTGAGCAGCAAGAATGGATGTATAATTAAACGCTTTCTTATTGTTCAGTACATATGTTTTGTATATTACACAGACTTATAGTCGAATTATAGTACCAGTAGACAGAAACAAAGACAGGTGGTCAGTAGAAGATGTTCTTAGAACGACTCTCCATTCAAGAACTGAGTGATCATCGTCAATGCATGCTCAGGTTGATCTGCAGGAACCATGTGCCCAGCATCATAGACCTGCAAGAATGTAAGTCCATTTGCAGTGCGTGCTAATCCAGCACCGTTGTTCCAATCCTTCTCCTCAGCGGCATTGAACTCTGCCTTGTGACCCCACTCCAAATTGAGCGTCCAGGCACGATTTCCAAGGTAGTTACAGATGAAATCAACATCTCCGGCGTAAATGAGGGCGGGGATGCCATCATTCAGCAAATCGGCGACGTAGGGTGCAAAGTCCTTCATCCAATCGGAATGGAACTCCATGTTAATCATCATGTTGCAAGTCTTCCAAGTAGAGCTGTGCCCATCAACATGAAGGGCCTTCTTGGTAGCATCGGCATTCATGAATTTCTCAACATGAGAGAAATCGTAGCAGAGAGGATTGTCACCGCATGGCTTGCGGATGTCGTAGGGGTTGAGGCCTGTGGCAAAAAAGGGACCAGTCAGTGCCTTTGCACAGTAAATGAAAGCGGCCTGGCATGCAAATTGATCAATCGTGCTATCTCCACTATTGCATTTGGCAATGCCCTTTGTGCACATTGGTTCCGCCTTCTTCATTGTTTCATATGCCGTCTCTGAAATGACCTTGATACCGTGTGAGTTTTTGAACGCCATCTCAGAGTAATGCTGGTATTGTACCTCAGGATCAGTGAGACCATTGCCTACGGCTACCCCTGCGAGATTCAATTTCTCGAGTCCCTCCTTCACGTTCTTGTTACCCAGCCAAATCCTGTGCGCAATGGCAGGGGCATAGTGTCCTCCGTAACTCTCACCAACGATGAACAGGGGAGAGTCCTTGTACTTCTTACCCTCGTCACTCTTGAAGAAGGCCTGCAAAAAGTAGTAGGCATCTTCACTAATCATCTCTTCGTTAGAATCATTTCCCTGTCCATACGAGTATCCAACATCAGCGGGTTGATCCAACCAAAGAACATGTGCAGATTCAGTCCAACTGTATGGATTGACTTTTGTGCTTGCCCCATCCTCATTCACACTGCATGGACCGTTCTCTGAAAGAAGGGCGAGAGAAGAAGAGCAGCCGGGACCGCCAGTCAACCACACAACGAGGGGGACGTCCCTGTGTTTGTCTTCCTTCTTGGCTTCACTGTCAGGAATGAGACTCTTGCTTCGCTTTTCAAACATCCAAAAGAAGAGGTGTTTGTCTGATTCAGTGTCAAATTTACTTCCCTTGACTGAGTTGACAATAGAGATCAAAAGTATGTTTTGAGAGAGAAGAATGAAGAAACAAGTGAAGGAAATATTGCTGCATAATGTTACATAGAACGATGCAGTATAAGAAACTCACCATTCATGTAACCAGCCAAACTCAACGGGCTCGACGCATCACAGAAATCGCTAGCTACTTCATCAGTAGCCAAATTTAACTCTACTCCCTCCATCAAAAAACTCTGCACCTTGGTCGCCTTCTCGGCGGTAGCCTGCCAAGATTTCTCCACCTTTTCCACCGCTTCTTCAATCGCCTCCTCTACCTTTTCCGAAATGGATTCGATTACGACGGCAGCATCCGAAGATGAGAAGGCACACGAGTACACACGATCGGGCAACTTATGCGCAGCTTGCTTCGAAAAGCACGATGAGGGAACAGCTTCACAATCACACCAAACGCAATCCTCATGGGTGCCGCAGGATGTATCGTCCTGCTGTTGACACATGTTTAGCAAATTCTGATCAATGTCATCGGAGTCATCGGTAATTCCTCCTTGTGGAGCGGCGGGAGGTGTCTCAGCCCCGCGGAGTTGACTAACTTTTTTGTAGAATTCAGCATGTTGGGCATGGGCGGTGCCCATGGTGAGGGCGGCTAGTGCCAGGGTGGATAACTTCATGGTTGATGATGGGATTACTATTGACTCGGGTTGTGTTTTGTTGTTGTTGTCGTGTCGTGCTTGGTGATTTGGGCAAATTTTCGGATTTTGCACGTTCATGTGAAGGGCTCTTTCTTCTTTGAGAATCCAACAAAAATTCTGATGACGTCACGTATTCTGCAAAGTGGACACTGTATTTGTTGTAATTTTGGGTTTCCAGTGGGCGTATTTTGGTACATGCTGGCAGGCAGCAGGTGAAACACCAAGCTTTTGTTGCAATGGGATGGTAATGTTGTGAAGGATTAAGAACTAAATGTGTTATCCTAATATTTGATTTAGTGCCATCTAAATGAGAGGCACATATCGTGTTCGAGGAGGTCTAGATTGGGTAAAGCTCCCATGACGCACAAGCCTGACTCCCCAAGAAGAAGACTGCACCTGCCTTGGTCTATGACAAGAGAGTGACATTTTGGGAGCATTCTCTTCTTTTCTATTGTTTTCTGTAATGGTAGTATCATCAATCTTCTCCTCTTCGTTGTAGGGTAAATTGCGGTTTAGTGCTTTCGTGACCAACGTCGTCGGTGATGATTTGTTAAGTACTGAGGCGTCAAGAAACGTTGGTGGCTTTGACTGCTGATGGGACCCTGTTTTGGCTACCTGTTGTTGGTACTGATGCTGCCTTCCCACACAGGCTCCGCCGCCAATTACTCTGAAAACGTCGCCACTAGGTCCTTTAGTGACACCATCGTAAAGATCCAGTAGAAGTTTATCCAACTTGGCCGGTGAAAGTTTGACTCGCAATTTTGGGGAATCCAGAAGCTCATCAAGATCGACATCAAGCCTCTTGTCAAGTTCAGCTATTAAGCGTTGCTGCAGTTCCTTAGGGAGGACATCTGATTTCATAATCTCTTGTGAAAGGCGTGTCCTGAAATTTCGATACCTCCCTCGTGTTTTCCGAAATGACCGTGAAATGAGCTGTTTTCGTTCCTTGTTGATCTTTATGGATGGAAGAATAATGTCGATCCCTGCATCGGTAGATGATAGTGCCTCTTCCATCGCTTCGGCTTCTGCGACAGATACCGATCCAGCTGCCGCGAAGCGCTCAGTCGCTGCCTCCCAAGAAAGTGCGTAGGAGTATTCTTCAGACATTGGTTCTGGTGCGTGAGTGAGGGCGTAGTAGAGGTTACCGACGAACTCCTCTTTGTTTGAGTAGGGAAGACAATTTGGGAACTGACAAAAGAAATCATTGCTTGGATGTGATGGCAAAACGACGAATTTTCCCATTGCTAATGCTTCGGCCACTGTTGTACAAAGCACTTCTGACGTAGATGGATTGATGAATACCTTGTGAGTCCAACCAAGCTCAACGTGGTCTATGGGTCCGTGAAAAGGCATGTCTAGACTCATACCCTGAGCTTTTTCCGATGCTTCATCCTTGTTAGGGCCTCCTCCGTACATGTCCACCTTTACTTTCAAGCCAGCGCTGTCTTCGGCATACTTGATCAGCTCCATCAACGACGCCAATCCCTTCGACCACAACATCTTTCCGATGAAGTACACAGCCGGGCTAGCATCCGCACTAAAGATCGGATCTTTGTCGGCATCCGGTGCTGTTAATTTTCCTCGCAGCTCCTCTCCAACATCAATAAACGATCGTCTCACCCCATGGACGTTCTCGACAAGCTCTTTTTCCGGAGCAAATTGACCCAGCGTTCCAGATAATTTAATGAGACGATGAACATGTGCACGACACATCCACGAAGCTAACAGTTTCATTCCCGGTGCACGAATAAATGCTGCTGGTTGTTCCGTCGCGTATACAAAATAGTTGGTATGAACAATACCAACGACGTGTTTGAACTTGGAAGTCCAATTCTCTCCGGGACCACGATACCAGTTAAGATGTTCCGGTTCTTCGAGGACACATATATCGCACTCATCCTCGGGTATCAATCCAATCAGATCCCCCATGCTGTACAGACTATTCTCTAATACCTCTTGCCATGCCGTATACCATCGAATCTTCAAGTCTTCACTTGCTTCTTTCATATTCGCCGTATCACGCAACCAAGTCCGAACAAACTTTTCTTGGTCTTCTTGACTCTCAAACATTTTTTCTTTCCCATAGATACGTTTTTGATCTTCATCACGCTCTACCCAGGGTAGCAGTATGGTGACGGATCCACCAGCGGCTTTTCGACCGGTGGAAAGGTACGCAGCTCGAAGAAGTGGGTTGACCGCCGTGCCTGTCATCCAGGGCAGAGAGGCTGTCGTTACTATCCAAACGTTTTTTGACTTGTCAGCAATGTTGGTATGGGGTAGAATTTCATCCTCAGGAGTGACTGCACGAGGTTTGGGTATCGGAGGAAGGTTGGGATCCAGATTAGCTAGCGTTATGGGTGGAATCGGAGTGACGGTTTTGTCAATTCCAAGACGCTCAGAAAAGGAGGATGACTTTGTGTCTTTGTGTTGTTTCATCTCGTGTCCATCACTTAAACCGTCTTCCCTGCGAGTAAGATTCCCCAATGTATCAGATGACACACCAAAACTGCTCATGTCATAACTTGAAGATTCTTTCGGTTGCAACAATTCATTCAACGTTGACTCTGTTTCTGCCAAGTACACAGAAACTTCCTCAGACCATTGTTGCAGCTGCTTATCCCATGTTTGAACCCCATCAAAGCGACGTGGAGCCGCTAACTTTGTCACATTGTTCAGAACCGGTTTGAATAAAGTGCGGTCCTCTTCTTCCTCCAAAAATAATGGAGTAGTGCTGCCGCCACCGCTATCCAAAAATTGTTTCCAAGCCTCCAACATGTATGCCCCCGATTTTCTATTCTTTACCTTATCCTCTTCTGTAGGAAATACTACTGGGTTTGATGACTTGATCTCTGCAAATGTTTGTTTCCAATACTCTCTCATTTTCAATCGCTGCTCGTTTCGTTTTTCCTCGAGCCGTTTTGCTACCGCGTCGAGACTTTTGGAGGATGACTGATAGTTTTCATTGATGTTGGTGAATATTTTGGTTTTGTTCGCCTCTATCATCGTTGGATCATCTATGTGATGGAATTTGTGGTCGTCTGGGTTACCTGCTGCGGTTGTTATAACCAGCAGCAGCGTTGCCATCCGCAGATAGAGCATGATGGTTACGTCAAGTTTGTGCCTCTACAGATTTCGACGATGATTGATAGATCATTAAAGCAGCAGCAACAGCTGCAGAACTTCTTCTAGCTTTACTGTATGTATCGACTATTATACTCTACGTTTATGCTCTTCCCGTGCTGGCTATTACGCACGTATTGTCGACATGGAGGCAACGTGTTCCGTGGAGGGAATTTTTGAAGTCTTTGAATTCGTGGCTGCTGTGATGTACCTGTGATGTGCTTTTTGACACTTCTTGTGTCACACAGCTGTTTCGGTGTTCTTCGTTTTTCCGTCCGACAGTCGAAAGTACCAAAGCCTTTCTAAAGTAGTCCTGTGTAATCAATACATAGCAGCAGTTGTAAGTCGATCACTATCTTCATGTTAAATCTTTACTTATTCCAATACGGAAGATTGATTCCAAACTGTCTCCCAGCAGCTGCTGCTTGATTCCAAGTTCCTATCAGTTTCAATTGCAACGTTGTTTCTTTTTCCAGACAAGTTGCATCATCCTCTACCATCCATGTTGATTGGAATAACTCTTTACTTGCAGCAACTGAATCCGGTGACCTTGCAGTAATCTCTCTTGCCACCTTCATTGCCTCTTCCATTGGATCGTCAACACATCTTGTCACCAAGCCAAGCGACTCTGCCTCTGATCCACTAATTATCCGTCCAGTCATTGTCAACTCTTTTGCCACATCCATACGCACAAGCTCTCGTAGAACAATTGATGCAGACATGTCGGGGATGAGGCCCCATCTCGATTCCATAATGCTCAATTTACAATCGGGGGTGGCAAAGCGGAAATCTGCGCCAAGTGCTATCTGTAGTCCTCCACCAAAGCAATACCCATGAAGTACAGCAATAACTGGGACTGGTAATTTCCTCCAGAGGTAACAAACATCTTGTGCCAAGTTCCCCACTCCGTCGTCCCCACCATAGCCAGATGGCCGTTTCAATAATTTATTCAGCGAGCTCTTAGGACCCGATAAAGCAACACCCTTGGCATCAAGACCGGAACAAAATGCTCGCCCTTCTCCACTTATAATGACAACTCGTAGATCTTTGTTCAATTCTCTATCATTTCGTAATCTAGATGCTGCTTCTGCTATTGCTTCAAACATTGGTATACATAGCGAATTCAATTTGTTGGGGCGTGAGAGAACAACATTGATGACACCCTGACCAAGCGACACTATTTTTACGTGATCGTTGATGTTGATTTTTATATTGGTAGGATGTTTTGGTTCGTATGTGTTGGATGGTGGCGCATGTGCATTATGAAACGAAGAGTGATGGAATGATTGATGCCGGTTGTGATAGATCGGCAATGAGGGACGAGAATTGGCTGGTGGGCCAAAGTGGGCGTGGCTAGCAGGGAGCGCTTGCCGGAAGCAGTATCGGCAGCGCTTCATCATTATTCTCCTTGCCATAATTTGATTGTATTGCTCCTCTTCTTGCGATACTGACGGATCTACACTTCTTGAGTATGCAACAATCAATGCCAGCATCGATGACATAAAATATCTTCCAAAAAATGGCGGGCCGATTCGGTATCTTTGGTGTCAAATTTTGTACGCACGAAGGCTCTCTTCAATCAAGCTCATCACTCCTACACGAAGAAGTCCTCATACAACGCCGCCAGTAGAGAGAACAACGCCACCACAGTGACTAGAAGAAGAAAATATGGTGCTTCCAACAACGCTATACACACGGGCTGTCATCCCCTCATCTCGGTGGATCTGCTCAAAGGTAAGGGTCAGAAAGACTCATGTTCATCGCATCCACCATATTTGTTCTTTGGCAACTTACTGTTCTCATCTTTTGCACCTCGAAACATGTCGATAGTTGTTAAGCAATACATCTATCACAACCCGACAATTCTCTGCACCAGCGAAAAAGGTGGTAGTTATCCACTCTATAGGTGCCGACAGGCCCGGCATAGTCGCCGACGTAACACGCATTGTCACAGATAAGGGTGGTAATGTCGGAGAGTCGCGTGCTCAACTATTGGGAGGACATTTCTCGTTGATGATGCAGGTTGATATTGCTGAAAAGGACGTTGGTAATTTGCAGGATCAGCTAGCTAGTGGTGTGGAAGGGATGAAGACTGAGTGTTTGGAATCTGTGGAAAAGAATGCTACTGTTGCTCCAACAATTGCATGTGAGTGTAGTGTGAACGTATATGTCTCTTAATATTTGTGTCGCTTTTTTCTAAATATATTGGTACAACAACATCATTCATGTTCTCACATAAACAACACAGTCGCCGGAAGATTCAAACTCAGTGGAGCTGACAATCCAGGAATTGTTCACAAACTCACATCTGTTCTCGCACGCAACCAATTGACAATTGCTAATATGAAAACAAAGCATGAAGAAGCTCCCTTTGGTGGTACTGAGTTGTTTACTGTTGAAGGCAGATCAGTTGCATACGAGCCTCTTGCATCTAATTTTGAGTGGACTAAGATTCGAGAGGAATTGAAGGAGTTGGGCGACAGCTTGAATTGTGATATTGAGTTTGATAACGTTACAGGAAGTACATTTAGAGATTAGGATAGACAAGACAGATTTGGTAGGAAAATGCATGTTACACAAGAATAATATGGAGCTAAGTGATCTACTATATATATTCCTAATATGAGTGCTAAAGATTGACATGACGGTGAAACTAAACTTGTCAAGCAGACGAAATTCACTGAGCACCACCATAAAATGATTCAAAAACCTGTGCCTTCTTGAACGAAGCAAATGGTCCAGTTAACGCATCACTCCTAAACCACGCGGTTGTTATCCACTTTTCCTTGGGAACTGGTAAGCTACAGTGAAGAAGTCGTAGATCCTTTTCTCCTCCTGGCATGTAGTTGTAGAATGCAATCGCGTCTCCAGCTTCAATTTGTACTACTTGCTTTGGCTTCATAAATGCGGATTGGAGGTATGCATCAGATCCTTCTTCGCCAACTATCAATATCCCACATTTCTCAAGCTGCCTCTTGAAGCTCAACACTGATACTTCATTTTCATTGGTAAAGTCGATCCCTTCTAACTCATCCTTCATTCCTCCAAACGGGAAATAAGTCCCACCTACACCATTGAGGTAGCTCAATACTGTCAAATACCTCGAGTAGCCATCGTGATGATAGTCAAATCTTCCATCTTTGTCGTATTTTGCAACTTGCAAGTCCTCAGCGAAGCATGTGCCTATTTCGGCATTGTTCATACTATCGTTCATTACATCATGAGCGAAACACGATCGAGATTTGAAGATCGTGTCCCTTGCCACCAATGGAGCATCTCGCCAATCACTTCCTTCGTCAGCAGTGACTATGCTAAATGGGTCGATCCAAGTCAAATATGAATTCTTGCGCACGGTATTCTCTCCAGATTGCTTTGTTCCAGCAACCTTCATGCCCTGAACTTGTGCTGCCTGCTTCAATATCATTCTATCTTCTTCAGGGATGAGATCCTTTACAAGAAAAATATCTGGCGATGAAGATAACCGAGTGATATTCTTGCCATGTGAGCGGATTGATTCTCCAACAGTGATAGCGGAGAGAAAGTCTGGTGGGCCAACTGGATTAAATGAGCTGGCTAGAGTCTCGCCGTTTGTGTCTACATCTACAGCAAACGGCTCAATCGTAGAAAATCGTCTCAAGTTATTGTTTTGCATCTGCCGCCGGGTAGTGTAGGCGACACGGGAGAATGCCAAGCTTACCAACGGATAAGACATGGAGGCTCCTAGGATTATCTTGGCGGCCAAAAAGGTGAAGTATTTCCCCATCATCATATCATGGTAACCAATTGCTAGCCTCCGCCACCACAAGTCGGCACAAGAAGAGATGCAATTCCCCTCTTATTGTTGCGCAGCAGCTTCCTCCTACTTTTAGGCTACTGGCCAAGGCCAGGAGGCCTCTGGTGAAGATCATTTTTGGATTCCGGATTCCTCTCCATCGCGAACGCAGCTAACTCATGGACCTGGACTCGACTCATGGCAGAAAATCTACTCCTCTAACTAACCTCTAAACAGCCGGAGACGAGCTGGAGAGGGTCAAAGTGTGGGCACCGATGAAGGTGTCTGGCAAAGTAATATTGTAACCATTGGTAATTCTTATACTGATTAGTTCTCATGTACGAGATGGATAGTACATACTTACTCCGATCGGAGAGTAATCAGACCATTTGTTCAATTCAACACTACCGGAGAATACTTGGCTTCAGGATACAGTTCCTCCATAATATTCCTTCTCAAATCAACAACAGCTTCATGTCTTTCTGGTGGTTGTATCCGAGGGGCCCATGGATCATCCAACATATCGTTAATCGATTGAATCTGTGCATGAGTCAGAGTCAACCTTTGCTCTGGACTCGCCAGCATTTCTTCGATCGGATCAGTCGGCTTAGGCACCCATGAACTATGCCACCAGCCATTGTACGCCAATCGTTTGTTTCCCTTTGATTTTGGACTTACTGAAGTTACAAAGTGTGACGAGAATGGCGTCACAGAGAAAAGGACCAACGTATTGAAACTTGCATTGCTATTACCCGTTACCTCTTGTGCAAATGATACTACTGATACTTCTTGTACCCTTCCAACTCTATCAGATGCTAGGCCACTGTGTTCAATCATGTCAATTTTATGTATTATCTATCTACGAATATATAACCCCAGCCCCTCAGAAGTTGATGACTACGCTTCACCAGGATCAGGGT
>Ga0209652_1004133_pt1 | contig 10302 bp, 2 predicted proteins | sample SaaInl74LU_5_DNA_FD_184641 | JGI IMG/M metagenome (GOLD analysis project Ga0209652, IMG submission 184641) | Marine microbial communities from expanding oxygen minimum zones in the Saanich Inlet - ESP_74LU_5_DNA (SPAdes) (version 2) | ecosystem: Environmental > Aquatic > Marine > Intertidal zone ...
TACGCAAAGACGTGGCCGCAGTTTGCGTGCGCGGTTTTCGTGATGGCGTTCGGGTTAGGCGGCTGCATCCTGTCCGTCTACGCGTTCGACCACCGCTCGAGCCAGGTGTGGATGTACGAGCAGGGGTACTTCGTGGTCTGGGGCGCGGACTACAAGTGGGGCGGGATCATCCAGCTTTTCGTGTACATCGTGTCGAGCGGGGTGACGGCTGCGTTTTTCGCGCTGCTCCCGCCCGCCGCCAACACCAACATGATCGACCTCGAGAACCCGGAGGAGGGACACGCCAACTCCACCATGCGCAAGAAGGAGGACGAGATCCACACCACCGTCTACGGGTACAAGATCGACTACGTCGTCGGCGACCCGGACGACGTCGAGACGGAATTCGGCGCCGCCGCCGACCCTCTGCTCGTGCGAAGCCGCCGCAAGTGGGAAGCGGCGGAGCGCGACCAGGTGCTCGACGAGTCGGAGGGCGGCGGGAACAACTGGCACGCCATCATCTACCTGCGCCTCGCCAAGTGGGGCACGCGTTGCTTGAGCCCCCTGATGTTCAACTTCCTCGTCATGATCATCCTGGAGTGCACGACGTACTACGACACCACGTGGTGGTCCAGGACCACGGAGACGACGGTGTGGAAGTCGGACGGGCTCTTCATGAACCTGCAGGTGGTGTTTACGTTTTTTCTCGGCGCGACGGTGGCGCTGCTGCTGTCGCTGCGGCCGACCACCATGGTGCTCGGGTGGCTGCTCGCGCCGCCCCTGAACAACGAGTGGTTCTTCGAGCAGGACGACGAGGAGATGAAGCTCAGCGAGAAGACGCACAGGCGGCTCAAGATCCAGAAGCTGCAGGAAGAGGAGAGCGAGAGCCAGGCGTGACGGAGCAGAGGCGGTTTTTTCTTAGTCGACTCTCTCGGACTCGCGTTGTGGTGTCAGAAAGTGTTACTGTATAATGTACCCGAACGCGTCCGAGAGTGAAACACGCTCGCGGAACCATAGACTCTACCACAGACTAGAGCGCGACTCTCCAGCTCTGGTGGTCCCCGAACGACGTCCCGACCTCGAAGTCGGGGAACATCTCGTCGGCGTCGCCGCCGCCGAGCAGCGACGTCTCCGCGACGCGCGCGACGGCGGAGGCGAGCGCTTCGAATTCCTCCTCCTCGGCGTTTTTCGTTTTCTCCTCTTCGTTCGTATATTTCGTTCCGCCACCGTCGGAAGAACCGAGCGTATGTATGCGATCGTGATACACTCTCGGCAACGTCAAACGCGGCGAGTCGTGACGCAAACCGAGGTCCGCGGCGAGCGCGCCCTCGCCCACGTAGGCGCCGCGCGCCACGCAGTGCGAAAGCAGCGCCTTCCAGTGCGCCCAGCGCTCGAGCGCCGCGGGATGGCCGACGATCACGTTCAGCGCCTTCGCGCGCGTCACCGCCACGTTGAATCGAAGGGGACACGCCAGGAAACCCGAACGCGGGTCTCCAACGTCGAGTTCGAGAGAAGACGCGGCGTCGTCGAAAGACGAACCGTTTTTTTGTCTTCGTCGAAGCGTCGGCGGCGCGCGGCTGGCGACGGTGCTGATGAACATCACCTTCTCCTCCTGGCCCTGGTAGTCGTCCACCGTGCCGACGCGCACGGCGCCCAGCCCGCGCGCGCGAAGCAGCATGCGCAGGCGCACCACCTGCGCGCGGTACGGAGCGATCACGCCCACGTCGCAGGTTCGAAGCCTGAGCGTGCCATCCGCCGAGGCGTCCGCGTACGTCGCCGGCGAGTCGCCCGTCGCAGCCGGCGCGTCGCCTTTTTCTTCGTTTTCGTTTCGGTCTTTTTCCGAAATTTGTTCGTCGCCGAGCCACGTAGACAGGAGATCCACCAGCGTCCGCGCCTCCATCGCGTTGAAGAACGAGGGCGCCTCGCCCGTGCCCTCCCTCGTCTGCACGCCGCGAACGCCCACGAAAAGCACGCGCGCGGGACGACCGTTTTCGTTTTCGTCTTCGTTTTCGGCTTCGGCTTCGTTTGTCGCTTTTTTTTCGCGGGTTCCGTTTTCAGCGCCGACGTCGCCGACGAGCGATTTCGGGAGCGACACGTTGTCTTCGGGCGCCGCGGCGACGAGCGCGTTTTCGTAAAAAAGGCGCGAGGATAACCCGAATATGTCCTCGTGCGACCGGTAGTTGCGCACGAGCTTCACCAGGCGGAGACTTCTTGTCGCGTCGCCCGCGGAAGAAGAAGAAGAAGCTCTCTTTTTCTCCTCCGCCTCGTGCGCGCGTACGGCGGAGGCCAAGAGCGAGTCTTTTAACGCCGACGCGGACGCGGCGTGCACCACCGGCCCTAGTTGTTTCGGGTCGCCCGCCAACACCACCGCGCGCGTGGTTTTACCGCTGGTCATGCGGAGGGGCACCAACGTTTCGGGGACGGTGGCTTGGCCGGCTTCGTCCACGAGCACGTGCGTGAACGCGAACGAAGACGCGCCTTTTTGTTCGTTCGCGTTGAGTCCGTCCGTCTTCGTCTGCGGGAATTCCCGACCTCCGTTTGCCGTCGCGAACGCCTCCGCCAACAATCCGGCGCTCGCGCACGACGCGACGACGACGCGCGCGTTTCGCGCGGCGGCGCTCTCCGATCCACCCGACGCGCAGAACCGAACGACGTCCGACTTCACCGACGCGGGGTCCCGACGCGGGTCGTTCACGCGAACCATCGTCCACGAGGCTTGAAGTTCGTTGGAGTTAGGAGACGGCAAAGAGGTGAGGGAGACGGGCTCGAGCGCGGGCGGCGGCGCGTCGTCCCCGTCGGCGACGGCGGCGGCGCGCAGCTCTTTAGTCAGGTCCGCCAGGCGGCTGCACACGACGTCCGCGGCGAAGGGCGCGGGCGCGCACACCAGCACGCGGGCATCCGCCTGCGTCGCCAGGACGGCGACGATGGCCGCCACCACGGTGACCGTCTTACCCGTCCCGGGGGGGCCGAACGCGCAATACGGCGGCCCGAGGGGCGCGCTGTTTTCGCCGGCGACGGCGGCGACGCCGAGCGACACGTCGCGCACCACGCGCCACTGTTCGTCGTTCAGACGCGCGCGCAACTCTTTGACGACGCGTCGCGAATACGGAAACAGTTCCGAGGAGCCTCTTGTCCCGAGCTCGTCGCTTGCTTGTTTTTCCAAAGACGACGACGACGCGTCAATCGTTTTGAAGAGACGTCGCGCGTTTTCGAAAGAGACGCGTCGGACGACTTCTTCGCGCGAACCGGACAACGTCAAGTCAGTCGAGCTCGCGCTCGACTTGGCATATTCCGGAACCTCTTCCCGCAGCATCGCGAGCGTCGCCGGGTTGGCCTGCGCCGCGAGCAGCGCGGCTCTCTGCACCTTGAACGCGTTGACGTCGTGCGCGAAGCGCACGTGCGCGCGGATGGCGACGCGCGGGTCGCCTTTCATCGTGCGCGAGACGCACGGCGGAAACGCCACTAGCACCAGACCCTTTCTCGCCACGACGCGGAACACCGTTGCGCAAACCTCGGCGGATGTGTCCAAGGGCACCCCGTCGTCGAGCGCCACTTCGTTCATGTTCCGACCTTGAACTCCCATGCTTTTGCTCGCCGAATACATTTGCTCGTCGACGACGCCGTAGGATCCCTCCCACCCGCCGAGCCGCTTCCCGCGCCTGCCTCCGCGGCGCACCACGCACCGCTCGTCCTCGACGTGGAAGTCAAAGTTGGATTTATCGAAGCGCGACTCGCGGCGGACGCCGCCGCTCACCGCGGCGCTCGTGAAGTGTGACCCGATGGTCGTCTCGTCGCGGCCGCCGCCGGCTTTCGTGATGCGCAGCTTTAACACGTCCAGCGGCGCGACCGGGGGGTACCCCTCCAGCAAGCCGGGCACATCCAACGCGTACATGTCGTAGTGTTGTCCGGGAAGCGCGCGGGGCGTGCGCCCCGCAAACACGAACACGGCGTCGTGCAGGTCGTACCGCCGGATGTCCAGCGCCTGCCTCCGCTCCTCGACGGCGAGCAGGCGCGCCCAGCGCGTCACGGTCTCCGACGCGAACCGCCACTGCGCGGCGTCCTCGAAGGTGACGGCGCCCTCGCGCGCGCCGTCCTGCGTGACGCGGAAGAACGCGCGCGGGACAAGCACGCCGTCCGGGCCGAGGTACGCCGCGGGGGTACACACCGAGGCCACCACGGAGGGGTGGATGCGCATGAAACGCGAAACGCCGTGTGGCATTTGCTGCTCCGGAGCCGCTCCGTCCGGCTCGCCGACGAAGCCCAGCAGGTACGCGGGGGGAGACACGAGCGCGCGCGGGAGCTCGTCGAACGCTTCGCGGAGGCGCTTCGGGACGAACTTCGGGGTCTCGGGGTTGAGCATCATGCTCGCCACCTCCAAACGCCGTTCCCGGGAGCCCCGCAGAACGACAGCCACCGCGCGACACCCCGCGACGCGAACGTCGCGCGGGTCAACGTCGGCGTCGTCGGCGTCGTCGGCGTCGTCCCTCGCGCGGGCGCGCCGCGCCGGAAACCCGTCACCCGTTTTCCACCCGGCGGGGCACTCCACCGTGGCGAACAGCACCCACTGCGCGACGTGGCCCGGCGCGTTCCTCCGCCCCTCGGCCCGGAAATCCACCGAGATCTCGTACGACGCGCCGGGGAAGAGCACGACGGGTCCGTCTTCGCCGGCTTCCGAGTCATGACTCGGAAGCCCGCTTCCCGGCGGGTCGAGGTCCCCCGAGTGCCGCACGAGCTCTCGGTGGTCGCAGCGCACGCGGAAAGCGGCGCGCATCTCCGGGACGCACACGATTGCGACGATGAGCACGGGCGCCATACCGACGTTAATCGCGGTGACGTGCCTGGTGACGAACTCGCCGACGGGCCACTCGACTCCGGCCACGCTTCCGAACGCGGAGGACGGAGAGGAGGTTCGTTCGGGTAACTCACGCGAAGAAGAAGAAGCGTCGACGCACCGCCGGATGCCGAAGTCCGCCGCGACGGGGCCGACGGGATTTCCTCCGGCGCCGCCGCGGGGCGTCTCGGCGCTCGTGGAGATGCGCACGCCGTTGCACAGCGCCGGCACGCACAGGTCCTCGGGGGGGAGACTGAGCGCGCGGACAAACGCGTCGGCGACCGCGCCCGAGCGGAACATGCGCGAGTACGCCGGGGACATCGCCGACGCGTCGAGCGCCGACGCCGGAGGCGCCGGACCGCGACGCCGAGCGAAGCCGTCGTCGGCGGCGGCGAACGCGGATGAGTTCTCCGCGTTCGGGTCGCTTACGGTGCTTTCGTCTCCCAACACGCCGTCTACCCCCGCCGTCGCGTCCACCAAAAGCGCGGTGTGCACGGCGCTCTCCGGGAAAAGCGCGCCTCCGAGCGCGACCGCGCGCGGAAGCGGTGCGCCCTCGAGAAACGCGCGTCGGCATCGAGCGAGCTCCGTCGCGCATGCCTGACGAAGCGCCTCCGCGCCCTGGCTCGCGTCCGGCAGGGGCGCGTTCGTGGCGACGATCGCGCCGAGAGGCGCGTGCTTCTGCAGCACGGGGAGCTCGCGCCACACGCGGAGCAGCGCAGCGTCCGTCCCGACCGTCGAGGGAGGCATCGCCTCAAAGCCGACCGGGAGATGCGCGGGCAGACCGCCGGTATTTTGCTGTGCCAACTCGTGGGCGAGCTTCGGACCGAGATTCGGGCGCGGGGGTGGAACCTTCATCGGGGGCTTCCACACCGGGTTCCAATTCCAATCGCCTTTGCCGCCTTTGCCGCCCCGGCCGCCATCACGCGTCGGGTGCGGGGCCATCCCGACCCGGCCGCCGCCCCGAGGTCTGATCTCCGGTGAGGCGCCCTTTGTTATTTTTCAACAATGCGACGCGAAAAGGCGACGAAACGACGCGGAACCTTCTCGGATGCTCCGAGACCTCCTCGCTCACACCCGCGGCGCGCGATGGCAACGCACGGTGCCCTCGCGCCGCCGGCGCCGATCCGCGCGACTCGCGCCGCGCGCGCCGCGCGCGGCCGGTCCCCGAGCCGTCCCGGCCGACCCCCTCCCCGCGTCTTTGTCTGTCGAAGCGCCGCGGACGCGGCGGACACGTCCACAGATCCGGTGGACGCGCAGAGGCCCCCCCTGCGCGTCATCATCGCGGGCGCCGGCATCGGCGGTCTCGCGACGTGCCTCGCGCTGCGTCGCGTGGGCGTCGACGCGCACGTGTACGAGCGCGCGGTGTGTTTGAAAACAGACGCGGGGACGGGCATAGCGCTGTGGCCGAACGGACTCAAGGCGCTCCGCGCGATCGGGGCGGACGTCGAGCGCCAAGTCGCCGAGCGCGGCGCGGACGTCAAAGGCGTGCGCTTCGGCGTGCTTCGCGAAAACGTTTCTTCTAACACGAACGCGATACCACCACGGGAAGACGACACGAGACCTCCGACGAACGACGCGACGAACGCGAGTGCCAGTATCTCCAGATATCTAAAGTCTCTCGTCTCGGCGGCGGCGACGCGCGCCGTGCCAAAACTGCTCCGCGCCAGACACGGCGCTGGTTTGCTTTGCATTCGGTGGGCGAGCGCGCAAGACGCGCTCGCGAGTTTTTTACCGAAGGAGTGCCTCCACCTGGACGCGACCCTGCGCGACATCTCGATCGTGGACTTCGCCGACGGCTCCAAGGGCGTGGCGGTGGCGTTCGCGAAGAGGGACGGGTCGGACGTCGGCGAGGACGGACCGATACTCGCCGACGTCTTGATCGGCGCCGACGGAGTCAACTCGGCGACGCGCGCCGCTTTATTACGCGACGGGCCGCCGCGCGATAACGGGCGCGTCATATGGCGCGGCGTCGTCGAGGCGCGCGACGCCACTCGCGCGTTCTTCGCTTCCGAAGAAAAACAACAGGGAGACCAAACAGCCGGGAGCACGTACCCTCCGTTTTGCCCGGAAAAGTTCACGTCTCTGAGCGCCAGCGAAGACAGCGCCGTCGGTCGAACGACGTGTTTCATGGACGTGGGCGGCGGAAAGCTCTACTGGGCGGCGGGGTGCTTGGACGCCAGCGCCGTCGTCGCCGGCGACGGATCCGACGACGCCGCCAACTGCGCGGCGACGTTCGCGTCGAACCCCGAGGTTTTAGCGTGTCTCGAGGCGACGAAAAAGAAGGGGGAAAGCGAAACCGGCGGGCTGTACACGTCGCGCGTCGTCGACCGCGCGCCGCTGGACGCGGCGACGTTCCAGGCGGCGTTGCGCGAAACCGTCGGAGACGCGCGGAGTGACTTCGAAAAAAACGAAACCGAAAACGACTTTTCGAGCGCGCCGGTGGCGCTCCTCGGGGACGCCGCGCACCCCGTGATCCCGTCTTTCGGCCAGGGCGCCAACCTGGCGCTGGAGGATGCGGTCGAGCTCGCGCTCGCGCTCGCGCACGTCGACCGGCGGCGCGCGCCTCGCGCGCTCCGCGAGTGGGAGCGGCGACGTTTCGAGCGCACCAAAGAGGCGCAGATCGCGTCGTTTCTCTCCGGCTCGCGGAGCTACGGCCCGGAGAAGCTGCGTTTGGCGCTCGAGGCGAGCGGTCTGAGTAAAGAAGCCTTGAGGCGGCACAAAGAAACGTTCCCGGACGCGAACAAAACGCAGGACTGGCTGTTGGCGTGGAAGCCGTCCACGGAAAAAACGTTACCCTCCGTCGCGCCGAACCGGGCGATGGCGCTGGCGCGCCGCGCCGCGAGCGCCGCAACGCCGGCGGGCGTCGGCGGCGTCGGGGATGAGTTCGGAGACGCCGGTCGTGACGCCGGTACAAAAAACGTGGGTGCGTTTCTTTTCTTTTTTTCATTGCAGGCGGCTCTGGCGGCGCTTCCGGCGACGGCGGCGCCCGTCTCCGTCGCGGAGGAAGCGTTGATTGATTTCGCGCGGAGCGAGCGCGACGCGACGGCTGAAAAAAAAACGCAAACGCGTTTCGTCGGCGACGGGTTCGCGTTCGATCTGCCGAGCGGGTGGCGCGCGACGGACCTCCCCGGCGTTTCCGTCTCAAAGACGTCGCTCACTTACGACGGGCTCCCCCTCGCGACCGCGCCGGAGGTTACGGTAACGAACCAAAACGAGTTTAAAAACACTGGAAAGTTTCTCGTGACTCGCGAGCCGACGTTCACGATGGGCGCCGCGGGGTTGGATTCGCTGTACGGCTCGGCGGAGATTTTCGGCGCGCGCGTCGCCGGCGCGAGACGCGGCGAGCTGAGTGTCGCGCGCGTTTCAAAGTCGGGCGACGCGTTCGTGGCGGAGGGCGTTGAGGTCGGCGGAGACGAAGATGGAAAGAAAACGCGGTGGCTCGAACTGGTCGCGTGCGGGTGCCGCGGGGGCCCGAACGCGCGCAAGTACAACCTTCTGCAGACGATTTCCGTCACCGGCGAAACCGCCGACGACGCCGAGTTCGAGGGGCTTCGCGCCATCGCCGATTCCTTCCGGCTCACCGCGGGGAAGACGTGCGGCGCGAACGAAGACGAGTGAGACGACTTTCGAAAGGCGTTTTACTGTTACCTAAGGCGGTGACGTAGCACTTGGCGTTTTTTAGTCACCTACCGGACTCCCGCGCTGTCACCGAGTCCCCCTACGCCTACGGCGGCGGTTTCCCATTCGGGTCTACGTTCCGCGACCAGACCAACCTCCCGGCGTCGCGCGAGTTTCGCGTCGGCCTCCGTTTCATCGTGCGCTCCACCTCCGCCAGCGCCGCGCGCTCCTCTCGCCGCCGAGCCGCCGCCGCGCGCGCCGCCGCCATCGCCGCGTCCGCCTCCGCGCGCGCGCGCGACACCAGCGTGGCCTCCCAGTCCTCGTCCTCGAGATCCGTTCCGAGATCCTTCGCGGAACCGTTCGCGTCGCCTCCGTTTGTCTTCGCGTCGTTCGCGTCGGCGGCGTCGACGGCGGACGCGCCGTCGTCGTCCGAAGCCGTCGCCACCGTGTACACCTGCTGGATGAACCCCGCCGCCGCGCCCAGCACGGCGCCGCTGATGATCAGCGTGAGCTCGTCCTGCTCGAAGATGGGGTGCAGCACTCTTTCAAACTCGGACGGGGTCATGAGCGCCATGCGCTCGCGCATGAGCTCCTTCAAGCCGAGCGCGTCGTCCGAGTACTCGTGCAACACATGCACGTGCTCGGCGAGCCGAACCTTGACGTTCGCGACAACCGCCTCGAGAAGCTCGGGGTCCAACTCGCCATCTACGTCGCCGAAACGCATGCCGCGCCCGTACCCCGCAGCCTCCTTCGTGAGAAACGCCTGCGTGTACTCCGTCAGCGCCCTCTCGAACTCCACACCTCTGCCTCCGTGCAGCATGTTGTCCCAGACCTTCTCCGAGGTGAGCACCTTGCTGGCGAGGTGGTCCGAGAACTCGCCGCTCACCTCGTTCTGCCTCTGCAGGAACAAACCCTGGATCTTGAGTTTCGGGTTCCCAAACAGAAACACGGGCTCCACCGGCTCGAAGATGCACTTCAGCGCGATCCAGTTCGTGGCGAGGCCCACCAGCGCGCCCCCGAACGTCAGCGTCCAGGGGTTGTCGTAGAACAGCCACGCCGCCGCCTGGACGCACCCCAGCAGGAACCCGAAGAACAAGCCCGAGTTTGTCAAAAACTTGAGCTCCTCGCGTCCGCACCGCTGGAAAAGCTCCACCAGAGTGCGTTTGTCTTCGCACATCTCCCGCACGACGAGTTCCTTCAGGTCCACCAGTCGGTGTGTCTCTCTCTGCACCAGCTCGACGAACCCGGCGAGGTACCGCGTGATGGCCTCCTCCAGTCCCGCGAGGAGCGGGCCGCACTGCGCGGGCACAGCCTTCGCGCCCAGGTCCGCCGCCCACCGCGGTGCCATGTCCCGCGCGACGTTGTTTGCCATCTCGGGAACCTCCGGGGCGAGGAGCTCCGCCATTTTTCGCGGATCCAGCCTTAAGAACGTCTCCTGCACGTCGATGAGCTTGGTGGTGACCATCTCCACCATGGTCATGGCCATCTGCGCCGCCTTCGCGGGGACGATGCCCTGCCACCCGAAGGCACCCAGGGGGTTGAGGATCGGGTAGCCGTACACGTGCCCCTCCACCGCCTGCGCCAGCGGGACGCCCAGGAACCCGATCGGGTAGAAGATCATCTTCACCGCCAGCCAGTTGGTGAACCAGCCCACAAACGCCGCCACGACGGGAATCAACAGTATGCCCCGCGGGTTTAAATCGTACTTGGCTCGCGCGTTCGCGAACGCGGCGCGCCACCCGGTCAGACGCGGTGAGTCCGAGTCAGAGAGCGACCCCGACGCTTCCCTCGCCGAAGACGCGACGCGCGTCACGCGCATCGTCTCGTCTCCGAACGTCGTCGTCGTCTTTTCCTTTTCGGTTTGTTTTTTTTTA
>Ga0209652_1004136_pt1 | contig 10301 bp, 14 predicted proteins | sample SaaInl74LU_5_DNA_FD_184641 | JGI IMG/M metagenome (GOLD analysis project Ga0209652, IMG submission 184641) | Marine microbial communities from expanding oxygen minimum zones in the Saanich Inlet - ESP_74LU_5_DNA (SPAdes) (version 2) | ecosystem: Environmental > Aquatic > Marine > Intertidal zone...
TAAGTCATTTAGACCTCCATTTTGCCTACACTTACCTTGCCTTCATATGCCCGAGTCTGATGGCCCAGTGTTGATTTCATCAATGTATTATCAGGTGCTTCGTCCTGAATACCCAATACATCGTTAGGATCAACTGTGCGTACTGTTTCGCCATTAAGTTCGAAGCCGCGACTCCAGCGTCCGTGTGCAACCATTACATATTGTCCCACTTGCACATCTAATTGCTCATTGCCAACTGCAATCACTTCGCCCCAGCGAGGATGAATACCGCCAGCTTTACCATCATCGCTTAATACAATAAGTCCACTTGCAGTTTTTTGCTCACCAAAATCCATGTTGCGCACAAGAATACCATCACGCAATGGCTTAAAAATACCTTCAACTCGTGTAATCATTAAATTCTCCGTACGCCAGGGTTTTCTTTTTCTTGTGCTTGTGCAGATTGTTTAACATCCGACACTGGCTTTTTTGCTGCCGCTACAGCCGCTGCCAATCCACCTGTTGGAGTTTTAGGTACTTCTGCCTCTGCTTGATCTGCAATCTGCTGACCTACATTTGTGCCAACTGGTGCTTCTACAACAGGCTCTTCTACACTTGCGGTTACTGTTTCTGTAGGCACTGTCATGTTTGCTACAGGAGCAGGCTCTGGTGTAGTTACAGGTGGCTTCCAGTCTTGCCAATCATCATCTGCTTCTAGTCCTGTGCCTTCTGGAATAGCACCATCCTCAGGAACCATGGTATTAAGTTCATTGTATTCGCGCATGATATCTTCGCGACTTTTTGTAATACTGCCATCAGGCGCAATTTCATCGCCGCGAGCATTTACATTCATATTGCCCAGTGCAGGCACAGTTTCATTATTCAATAGCAGAGCACCAAAGTCTACTTGTTGACCACTTGATGTTCTGTAAGTTTTGCCACGTTTAGGTGCCATTTCGATTCTCCTATTATATGCGTATATTATATACTTATCTTAAAAATTCTGCAATATCTAAATCATAGTAAAGGCTATCAATTTTATGAACACCTATTAGATAAAGCACATAACTTGCTACACTTGATCCTCTGCCTACACCCCAAACAATGTCTTGCTCTCGCATAACATCTACAATGTAAACAAGAAAGCGCAGTAGATCAAACATATCGCGTTCTTGATACAACAATAGTTCTGTACCTACACGCTGTAGTTCTGCATCTGTGCGACACAATTTTAGCAGATATTCTGCAATGTCTAACTGCTTGTATCTGTCAGGCATATGCCAGTTGTTTTGATTTTGCTTATGATACTGTTCTACATCAACGCCTATTTCATCCAATTGTGTTATAAACATGTTTAAATGAAGTTTTTTAGATGCTCTATTAAACTGGTCACCATCTTCCAAACACAAGTTAGTTACATCAAGTGCAGGATCAGCATACAGCATCTCTACTGCCTGATTCTCACTTAGTACCTGTCTGCTATATTTGTCAAGCAATATTGTCATCATCACTCTTTGGCGGCTTGGGCTTTTTAAAATCTTTCAAGTTTACTACATCGGCTTCTTTTGGCTTATCTTCATACTGTAGTTCAATCTCATCCCAGGGATGATCTACAAGTTTAAGTCCTTCGTGCAACAAAAACAGTTGCGGTGTAGGCTTGTACCAATACTTTACATATGCTTCCAAGTCCGGGTCATCTTCAAACAGTTCAAGCAAGTTTTCATTGCCGCCATCTGCTTCGCTAAAGTTATGACTTACGCTTCGCGCTTGGTGGCTGTTAATAGTAATACTGTCTACAAAAAACACTTCTTCACACATGCTATTGATCTTAGTATACAAGCACATTGCAATAAGATGGTCCCAAGGATCATCCGGAAACACATGTACCTGTGCTTTAAACGGAATCTCACTTAATAGTTTTAGATTGTGACTGCCTACAAAAATACTATTATCAAGTATCTCTTGAATATAGTATTGTATACGCTCCATTGCCTTGTTGTAAAGTTTATTTTTAGCAGTGTTTGGCATGAGGGTTACAGTGATATTCCAAGTGTTTGGAATAACAACATCCTCAATAATCATTGTAGTGCTAAATGTTTCGTTAAGTTCTATCATTTAAATGTCGATTAAATCGTCCCAGTTTTTGCCTTTGCCTTCGGCAGCTTCGTTTGCTTTTTCAAAACGCTCTCTGTCTCTGCGCATTGATTCTTCTCTGTAATCATTAAGCATAAGTTCTACTTGCGAGATCAAGTTTGCGTTACCAGTTTGATGTCCGTAGATAATACGCTTTTGCAATTCAGTTTGTTTTTTCATCAAGTCTGCATCGCTTAGTTCTCTTAGGTTAGGTGTTAGTGGATGGTTCATCTTAGCCCGTTCCTTCGCTGTTCACAGTATGTGTTAAATGTTTCCCAGTTCTTATACACAAGCCACCAACCAATAATACTCCAAACCATGCTGGGTATAAGTGCAAGTTTTACACTAAGCGTCAGTAGAATAGCAAATGTTGCACATACAACGTGATCTTTAGAGGTCACCGTCTTGCCTGTTTTCACTGTAGTATGCATCGAAACTTCCGCCTGGATAACGCTTCTCAAGTTTGCGTACATTCTCAGCAATTACTTCATTTGGATCAATATCCAGTGCGCGGCAACTGTTAATCCAGTACCACATGATATCACCCAGTTCTCGCTTTGCATGAAACTGTGTGTCCTTGTCCATGGGTTTGCCTTGGAAGATACACTTCTTTACAATTTCCATAAACTCGCCTCCTTCGGCACTAATACCAATAGCACCTGTGAGTAGCAAACTAATGTTTACGCCACTTTCTTCTAGTTTGCTAATAGCCATAGCCATTTCGCCACTATCGTTAGATTCTTGTGATGTTACTTCTTGTACGAAGTCTTGATACTTGTTTAAGTCAATTTTGTTCATAGATACCTCTTATATATAATGCTATATTATACAGGATATAGAGGCAAAGTCAACTGTTAAATTGCTTGTAGGACTAGTTTTTTCCAGATTGCACTACTTGAATCATATGCTGCTGTACAAACATACAAGTTAGTTGCATCAGCACAAATGTCGCCTGCTGCATCACCTGCTTGACCGATTGCTGTAGTTGTGCGCACTTCAATTGCTCTGCCGTTGCGCAAGCAATCAATAACCGCAATACTTGACCCGCTGTCGTCTGTTACGAATTCAAAGATGTGTACGCCAGTTCTGTCAGGTGTAATAACTCTTGCACCGTTTGAACCTATGAGTTGATCTTGTCCAATATCCACTGCACTTGGTAGTGTAATAGTATGTGCTACACTTGCAACGTTAATTTCAACACGGATTGTGCCTACTTTGCCACTTGCTGGGAAGTTACTAAATGCAAGTGTAATACTTCCACTTGTAGTAATTGTTACATACGGGCCATCTTCATAATCACAAGTTACTGTTCCACTAACAGATCCTTTAGCAATACGAGTTTCACTCATATCTTTTAGTTCAAAGTCTTCCATAACAGCGCCGGCGCCGTCATTGTTTAGACTCTCACCACTAAGCGCACTCTTAAGTACTGCTTTTGCTTCTAGGTCACTGATCTCTGTCTTAGCAGTATCTAGTGCTGTTTTTAGGTTTGTAAAGTTATCACGAAATCCTTGACTGTCATTGTCCTGACCTGCCACTGGATACGCTGTGTCGATACCTGTTGTAATAATTCCGCTTGCCATTATCTATAAACTCCGTTTGTGGAAACTGTGTATATATTTATCTTTCCGTGTAAGGCAGTCTATCAAAAGGTCCTACCTGTGGGAATTTAACATACTTGTCGCCGTCATCTTGACTTGCATAATTGTCTGTAAATCTAAAGAAATTTGTGCCGTCGCCATCAAATGTTGTAGTAGGATCTCCAAGATCAAAAGTAGTTTCGTCAGTTGTTGTAAACTTTTGTGATGTCTTGTCAAAATATTTGCTTAGATTATTATCTAGTATAAATCTATCAACTTCAAAACTTATCTTTTTAATATCCAGGTTAGCCGTTTTAATACGCTGTTCTAGTCTGTATTTGATTTTAGCACTAGTGCCTGGCTTACAATACACAATAGGTGCTGCAAGTTTCCACCCTAGCACAGTATCATCTGCTTGTTTATCCTGCATCCAACTTGGTAATACTTTACGTTCTAGTATTTGGTAACCAATGTCTGTTTTAAGTCTACTACGCATATTCTCTATGCTATTAGGATACACATAGTAATCATTTGCTTGTGATGCTAGATAATGCCCATGGCTAACATCCGGCGGAGTTTGGTCTACGCTGATTGGATTTGCCCAAGTAGTTCTGTTGCTGCGAACATCTTGTCTTAGCACAGGACTTGCACTTAATCCAGTAGTTGGATCTATGCCTTGTTTGTTGTCAACAAGTTCCACATAAACAATTTCATATTTTACTGTGCCGTCACTGTTAAGTGCTCTTGCAGTTTTAAATCCACCAAACCTCAGTGTGTTATTCCAGAAGTTTTTACTCATTGCCTCAACATAGTCTGTTTCTTGTACAGGTGTTAAGCCTGCTGCAATGATAGTGCGTATATCTTTTTGAACACCAAATGCATAATCGCTAGGTCTATAAACATCCTGTTGAGGAATATCATCATTGTTTTGTATTAAACTATCGTATACATCTCGTTGATCTTGAGGCGGCAATGCGCGAGCATACAAACTTTCATATGGCTTGTTAGTGTCTGCATCTACTGTAACTGTAAATGTCTTATAAGTGTCAATGACCCCGTCTGCACTGTAAATTCTAACTGTAAATGAATGTATGCTTTCAAAAGTAGTTTCATTAGTATACAAGTCTTCAATGTCAAATGTAGTGGTGCCTGTGTCAAACGACATTGTTTCAAAACTTACTCTGCCAACAAGCAATCCGCTACTGTTCAGACGCAGACCTTGCGGTAAGTTCTGCACTGCACCTATGCCTTGTTTAAGTTCATATTGTACAGGTCTTCCATCACTAATAGTTGCAACGACATCCAGTTCGCTTTGTTCACCTGTCTTAATTGTACCCAAGTTAGCAGCGGGCCAAGTAATAACACTGTCGATATCACCTTCGATAGTAACACTGAAACTCACAGTATCCTGACTTATATAACCTGTGTTGTCACGTTTGCGACAAAAAACGCCAAATGTATAGTTTGATGTTGTGCTTGCCTGTGCTGGAATGTAGCCACTGATCCATCCACTTTCTGCATCTAGTGTTAGTCCAGGCGGAAGTGTAGGTGCTTCTTCGTCAAAATTTATACTATCAAATCCAGCAGTTGCACTATCGAAACCACCAACTAGCTGAAACTCCAGAACATCGCCGTCAAAGTCTCTGCCAAGTACTTGGTAACTAAAGTAGTTGTCGTGTTTAATAGTGCCAATTTCAGTTGCTTGTGTAAGCATAGCAGGACGACGCAAATTAGTTTGACTTGCATCTAGTAAACTGTTAATGTCAGTGTCTGTGCTTTGGCTTGCATAGTTGTCAACAGTTACAATATCCATATCAGCAGTAACAATGTTACGACTTACTGCATATAAACTATATGTTTTTAAATCAATTTGTTTGCTGTCACTTACTTCAACTGTAAACTCGTAGTTTTTGTTTACGCTTTTGGTGCCAAAGTCCCATTCACCAATGTCAAAATTGTTAACATCAAAACCTGGTGCACCAGTAACTGTGGCAAATGGCTCAATATACCCTATAATTTGCCCGCTAGTAGTAATAGTTAATCCTGCAGGCAAGTTACCGCTTTGTATTTTCCAAGTAAGTGTATCGCCTGGATCAGGATCTGTTGCTGTTAGTTGCACATCAACTTTATCACCATCAAAGTATGATCCCAAGTTTTCTGCTGGAAGTGTGTTAATAACTGGAGCGTCTTGACCTGTAACCGTCATTTCAAACACACGATCTGCTACAGTACCATCTGCACTCCTAGCACGAACAACAAACTTGCTGGTTACGTCCTGTGCAATCTCAGTTGGTACGCCTTGGATATAATCATAGTTTTTAGGATTGCCTTCCAGTATACCATTGCTTGTAACACGAATGCCAACAGGCAACACGCCGCTAAGATAAAGATAACTGTCAGCGTTATCTGCATTTAACTGTACTTGGTAAAATTCACCTTCGACAACAGTGCCTAGGTCACCCGGTGGCGTAATCCATACTGGAGCCGTCATGCTCTAATACTCCTCATTATAGAGTATTTATCGCTTATGCCCAGTCGCTAATTGATGTACGCTTCCAGATGTTTGTAGCACCGTTATAGTTCGCTGTACACACATAGATGTAACTAGCATCCCAAGCAATATCACCTTGTTGATCGCCGGCAGTACCTAACGCACTTGCAGGAGTCTTACTGTTGCTAATTCTAATTCTGTTAGCATTAATATCAACTGTTCCAGTGCCCGCAGGATCTAGTATAATGTCATCGTTACTTCTGCTACCAGTAATGTTGTTATCTGTAATAGTAAGTCCATCAACTGCAACACTGCCAACTGTAATAGTATTGACTGTTGTTGCGCCTCTGTTTGTTACAGTTTCTAGTGTATCTGCTTCGGTGTAACTTGTTAGATAACCGCTGTCGTTTGTAAACATAGATACATTACCAGATTTATTTGTTAATGTGTCTGTGCTACTTGCTGTAATATATCCGCTGTCATTTGTTAGTGTGCTAATATTGGCGCTTGGCTGTAACGCACTATCTGCTGTTGCACCTTGTGCTGCAGTTGCATAGTTACTTGCAAGTCCATCTGCATAACCTTTGGTTGCTGCATCAGTAGCACTGGTAGGTGTTGCAACACTTTGTATTCTGTTGCTACCCATATCAATGGTTTGGCTACTTGATACCTGCATTGTACCAGTAACTGTGATAGGTCCATTGACCTGTACACGAGCAGTGCCTTGCGGATCAAGCACAATATTGCTGTTTGTGTTTAGACTTGTAACTGTGTTGCCACTTAGTACTAGTCCACCAACTTCTAAACTTGTGCCAATAAAGCGATCACCAAACACTGTGAGGTAACGCTTGTCGCTACTACCAATGTTGAACAAACTATCACTGTTTGGTATTAGATCATTTGCAAGTTCTGCACTGATGTTAATACTGTCTGTGTCTGCATCACCAATGGTAATGTTTCCACCAATAGTTGTGTTACCTGTGACTGTGAGGTTACCGCCCACAGTTGCATCACCACTGGTTGTTAGTGTTGCGCCATCAATATCCTGCACAAAAATATCACGCCAGCGCAGTGTTAAACTACCAATGTCGTTTGTTTCTGTAACACTTGGCACTAAACTACTGTCAAAGCGACCTGTTATTGTAACTGTGTCTGCTGTAGTATCGCCGAGGTCTACACTGCCATTTGCAGTAAGTGTGCCGCCTACTGTAACATTGCCTGTTACGTTCAAGTCACTTGCGATAGTGCTACCAATAGTAATAGCACCAAATGTTGCTGTGCCAGTTACATTTAGTGTACCGCCAATAGTTGCGTTTGCCGTAACTGCTAAACTGTCAGGTGTTAGCCCGCCAGTAACGGTAGTTGCACCAGTTAGTGTAATAGTGCCTGTACCGTTTGGATCAATAATGATGCCACTGTCTGCAGTGTCAGTACTGATAGTACTACCACTCATACTAATGTTACTAAGTGCCACACCACCTAGTTCATTATAAACTTCAGTAAAGTTATCATTGACTTTTACAAATGCAGCACGAAGGCTATCACCTGTGCCGTCATCTTGGTTAGTACCTACATTAATAGTTTGCTTACTCATGGGTACTACTCCTTAACTTACAGCGAACGCTGGTACTACATATGTTGTTCCGTTAATGTTTATCTTTATGTAAATATCCGGTGTTGCAGGTACTGCACTTGCACCGCCTGCTGCTCCTACTGTCGACTGTGTTGCAACATTTAATCTAACTTCACCTGTGCCGTTTGGATCGAGGATAATGTTACCATTTGTATTGTCACTTGCAATGGTGTTACCTGTAATGGTAATGTTGTTGCCTGCTGATGCCGTACTGTATAGATACAGTTCATCAAAGTTATCGTTGATTTTATCAAAGGCAGTGCGTAGCGGATCGCCTGTTCCGTCGTTGGCACTACTGCCAAGATTTACTGTTTGTTTAGCCATGTGTGGAGCTCCTAAATTATATTATGTATTTATATCCTAGTTTAATCTAGCCGTTTGCTAAATATTTTTATGATCATCGACTCTGCGCAGGTAGTAACAAGATACCGTCGCACTCGCAATGGAGTGCAAGAGCACTGCCGTACTACTCGCACTGTTTATAAAATAAGATGTGATGTGTGTGAAAGTGTGTTTACTAGAACCAGTAAAGAACTTAATCGCCGTAGCAGTGCTCACTGTTGCAGCCATTGCGATAGTAAACGGTTTGCACAAAAACAAAGTGCTACACTGCGCCAATATAATAAATGGGATGCTAGTAGTAGTAAAACTATTTAATTCCGGCCCATGTGTTTAGGACCATGATCTCTAGCAAGCCAATCCATTAGTTTCAATAAACGTTTACGCATAAGGATCCATGTCCAAGTGTTTACCCCACTCTGCATAGTAGTGACGCATGCCAACTTCATCATGTATAGTTGAATTCTCGTGTCTGCCGTGCAGTATATTCCTTGGTTCTGTACCCTCACGCATTGTAGTACCTTGACCAGCAACACCAATAAGGTCTTCGTGCAAGTTTCTGCCAAAAGGTCCCCATATACTATTGTGATGCTTTATGCGTGTAGCTCTTTCTTCTGCTGTGTCTTTGCGTAGTCCATAACCACGAAACTCAATCAATACTTTGTTCGGTCCAAGCGGTGTTACTGAGTCACTGCGATATGCACTCCCGCGGAGGTTAAAGTTAAAGCCGGGGAATAGGTCAACCATGTACCACTGGTTGGGCGGCAGATTGGGAAAAGATAGTTCCCCGCGATCTTCAAATCCGTCATACTCTTCATAGTTAACAGTAAAGCTGCTAACGTTAACATGACCATTATCAAAAGGGATATTTTTTCTAGCGAAATATTCATCGTTAAATCCACTCACGCGATTAAAGTAGTGCATAAAGTCATGATAAAATTCACTATTGGTATCGTGCCATAACTTGTAGTTGGTATTTATAATTGCTTTGTGATAGTGGAATACTTCCATTTCTTCGGTGTCAATAGCTTCTGCAATACAATCAAATGCACCTGCAGTCCACTGATCTACACTACAGTCTGGATTTTCATTTAGTGTAACCCATACCATACCGCCATGATAAACTTCACAGTGTAGTTCTTTACCAGCGGTTTCGTTGCTGCTCATGTTACCTGCTACGCTGTGGATGTTTTCTCCCAGGTATGCTTTGACACCATTGCCTGTGTTCCACGCAACTACACGCTGTCCTGCAATCTGTGTTGTTCTAAAGTCGCCAGCGTTATACATCTCACTGATGTGGCACATTGGCACCCATACCTTGCTAAAGATCTGTTCTTGTTCTTGTTTGAAAATTTCGTAATTGTTATAGCATTTGCTGCTGATTGATTCTACAGTTGGTTGTGCTAACCAATTCTTATGATTGCGAGGCGGCATTTATATCTCCTATATGTATAATATTTACATATAGCAGGCATGATTGTCTATATTTTATTGGCTATTAGTATATAGTTGTTAGCTATATTATGCTGCAAAACTCTCACCGCAGCCGCAACTTGCAGTAGCGTTAGGATTGTTTACTTTTAGATAACTGCCACCAAGTTCATTAACATAGTCAACTTCGCAACCGATAACAAACATCTCTGCCATTTGGTCTAGTACAAGTACATCTTCATGCACTGTGCCTAAGCTAGTGTCATCAGTAAAGTCCCACTTGTATTGAAAGCCACTACAGCCGCCGCCTTCAACTTTGAGGTACACATAGGGCTTGTCGTGTTGCTCTAGCATGTTTGCTAGGTATGTTTTAGCATTTTGAGTGATTGTTATCATTGTACTACTATTTAGTTGGCATCCCGTAGCGGACTCGAACCGCTGTTGCCGCCGTGAAAGGGCGGAGTCCTAGGCCACTAGACGAACGGGACATAAAAATACAAGCAGTTTTACAACCTGCTCAGGTTACCTGGGCACCATTCATTCAGTTATTTTACCAGCGGAATGAAACGCTGGACCGTGTTAGTGGTGGAGAATAGCGGGATCGAACCGCTGACCTCCTGAATGCAAATCAGGCGCTCTCCCAGCTGAGCTAATTCCCCAAATATTTTTAAGGACGGTCTTTAGTAAATGGACCATCATCGAGGCTGCTGATAGC
>Ga0209652_1004137_pt1 | contig 10299 bp, 7 predicted proteins | sample SaaInl74LU_5_DNA_FD_184641 | JGI IMG/M metagenome (GOLD analysis project Ga0209652, IMG submission 184641) | Marine microbial communities from expanding oxygen minimum zones in the Saanich Inlet - ESP_74LU_5_DNA (SPAdes) (version 2) | ecosystem: Environmental > Aquatic > Marine > Intertidal zone ...
AATTTGGATGGAATTATTTATTTAATTGGTGTTCAGGAACTTGGACAGGGTTATCGAACTTTCAAAAAAGATGAAAAACTAAATTTAATGCACATTGCTATTTGCAAATTATTAGAACCTTATGGTTATTATGAATTTGATTTTTTTGATGAAGAAGGTTGGCCTCATTATAAAATTGTAACAGAATTGCCCAACTTAAAACCAGGTGAACAAACCATTTTAATGAAAGAGGCCATTGTTACATATTTTGAAAGTTTGGGTTTTTTTGAAGGTTAAGTAACACTCAATTTTCGAATCATTATTGACAAGATTTTTGGAAAAAATCGTTTTACATATACACCCAACTTTTCTTTAAATCCGCCAATATATACCTCTTCTTTTTTGTCTATAATCGATTTTGCCATTAATTTTGCAAAACGTTCGGGTTGGATTCCATTCTGAGTAGCCATGTCCATTTTTTGCTGAGGAGTTCCATTACCAGTCAACGCATTTTTGGAAACATTTGTATTTACAAACCCTGGACAAACCAACGTTACAAAGATGTTGTCATGAAAATGTTCCGCACGCAAACTATCAAAAAAACCATGCAAAGCATGTTTGCTTGCCGCATAACTAGAACGCAAAGGCGTTCCAATTTTACCAACAATACTGGTTGTAACCACAAAATGACCTCTTTTATTTTGAATAAAATGAGGTAGAATCGCTTTTGTTAAAGCAACAGTTCCTAAATAATTTACCTCTATAATTCGTTTGTCAACCAAAATATCAGTATCTTTTATCAAAGAACGCTGACTAATTCCACCATTGTTCACCAAAATATCAATTGTTCCAAAAGCAGCAATTGCTTCTGTAACTTTTTTAGAAAACTGAGTATAATCTTCTAAATCTAAAGGTATGACAGTAACATTTTGGGGGTTTTTACATTCTTTTTTTACCAATTCCAAGCTATTGACATCTCTTGAAGAAAGAATCAATTTCGCATTTTGTCGACTCAATTCAATAGAAAGTGCTCTTCCAATTCCTGAGGAAGCTCCTGTAATCCAAACCGTTTTATTTGAAAAATCCATGGGCATAATTTTAACGTTACAAGATACCAATTTTCACCTAGAAATAGTACTTTTGATATGAATTTGAAAATTAAATCAAAAAAGAAAAATTGACATAAAAAATGACAAAAACAATTCTTGTATTTCTTATTTTTTTCACATCAATAGGTTTTTCACAATATAAAATTAAAGGAATTTTGGTCCCAAAAGTGAAAACCGATTGGGTAATTTTATATAAAATTGAAGGCACTAAACAAGTTTTTGTAAGCAATACCATTTTAAAAACCGACTCTCTAAAAATTGGAAATAAAAAAGAAGCAGCAAGTATATTTGAAATTACGCTTCCTTCCATTGCAAAATCAGGTGCTTATAGAGCAACATACGGTTTAGAAGGTACAGGCTCTGTTGATTTTTTCTTCCATAAAGAAGATGTTACTTTTCGATTGAATCCTCAATATCCTGATGAAACGATTACGTTCTTAAAATCCGAAGAAAATAAGTTATACAAAGAATATCTTACAAAAATTAGTGCAGCTCAAGAAAAACTTGATTCTATTCAGATTTCAGCATTTCAAAATCAAGCAAAAAATAATAAAGAAGTGTATAAAAAAGCTCTCGAAAAAGTGCTGAAAACTCAGCAAAAATATGAAGAGCTTGCCAAAAATAAGTATATTTTTCCATTGGTAAAAGCAACTTTAAGAACCAATATTCCTGAAATTGAAACTTCGCCTGATGCCTATATGGAAGCAATAAAAGCTACGTATTTTGATAAAATTAATTTTTCTAATGAGACACTTAAAAACACTTCATTTATAACAGACCGAGTAGCTGATTTTGTGTTTTATTTGAATTTTTCTGATGATGAAAAAACACAACAAAACTTGTACAAAGAAGGCATCAAAAAAGTACTCGAAAAAATTAAAAGTCAAAACTATCAAAAGGAAATTATTGAGTTTTTAATTACACAATTCGAGGCAACAAAAAACCTTGAAATTATCGATTATCTTCTTGAATATCAGTATAATAAATTGCCAGAAAAATTACAAGACGCTACATTTAAAAAAGAAAAATTAGCTTTATTCACAACTGAAATTGGCAGAATTGCCCCTGATTTTTCTTGGACGGAAAAAGGGAAAAAAATGCAATTAGCTACCTTAAATGATGCATCCCATTATGTGTTGGTTTTTTGGAGTACAAGTTGTTCACACTGTTTGCGAGAAATTCCGCAATTACACACCTTTTTGAAAGATAAAAAAAACATAAAAGTCATCGCTTTTGCGCTTGAAAAAGAGGCCTCTGTTTGGGAAAGTTTTTCAAAAACTAATCTTTTTGGATTTCATAATGTGTTGGGTTTAAAAAAGTGGGAAAACGAAGTTGCCAGAATCTATCAAATTGTAGCAACTCCAACTTATTTTATTCTTGATAAAAACAAAAAAATCATCGCAAAACCTGACGAAATTGAAGATGTAAAGGAGTTTTTTAGAAAAAAATAATACAATTTTATTTTAAAAATACAAAAAAGCATCCTCTAAGTGTTCTAATTTATGAGTGCTTTTTTCTAAGGTAATGGCAATAATATCAAACCGAACATTGACATCTAAATTTTTTTTAGTTACATAAAAATCAATTGCTGAAACCAATAGCTTTATCTTTTTTTTGGTTACAAAATCTTCTGGATTTCCGAAATAATTAGACGTTCTGGTTTTTACTTCTACAGCAACCAATGTATTTTCTTTCAAAGCAATAATATCAACTTCTGCTTTTAAATATCGATAATTTCGCTCACGTATTTTATAGCCATTTTTCAATAAATAATCAATCGCTAACTGCTCTCCAATTTTTCCTAATTCGTTGTGTTCAGCCAATTCTTTTTATTTTATTTCTGATGAAAAACTACTGTTGAAGTATCTTTTTGAATAGTCAAATCTACTTTTCTCCCAAAAAAGAGTGCTCTATTATCCGCTTCATGACCCGCAGGAAAATTAAACAAAACTGGAATTTCTTTTGGCAAAACAGCTAAAATTAGCTCTTCAATAGTGCCTCCCCAAGAAGTTGAATTTTTTCTAATTTTAGAAAAATTTCCTAAAACAACTCCTTTTACGTTTTTAAAATATCCTGCTCGTTTTAAACTTTGCAACATTCTATCAATCGCATATTCATACTCTCCAATTTCTTCGATAAAAAGTATTTTCTCATCTGTTTTCAACTGAGTTTTAGAGCCCAACATTGACATTAAAATTGATAAATTTCCTCCTATAATTTCTCCTGAAATTTTTCCATTTCTGTTGTATGGTGAAGACGGAATTTCATAACGCAATTCTTCGCCAAAAAGTGCATTTTTAAAACTTGCAATGGTTTCAATAATTTCTTCTGGTTTTTCTTCTAAACTTGTAGGCATCATCGCATGCAAAGTTTCAAAACCCAGAGAATTTAGATGATTGTGAAAAGCTGTAATATCAGAATATCCTATAATCCATTTTGGTTTTTGCTTGAATTTTTTTACATCCAATTTATCTAAAATTCGAACAGAACCATAACCTCCTCTTGCAGCCCAAATAGCTTTGATATTTGGGTTGTCTAACGCCTTTTGAAAATCTTGTAAACGTTCTTCATCAGTTCCTGCAAAATGATTATTTTGATTGAAAATATTTTCGCCCAAAACAACATTTAATCCCCAAGAAATCAACAAATTTTTTGCTTTTTCTATGGTTTCTTCTCTGTTTTTGAGGATTCCTGCTGGAGCAACAATTGCTACAGTATCACCCGTTTTTAAATAGGGTGGTTCTATAAATTTTTTTTGAGAAAAAAAATTAGAAATAAAAAAGAAAAAGAAAATAAACGTAAAATTAGCTCTCAAAACATAAGATTTTAAATAGGTTTTTAAATATTAAGAATCAATAAACAACTTCAATCGTAAATGTATCAATTTCAATCGAATTTAAAACCCTGTTTTTTGTACTTTTGTGAGTCAAAAAAAGAATTTTAGTCATAAATCAAGCCAAATTTTAATGAATCAACCAAAAAGATATACAATTACAGCAGCATTACCTTACACAAATGGTCCTATTCACATTGGACATTTGGCTGGTGTTTATGTGCCTGCAGATATTTATGCTCGTTATTTAAGATTGAAAGGTGAAGATGTTGCATACATCTGTGGTTCTGATGAACATGGCGTTGCGATTCCAATGAAAGCGAAAAAAGAAGGCATTTCTCCCAAAGAAATTATTGATAAATACCATGCAATTATCAAAAAATCGTTCCAAGATTTTGGAATTTCGTTTGATAATTATTCGAGAACTTCAGCTGAAATTCATCACAAAACAGCCTCAGCCTTTTTTACAAAATTGTATGAAAATGGGGATTTTATTGAAGAAACTACGGAACAATTATTTGACGAACAAGCCAATCAGTTTTTGGCAGACCGTTTTGTAGTGGGAACTTGCCCAAAATGTGGGTTTGATGGCAGTTATGGTGATCAATGTGAAAGTTGTGGAACGAGCCACAACGCGACTGATTTAATCAATCCAAAATCAGCAATAACAGGAAATATTCCTACTGTAAAAGCTACAAAACATTGGTTTTTACCTTTGGATAGATATGAAGGATTTTTACGTGAATGGATTTTAGAAGGACACAAAAATGACTGGAAACCAAATGTTTACGGACAAGTAAAAAGTTGGATTGATGATGGTTTACGCCCAAGAGCTGTAACTCGTGATTTGGATTGGGGAATTCCTGTACCGCTAAAAGATGCTGAAGGAAAAGTACTCTATGTTTGGTTTGATGCGCCAATTGGATACATTTCATCAACCAAAGAATGGGCAGAAAGAGAGGGTAAAAATTGGGAAGATTACTGGAAAAATGACGATACCAAATTGGTACATTTTATTGGAAAAGACAACATTGTTTTTCACTGTATTGTTTTTCCAAGCATGTTAAAAGCACATGGCGATTTTATTTTGCCAGACAATGTTCCAGCAAATGAATTCTTGAATTTAGAAGGCAATAAATTATCCACTTCAAAAAATTGGGCAGTTTGGTTGCACGAATATTTGATTGATTTTCCAAATCAGCAAGATGTGTTACGTTATACCTTAACTGCAAATGCTCCTGAAAACAAAGACAACGATTTTACTTGGAAAGATTTTCAGGCAAAAAACAACAACGAATTGGTGGCCATTTTTGGAAATTTCGTCAACAGAGTGGTTGTTTTAACGCATAAATATTATGACGGATTTGTACCAACTCCGAGAGAATTTACAGCCATTGATGAAGATGTTTTAGCGGCTTTAAAAGAGTTTCCAAATACGATTAGTAAATCTATTGAACGTTACAGATTTAGAGAAGCATCACAAGAAATGATGAATTTGGCTAGATTGGGAAACAAGTATTTGGCTGATGAAGAACCCTGGAAAGTGATTAAAGTTGATGAAGAACGTGTAAAAACAATTATGTATGTTGCTTTGCAAATTGTGGCAGGATTGACTGTTGTTTCTGAACCATTTTTACCTTTTACATCATCAAAATTAAAAAATTCATTAAACATTGTTTTCTGTGAAAAAGACAAAGGAATTAGTTGGTCTGATGTTGCTGAAAAAAATATTTTATTGCAACCTAATCATCAAATTGGGCAAACTGAATTGTTGTTTTCAAAAATTGAAGACAGCGAAATTGAGGCACAATTAGAAAAATTAATTGCTACCAAAAAAGCAAACGACCAAGAAAACAAACAAACTTCTCCCCAAAAGCCAACCATCGAATTTGATGATTTTACAAAATTAGACATCAGAATTGGCACTATTTTAGAAGCTGAAAAAGTAGCAAAGACCAAAAAATTATTGAAACTAAAAGTGGATGTTGGTATTGATACAAGAACCATTGTTTCAGGAATTGCAGAGAGTTTTTCACCTGAAGAAATTATTGGTCAACAAGTATCGGTGTTGGTAAATTTAGCACCAAGAAACATTAAAGGAATTGAAAGTCAAGGAATGATTTTAATGACAGATACTCCTGATGGCAAACTGGCTTTTGTGGAACCTTCTCAAAAAGTTGCAAACGGAAAAGAAATAAGTTAACAATTATGTCAAAAAAACTTACACTCATTGCATTTGTGGTCTCTCTTGGAGGATTTTTATTTGGTTTTGATGCCGGAATCATCTCTGGAGTCATGTCGTATGCAAGTCCTGAATTTCAGCTAACAGAACTACAAGAAGGTTGGGTGGTGAGTTCACCTTCATTTGCAGCCATGATTGCCATGTTGTTTTCAGGAAGATTGAGCGACATTTTTGGAAGAAAAAAAATCTTATTGATTGTCGCATTTTTATATGCTTTATCTGCTTTACTATCAGCAGTTGCAAACTCTTACGAAGTTTTATACATCGCAAGAATGATAGGTGGCTTGGCTTTTGGAGCAGCTTTGGTGTTAGCACCTATGTATATTGCCGAAATTTCTACTTCAAAAAATCGAGGAAAATTAGTAGCCATTCAGCAATTAAATATTGTTTTGGGATTTTTTGCAGCTTTTTTAAGCAATTACTTTTTCAACAAATACAACACTACTGAAAGTTTTTTTTTGACTGATGAAAATGTTTGGAGATACATGTTGGGTGTTGAATTGATTCCTGCGATGTTGTATTTTATATTTCTATTTTTCGTCCCCAAAAGTCCAAGATGGTTGTTTTTAAAAGACAAACCTGAAGAAGCAAAATTGGTTCTTATTCAAATTCATGGAAAAATTACTGCGAATGAAGAAATTGATGCCATCGAAAAAAACGTCACAGAAAAAACGAATACATCAACCATAAACATGAAAGATCTCTTAAAACCAGGATTGAAATTTTTGTTTTTAGTGGGTTTGGTCATTGGAATTTTGCAACAAATCACAGGCATTAATGCTGTTTATTTTTATGCCACTTCTATTTTCAAACAAACAGGAATTGGCACAGATGCTTCCTTTTCATCCGGAATTTTATTGAGTTCTGTTTCCGTCATTTTTACGATTATTTCTATGTATTTGATTGATAAAACTGGTAGAAGATCGCTTTTATTGGTGGGTACTTTTGGTATTGCTTTTAGTTTGATTTTATGTGCTTATGGTTTTCAAAAAGCAACCTATCAACTCACTACTGAAAAAATAAATAATCTTACTTTCGATAATTCATCCAAATTGTTACCCATAGCAAATACTGTTTTTACCAACGATTTGGATTTTAAAAATGCGGCAAAATCTGCTTTGGGATTAAGTGTTTATCAAAAAAATGATGGCGCTATTTTAGAAGCTGCTACCAATATCAATGCAACCTTAGTTTTAGTTGGAATTTTAGGATTTATAGCCTGTTTTGCCTTTTCATTAGGCCCTGTAATGTGGGTGCTATTGTCGGAAATTTATCCCATAAAATATCGTGGTTTGGCCATTGGAATTATAGCATTTATCAACTCTTTAATTAGTTCTTTGGTACAATTAATTTTCCCTTGGGAATTGTCCAATTTCGGGAATGCATTGACCTTTTTTATCTTCGGATTTATCGCGTTGATTGGGTTTTTTGTGATGCTAAAAATAGTTCCAGAAACCAAAGGAAAATCGTTGGAAGAAATTGAAAGGGAATTTGTGAAAGCCTAATTATTCATGCTAAAAATAGCTTTTCATCCTATTTACAAACATCCTTTGCCTGAAGGACATCGTTTTCCTATGGAAAAATATGACTTACTTCCACAGCAATTAGTGTATGAAGGTACTTGCAAACCAATCAACTTTTTTGAGCCCCAAATCCCCAATAACAAATACTTTTTTTCAGTTCACGACCCAGACTATTTCTTTGATTTGTTGCATCTCAGACTTTCTCAAAAGGCCGCCAGAAAAATAGGATTTCCGCTTTCAGATGCGTTGATTGAACGTGAAATGATCATTGCTGACGGCACGATGAAAGCGTCTGAATTTGCCTTACAATACGGAATTGCCATGAATATTGCAGGTGGCACACATCACGCATTTTCAAATCGTGGGGAAGCTTTTTGCCTACTCAATGACCAAGCAATTGGGGCCAAATATTTGCAAAACAATCATTTGGCAACCAAAATTTTAATCGTTGATTTAGACGTACATCAAGGAAATGGCACTGCAGAAATCTTTCAAAATGATGAAACCATTTTTACATTTTCTATGCACGGGAAAAGCAATTATCCATTTCAAAAAGAAAAAAGTGACTTGGATATTGCGCTAGAAAACAGCACAAATGATGAAACCTATTTGACAATTTTAAAAGAAACATTGCCTAAACTCATCTATCAAGAAAATCCTGATTTTATCTATTATTTGTGTGGAGTTGATGTCATTGAATCCGATAAATTAGGAAAACTTTCCTTAACCATTGGGGGTTGCAAAGAACGTGACAGATTTGTATTACAAACTTGTTTTGATCACAAAATTCCTGTAATGTGCAGCATGGGTGGTGGTTATTCACCAGATATTAAAACAATTGTTGAAGCACATGCCAATACATTTCGTTTGGCGCAAGAGATTTATTTTTAGCTACAATTTACCCTACAACTGTATTTTTTTTCAACGCTTTCACAAAAGGTTGGCTATACACTCTTTTACCCAAAGCAGCATTGATTGCGTTGGCAACTGCACCACCAGCAGGAGGTAAACCTGGCTCGCCTAAACCTGTTGGGGACAAATCGTTTTGTAGGAAATGTACTTCGACTTTCGGAGTTTCTTGCATGCGAATCAATCTATAAACATCAAAGTTTTTGGCTGTTGGTTTTCCGTTTTCGAAAGACATATCACCAAACATAGCATGACCAATTCCATCAATAACTCCACCTTCCACTTGATTTTTAGCACCTGAAAGGTTTATAACAACGCCACAATCCACAGCAACTGTTACTTTTTTAATGATAGGAAAACCATCTTTTAACTCGATATCTGCTACTTCTGCCACATGTGTATTATGGCTATAATAAGACGCAAAACCTTGATAAATTCCGTTTGGAGTTTTTCCCCAATTGGATTTTTCTCTGACTAATTTAATGGCATTTTCCATTCGTTCGCCAGAATATTGAATGCGTTTATCAGTGGTATTTTTTACCTTTTGTAATAAATCCAAACGCAATTGAATTGGATCAATATTGATTGCAGCAGCCAATTCATCAAAAAAACTTTGTTCTGCAAATGCCAAGAAATTAGTGTAAGGAGCTCTCCAAGCACCAGTGGTTATATTACTATTATAAGTGGCAGCTGCTACTTTATAATTTGGTATACATCCTGCAGGAAAAAAGTGCGCTATAGAACCATACATATTTCCATTAATTGCAGCTTCTTTTAGGTGATATCCTGTAATTTTTCCATCTTTAATAGCTGCTTTTATTTGATATTTTACAGAAGGTTTATACACTCCAGTAGTCATATCATCTTCTCTTGCTGAAACCATTTTTACTGGTTTTTGAATTTTAGCTGCTATTTCTGCTGCTTCTAAAGCAAAATCTGAATATAATCTTCTTCCAAAACCTCCACCCATTCTCGTCATTTCAACCGTAATTTCTTCTACTTTTCTATCTAACAAAACAGCAACAGCTTTCGAAACTTCTTCGGGAGTTTGAGTTGGACCTACTAATTCAATTTTTGATGCAGTTACGTTTGCATAAAAATTCATAGGTTCTAGGCAATTGTGAGGCAAAAATGGAGAATGATACGTTCTTTCGATAATGGTGTCTGCTTGTTTAAAGGAATCATTGATATTGCCATCTTCTCTAATTACTTTGAGTGTATCTCCCTCTAAAAGCGCCATTAATTTTTTATCATGAAATGCTGAACTTTCTAATTCAGTAGCTTGTTTCCAAACTGTTTTGATTGTTTTTTTGGCTTTCAATGCTGCCCAAATAGATGTGGCAACTACCACAATTTTATCACTTTCGCTTAAAATTGATGTCCAACTTACATAGCCTTTGCTTAAAAAATTTCTTGCTTTTTCTCCAATTGTAAACACATCTAGCACGCCTAAAATTGATTTAGCTTCAGATGCATCAAACGAAACTAACGTTTGACCAAAAGCTGGAGGTCTCACAACAGTCGCATACACCATTCCTTCCGTTTTGAAATCCAATCCAAAAAGTGGTTTTCCTGTGATGATTTTATCGATATCAACATTTACAATTTCTTTTCCAATGATGTGAAAATCTTTGATTTCTTTGAGTGCTACTTTTTCAGGAATTGGTAAAGTAGCAGCCAATTTTACGACATCTCCATAATCCA
>Ga0209652_1004144_pt1 | contig 10288 bp, 6 predicted proteins | sample SaaInl74LU_5_DNA_FD_184641 | JGI IMG/M metagenome (GOLD analysis project Ga0209652, IMG submission 184641) | Marine microbial communities from expanding oxygen minimum zones in the Saanich Inlet - ESP_74LU_5_DNA (SPAdes) (version 2) | ecosystem: Environmental > Aquatic > Marine > Intertidal zone ...
AGATACAAAGACCGTAACAATTCAAAGCAATCCTTTTCTCCCTCTACTAAGTGAGGGGCTACGTCGTGCTTCGATTGCCACAAACAAAGCTACATCTGACCAAATATTTGCATCGTCGCCATCACTTCAACGATTACGTCAGCAAGTGAAACAATTGACTAAAGTTGCGCCATCTTCTCTTGGAGAGCATGCTGGCAACGGGTTGTTTGCTACAAAAAACATAAAGGCAGGGACAATAATTGGTCTATATCCAGCTCATGCTCTTGGCTATGAGCTGGTCGCTCCACCAACAGATGACAGCGATGAAATGCAAGATCTATCCATGTTCATTGCCGGAAGCAACGAGGATGAGCTCTATTTTCAAGCTAATCCACATGGCAATTCACCATACTTGCATGCAACAGATCAGCCACTTTTCCAGAGGCAATCGCTGCTGTCGTCTTTGTTTGACGAAAGTAAAGATGAGATGACACCACCATTATACTTGGATGTGAATCCCAACCGAAACTCTGAATTGGATGGTATATGGACATCGCATTACATTAACGATGGTGCTTCACTTCTGAATACAAAAGTTGATGGGGATAGTATCGAGCAGTATTACGTTCAATCCACAAAAGCGAAGAATTGTTGTCATATTCCTTTCGGACCGAGTCCAATACTTGCTACGATAACAACGAAAAAGGTAAAGAAAGGAGAGGAGCTGTTCACTAGCTATGGAGTCGTGTACTGGTTAGGAAGTGTTGAAGATCCTGACGAAGCAGATGTTGCAGGAGCAGATTGTAGAGTCAGCTAGGGATCTGCAAAAAGCAATGGAATCGGCATCAACAGGGTATGCTAGCGAAGCGTCTGAGTTGGATCAAGCTTTCAATAACTTGTAATCAGAAGTGAAGGTTAACGCTATGTTCCATGCGACGCTGTTAATATTTTTGTTTGCACATGCTGCATCCTTTATTACATATGTTACCGCGCAGATATCGTTGGGATGGTTTTGGTAGACGTGCCTCACGTATGGAGTATGCCAGGTTTAAGCTGTTAGTAATATCCTACAGCACTTAGATTCTTCAGCTAAATGTTGTTTTGGGTTGCTGTTTGCTGATAATGTAATCGAAAGTAGGTGTTACTAATTGATTATTTTCAGAATAATCCTGGCTCTATTCTTTGTTTGTCACCAATGACGGAGTAGAAGCATATAAATCCTTGCCCAAAGAAGCCAGCAGAGAAGTTTTCGTGATTTGCCGGTATCCCACCAAGTCCAAGTTGGGATCATTTGAAAGTGGCAAATGACTAATCTCTATTCTCTCCGCAGGCTCGTCTTCATTGTGCAGTATATAGTATGGATCTTCACTCAAACTTGCAGCAACAGTATCATTGCCCGAGATCAAAGAAGCAGGCATACCCAGCTTCTTGTTCTTATATCGAATCTGCGATCTTCCCGTCTCAGTCAGTTGGTCAACTGTGGTCTTCGTTCGCACCGAAGCGGCTTGTGCTTCGGATTGCCAATTGCACGAATCAAGTGTTGATGGGTCGTCCTTTGAAACGGGTCCACCAATCAAGTCCAATGTGGAATCATTGCTTGTGGGCGCAATATCAATGCGTTTACTGGGCTTCCACTGGTCTTCGTCGCCACGCTTTGGTTCTTGTACATGCTTTCGAGAAGAAACAGAGACGTATCCACTCCAGTCTGCATCCGGATGATTCGGGTCGTAATAAGACATGATTCTATGATTGACAGAGCGAAGACAGCTTCCTCCTCTGGGAGAAATATTGTACCAAATCTCAAATCAACGAAGTGTGAAGAATTTAAATGAAATGAGCTTGACAACCTGCCCGGCCAACAGTTATCAGGAAGCCTAGCCAGGTAGATATACGATACCAAACTCAACAATCGAAATGAAGCAGCAGCGCTGATAGTCTGGCTTTAGCGATTAACCTATAACTTCTTATTAGGTTGCAAAGATTTGTCTCACTGACATGTTCTTTTCGCCGAGAGCAGATTTTATTTTTTCAGCAATGTCTTCTTCTGCGTTGGGTGCTTCCAACGCAAACTCTATTATTGCTTTTGATGCTTGACCTCTAAGTCCATACTGCAATATTTTCGCCGATGGTGCTGCATCCTTAATTATCGAATTGCATCGGGACAAAATATCTGGGTGGTCATCAGCCTCGACGCGAAGCAAAATTACTCCTTCTTTCTTCCCCCAAGCCTTATCTAATGATTGCACTGAGTATTCGCTAAGCAACGAATCAATTTGATCAAACACCTCATCAGCCGAAGGTCGCTCTGAAGCCGATTCTGATAGCATGCAGACGAGGAGTTCGTGCATTTTGGGGAAGGAATTTTTCACTGAACTTATCCAATAAGCAGGAAACTTTTGCTTTCTGATATCACCAAAACGTTCGCATCTTTCCATCGAAGTATACATTGGATAGCACAATTCAAAGAGAATGATACCAAGAGAATAAATATCCGTACTGGCATCATATTTCGATCCTCTCATTTGTTCCGGAGATGCGTAAGCCCTTGTTCCAACCCCTGCAGTATTCTCTGCGTCCACCATGTTGATGGGTTCGGCTGCATCGTCTTCTTCCTCTTGAACCGAGTTGTCGTCAGTGATTGCGCCAGGAGCATTAGAATTCTCACGGCTCAAGCCAAAGTCGCCAACTTTTACATTTCCTCCCTCGTCAATAAAGCAATTTTGTGGTTTAAGGTCGCGATGGATTAGGCCCTGTTTGTGAACATACTTCACACCATGGGAAATTTGTTTGAATAATCGAAGAGCCAAGGGGATGTCAATCACGTATTCATTAGCCTGCGACAACGAGGGAGAGATGCTGCCCACGCGCTTTTCACGGTTTTTAAGGAAGTCGTCTAGAGTTTGGGCACTGCAAAGTTGCATTTGGATATATAAGATGTATCTTCCCTCTGCAGCTGCTCCATCTGTCTTTACTGCACTTTCGCCCTTTTCTGGTTCAACGAGTTTGACTTCCTTCTTTGCTTTGCTCACCGTGTCACAATCTGATTCACTTGAGCTGCTATCATCATTTGAACTCTCTTCCTCATCATCCACACTGCTTAATCCTGAATCGGACTCTGACTCGCTCTCTTCCTCATCGACTACTTCTTTAATAAGCTCACTTGGCGACCGTTTCACACCAGCAAATGACTGCTCCGCTGTGGCATCGTTGCTCCTTTCCCAAGTAAACCCGATATCATCTTCACGTGAGGTGTCACTGTTTTGCTCTGAAATGTCTATTCCAGATTTTGATTCATCTAGTCGGAAGCTTCCAAAATTGTTCCAGCCAAGAGGATTAGATTTTGTAACGTAAGACCCAAAAAGCCCTGCAGCAGAACGCTGTTGAATAGGACGTTTTGGACTGTGACTGTAAGCTTGGTAGGCATGTTTTGATGTAGACCCAAAGCCGAAGAGACTGCCGGAGAAGAATCCTGAAGTTTTCCTGTCAAGAGTAGAAAGGGTGATATTAGTCTCTTCGTCGTCGTTTTTGCTGCCGTCGTCTACTTCTAGCCATGCCGTATCTTTAAGGGGAAGAGAGAAAAGTCAGAGGCACCATAAGCAAGCCGAAGCAAAAAGATGGCACTTTGCACAAGTATCACTACTTACAGTATCGAACGATGTTGGGATGATCCAAAAGAGCCAATATCTTGACCTCCCGTAACACACGATGCAATTTTTGCGAGAAATGCTTCGTAACCTTCCCGTCCAAATCAAGCTGAGACTTGATCCGTATCTTCTTGATAGCATACTGGCTACCATCTAGAGTATTTTCACATTGAAAGACAGTCCCAAAACCTCCTCTACCAAGAGGAGATTTTTGGTCAAACTCAGACTGATATCTTGGATATCTCACCAGTGGTATTCCATCGATATTGTCAGGTTGTTGCAGCTGCGCTTTATCTGAAATGCTCTCGAGTGGAAGTGTATTAGAATGGCCAATTGCTGGAATTTCAGCGATTGTAGTAGGAGTCGCCGTCGTCGCCATAGATTTTTCATCTGTTCTTTTGTTCAGGATAGGCGAAGAGATATTGTCATCATGTTGTCCTGCAACTGAGATGAAATGCTTACTTTCATATGAGCCACTGGGAGATGCCATCGCTCCAAGACTCAAGCTGCGCATGACAGGTTGACGATCCTTTGACCGCCACATGCGATCCATACCATTGACGCGTTGAGCTGCAGGAGGCAACAGCATTCCATCAGAATGAAACCGGTCCCTTCCATTACCATCGTCACTTCCACTGGGTGCTCTCGTAGGGTCAAGACTTGGTGTGTTCAACCATTTTCGTTTCTGCCTCACGTATTTTGTCCTGACAAACACGATAAATGCAATTAAGAGTCCGATAATCCCATACACAATCGACCACGTTAAATAAAGGCCATGTTCTGAACTATAGGATTGGTCTAACATGATATCAGGCGGCTTTCCAGGGAAGACAGAAGATTCAGCTGGCGAAAACCCATTGGGGTGAACATTCGTCTGAGGTTGGAGAGGCAACTCTGCATCAATAGGAAGCTCCTCGTATTCGTCTTCAGGGAATAAAGACGAATCTAAACCAAGTGGATCGAATTTCGACGACACAAATATACTTGTTTGATAGCGCCCTAGACGGTGGGACTGATCAGATTCTCCGTACGGAATGAGACCTCCACTGTTGCTAGCAGGCAACGATGCTGGTGAGGGAGAAATCCCCAACAGACCAGAACCCTGCCGACTTACCTGGCTGCTGTGTCCATGAGTAAATACATCAGACTCGTCAATCACCTCGAGAGGGACCCAAGTACTTTCCTTGCCAACACCATAGACCGCAGCAACAACACTCTCTACCTTAACTTTCCACAGCAGCTCTCCGCTGATTCCGTCTGCGGCCATGAGAGTCGTACCATCCTGTTCCATTCGATGCGATTTCATCAATGCGGGTACAATGAGCATAGGAAAACAAAAAAGTTAAGGCAAACATCAACAATACAAGGCTCACCTCTCCAAACGCCACCGATGGAAACCCTCGAAAATGAGAATGATCGTCAAAGTCATCTTCATCAAACATTTTGCTTCCATGATGATGTTCCTTGTGTTCATGAAGTGCTCCATGCTTTCTCGTTCCACCCAGTATTGGAGACGTCTTTTGGTCCTTCCGATTCAAGTTAGCAGCAGCTGCTGCTGCAGTTCCCCGTCTCGAACCTCCAACTACACGGTCTTCCTCTCTCTCGTCCATTTCGTCTTCATCTTCGCTACCTCGATTGCCACCTCGATCATGAGCATCTACATCAAAATCCAAAGCGGAGAACCTTCCCAGCTCCACTTTCCATACCTCACCTCCCCCCTCAGTATTCAAATGACGAACAGCATAATCCTCTCGCTGAAGTAGCACTGTCAATCCCCGTGCCGACTTATTTGGCGGAGGATGAGTAGTAAATCCCCGGCCACCACCTCTTCCTAATGGATCTTGTGTCCATTGAACCTTACCCGTGGTTGGATCAATTGCATATACAGTTGTCTTTTTCGATCCCACCACGATGCCGCATTGTTTTGGCTGCGATGGATCATCCCTTGGCCGACAAGTGGATATTGGCGAGTCAACAACATCCATGACACTTATTGGAAGAGGTGATAGATTGTAAGAACCCAGATGTGGCATAATATTGTTTGGCTCTTCTTCGCAGATTCCATCATCATCGCATTCTTCACTATCACTAGAGTAATCATCGTCATCATCATCATCAATACCATCATCCATTTGGAAAAGGTTGTACAATCTTCCATCTAAACCAGGTACAATCCGTTCTTTCCATCGAGGAGAAGTATTTGCAATAGCATTGCTTTCTTCATCGTCAAACGGTGACGACGATGCATGAGAAAAATCAGCTGCATCATCATCAGCACTGTCCTCATCAGGTGACGATGAATAGACCAACGCTGGCCCAGAAGCAAACATTCCACGTAATTGTCCCGTATATGCATCCAATGTGTAAACTGTTCCATCTACGCCGCATACAACCAGAGAGGCTGCCGAGATGGACTTTGTTCTTTGCTGTTCATTGCTATTATGGTTATGTGAATTGTTCGTCTCTTGCTCTTGTTGTTGCTGCTGCTGCTGTTCAAAGTCATCACCATTAGTAGGATCAGCCGCAATTGATGGAGACCAGTCCGAGTTTTGTGTCTCAAAATGATCCTTCAGACGTGATGCGATGGGCGAATTAGGAAGAGATGGTGGTGGATGCCGCCTTCCTGGCTGTGATGATGACGATGATGTGGATGGCACAGATGACGGTGGCTTCCTGACTGTTATTGTTGGTGTGGCATCATTATCATCGCCATGTCCGTTATCATCAAGATTTTCTTGAGATAACAGTGACGAGGCAACTCCTTCATCGCCACCTCTGCTGCTACCGATATCGTTTTCGTCTTCGTCGAAGGAGGAAAAGGCGATCGTTTCCTCTTCTTCATTATTTGATATCGTGTGCGAGGAGTCAGTCATTAAGACACTTCCGGTGAATGAAAAATAAACACTTCTTATGTTTTTTTTCTCAACACGCTTTTGCAGAGGCTTCAACGAGAGATAATGCCGGCCCTTTCTTATCAACGGCTTGAGGTCAGCTGCTGACCTAACAAGGACTTATTGAACAAGTGAGGCGATGAGAAAGACAGTAGGGGATAGGGCGGCTTTGGGCGCGGCTCATCCCATTGATTGACGAAGATTTCTACAGGTGGAAATCGCGAGAAATGAAGAGAGCATGCGAAACGACAAGTGACTCATTACAGTCACGAGTAGGTAGAAACATCCATCATAAAAATCGATCTCGTGAAGTCAAGCAGATCAATCAAAGCAGAGTCAAGGCAGAGATCATGAGCAAGCAAGAGGGAGGCTCTGAGATTCAAGAGGAGTGCAGTAAGTTGCAGCGAACAGCTGATGTTGTGGACGCAAATTGGTCTGCGGAAATTTTGGCGTATGAAGGCACCACCTCCAATAAACCAAACAGGCTCGGAGTCGTTGCAGATGAAACGCTCTTTCCCTATCATGACGCTTTATATCCACTGCTGGACTGCTTCGATGGGCTACAAGTCTATAGATATGTAATTGACAAAACTATCATTTCGCCATCACCTGCACCGTTGCCATATCGATCTCTCAATGGGAACCGACGAAAAAAATCAGCTCCAACAATAGATGCACATGGAGTTGAGATTATGGAGCTTGCTATGCTCGAAAACCATCTTCCAAACTCTGCGTGGGCTATTAGAGATGCAATTATGCCTCTTGAGAGACAAGAACAATTTGCAAATGAACATGAAAGTTGCAAACATATAGATAATGACCAGCACCAGCAAGAACAGCACCATCAGCCACCTGTTCGTCAAGTGAATGATGGGCAAAGGCACCCTAATCCACGCTTTTGGAATATCTTGATGGATTCAAACTCAGAAATTACTCGTGTAGCCTCGTCGGAGATATCGCTTCCTCCACTATGGGATGATGATGGTTTTGGAGATGACGATGACAGTAACAATTGGGAAGATATCGGCGACAGCGACAGTGATATAGACGCAACAACTTCTCCTATTTTGAATGACAATGGAAATTTGGCAAGGAACTTCACGTTTCTATCATGGTGGGAACAAACAATTATCAAAGAACGAAGAGGTATTGCCTCATCATCGTCATCATCACAAGCAAGTTTGCCTTCCTACTTGTACCTTAAAGTATTGATGCATTCACTTTCAGAATTGCAAAGCGATCATCGTTTGGCCCGAGCTATATTGCTCCTGATGGCTGATTGCAAAACTTGTAGCATTGATTCGTCAAATGTTGGTACAGAAGAGGAAAGTGGATTAGAATGTCTGCGACGGCTGTTAACTGTGCTTTCTTTCGGATATACACCATGCGATGGTAAGACTTTATTATCAGTTGATAGGTACATTATGTGTCATTTGGGCTGAGCTTACATTATATATACTCGTGTTATCGACATTTAGGGTACTGTCATGAATCATACATTGCGCATGAAAATGCTGGAGATCTTCTTGACGATGACTGTGGCGTCGACGTGCCCGACCACTATTGCATCGATTGGTGGGAGATGCTAGGAGCAGTATCTACTCTAATTGGGTATGGTATTGAGAATATGACAAATCAGCATGCAAGCATCATCTGCTCATTCTTTGTGCGAGAATTAGATATCGCCGATTCGTCTGAGAATGAACAATCCCGTCAGAAAACGTATCTGAAGCAGAATTTACATTTCTTGAACAATGAGGGACTCGAAAGGGACGAAGACGATGATCCTAGCACCGCTATTACTCACGTTCATCTCCTCTCTGCAATTCTGAACGGTATTAGGCTGCATGCAAATTCAGCTCGTGTGCGACTTGAATCCCGTTCGAATGACGCAAATGGAAATACCGATGACATTAGTGCTGATGCGGCTCAAATATCTCAATCATTCCACACCTGCGTGAAAATATTGGTAGACATTGGGGAGAGAATATTGCTTCGATTGCCGAACAACTTTGTTAACCGTCAACTTGCGGGGTTAATTGTTCGTGGTCTCCTTGAAGCATATATGGATAGCGCGATGATGGATGTAACAGATTCCGTTGCATGCTACCTATCTCAGAACAACGCAGATTCCAAGTTGAGAAGTGTTGTCGACCCGCTTCGGTATGCTAATGCTATCACGAATTCATCTGCCCATCCTCTTGTCAATTCGCACCTAAGTACGACAAATGCAAGAGAGCAGTTTATTGGTTTCCATCCGCCACGCGATGTGCAGGACCTTGTCAAAGGATTGTTCAGGCGAGATCTTGTTGATTTGAACATCGCCGGCTGTGGATACGGAGATTTTCTATGCTGGCTACATTTACCAATCCAACCAGAGCCGCTCCTCTTCGATTACACATCGAACTTTCCTCAAGAAGATGAAGACGAAGACGAAGAACCACCACAAGAGTATGAATGGGTACAAGATGAACATGGCTTTATGCAGTACCCTATTCTGGTTGCTTGTTACGATTTCTCTTTGATGATGCTTGTCAGAGAGTGGAATAAGCCATGGAATCCTCAGAGTCATCTCTCTTTTTCAATATCATTCAGAAATGCTATTTCATCCTTGGCATTGTGTGCACATCGATATGGTGTTCCCGCCTCTATTGTGGAAATTGTCAATTCATTTTTACCTAGGTCATGGTTTGATGACGAGAGAATGTGTTGTTGGTCTCACGAATGCCAAATGAATCAATTGTCACAACTGTATCGAGAGAAAATAAGTTTGAGATCAAGTAATTGGAATGGTGAAACGTCACTTCAACATGAACAAAGAACACAAAGAAAACCAGGGAGAACTTTGACATCTTGTGGGTGTAAAGTTGCAATGGTGTGTAGCAAAGATCATTGGAAAAGGCTGCATCAAGAAGGTCACAAACGACAATGTGGATTGCCACCTTTCAGGCCACCCTTCAGTAAGGAAGATAACTTGTTTGTTCGAGAGATTTTTGAAGAAAGTGATGTTGGTTTAGTGGGCGAGGTAGACGATGAGTATGATAGATCAGGTACAGATCAGAATGATGACGATACAGACAGCTGGGAAAGCGTTGATACCAATGCCGAAGATATACAAAAATGCACAATGCACGACAGGATCTATTCGTGGTTCAACTCTCAATCATACAAAATTCAAAGGAGAGAGGCCCCGGCTCCTCCATTTGCTAACTTCTACTAACAAACTATTAGATACATGAAATGAAACATACATAATACGACATCAACAGCATCTAGCGGCCCATTATACTTAATTACGATAGTATAGAAGGATATATACCACTACTCAAGCTCTTCATATATGCATCAGTCATGCTACAGCCTCGTAAGTGACCTGATGAGGTCCAATTTGGGATGGCCGCCAGCAACACTCTCGCACCATATCGTATCTAACGCTGTGACTATGGCAATCCACAGCTTCTACCCCGATTATCGTTGGTTACGATAAGTAGTATAGAATAATATACCACTGCTCAAGCTCTTATGTGTGCATCAGCCATGGTACAGTCTCGTAGGTGAACTGATGAGGTCCAATTTGGGATGACCGCCAGCAACACTCTAGCAACTTATCGTATCAATGGCTGTGAATGGAGCAATGCACAGCTTCTAGTGGCCCATTATCGTTGGTTGCGATAATAAAACAGATATATTGCACTACTCAAGCTCTATGTATGTTCATCATGACCTGATGAGGCATCTGAGATGGCCGCCAGCAATACTCTCTAGCACCATATC
>Ga0209652_1004145_pt1 | contig 10286 bp, 7 predicted proteins | sample SaaInl74LU_5_DNA_FD_184641 | JGI IMG/M metagenome (GOLD analysis project Ga0209652, IMG submission 184641) | Marine microbial communities from expanding oxygen minimum zones in the Saanich Inlet - ESP_74LU_5_DNA (SPAdes) (version 2) | ecosystem: Environmental > Aquatic > Marine > Intertidal zone ...
CCAGAGACACGCTGCTGCTCGACCTCTGATGCCCACAACTTGCAATCCACAACTCGTGTCTCGACCATCCCGCAGCAGCACTGGTTCCTCCACATCACTCAACGTCCTAGGCGGTGACGGCGGCATCCTCGGCGTAGGCGCCCCCGAAATAGCCACAATTTTAGTAGTCGGATACTTCGTCCTGGGCCCCTCGGAACTGTACAAACTAGTCAAAGAAATTGGCAAATTCGTCCAAAATTTCCGATCGCTGAGCACCGAAGCCTCCAAACAATTCGAATCGACCATGGAGAATCAATTGGAGTTGACTGAGTTGAGGAAGGCGCAGACTGAGTTGAATAATGCGTTTAGTTTTAGGAGGAGTATTAATACGGATGAGGCGGTGGATGCTTTTACGGAGAATGAGCTTTTTACGGAGAAGGCTGCTGCGGCGGCGGCTGCTACGGCGAGTGGTGCTGCTGCTGCTGTTGCTGAGGGTGAAGTGGAGGGAGCGACGGCTGTGAAAAAGAAGAAGAGGTTGGTGAGGAGGAAAAAGAAAAAGGTTGTGGCGGAAGAAGAGCCAGCACCGGTGGAGGAGGAACTTTCTAATTTAGAGAGGGAGATTGCCATGGAATACCCCGATTTGGATATGCTCGATGAACCACCATCTGCAGATGTCCAAAGTAAAATCAACGAAGAGGATAAACTTCGTGCTGAACGCATGGAACGACTCAGTGGCGGTGGTAGCAGCAGCAGCGCTACAACACAAGAACCCGATTGGTTCACAGCATCCGAAGAAGAAATCGCCTCAGAAGTACTCAACACCACTCCAAAAGACCCAGCTCTCGAGGCATACGAAAAGAACCGCTTTCAATCACAACTTACCGCCGAAGACTGGAATGCACAAATCATGGCCAATGAGGATAAGTTATCCCCCCTTGCAATGGTGATGCAACGACTTGCGATATTGGAGGAAGAAAAGAATGCAGCTGATAGAAGGTTGGAGGAGGAGTATGAACGGAGAATGGATAATGAGGACAAGTTCTATTTGGAGAAGAGGAGAGTTTTGGAAGAGGCGATTGAGGATATTCAACGGGATGCGTTTTCGGATATGAATGGTGGTGTTGGAGGTGCGGAGAAGAAAGAAGAGGAGGGTAGTGTTGAGGGAGAGAAGAAGAAGCAAGATGTTGAGAGTGAGACTGTGGTCAATAGTGGACCCAAGTTCTCGGCATAATTTAGGGGAGTAGATAAGTTTGGCTAACATGTAATATAACTTAAGGGGGTTCCAATTGAAAGGTAGTCAAACAACATTCTGAGTTATTTGAACGAAAGAATTTTTGTCAGACAGACGACAGCCCAGAAGTGACGCAAGCGAGCACACAAAAAAGCGCAAGAAGATAAGCATTGCAACTGTTGCTGCTATTGCTTTGGGATGTTCGATAATTCTGCTTGAGGTACAGGACAACGAGGTGGTGTAAGCTGCACTAGAGGAGGATAGAGAAATGATGAACCGTCGCCGACATTTGCTGCTGCTAGCAATTTCTGTATACACTGCACAGGTGATGGTCGGCGCCTTCTTTGTCTCCAACGGGAACATGGTGCAATTGAGACATGCAACAGAGCGAGGCGGCAGCAATGAGCGAAACGATGTGCTGCTCAGAAACAGCAACCACGCAGAACGAGGAGGCAGCAGCAGCAGCAGTAATGGACGACGAGACCGATATGTGCTGCTCAGAAGTAGTAACCATGAATCATCATCAGATCAATCGATCGATACTACATCATCCTCCACATCAATTGGAGATATCACACAAAATCTCCACGGAGGGAAATATCAATTCTCCGAAACACAATATCTTGCGGGTGGTAGCCTCATGGGGCAGCAATTTGCAGAAAGTTTGTACTCGAGCTGTAATGATGAAGAGAGTTTAGAAGAAGAGGATGAATTACCAAAATGGGCATTGAGACTGCAACAATCTGACGCACATGAAGGGAAGCAACTCAAAGGTGCTCTAACTTTTAATGATTCTGCCAAGTCGCATACAATAACAATTACAAATGATGAGCGCAGCTGGGAAAAGTACTATGCGTATATCTTACCAAGCAACGTAGAACAATCCTTCCGAATATCACCACTACGTGGCCATTTAGCACCAAGAGGGGGAGCTTCAAATGCATGTGATGCATCCAAGCCGTATTCGGATAGTGCTCATGTTACGATAGAATTCATCGGTGATGACCATGATAATATTGCTGGGGAAGAAGTGCTGCTAGTTGTTGGGACTGAAGCAGAGATCTGGAGGTATCAACTGAGCATTGAATAGGAATTTATATAGTTATCAAACATAGTAACTTTACACACTCCATAGTGAGTATTAGGACAAGGAACAGAGTACAGTTGAATAGATTATTGTATGAGATGAAAGTATCGAGTTATTTAGTGGTTCTCTCGAATCATGTTACATGTGTTCGCTTCAAGAGTTACTCTTGTTCGGCTTCTCATTTCTTCTTCAACTTGCTGCCTGTGAAAATTTGAAAGCTCTCAGTTGATGGCAAACAACAACTAATCACTTACAATCGACAATGGCAAGATGGATATGTTAACATCTACTATCACAGCTGCCAAACGAGTCATTCTCTCCGTTGGCAGTGGAGATGGCTCGCAGCAGGCTGCCATTGTCAAGTCAGGGCATCACAACATCGTATCCACATTCTTTGATAATGAACAAGCGGTGATTGCAAAGTATGGAAAAGCTCGGGAACACATTACGTTGTTACGAGACAAGTCCACCGTACTGTTTGAGGTAGATGCGACCGAATTGCACTCCCATCCACGATTGACAAAGAAGAAGTTTGATGTTATCATCTTCACGTTCCCTCACTCGGGAGTATCCAACTTTGCATGTGGGTACAGCGGTCCAAATCCAGTCAGCATTGAAAGCAACAAGCAACTCATTCGTGACTTTTTGAAGTCGGCACAGCATATAATCGCTCATGACGGTGAGATTCAAATAACCCTGAAAACATCTGCTCCGTATAATAAGTGGACCTTTCCTGATTTTGTAGAGTATGAGATTGAGCCCAAGTCCAACCACTGCTTTAATGCTCAACTGTTCCCAGGCTATGCCCATCGGTCTACAAAGGGCCATGTAAAGTGTGTCAATAACGGCATGGCTAAAACGTATGTGTTTAGTAAGAAGAGGAAGCATCGTGATGAGAACGAGATTGGAGAAGCCGGAGATGATGAATTCTCTGCTTCAACTCCCTTTACACTTTCGATGCAATTCATCGTATTAGATGATGATGATATTGAAACATTGGTAATGGAAGTACTTTCATTACCTCATGATACTAAGAGAGATGTATTGGATATCAGGCGGCAGTTACCTGAAGCTATCCGTCCCGACACTCGACAGTTGAATAGAGTATTGTATCAGATGGAAGTATTGAAGAAGGTGAAGCGGGGCGCTCCAAAGATCTGTAATCAAAAGCCGACTTGGACGCTAGCATGAAGAAGAGGAATGACTAGCGTGAAGAAGAGGAATGTTGATGAAAACGAAGCCTGTTCGAGTACTCTGCTTAACTATTACTAGCAGCATCTTTTCCTACACAACTATAACAAATGAGCAAAAGGATGGAAACGAAAGCGATTGGTAGAATCGAACGTATGTTTCGTCTGCTTGATCAGCTCATAATTGTCTTGACTGCCAAAAATCTCATCGCCTTTTGCAAGTAGTTCAGGAGGATCATCACTTTGACTATGTGTGCCACTAAAGTCAACCATTAGCTCACCACCTTGCTTCTTGGCATCCACAATGATTCGGTGCACCTCTTCCATGATACTAGACTTTTCTTGAGAGCTTACACTGCTGCCATCGTAGCTAACAATCATGTCAGCAAAAAAGAGAGCGTTCACATTGCCACTTGGCAGTGCACTTCCTTCTTCTGTAACTCCACCAAGACTCCGAATCTCGACAAGAGAGAGAGGTGCCCTCTGAATGTAGTCCCCTACCCATGTATCAATAACGAAATCTAACACTTCCTCGCTTGGAAGACTTCGGGTTCCAATACAGTGGTCAACACGAACAAGCGGATCGCCTTTGAGGCCAGCTATGACATCCCACAACGATGAGGCGGCTTCAAACCATGTTTTATATGAACTCATATCGTCTGCCACAATTGGAACATTACATGCTTTGGCGTCATCTCTAACTTGCTGGACAAAGCTGCTTGTATTTCCTGTGAACGTATCGTAAAACATGAAGTTGATAATCACCGTAAAATCCGTCACGATGACAATTTCCATAGAACATGATGACGTAGATAGTACAGATCCTTTCATAAACTGCAGTGCTCTTTTCAGGAAAGGCTCTGCAGATGTTTTGCTGCCACAGGCGACGACTATACTTCCACCGGTACTGAAGGATGCCGCTGCCTCCATCTTAAAGGTCAACGAGGTAATTACTCCCATTGCTGACCCTGCTCCAAGACAAGCATGGAACAAGTTACCATCTTCCCCCGATGACTCTGGAGTGAGATTCTTGACGGTACCATTAGCAAGCACTATCTCCATGTGTACAACACGTTGACCAAGCATTCCAAGGCGTTTGCCAAAATATCCGCTCAGTCCACCGTTCATGGTGTAACCACAAACTCCCACCGTATCACCTGTTCCAATTGGCAACGCTCCTCCAGCATCGGCACAAACTTGGGCAAGCTGACGAAAGGTAGATCCACCTCCGACGGTGACCTCCATTGATTCGTTGTCAACAGTTACGGATGCCATGTTCTTCATGTCAAGAATAATTGTATTATCATCTTGGCAGTTATCATCCTTGTCTGCCGCTTCAGAAAAACATGCCCATGTCGCAACATTCGACGATGAATGACCTCCACAAACAACCGCGACTGCTGCTTCTTGGTTCGATGCCAATAATTCCGCCACATCTTGTGTTGATTTCGGGTAGATGATAGTGTTGGTTGAAGCCAAGTGCTTGCTGTCGTTTGCTTTGTTCCCACTGACGGACCAACTTTTCTCTTTGAACCAGTTCGCTGACATGTTCAACTGCTTTTTTTCTTTCGCTGCTAGGAAGCTGGTCTGCTCTAGAGAGAGGGGGCGGTGCTTGTTGATTAATAATATTGCAGCACACAGTGTTCCTTCCGGACGCTCTCCCTGATAGCTCCAGAGTAGAGCAAAGAGAAGAGTAAAGGCACGCTGTGCAGAATTCAGCTTCTCGCCTTTCTTTCGGGGCGGGCTTCTCTATCTCCTACAAGTGAAAGTGACAGTGGGATCGCTCGAATACCCCCAATCCCTCCGAATCACAGCCTAGAGCTTAAATTCTTATACCCCCTCTTCAAGATACTAGAGGAAAGCTAGGTGACAACTTCGACATATACCCCTCTAAAACTCAGCCTAGCCAATACCCCCCGGGGGATAAAGTTCGAGCGATCCCACTGTATCCGGTACAGAAATATTCAATTTTGGCCAAATTTGGCTTCTCACCTCTGCCCAACGAAAATGCAAGCGCTTATTATGTGTACTATTACACTGATGTACCTTCACAGAGTACAGAAACAATGGGAGTTCGCAAGCTGCTGTGTAGGGAGCTCCAACATGCATCTATGTGAAATGAGAACAGAACCAGGATTCGCAAGCTGAACGGAAGCGGAAGAGGATTTACAACTTTTGCAGGTTCAGTATTTTCCCCGAGAAGCCACCCAAATTAGGCCATACTCCCCTTGTATTCCTTCATTCTTCTTTCAATTTTTCATATTACACTTTTTTCGTTCTAGCATCGCTTTTGTGGCAGGCGCCTTGATCCTGTTGATGTAAGTGTCACTTGCGCTTACAACTGTCTACGAAGTCTACAACAACAAACTACAAACTACGGGAGCTGAAGGCTGAAGCTGATGTTTCAGATTCAGTTTCAACTCAACCTTCACAGCTCACAGCAAACATCCGCTCAAACGCAATCACCATGATCATGATCAAGGCGCTCGCAGCCGCAGCCGCGGGGAAGAAGCAGTTACACTACATTGCCCTACTATCAGGGCTACTCCTCATACACCTTGCCCAAGCAAACGAAGAGGCTGAACTAACCATCACAAACACAAACAACATCCAAGTCCAAGCATCAACATCGCTATTGTCAAGGTCGAGCGGAGGATCACGCGATAGACTATTACTTCATAAAAAGTCGCACCGACAACAGTCGTTGATGGACTCTCACTCTTCATGCAGTGGCTTGGTGGATGGTCTAAATGTGGCTGATGGTGCTGATCTAGAGTTGAATAATGATCAAGACGAAGAGGCGGTGAATGGTGAACGAGGTCTTCAGAAGAAGAAGAAGAAGAAGAAGAACGGTAGCGGTAGTGGTAACAACAAGAACAGGAAACCAAGCAACAACAAAAAGAAGGATAACAAAGAGAAGCTAAGAAGGATGACGACAAGCACAAAGTTCGAAAGGATGCCTATTACAAAGCTAGCCCGGAGTGGTGCTTGTGTGAGGATTTACATGAGCCGGATGATTGGGATTGGGCTGGACCATGGAATGAGTATGATGATGATGACTTGTCGAATGGTAGATTGTTGATGTCGACAGAAGCAGAAGACGAGCAAGGGAAGGTGTTGCATTCGACATTCAGCGGGGATGATGCGAATCCAAAACGTCATCTCAAGTCAGATGAGCTAGCAGAAGATTTTATCTGAACAAAGAGAAAGAGGAAAGCGATGGTTCTACATCATTGACCGAAGTCTCTGCAGCTAAAGATTTTCTGCCCCTCGATGTCGATGAAAACACGACGGAGGAAGAGGAAGAGGAGGCGGAAGAGGTGGAAGAGGAGATGACTACTCTAGCTGACAAATTTGTGGGGAGTATGGTGATGGATGAGATCAACACTGTATCGCTCATCATGAAGCGAGGTCGCAGTAAATCTTCAAAAAGTAAATCATCCAAATCCAAATCCAAATCCAAATCCAAATCGAAGAGCAGCGATTCAAAGTCAAAGCAGTGGTGCTCATGCAAACACAGGAGGCTCACCAAAATGCCTACGTGGAAGCCTACGTGGAAGCCTTCAATGAAGCCAACGCATTATCCATCACGCAGGCCAACTTCACCTCCAACTCCCAGGCCAACTCCCCTACCAACTCCCAGGCCAACTCCACTACCAACTCCACTACCAACTCCACTACCAACTCAGCCTTCGCCAACTACCACCACAACAAGCACGACTACCACCACAGCAAGTACGACTACCACCACAGCGCCTCCGCCAACTACAACTACCACCACAACAAGCACGACTACCACATCTTGCGATGACTTTAAACCCTTCCCTGTGGCGACAAACAACAAGTGTGGCAGCGTATTTCAAGGTGGTTCGGAGTGCCAGTCGCAGTGCTGCGCTGCGCAAAAAAGTGGCTGTTTTAGTGCTTGCCCAGGTGCACTCTTGGATGAGAATGTCTGCCGGTTCAAATGCTTGACAGATCGAGGCTGTGACTTCGACACTTCTGGAGTGACTTGCAATGACTTGGAACGCTTCCCGGTAGTTGGAAACAACGGGTGCGGCACTCCTGCCCAAGGTGGTGCAAATTGCAAGGTGCAGTGCTGCGCTGCACAGGAGGATTTCTGTGCAGAACTTGTTCTCTGTGACGTTTTTTGTGAAGCGGACTGCCGTTCTGCTCGAGGCTGTGATTAACTTAGTATATATATATATATATGATCGAGGCTGTGACGTTCAGCCGGTACTAAGTGGTATTTCAGTTGGCTTTGTATCAACTAAGCTCTCTGTTTTTGTTGGGTGGTGCAAAATTATGAATATGTACTGCTAAATATTTATTAATCTCGGTATTTGTTTTGAATTCATCTCGACCCCTGTCCTCACGGCGTACTTACTCATTTTGAAGGAGAGCAGAATACATAAATCGGGTCAGACTCTTGTTCACCTTATATGCAGTCTGCTCATGTTTAAAGATTGCCCTTGGAGAAGTGCTCGGTGATGTTTTGCAGCCTCTATTTGCAACACCGACATTTGGTTCATTCTGATCATCAACAATAATATGATCTTTACCGTCCTTCATGACTGACTTCTCTGGTTCTTTCGTTTCGACCAGGTGCGCCAAACATTCATCCTTTGTATGACATCTAAACGTCGTTTCTCTTCTCCATCTTCTATGTCTGATCTCGTAGACCTGACAGGTTTGTGCCCAAAGACTAAGATGCATGTAATTCCTGAATCGGATGAGACATATGTATCCTATCCCTTAGTATTACAGGGCGTGCCAAGCCGCTGGCTGAGGGGGGGAATAGGTACCCATCTATGCATCGAAGTCCTTCTCAACTCCAAGTTGTTAGAGATAGTTGATGGCGGCGTGGTGCGTGGTGCCTTTCTCCAGCTTCCAGATAGATGAACGTCGGCATGATTTTTTGCATTTAGGTCGTCCTTCTTCTGTACTTGCAGTCACCCTTGCTCTTCGCCGTACTCAAGCATATATCAGTGAGTGCGGTCTGTATTGCACAATCATAGGTATGATGGTATGCAACAAGGTCCGGCCATCCTTCTCAACTTCAAGTTGTTGTTCTCAACTCGCCGCCAAAGCGCGCTTTTTTGGGGGGGCTTCTCCACTCAACAAATTTTTGGCCAAAAATGCCTTGCAATGCAGAACATCCCACTCTTCACAACGAGGCAGGGCCTCTCTGTAATAATGCTTTCTCCCAAGGCATGCCAATAAATCTCTGACTTTGACAAAAATTTGAGGCGCCGGCCGCGGCTATCACTGATGCCTTCTGCTAACTCTGGCAGTACGCACCGTACCATCATCGTCGACGGCGAACCATTCCATTCTCCACTTGCTAACTGCACGATGAAATACCTGTCGTCAATGGCCCTAGCGGCCGGATTTGCATCAAGCAGAAGACCTCACTATGTCCACTCGGAACTGATCTCTGCTGAGCCCAAGAGGAGCCTTCGTAGTAACGCAATAGCTCGCAATCTACAGGCACCATCAGAAATAACCAACTCAGTCACCGAAGGACCAATCACACTTCAACAACTTGAACTAATCCAATCAATCATTCAGAGACTATCACAAGTTGACCTCCCCGAAGGAGTGGACTTGACACAAGTGAATGTCGCAGTGATTATAACCGAGGTACTACAAGAGTTGGGAATTGATGCGGCAGTGTCGGATGGAGATTTGAGTGAGGTTGAGATGGAGTTGATTGTTCAGGAGATTATTGCAAAGGCAGCTGAGGAACTTGGGGTGGGTATTGGTACGAATACTACTACTGCTGCTACAATTGTAGCGACGACAACAACCGCAATGGCTGCAGAATCATGTAGTGTATGCGGCGAAGGAATGAAGGTCGGCAACCCACTGGCAATTTTCAGCTTCCCTGGTCAGCCCGAGGTGGCATGTGGCACATTAGAGATTGCAGGTGCAAATGGTGTTATTCAAAGTGGTCAATGTGCATTATTGCCAAGTGTGATTACAGACGTTTGTGAATGTATACCTGCTGACTCGGTAGTTACGACGACGGTTGCTCCTCCGGCTACTACTACTACTCCAATGGGACCATCATGCATGTGCTCTCCATTGTCATATACCTTCACCATCAACCTCAGTCAGAATTGTGACACGGATACTTTCATTGATAACCCCGGAATCGGAGATACTGTATGTTTAGTGATACCACCAAGCATCAACGACGATGGTGTTGAAGTCGATACCGTGTTTGATGTTCAGTTCCTTGAAGTAGACACGTCTGGAAATTTGATTGTTATCAATCAAGATGATACCTACAACAATGTCTCTCTCTCAACTGGAGATACTCTAACGTTCGATAGTGTATCGGCCAAGTTGAACCCGGATGAGCCTTTGTCAAGTCAGCTCAATTATGTTCCCGGTGGTGTGCTCATGTCGCTTCGTGCGAAAAGTGAAGGGAGTGAGACGATCGTGACAAATCGAGTTAGTTGGATGTATACGAACTCTTGTGAGAGTGTGCCTACAAGTGTGGGAGATGCAATTGGTTGGATTACTCTGGTAAGTGGTTCACAGCTTTGACGTGATGAGGTGACCTCATCTACTTTTGACTTTTCGCATGACTAACACAAGTGTCCTCCGTCTTCTAATTCTTGCAGAGCGATCAAACAGAAGCAAGCCAAGCATTTTGCCCCGTGGCAGCATCTGCGACGCCAACTCTTTCGCCGACAAAAACTGTAACAGTGACGCCTACATCATCTCCTGTAGCTGCCACGGATCCGCCCACGAGCTCGCCAACGAAGAGTCCTACTCTAGCTCCAATTGCATC
>Ga0209652_1004146_pt1 | contig 10285 bp, 8 predicted proteins | sample SaaInl74LU_5_DNA_FD_184641 | JGI IMG/M metagenome (GOLD analysis project Ga0209652, IMG submission 184641) | Marine microbial communities from expanding oxygen minimum zones in the Saanich Inlet - ESP_74LU_5_DNA (SPAdes) (version 2) | ecosystem: Environmental > Aquatic > Marine > Intertidal zone ...
TTGAGAATTGAGACTTGAGAAACTCTTGTGTCTGTGGAGCTCACATCTCTCATCGATGGATGCAATAACACCGATGAACCTGTGTATCTGCTATGATGATGCACCGTTGTCAGCTCCTCCAATCATCGATTCGCTCTGTGAATCATCATCATCATCGTCACTGTAGGCAACTATCCATCCTATCTTATGCATTTTCTAATAACATAATACGAAAGCATCCTCACTGCAAAGCCATCCTCATTTCAAAGCAGCAGCAGCAATGTAGATCAATAACCAACCAACAAGCATCACCACCATCGCCACCAATACAACATCATCCACATCAACAACGACTGACAATATCCCGCGCCGCCCACCTCCTCAACTCTCACAAACTCACCCCACAACAACTATGCCAACATGCCCACAACCTAGCAACCTTCGGTGAACACTCCCTCCATCTAAATGCCTATGTCAAACTATTGCCACTGGACGATGTACTGCAACAGGCGCAATTGTCACACGATAGGATAAGGAATGGACAACGCAAGAGTTGGTTGGATGGAATTCCAGTGACGGTTAAGGCGAATGTGGCTGTGGGGAGGTGGTGGATGATGCCTCATTCTTCTTCGGCAATTTTGATGGAGGAACGTGATAATAATGATGATGATAGTGGCACTGATGTAAAAGAAGCTGAAGAAGAGATGTACGAAAGTGACATTGCCAAAAAACTGCTCAAGGACTGTGGAGCAGTACTGATAGGTATTACCAATATGGATGAGTTTGGTATGGGTAGTTTGGGATTGAATAGTGGAATATCATTGCAGGATAGTGGCAACCACTGCAATAATGTTATTGATAGCAGCAACGATGATTCCAAACGAGCGCAGCAGTATTTAGATAAAAAGCAATATGCGAATCCAATATACAATCCATTGCCATGGATGCATCGATTGTCAATGCTGCAATCTCACAATCAGCATTACAACAATAATGATGATCCAGATCAATATTGGATAGAACAAATACAAAACTCGACAGTGCAAAATCCTCATGGAATAAGTGATGAAGATGCTTTGGAAGAGTTGCTTGATGAAGTTCGGTATTGGACACAACAACCACCACATCATGATGGTGACAACAGCACGAATACAGAAGCATCTTCACGCGACGACTACTCAACAACAACATCACCACTCCTATCCTCAGGAGGATCCTCTTCCGGAGCAGCTGTAACAATCGCACATGGCTCCTCCCTCCTCTCCATCGGTACCGATACCGGAGGATCGCTCCGCTTACCAGCCGCATGGACATCCACTGTAGGGTTTAAACCCACCTATGGAACATTTTCGAGGTATGGTGTGGTGAGTTATGCGTCTTCATTGGATACGGTGGGGTTTGTTACGGGGAGTGTGGAGTGTGCTAGGATTGGTTGGGAGAGTTTGAGTGGTTCTGATGACAGAAGGAGCAAATCAAATGATGATGATGATGAGAGGAGTTGTGTTGATTTCAATAAGAGCCGTGATGCTACTGCGAGAGTTTATCATGATGATCGATCTTGTGAGTTGTTGACATTGCAACAACATCAACAGCAAGAGCCACCAACGGATACAAACAAGCCACTAGCAAACATCCGCATCGGTATTCCCAACGCCTTCTCTCTTCACGAGACCCCACCTCTCATTGCCAACGCTTGGTCTGCAGCTGCCAACACACTTCAAAACATTGGTGGGGCCACTCTCGTCCCCATACCTGAATCAGTCGTATCATCCGAATGGATCAAATTGTCCTGTGCTGCATATTACGTCTTGGCATGTGCCGAGGCTAGTTCCAACTTGAGTCGATATGATGGAGTACGATTCGGACTGGATGTGGATTTGAATGACTTTGCAAATCTAGACAATGTTCAAGGGTATGAAGAGTATCATCCACTATCGAACATGACTGCACTGGAAGAAAAGATCGCTACCACACGTGTGTTGGGGTTTGGTGATGAGGTGCAACGTCGTGTGTTGGCTGGAACATCTGTGCTTTCGTCGGATAGGTTTCATACTCATTATGAGGCAGCGGCGGTCGTGCGAGCCAAGGTGTCTCAGTCTATTGAGAGGGCATTTCGGTCTACAGCAACAAACAATAGTGGCGTTGATGATGACAAGGTTGATGTAATGCTTGTGCCCACGGCACTTTCATTTCCATGCACATTAAATCCACACCTTGGAGATAGAATGATGGAGGATATGGATCCCACTGCTGCGTTTGGAAATGATGTCATGACAATACCCATTAGCCTTGGAGGCTTCCCGTCGATATCAGTCCCACATGATAATCACAACTTAGATCGTCGAGAGAAGGATGTTGTCGGACTACAAGTGTTTGGTATGAGAGGATCCGAAGACATTGTAATGCAAGTTGCGAATACCATGAACAATTCTAGTTGACACATACAATAGCACGTTAAATGTTAGCTGAGAATATAATATATAAATAATGGCTGAGACTTCCATAAGTATGCTCAGTCATCTCTCTTCTTGAGTCGGAAACAATAGATGCCCAATTTGGCACAAATTTGATTGATGGCGACATTCACCCAACGCAACAATCTGTAGGCGTACCAAATGCTCAACGCACCCAAGACAAAATCTCCTCCCTCCTTCGTCAGCCTCGTATCATACCTGATCCAAATTGCTGCAAAGATAAATGGGAAAATGTCCGTCTGAAGGATAGCATATGGCATTTTAGCCATGCTAAACACAATCATTTTCTTCGTCAGAAGAGAAAGGGAACACCCAAGCACCACAGACATGTACCGAGCTCGAATAAATTCTGGAGGCACAATAAAGGCAGCAACACACAGCAAAAACGGAGAGGCCAATTTAGACATGGCATTGATTCGATTGAAGCGGATTTCGCTTGCATCCATATCTTCACCAGCAATACGTGGGTGGCAAAGAGTTCGTTTCAATGAAAGACCCATGAGGATCAACGACATGACACCCCATCCACACAATGCAAAATGCCTCAATTCCATATCTCTCGCAAGCGCGGGCAGCACCGACGCCAAACCAAGGGGAGCAAGAGTGTCCTCCATTGACTTTTGAAAGAATTCCTCGCGATCAATCAAACTCACGCAGATTGCTCCAAACGCAGATGCATAATTCACTTCAGTAACACCGCACCATTTCCCAGCATTGTGTGGCAACACAAGTGTATGATATTCTTCCCACTGCGCCATGAAGAAAGCGAATTGTAATGATGTTTGGAGCATATTGTACCAGTGTGTCCCTCCGATTTCGAGGTAGGATGAGAATGTCGCCACGAAGAAGAGAGTGCAGATGCAGTCAAAGCCATGATCACTGTTTTGATGAAAAAGTTGTGGTGATGTATGAGCGAAACATGATATCAATAGCAATGAAATATAAAGGCAAACACATCCTACACTCACAACAACTGTCCCAAAGGACTACTACTCCCAGTCCTCCTAGCCTGCTTCCCATCCATACAATCCAACGTATAATACGCAAACGCACAATATCCCGCCAACATGACCACCCAATCCGGAGGGGTGGTATCAAAATCCGGACAATAATACCACATTACCCCATATGCCAGTGCACAATGCATTCCTCCCAAAGTAGTCACCATATTGGGTGCTAGCCATAGAGGAAGACATTCCGTCAAGTAGGTCCAAAAGGGGTTGAGTAGGTTATCGAGGTGGGTGTATTCACTGGGACGGTATTGATGGTTGGCGATAAAGTGTAGGCCGGATGGGGAGAGGTATTTGGAGCGTCCTTCGAATAGGTGGCAGGTGTGTGTTTCATCTTGGAACTCTTGATCATTATTGTCAATTGATGATGCAGATGCGGCTGGTGCTGGAGATTTGACTGGAGTTTTGACTGGAGAAATGCTGGATAGCACTTTCGTTGGACTGCCCAAGATGATTCCAATATCTTCTTCCTCGTTGTCCTCTTTTTGAGGAGAAGAGTGGACAGCCTGTGTTGGTGTTGGCGCTGCTACTGGTGTTGAGGCTTTATCATCTTTCATCAATCGATCAACGATGACTTTTTTGACACCCTTTTGAACCAGACCGCGTTCTTTGCAAATTGCTCTAAGTTGAACGCAGGTTAGTGCGTTGTATTCTTCTTCCGATGCAGCCATGATTGTTGTTTATATGGAGACGGTAACACTTGTTAATGCGGTAGTGTATGTGGCTGGGTTGACTGTGAATAAAATAAGAGGCTACGGGAGCCGCTCAACATCTTGTGTTCGTTACATTTTTCTGTTGCTGATTTGAATTCATCGCTGACTGTTGAGACTCCTCAGTAGATGAACATCACATGTTCATGCAATGAAATTTTCGCTTCGAGCCTACCACAACAATTCAATCCTATCATATTCTGAACAATGCCATCAAGGAAAAGGGCTCAAGGTCAGGCTAGGAGGAGGGCCAGAGCCAAGAAGGGGAGGAGGAGTTAAAGGCCTGGTTAGAGGAACATATTGCTATGGCGATGGAGCAGGAGCGTCGGCGGCGGCAAACAATTTGCTACAAGCTGGGAAAATGGTTTAAGCGGCTGCTGTTTGGCGATATGCCAATCGAAACTAGTACAGGCTGTAAGCACGGCTGTTGGTTTGCATCAAGTGAGAGGCTAATCTGTGAGGAGTTCTTGGAAATGTTCAAAATTAAATACGAAGAGCCTGAGAAGGATCGCACTGTCACTGTGAACAGCTTCGTAGCTGCTAGGGATGCCACGCAAGAAAGGTATGCCGGAGTCTGGGAGAATGTGACCAGATTGGCGTTGATTGTATCATTTTATTGTGGTATGGGGGCGCAACTGATTCTTGAAGGGGAACAGAAACAAGCTAGCAGCTGTGCCGTGATGGCTTATGTCTTCGGGAAATTCGCAGCTACAAAAAAGTCAAAGGCATGAGAGGAAGTAGAAATCATCATTGCAAACTCTAGACTCTATGAGCTGAACAATGCCGATGAGCATACACTTGTTGAATACTTCGTGTTGCGCATTCCGTGCTCATGTTTGCGTCCGAAATTCAAATATGAACGAGTCAAGTCCAAGTGAAGACAGGGATTTGTGCGGCTATTAATTGTCCCTTGCCTGATAATGGGCGGATCGAATGCACATCTATGATATGCTGCACTCGATGTGCAGAGGAGAGCTATTGTTCTGAGGAATGCCAAGTCGCTCACTGGCACAAACACAAGATTCTGTGCGACAAAATTGCTAATTAGAAAGCTGCGTTCAAGTCCAAATAAATCATGATGCACCAAATATGGTAGGCATCTATAACGTCCTTGTCAGATATTGCTACTAGTTTAGATGAAAGGGTGTTCTAGGCTCAATATTATAAAATGATAATGATGTATGTAGATATCCAGACTCAAGTTATGCTTATGTCCAAATCCAAATGATTGCAGCCTCCATCCTCTCTATTACCATTACCTTCTTGTGGCTGATTGCTCAATCACGGAAGAACGTCGCTGCATACTCTGTCAGTCGATTCAAATCAATCGCATGCAACTTGCTCTAATTCATCGCTGGAAGTTGAGACTCCTCAAGAGTTGACACGTCACAACTTGGCGCTCTCGGCGCTCGGCGCATCCATCAATGCAATGATGCCCAAGCATAAAAAGCAAGAAAAACCGATAAGAATGGTGCCGATGAAGTTCCTACTCCTTGGATTGGTCCTACGAACGCAGTCCTCTCAAGTGCATGCATTTGCTAGCAGTCCTCTCATTGCAAATTCGATTGTTTCCGGCAAGATGTCGTCTTCGTCATCAGCATTAAATATGGTTAGAAATCGCGGCTTGGAGCGTCAGGAGGAGGGCGCTACGCCACTTCGTAAGTTTGCTGCTATTAGTCTGATGAATCTTTATCTTGTTATTATCATTCAGCATCAATGTTTTCGTAGATTGAATCATTGAGTTGAAGTTCTCACATAGCTGTATTCTACTTTCTACACAAAACTTTCTTATGCAACACATCATCATCAACAACATCGTCTTCTCACCAAAACAATACAATAATACAACCTGCATCAAACAGCCGGAGGAATGACTCTCTACGTCAAACCAGCAGAAGACGGCACCTCCGTAGGTGACTGTCCCTTCGCTCACTTTGTCCGCATGGTTCTCGCCGAAAAAGGTCTCGACTACGATCTCATCCCCTCCACACAAGAGAACAAACCCCAATGGCTATTGGACGACTACGAAGGCAAGATGCCAGCATTACGTCATCGTAAGGAATGTTATGTCGATTCAGAGGTGATTGCACAATATTTGGATTTCTTCTTTAAAGATCCAGAGTTGGCTGTGGCAAATTCGGGGGAGATGGAAAAGGCATCGGCGGTACTTGATGGGTTCTTCCCGGCCATGGCAAAGTTTACAAAACATAGTCCAAATGGAGATGAGGAAGATAAGGAAAAACAAGCGGCGTTGGAAGAAAAGTTGCAAGGGCTGGAAGATCATCTTGGTGCTGATGGAAGGACGGGATCTTATTTGGTTGGAAATGGAGAACAATTCACACTATTGGATTGCAGTCTAGCACCAAAATTGTACGCTATGGACGTTTGCTTGGGACAAATCAAAGACAATGCAATTGATTTGGCAGGGAAGTATCCCAATCTTCGAAAGTATATGGATGATGTGTTTGCTCGTCCTAGTTTTCAGAGTACTGTGGAGTATGGACCGGAGACTGTTGTTTGGGGGTGGACTAGCTACCATTGATAAAGATACATCTGATGCCATTTGATAATAGATAATGCGAAACAGTAAAAAGTTATCATGATAAGCCGCTTACGATTGTTTTATTTCTGATTCTATTCACATCCTTAGTCAGTCCTTCTTCCCCTATCAGCAGATAATATTAGTGACACATCATATGTATGCAACCTCCCCCTCATCTCCATCATCGTCTATTTTCATTTACTCAAGAATATTAAATGGTTCAAGCCAACTCTGCGGACAAGGCTCTGTAGTCATTCCCAAATAAAATACCGCAGGTGCAAATGCATATAAGAGTGCAATTCTAGTTTTCGCAAATACATAATTGGCATCAAATAGTCTAAGTGCCATTTTGGGTGCTTCGGTGAAGCTGAAGCCTACCCCGGATTTTCTGTTGCGCCTTCTTGGTACTGGCATGTTTTATGTTTCTGTTTTGTTGTTGCGTATGTGTAGTGTAGATTTCTTTCGAAACTTCTTTGATGTGGAAAGCAGAAAAGATATGTTTTGAGAATGTATGAAAATCGTAACACGTGCTCTTCTTCTTCACAGTGATTACAGATGCGACGGCAAAATAATACAACTGATGCATCGATTTTACACTCACCTTCCTCTTTATTACTTGATGGCCGTGTGCAGGACTGAGATAGGGCAGCTAAATATGGTATACATAAAAGCAAAGAGCGGCGGAGCATGCAGAGAGCGATGGATTTCAAAAGGGTGGGAAGTTCTACTTACAGTCTACTTACTCCGGTTGCGACGGACAGGATTCATTTAGCTGGGGTGCTACCTATCTCTTCCCTGACGTGCGTAGTAAATGACCTAAGACCGTCTATCTTTCTTGTAATTTGAATTTTGAATGTATAACTTGGGTTCTTTGTTGATGGCGGTCGTTGGTTGCTGTTTGCTGTTGCATGAGTTGCGTTGCCTGCTGTTGCCTTGTTCCTTTATCGATGACACTCTTCAGCTTAAATCATACTGTATTATGCATCGTTATGAGTGGGAAAAGTATGCCGCCGGCGAAACTAGCTAGCGTAACCAGGTTCATCGGATGGATGCTTACAAAGCAGAAACAACGGTCTATCGTCGCACAATAAAATACTCCTCCGTCATGAGCTGGAGAATGATAAACGCTGTTGCCGTTCTACTGATGTTGCTCCTACAGTCAGATGCATTGACGTCCAATCCAGACAATTACGATGCATCTACTACCGTCGATACAACAGACACCACAGTCAAACTTCTTGTCAAATTCAAACCTACCTCCGACAACAGTCTTAATCTACGCTCATTTTCGACACGTAGCAACAATGGTGGTAGTAGTGTCAACGAATTATTGAACAGCAAAGTACGATCTATCTCGAGCATTTCTGACGAGGGGCATCTTGCATCGGTCGACGTTGACCCTGAAAACAAAGACATGGTCATGCTTGAATTGATGAACGATGATAACATATTACTTGTAGAAGAAGATTTTGAAATATACAAATCTCCAGCCATTGAAGAACAAGAAGACAAACAACAACAATACACTACGACTGGTAATCTACGAAGATCTCTAGAAGAAGTAGAACAATATGGCAATCAGCTCATACAAGCTAATGATGTTTTGACAGCTGTATCATCCCAACCAAATCGATACATCAATACACCTGTCAAAGTATGCATCATTGATACTGGATACAATATTGACCATGAAGACCTGCCCAAAGATGGAGTCACACAGACAGATGTGGGTTATGGAAGTGCATTCGTAGATAATGACGGACACGGTACGCATTGTGCTGGAGTGATCGGAGCTATTGGGGGGAATGAAAGAGGAGTTGCTGGTGTTATCCCTGATGAGAACTTGTTTTCATTCCATATTATAAAAGCTCTCAATGATCAAGGGATTGGAACTGCATCGGTCATGTTGAGAGCTATACAGGGATGTATTGACAGTGGATCGAAGATAATATCCATGTCGATTGGAGGCGGCCTTGACTCGGCAATCTTTCGGGATGAGTATGAGCGAGCGTATAATGAAGGATTATTGTTAGTTTCTGCATCTGGAAATAAAGGTGAACCTGTCTATGACTATCCGGCAAGCTATGCTTCTGTGATTAGCGTTTCAGCCGTAGATCGCTATAGCAATCGAGCAGGCTTTAGCAATTACAATGATCAAGTGGAGCTGATGGCTCCAGGAGTAAGCATCAAAAGCACCTATTTGAGTGGTGGATACAGATCATTAAGTGGCACCAGTATGGCAACTCCATTTGTTGCAGGAGCGATTGCACTCGTGTGGTCTTTCTTCCCTGAATGCTCCAATCATCAAATTCGCAATATCTTTGCTCGAACAGCAAGACGAAAAGATCAAGATCCTGGTGGCTGCGATGAAAAGAATGGGTATGGTATCATTCAAGCAAAGGCTGCTTTTGATGCACTAAATCAATTTGGGTGTGAATTTGGTGGAGAAGACTCTATTCCTAAATCATTGGGCGCCTTTGGAGGTTGTCAACAGATACGTTCTCTAACAGGCAAGACTTTGACTTTGGCTCCAACAGAAAGTCCGACTGCAAATACAACTACAACGGCCCCTTCTTTTACAATTGAACCTTCGGTAAACACAACACAACAGGCAATACCTACAGATCCGAAAATTTACATGTCATCTGCAAGGCCATCGTTGAATCCGTCTTCGTCTGGTCAGCCGTCGTCTTGGCCCAGTGCATCGCCTTCAACGTCGAGTGGGCCGTCTTCTGAGCCTAGTTTGACTCCATCTCAATCAGCACAACCGTCATTGCGGCCATCGGCTTGGCCCAGTGCATCGCCTACAACGTCAAGTGGGCCGTCTTCTGAGCCTAGTTTGACTCCATCTCAATCAGCACAACCATCGTCACAGCCATCTTCGTCTGGTCAGCCATCGTCTTGGCCCAGTTCTGAGCCTAGTTTGACTCCATCTCAATCAGCACAACCATCATCCCAGCCATCGGCTTGGCCCAGTGCAACGCCTACAACATCGAGTGAGCCGTCTTCTGAGCCTAGTTTGACTCCATCTCAATCAGCACAACCATCATCTCAGCCATCGTTGAATCCATCTTCGTCTGGTCAGCCGTCGTCTTTGCCCAGTGCCAGTGCATCGCCTTCAACGTCGAGTGAGCCGTCTTCTGAGCCTAGTTTGACTCCATCTCAATCAGAACAACCATCGTTCTCAGGTCATGTAATGTCTCCAATTCGGTACCCAGTGTCTTTGCCGTCATCTTTCCCTTCCAAGAGCTGACATTATCACCCACGCAACTACAGCTTGCAACCTCTAGCCCTGCGGATAAATCTCGATCTTGGAGAAAGAGGATTTGATTAACTTGTAACATACCTCCAGCTTGAATAGAGATCCAACCTGACGATCATGAGATTTCCTGGGAAGTACGATAAATGATGTGATTAGCTCATGCTCACCTGAAGGGACAAGCTACGACGAATTCGCGGTATATCGAGGAAATGCGACAGATTGTCTAGCTCCTGGAACGTATATCTTTGTCAACTCTGATGTTATTGGAGATGGAATTAGCCCACCTGGATACTACAAAATAGTAAATG
>Ga0209652_1004148_pt1 | contig 10283 bp, 12 predicted proteins | sample SaaInl74LU_5_DNA_FD_184641 | JGI IMG/M metagenome (GOLD analysis project Ga0209652, IMG submission 184641) | Marine microbial communities from expanding oxygen minimum zones in the Saanich Inlet - ESP_74LU_5_DNA (SPAdes) (version 2) | ecosystem: Environmental > Aquatic > Marine > Intertidal zone...
TTACACCCAAAGAAGATTTTCATCATACTTAGAAAGAGTTAACAAAGGTATAGAAAGCGATGGTTGGTTATATCTTTTATTTTTAAGGTTAAGCCCAATTTTTCCTTTTTTTATTATTAATTTAGTATTTGGCTTAACAAAAATGAGAACACTTGAATTTTATATTGTTTCTCAAATAGGAATGTTTATTGGAACTGCTATTTTTGTAAATGCTGGAGTTCAAATATCAAATTTGAATTCAATTGAGGAAATTTTAACTTTTAAAGTCATTTTGTCACTTACCCTTATAGGTATATTTCCATTGCTTATTAAACACCTATATAAAAGTTTCAAAAAATGAACGAACCAATTAAAAAATATATAAAAACTGAGTGTGGTATAACTGAGTATCACCGTTTGAAAGCTTTATCTAAAAAGAACTTTCTATATAAACTCCGTTTTTATTGGTTTGTTGGAATTGGAACTTTAAGAGATTTCTTTAAGTAGCAATGAGTATTTCAGTTATTATCCCAGTTGGTCACAAAGATCATGATTTCAAATTGATTGATCAAATTAAAGATAAGTTTGATAATTTTGAAATAATTTTAGCAGCCTCTTATCAAAATAATGAAGTTAAAAAACTTGAGGAAAAAGTAGATAAATTTATATCTGTTCATAACTCAACAAGAGCTAAGGCTCTAAATAGTGGTGCTGAAGTTGCAAAGTATGATCGTTTATGGTTTTTACATTTAGACAGCAATATTTCCTTAATTAATAAAATAGATTTTGAAAAAATTGATGATGAGAAAATTAATACATTTTTACTAAAGTTTGATGATGAAAAACTTAAATATAATTCTATAGGTGCAAATTTAAGAACAAAATACTTAAAACTACCTTTTGGCGATCAGTCTTTTATAGTAGAAAAAAAATTATTTAATTTTTTAGGTGGTTTTACAGAAGGATTAGATAAAGGGGAAGACCATGAGTTTATTTGGAAATCTAAAACTGTTGGCATTAAAATTAATATTATTGAAAACTTTATTTTAAGTTCAGCTTTAAAATATAAAGAGCATCCAATTAATCAAACTTTAAATACTGTTAAAGATACAGTTCTACAAATTTTTAGATTTTATAAGCCACAAAAAAAATATGTAGTTTGTCATTTTTTAAAAGATCCCAAATCTCCAAAATCTAAAACGCGATTGAGAAAAGATCTTACAGATGATTTTGTAAATGAATTAAATGAAAATTTAATAGAAATTTTATCAGAAAACATTCAGCAAATAAAAAAAAACAAATTTATTTACCAAATTTCAGTTTCTGAAAAAGATCATAAAGAATATCTTTACAAATTTTCTAAAATAACCAATGGACTTTTTTTAACATCTCAAAAAGAATTAGGTAACTCAATGAAAGAGGTTATTGGGTTTAATCTAAAATATTTTAAAAAGGTGGTAATTGTTGGAAGTGATATCCCTTTTTTATCAGCTAACGATATTACTGATAGTTTAAAATCTACATCAGCCAAAAATGTTTTTTACCCAACACTTGATGGAGGTTTTTGCTTGCTTGCAACCTCTGATAATAAAATTTTAGATATTATAGATAAAGTGAAATATGGAACCGATACCGTGTTATCTGATCTTACAAAAAATGTTTCAAAGTTGTTAATAGACAATAGATTTTATCAAGACATAGATGTTAAAGAAGATCTTGTAAAAATTTATAAAGATTTAAAAGAAAAAGTTTATTCACTTAGCCCAAATTTAAAAAAACTTTACACTTTACTTTATTCTAATCAGAAAAAATTTAGTGAATAATTTATTTTTTAATTGGTCGTAAGATCAAATTTAAAAGATTTTGCTCACGATCACCTTGAACACCAATTGGCATACCAATTTTTCTTGTAAAATTAGATTTTGAATTAAAAATTTTATCCCACCAGCTAAATATTGTTGAATAATTTGCATCAGTTTCACTTTGGCGCTTGTGGTGATGAACCCAATGAATTGAAGGAGTAACAATTATAAATGATAGAGCTTTTTCTAATTTTTTTGGAAGATTAATATTTGAGTGATGAAATATTGAACTAATTAAAATAATTGCTTCAATTAAAAGTAAATTAACTAGAGAAATATTAAATATGATTATTAATAAAGATCTTACTAATGCACTTAATATCACTTCACCAAAATGAAATCTTACTCCAGAGGAAATATCTAAAGTTTCATCTAAATGATGCACATGATGAAATCTCCATAAAAATGGTATTTCATGATTTAACCTATGCCACCAATATAAAAAGACATCGACTATTATAAGGTGAAATAAAAACGATAGGATTAAATTGTCAAATTTAAACAAATTATGAATTTCAAATTGAGTTGCATAAATAGTTATAGGCAGAATAATAATTGGTGTTATGCCAATATTCACTAACCAGAAAAAAATATTTTTTGAAATTCTAGATACTTTTTTTTTAAATTTGATTTTTTCTTTTGGAAAAAAAAACTCTAATAAAAGAAAAAAAATTATTCCAATAGTTACGATTAGACTTTTTAAAACCATTAAAAGTTAGACTAAGCTAAATGCTTATTAAAAAAAGTAATCGTTCTGTCCCAGGCTAAATTTGCATTCTTTTCATCATAACGAGGTGTAGAGTCGTTATGAAAACCATGATTGCAATCTTTATACATATGAGCTGTATAATCTTTTTTATTATTTTTTAATGCTGCTTCATATTCTGGCCAGCCTTTATTAATTCTTTCATCTAATTCAGCAAAATGAAGAAGAAGAGGAGACTTTATTCTTGGAACATCTTCTGACTTTGCTTGGCTACCATAGAAGGGAACGGAAGCAGATAGTTCAGGATAAGCTACTGCAAGCGCATTACAAACTCCACCACCATAACAAAATCCAACTGCACCAATTTTTTTAGTAGTATCCTCATGATTATACAAAAATTCAAAGCCATTAAAAAAATCATTTAATAATTTTTCACGATCTATTTGTCTTTGCATCTCTTTACCATCTGCATCATTACCTGGATAACCACCCAAACTACTCAACCCATCAGGAGCCAAAGCAATAAAACCTGCTTTTGCAACTCTTCTAGCAACATCTTTGATATATGGATTTAATCCTCTATTTTCATGAACGACTAATACTGCGGGAGTTTTGTCATTCGCTTTAGTAGGTTTTACATAATAGCCCTGAACATCACCATTTCCATTTTCACTTTTATACGTTATGTAATTTGCCTTAATATCAGGATCATTAAAACTTACCTGTTCTGCAAGAGCATAATTAGGTGCAAGGCTATTAAAGATTGTTAGTGCAGTTACACCTGCAGCAGCATATTTGCCAGCTCTTTTTAAAAATTCTCTTTTATCAATTTTTCCATGTGCATAATGATCATAAAGCTCTAAAATTCTTTGATCAAAGTCTTTAGCGGTTAGTCTGTTTTTCATAATGTAAATCTTATATTATCCAATAGTTTTAGCAATTCCTCTTATTGCATTCTATATAATAAGGATTATATCTTTCCCATCTACAATGTCTGAAAATCAAATAGTAATAGAAAACTTATCAAAAACTTACGACAACGGATTTAGCGCTCTTAAAAAAGTTAATCTTAACATAAAAAAAGGTGAAATTTTTGCAATGCTTGGACCAAATGGAGCAGGCAAAACATCTTTAATCAGTATTATATGTGGAATAGTCACTCCTACTTCAGGAAAAGTAACAGTTGATGGTTTTGATATAATTGAAAACTACAGAGATACCAGATCAAGAATAGGACTTGTCCCTCAAGAGCTAACATTGGAAAGTTTTGAAACTGTGTTTAATAATGTTTCATATACCAGAGGTTTATATGGAAAAGCGCCTAATCCAACTCATATTGAAAAAATCTTAAAAGATTTAAGTCTGTGGGATAAAAAAGATCAAAGACTTAGACAGCTATCAGGGGGTATGAAACGAAGAGTTTTAATCGCAAAAGCATTATCACATCAGCCATCAATTTTATTCTTAGATGAACCAACAGCAGGTGTTGATGTTGAATTGAGACAAGATATGTGGAAGGTAGTTGAAGCTTTAAGGAAAACAGGTGTTACAATAATTTTAACAACTCACTATATTGAAGAAGCAGAAGCAATTGCTGATAGGGTAGGAGTTATTAATCAAGGTGAAATCATAATTGTTGATCAAACTAAAGAATTATTAAAAAAAATGGGACATAAAAAATTGACAGTTGATCTTCAAGAGCAACTAGCTGAAATCCCAAGTAGTTTGGAAAAATATAATTTGGAATTAGGTAGCGATAAAATGTCAGTTAACTACACATACAATGTTCAAGCAACACAAACAGGTATTACAAATTTACTTCAAGATTTAAAAGACTCAGGTTTAAAATTAAAAGATTTAAAAACTGAACAAAGTACATTAGAAAAAATCTTTGTAAGTTTAGTAAAGGAAAACAATGAAATTTAATTTTTACGCATTTAAAGCAATTTATCTTCATGAAATGGATAGATTTAGAAGAACCATGATGCAATCCCTGTTTTCTCCTGTTTTATCAACGTCTCTTTATTTTATAGTTTTTGGTTCAGTTATCGGTGGTTATGTCGAAAATATAGATGGCATTAGCTACGGCTCTTATATTGTGCCAGGTTTAATAATGTTAACACTGTTAACACAATCAATCAGTAACACTTCGTTTGGTATATTTTTTCCTAAGTTTAATGGCACCATTTATGAAATCTTAGCAGCACCAATTTCAACATTTGAAATAGTTATTGCTTTTGTTGGAGCAGGGGCAAGTAAAACTTTAATTGTTGGAGTTGTTATATTTATTACTGCAACTTTCTTTGTAGAAGTAGAGGTGATGTATCCATTATTAATGATCTTTTTATTGGTGCTTGTTGCTTTTACTTTCGCATTATTTGGTTTTTTAATTGGATTGATGAGTTCTAACTTTGAACAGATGTCGATTATTCCTACACTAGTAATTACTCCAATGGTATTTTTAGGTGGAAGTTTATACTCATTAGATATGTTGCCACCTTTTTGGCAAACAGTTACTTATTTTAATCCAGTTGTGTATTTGATTAATGGTTTAAGATTTGCTTTTTATGGTGTCTCTGACTTTAATATTTGGATTAGTATTAGTTCAATGGTTTTATTTTTAATAGCCTGTGTAACAGTAGTCTCTATTTTGCTTAAAAAAGGCTATAATATAAAAGCTTAAGAAGAGGCTATTTTTTTCTTTGGATCGTAAAAAGGTTTTTCAACGATTGTACAATTAAATTTTTTGTCATCAGCAGTGACTTCAAATTTATTTCCTATTTCAGAATAATTAATATCAACCATTCCTAAAGCAATATTTTTTTTAAGTCTTGGTGAATAAACTGCAGAACTTATTTTTCCAATTTGTGTATTATCTTTTTTTATAGGCCAAAAAGTTGTATTTGGTCCTTGAAGTGGTTCACAATCTAATTCTAAACCAACTTGTTTTCTTTTAATTCCATCTTGTTTTATTTTTTTAAGTGCCTCTTTACCTATAAAATTAGCTTCCATATCTAAATTAACTAATCGATCAAACCCAAGTTCAAAAGGGTTGGTATGAATATCAGCGTCAGCATGATAAGAAAGCATTCCTCCCTCAATTCTTCTAATAGTTGAAGTATGACCTGGCTGAAGACCATGTTCTTTGCCAGCTTCCATTATTTTTTCATATAATTCATTACCTCTTGAACCATCTCTTAAATAAATTTCATAACCAAGTTCACTTGACCAACCTGTTCTTGAAACTATTAAAGGTATTCCATCTAAATCATATTCTCTTAGCCAATAATATTTTAAATCTTTAATACTCTCGCCAAATAATTTAACCATTATCTCACCTGAGGTAGGTCCTTGAAGTTGTAAGGGTGAAACATCTGGTTCAGAAATTTTTACATCTAAACCAGAATTAATAGCAACACCTTGTGCCCATAATAAAATATCGCTATCTGCTAAGGATAACCAAAAATGATTTTCTGCTAATCTTAAAAGAACAGGATCATTTAAAATTCCACCTTCATTATTAGTAATTAATACATATTTGCATTGACCAACTGAAAGTTTTGAAAGATCTCGAGGTGTCAGTAGTTGAGTAAATTTAAAAGCATCAGGTCCTGTAATTTCTACCTGTCGTTCTACTGCCACATCACAAAGAATTGCTTTTTCTATTAAGTTCCAAAAATTTTGTTCAGGGCTTCCAAAATCTCTTGGAATATACATGTGATTATAGACAGAAAAGCCTGTTGCACCCCATTTAACAGTAGAGTCGAAATATGGTGATTTTCTTATTTGAGTTCCAAAACCAAAGTTCTTATTAGACATACAAACACCTAACACACAGATTATAAATTACAAAGAAATTCAAAGTTCTAAGATGACCCAGAGGTATTGGGTCATCTTAAGTTATCTAAAGAGGAAATTTAGAATTGTTCAGATTCTGTTGAGCCAGCCATTGCAGTTGTTGAGCTTTTACCAGCACTTATAGTGTTAGAAACAGCATCGAAATAAGAAGTACCAACTTCTCTTTGGTGTTTAACACTAGTATATCCATCCTTTTCTCTAGCAAATTCTTGCTGCTGAATTCTCGAGTAAGCTGTCATGCCTTCTGTCTTATACTTTTCTGCTAGTTCAAATATTGCAATATTTTGTGTGTGAAATCCTGCAAGAGTAATAAATTGAAACTTATAACCCATTTTACTAATCTCTTGTTGGAAGGTTGCTATCTCACTATCTGATAAATGTTTTTTCCAGTTAAAAGATGGTGAGCAATTATAAGCTAATAACTTTCCAGGAAATTTTTCATGTATTGCATCTGCAAATTTTTTAGCTTCTTCTAAATTTGGAGTTGCAGTTTCACACCAAATCAAATCAGAGTAAGGTGCATAAGCAAGACCTCTAGAAATAGCTTGTTCGATACCTGGTTTAACATAGAAAAAACCTTCCGGAGATCTTTCTCCAGTTAAAAATGGTTTATCATTTTCATCAAAATCATTTGTAATTAATTTTGCAGCATTAGCATCTGTTCTTGCTAAAATGATAAGTGGAACATCAGCTATATCAGCCGCTAATCTTGCAGCTTTCAAATTTTTAATCATAGTTCCTGTTGGGACTAAAACTTTTCCACCCATATGCCCACATTTTTTTTCACTAGCCAATTGATCTTCGAAGTGAACACCGGCAGCACCTGCTTTTATAAATTTTTTAGCAAGTTCAAAAACGTTTAAAGGACCACCAAATCCTGCTTCACCATCCGCAATAATTGGTAGCATATAATCTACTTTGTTTTCTTCTTTCATATCCCCATCTTGGATTTCCATATGTTGAATTTGATCAGCTCTAATTAGTGCATTATTCATAGACTCAACTAATTTTGGTGCACTATCATAAGGATATAGGGATTGATCTGGATACATCTCACCAGCACTATTAGCATCAGCTGCTACTTGCCAGCCACTTAAGTAAATAGCTTTTAAACCTGCCTTTGCATGTTGAACTGCATGGTTTCCAGATAAAGAACCAAGTGTATTTATATAAGGCTCAGAATTTAATAAAGTCCATAATTTTTTTGATTGTTGTTTGCATATTGAATATTCTATTTTTATCGATCCCCTAAGTCTTTCAACTTCTTCTTCTTTATAATCTCTTTTAATTCCGGCAAATCTCTTTAATTCATATGAAATATTCTCAGCACTCATTAACTGTTTCCTATCTGTATATTTAAAATGAAGCTATGAAGGTGAATTAATTGCTTTCAGTATTTTCTGAAGCAATTTCTTTCATTCCACTAGATCCCCAGTCACAATGATCATCTCTCATATAAATTCCTCTTTCTTTATATTGTTTATGATCCTCTAAACTGATGATTTGAGCTTTATTTTCATTGTTATTATTGTTTTTAGTCATGTAAATCTTATAATTTACAAAATTTACAAAATCTATAAAATTATCAAAAAAGCTTGTAAAACAAAGTAATTTTTTGTAAATATAAATTTACAAAATTTACAAATAGAAAATATGAGTCAATTTAATTTAAAAATAGGACCTAAAATAAAAGCTTTTAGAAGACAATTAGGATTGCAAGCAAACAAGTTGGCAGAAGATTTAAGTATTTCACCAAGTTATTTAAACTTAATAGAGGCTGGCAAAAGAAAAATTGATGGAGATTTATTATTAAAGATATGTGAAAGACTTAATATAGACCTTTCACATTTAAATGCAAAATCAGACATAAATTTAGAAAATACTATTTCGGAAATATTAGATGATAAATTATTTGAAGATTTAGATATTTTAGCTCCAGAGGTAAAAGATTTAGTGAGCACAAATCCAAAAATTGGAAAAGCCATTGTTAGACTAGGAGACATTTTAAAAAAGAAAGATCATGAACTGATCAATAAGATCGAAAAAATATCTGGTAAAATTGTAGATAATAGAAAAAACTCTTTTCCTGGTGAAGTAATTTCAGATTTTTTGCAAGAACAAAAAAATTATTTTCCAAAACTTGAAGAATTTGCAAACAAAGTTTTTCAAAAAATTCAAATAGATAATAGAACTAGATATTTATCCTTATGTGAGTATTTAAAAACAGAATATTCAATAATAGTTAAAGACGTAATACCAGAAGAAAATAAGCCATTTTCGAAAATTTATAATAATCAAAAAAAAGAACTACTCTTAAGTGACTATAGCTCACTTGAAACTAAAAAGTTACATGCTGCAGCACAAATAGCTCAACTGGGAGCTATGAAAGAAGTTGATTATTATTTGTCAAAATTTTCATTTCCAACATTAGAGTCTAAAAATCTAACTAAAGTTGCTTTATTAAATTATTGTGGAGCAGCAATTTTAATGCCTTACAAACCATTTCATACAGAATGTAAAAAATTAAAATATGATTTAGAATTATTACAAAACACTTTTGCTACTTCATTTGAGCAAGTTGCTCATAGAGTAACTTGCTTACAAGACCCAAAATTACCTGGAATTCCGTTTCATATGTTAAGAGTTGATATGGCTGGTAATATTTCTAAAAGATTCTCTTTATCAGGTATTGAAATTCCAAGATATGGTGGAGCCTGTCCAAGATGGAATGTTTATTCTGCTTTTACAAGACCTGGAGTAATGCAAGTTGCTGTTAGTAAAATGACTAATGGAGAAAAATATGTATGTATTGCACGTACAGTGGAAAAGGGTATTGGTAGATATGGTCAAGCAAAAAGTATTTTATCAATTGGTTTAGGGTGTGATGCTAAATACGCAAAAGATTTTGTTTATACACAGAATTTGAATATTCAGGACAAGCAAAATGAAATACCAATTGGTGTTTCTTGTAGGACTTGTGACCGCCTCGATTGCTCACAAAGAGCCTTTCCACCATTGCATAAAAAATTTGATGTAGATATAAACTCAAGAGGAGTTTCTATTTATGTTAATGACAAATAATGATTAAATTTATTTTACCAGCAGTTATTTTATTTTTAGTTGTACTCTTTTGGGAAAAGATAAGCGATTTTATTTATAAAAAATTCAAGATTAGGGTAAATTATATATTTGCTACAGTAATTTCTGTTATTTTATTAATTGTTTTGACACTTTTATATTTCTAAATTCTAAGTATTAGTTGCCTAAATTCTGAATTTGCAATGATCAATATTAATAATATTAAATACGAATTATCTGAAACTGATGGTGTTTTTACTCTTAAAAATGAGAACACAACACTAGGATTTGTACGTTTTGATGACAAAGGAGAAGTTGAATATATATTTGTAAATCCAATATTTAGAAAACAAGGTATTGCAAAAAAATTACTAAAACTTGTTAGAGAAAAAACGGGTAAAAAATTAGTTTTACAAGAACCTATTAGTCCACTTGGATCTAAATTATTAAAATCCATTGAAAAATGGAATTAGATCTACTTTATTTAATTACAGTTGTTCCAGCGATTTTGCTATTTGGTATTTCAAAAGCAGGACTTGGAGGATCAGTTGCATTAGTTTCAATTCCATTGATGACAATGGTGATGCCATTTGGTGAAGCATTAGCGATTACTTTACCTATTTTAATTTTAGCAGATTTTGTTGCAGTTTATAAATTTAGAAAAGAGTTTGATTTTCAAATTTTAAAACTCATCTTGTCAGGTGCTTTTATTGGAATAATTATTGGAGCCTTAACATTTAAATATTTTTCAGAAGATGTTTTGAAACTATTAGTAGGTTTGATGGGTTTTTCTTTTACAT
>Ga0209652_1004149_pt1 | contig 10283 bp, 7 predicted proteins | sample SaaInl74LU_5_DNA_FD_184641 | JGI IMG/M metagenome (GOLD analysis project Ga0209652, IMG submission 184641) | Marine microbial communities from expanding oxygen minimum zones in the Saanich Inlet - ESP_74LU_5_DNA (SPAdes) (version 2) | ecosystem: Environmental > Aquatic > Marine > Intertidal zone ...
ACTCCCGATTCTCCGCGGTACTCTTCCTCCTCGCAAAATGCCGCTGCTCACAACAACTCACCATCACCATCGACACCTCAAAGAGGAGGCTTGTTTGGATTTTTGGTAAAGCAGTCATCGGCCGGATCAATTCCGCAGCAACATGAGTTGCCCCCTCCTCCTCACGGAAGCAATACTAGTCATGAAAAGGGGATAACTCCCATGGGACCATCCGCTGGTGGATTCTTTGGTGGGCTCATCGGCGGTGGGTCATCCTCCCCTGCTCCACCATCACCCAGCGTGGAACCGGATTCTCCACGGACCATACGTGCATCTGCTGCGGCGTTATTGAAATTTTCTTCGACTCCTCCTCTCTTTCACGCTAATAATGAATCAAGCAACAACAACATCCATAGTGATGACAATACTGATAACTCACGCAACAATAACGACGCACTCGAAGAACAAATCAACAAACGAGATCAACACATCATGAAACTCGAACACGACCTCCAAAAACTCCAAAGCCAACACACCCAACTCACCAAAGACACGGCCACAATCCGCCGGCAGCAACTCGAATCCACACATCGTCACGCCGTGGCCATTCGGTTATGGCGCCGTACCAACGATGGATTATCATCACGTGTTTCCTGTTTTGAAACCGAAACGACTCCCGCGGCAGCAAAGGAGATTGCCGCATTAATTCGCGATGCCGCACCGGGGAATAAGGATTCCAGTTATTTAATGATGTTGCAAGATCAATTGGCCAAGGCTACGATTAAATTGGATCATTTGGCAAGTCAGACGGAGATTGTGTTGCAGAAGGGGGAAGAGGTGGTGGAATCGCTGAGGGAGGAGATGAATGAGGTGATAAGGGAACGGTGTCGGATGGAGATTGAGTTGATGGATCAGGAGGATATGTTGGAGGAGGAGATGAAGAGGTTGGTGTTGAGGACGGAAAGGAGGTTGAAGAGGGTTATGGGGGAGATTGATTTTTTGGAAAAGAATGCTGTGGAGTGTTTGAAGAATCAGGAGGAGGAGGAGGGTAATAGTGTTGATAATGATGATGATAATGAGGAGGAGGACAGTAATTTAAAGAAAGTAGGTGAAGGAGAGGGTGACACAAAAAAGGCGGTCAATGAAGAAGAAAGTACTGATGAAACAGATGCAACGACTAAAAGTACAACACAGCCTGCAGATGTAGACGATGGTACCAACACTAGAGAATCAAACAATGAACAAGACAACAACAAGAAAGAAGAAGACCAAACACCAGAAGTCCTACGACAAGAGCTTCGCAGAATCGCCATGGAGCGAGATCGATGTCTATCCGTATTACAAAAGAAATTGCGTGATAAGAATGAGGAGTTTAATGCTTTGATGAAATTGAAGGAGAGTCGTACCAAGGCGATTGATAAGATTGAGACAGAGAGGAGAGAACGAGAGGAATGGAAAAGAGGGAGGCAGGAGATAATAACGTAGCAGAGTGTTTAAACTGTGATGATGTATTATGAATTATGATACATTCGTTTAGCGTCTCACTTATGCATCAGCATCGATGTCACTTCAATCTACAACTGGCTTCATTCATCCTTCTGCGATGGTACATACAACTCCAAAGCTTATTTCAACAAGCGTCAACAAAGTCTCTAGATGGCTCGTTGGAGTTGTAGGTTGAAGGCTAAGCAGTTGTAAATTATAGTTACATCAATGTTGATAGTGCAAGGACGGTGAGGAGCTGGCTCGTTGGAGTTGTAGGCTGGCTGGCTGGCTGGCTGGCTAAAGGCTAGACAGGTGCAGTTTAACACGACACGTTGAAAAGTGCAGTAAAGTGAGACGCATTTGATTTTTGCCTTGCCTTCAAACTGAGTTGTCGCAATATGAAGTACGATACATATCTGGTGACTTGAAATAGAGAAAGATCCATTGATGACATTCATTCTAACTTCTTGAGAGAAAACAAACACATGAAACACAGTTTTTCTATTCTAAAATCACTCTAGTATCGTTTCTTTCTACATACACAGTTCTATTTTCATTTGATTGGATTGACGTAAAGGCCTAGCTCATCTAGCCTCTTGAACACAAAAGCCAACCCCTCGTCGCCTCGAATCTTGTTCTCAATGTTTTCCTGCAACCGCATAAATTCCGAGTCTAGGGGCACCGCAATTGCTCCGTTCGGCTGCAGGCATTCTGGATGAATGGTCATCAAACGCTGCTTGGCTGCTTTGCGCATGTTTATCATTTTTATCGCATCCATAGCTTTGGGATGATTTGACAATTCGTAGCATTTCTTGAACATTTTTATGGATTCTGCCGGCAGCATTGCATTCAGGGGCGGTTGTGTAAATTCCTTTACGCCTCTTTTGTATTCAGGATCTGCCATTCTCGTAAATCCAGTGTCCCCTGATTGGGCTGCTTGTAGAACTTTGGCGATGGCAGGGTCGTTCAAATTTAGTTTGTTCTGCAGTTGCTGCCTTTCCCTTTTAGATAATTGAGATGGCTCGGGCGCGTCCTCTGGGCTCTCTCTGCTGTTCAATTGCATCAGTTCCTCTGGAGTATTGTATTGTTTTTGAGGTGGCAGACGGATACACGATAGCTTCAATGAAATTGGTTTCGCCATGCCATGCACAAGGACAGGAATTCTATCACTGTTTACATGGTCTTTTACTGTTGCTTTCCTAATAATACCAGATTGTCCATTCAGTTCAGGCGTAGATTGGATGTTACAAACCAACACTTTGGTCCCTACTCGAAGATTTTTCAGTGATAGAGGTTGTTGCAGTGATTCAACTAGCTCATCGATTATAACATTCTTTGCCTCGTCAAGTTCGTTGCGTTTTAGAAATGTTTGTAATGGTGTGACTTCGATTGCGGCGGGTGAAATTTCTGGTGAAGGTCTTTTTGCGTGGTAACAACGGAAATATCTCAAAGACTTTGGCTGATGAGATATTCTACCTCTCTGTCGATCTGTGGAAGGCCGCAAGGTGGGTAACATGACGAGCTTGTGACTCAATTCAGGGTTCATATGTGGTCTCAAATCATACTCTGGAGTGCAAAACACCTTTAGAGACACAAGCGAGTCGATGCCAGGCACTTTTGAAAGTGCCGATTCGTCATACGCAGCGCCACAAACATCAAGATGTACCATTGTGTGTTGTTTTTCACTGTGACTCGTGTCTTGGCCTTCCACAACAACTGCTAGCCACCAATGTGGCACTGTTGTTTTATAAGAATCTGGCACATACTTCTTCATCATGTTCCATTCTTTACTGACCTTCTCAGGGAGTTCCAGTCCCAGCCTATGACAGGCTTTTTCTCCCATATTAAATAACTTTTCCATTTGCTGGTGCGTTGAAATACATGGGACAGTTACGTCGGAAACAGGATCGTGTATCTTGAGTAGTTGATCACTCGAAGAAAGAATATCCGATACATCAAATTCCATACTATTGAGGGCAAATATATCCACCACTGGCATACCATTGTGTACCAATAACTCCCCATTGTCGCATAGGCCCTTGAGAACTTTAGCGAGGATAGCAGAAAAGTGATTACACCCTGAAGAACGTGTGTACTTCCAATACAACGCAAGCTTCTCATGAGGAGAGAGAGCGCAATCGTTTGGCCAGAAGCGGTCCATGTCAAAACCAAAGTGGTCGTCATCATTCTCCACCCAGGTCATTTCAATGGTCCGGTTATCCGGGAGTAGGCGGTTCACGCGTGTAAACGATGGACAAATGTCACATATTTGCAGCGATACAATGGCAGCAATTTCTGTCACTTCTAAAGGCATCATTTATGTTGATAAGGTGGCGTTTTTGTTGTTTATTCCAGTTGGGATAACAATTGTGTAGCAGGGGTGCATTGAACATTGAAACGATGAGAAGTGTGCGCTGATAATGCTATATTTAGTTAGTGACGTTATGGATATTGACAAACTCCCGACACAAATTTTTATTTGTTGTGAGTCATTTTCATTACATTATTTATCGCAGCCATCACAGGCAGCAGCTCTTCTTCTATCCGTGTGCTCAAGTGTATTGATTACTCTATTGCAATAAAGAAGAGGAATAAGAACCACCTAATGACTATCCCGAAGGTCTTGCTCTTGCCGCTAGCAGCACTCTTAACTATGATGGATGCAGCTCGTTGTTTCAGCATAACGACAAGAACCATGATGATGGTGCCATCATCGATAAAAACGTTTCATCAAAGTCGTGTGCCTTCGCTGTTTCAAGGAGCGTCGTCACAATTGCGTTGCTGCAGAAACAGGAAGCATATATATTATTCTCGCCCAGCAGCTATTTCTTCGTCTACTCTAAAGATGACGAGCAAGAATTATAATGATGACGATACTACTGAAAATGAATCGAAAATCCGACAACCCCGTCGGCCATCAACATCAGCAGCATGGGATAGTCCACAATCTCTTGTTGGGTCATTGCTAGAAAAGACTACATCACGTGCATTTCGCACGATGACTAATAACTCTGCATCATATGATGGGGACACGGTGCAAAATCCAAATCTGAACAATGTCATTGAAGCAACAATTAGTCGAAGTTCGTCCACACTTGACGTAAAAGAGGAGATTGGCAGTGTTTCAGAGGAGATATATGATGATAGTGCTGACACAGAACAATCCAAGAATACCAAGCCAATCATCACAAAGCATGAGGACAAACGAACATATCTCGGAAATCCAAGCGTCACTCCTACAGCATTAGCTCATTCTCTATGGGCTAAAACGATTCTTTCAAACCAAGATACAGTGATTGATGCTACCTGTGGCAATGGAAAGGATTGTCTAGCATTAGCAAAAATGCTCTTTCCCGTCGATGATGCTACAAACTGCTGTCAGCAGGATGCAGCATCTCCACAACCACAACTTATTGGGATTGACATTCAGTCGAGAGCGATTGCCAACACACAACGATCACTACTGTCTTCATTGCCATCCGAAATTTACTACAATCACGTCTCAATATTAGAGCAATCACATGAGCACTTGATGGATGTACCAGCAGACACACAAAGCGTCGGTCTGGTGTGCTACAACCTCGGCTACTTACCCGGAGGAACCACTGACAACTACAAAGAGACTCAAACACAAACTCAAACAACTCTCAATTCAATTACAGATGCCTCACTACTTCTGCGTGTGGGGGGATTGTTGTCTGTAATGACCTATCCAGGATCAAATTTGGAAGAAAGTCGTGCAGTTGAACACTTTGCGGAAGGTTTAGCCATGTTGACAACTCGAGATGTTGGTGGGTGGAGAGGATATGCGAATGAAATCCCAGATTATGACGATGATGGAGGAAGAGTTAGAGAGATTGTATCTCGAGCACTTGAGAGAGTTGTTGTCGAAGGTTCGAAGAAGCAGACTTGGAGAGTGTTTTTGCACAAACCATTGGGGCGTCCTCTGTCCCCCGTGTTGGTAACAGCCATGAGAATTAAGTAGATGCACGAACGAAGGAGCAGATAAGTCGGCGCGGTCCAAGGTTAACCCTGGGTCGGTCATCATAGAGCCACCATGAATTCTGCATACAATACATACTAATGAAATATGAATTGACTCAATTTAGGCAAGATCTCACATACTGTAAGTCAACATCGATTGTGAAAACGTATGGATGACCGTCAGGTTTGATACCGAGCGGCATAGAAAATCTAATAGTTTTGTAGTCGTGGAAGGAGAATTTTATCATGATTTCTTGCCGCGAGCAAATGACTGGCCGCACAGGTTTTTGGTACCGAAACGTATCGAAACCTATTAGTTTGTATCCTTCAGTGGTGTTCCGGCATTGGTTGTTGAGTACCAGATACTAAAAACTGCATGCAGGTTCAACAATCAGGCGAAGAGCCTTATGCGGCGATTTCGATGTTCTGAACAATGTTCATGTAACGATTTGCTTCCCTTCCACTTTGCTAAGTATCCCGCGACCAAGCTGCACCATAATAACGCCTAAATACGTTTTCAGCTCTAATATCTTAACCATGGCTTACAGGGAACTAGTGGTAGGTGCTGTGTCCAGCGCAAGTGGGCACCGTCCAACTGAGTCTCATCGCTCATCATCCCGAACCGCCAACAAGGAGAAAGAATTTCAGTTTCCATCGAAGCTCTATGAAATGCTTGAGATTGTCGATAGCCTTGGTTTATCGGATGTGGTGACTTGGCTACCTAATGGCCGATCATTCCAGGTAAAAGATCCTACTAAGTTCATGGAATTGGTTGTTCCTCGGTTCTTCAAGGCGACAAAGTATCGCTCTTTCCAGAGACAGCTAAACTTATGGGGGTTCATTCGGTAAGTCCATTTCGGCGAATGTCATTTATTTCTTATCAGTGGCAACAATGTCATCCTCTGACCTAATGTACTTCTCTAAATACACTCTCTCAGGGTTGTAAAGGGTCAAGGTAATGGAGTCTGGTACCATGAGTCATTCATCCGTGGTAGTCCTGAAATGATTTCCAAGCTTACTAGGACTCGTATCAAGGGCCAGAAAATGCCTGTAACTCAAGATAAATCAAAAGAGGCTCATAATTTTCATCTTGTGCAGACCTCAGAGGTAGTGACTGGGTACACTGAGGAGGATACTGAGTACACCTGTGAGAACAGCAGCTGCGTGAGTGATGACACGAGAGAAATCAGCAATAGAAGCAGCCCTGATGTTCTTGCATATTTTGAAGGCGAGGACAGAAAGATCGACGAGGATTTCAGTACAGTGTTCTCTGAGAGGGCCCCAGGCCGATGTGTAGATGATGTGGGTATAAATCACATGTATCTCGAGCCGCTTCCTGTGTACAGTGCTGGTATATTGGATGGCAACAGGTGTAACAGCGAACTTGCTGAGTTTGGACAGCTACTTGATGTCCTGATGTAAGAATCAGCAGGAAGATAGATGTTAGAACTTTCGCCATGGTTTGTGTTTGCATATGTGTTGGTTAGCAGTGTTGATTGTGATTGATGATGTCAGCCAAAAAGCAAAAGTGTGCGGGCGAAGATGAGCGAGTGCGTGGGAAGAGAGGGGAAATCTGAGGATACAATCTTATCTTTTTTAGTTGTAGTAGGTACAATAGGTATATAGCTTGGGCCAGCAAACGTTGTACTCCATAGTAATTCTCAACTTTCCTCTACAAAGATGGTTGTTTGTGAGCGAGGTTGTTACTGCAATTCCTGTCCGCAATCATACCGTTGACCACACCTCTGCATGAGAGGGAAGTCCGAAATGGGCGCCATTTCATTCCTACTGATTTCAACTTCATCTGATGTTCAACACTCTCTTATGTTGCTTCAATGTTTGTGCTTCTAAAAGAAAATCTTCATGAAATGTATGTGTACCTTGTGCCTGTCATGTAGATTTGCATGGGTTCCGACTACGATCAAATTTCCCTCCTCCACTATATGCTCATCATTTTCGGAGATTGGAGGAGAAGGTCCCCATATTGTCTTGCACACATCTATATCTGTGTTGACAGCAACTAAGATATTGCAACGGAGACAACTCAACATGAAAAATTCTAACTGCTCATATCGCACAGAAGATATGTATGTGTAAAGTGTAAATAACATCTTCTCATCACTCCACAGAAATCTTTGACAGATTTCAATCCTCTTTCTTAACAGTGTCAACACTTGGAGTTTTTCCCACAAAGGTAGCAACCGCCGCTGCCTTCACTATCGACAATGAAGCCAAAGGCCCATCTTTCGCAACGCCCTTGTTCTGCTCCTGCTGCATTATTGTGTCATCATCAGTACAATCATCATCATCATTTCGTTTCAGCGTATTCAAGTAAACTTCACGCTGCACTCTCCTCACTTTCAAATGATGCAATCGATGCCTCAATGCCTGCACAGTACCTTTAATTTGTTTGTGATTCTTATTCACACATCTCAAGTCGTTCTTGACATGGTGCAATTTGCTCGAAAGTTCATCTACCTCTCGTGCTCGCCCCTTCCATTCTGTTTCACTGAGGTCATTTGCTGTACGGACATTGTTTTTGGCGTTGTAGTGTAGTGGTAGTTGGAGTATGACGTAGATACAAAAGACGATGGGGAGTAGGAGGAGAGATGTGGCGGTGCGTTTGTCCCAGAGGTCGATTGGTGAGGGAAGGAAGGACAAAATTCCAGACGACGGCGTTGCTAATATTGATGATGATGCATGAGTTGTGTCTCTACCGCTGCAGTTAATTTTAGTATTGTTGCTTGATGCAGATCCACTGGGTAGAGAAGCAGCTGGAGGAAGTTGTGAGTGCAACGGCGAGTTTGCGTGGGGGCGCTGCTCATCTTCCGATGCTTGTCCAGCGAGATCCAAATTCGAGCGAGGCGTCATGAGGAGTCAAGAAAGAGTATGGCGTTACCACCGGTAGTATATTTAGTAGAATAGAGGATAGTGGCGTTGGTTTAATGCATTGCCGGCTACTTATTTGAAGTGGACAGTGGACAGTGATTAGTAGATAGACCTTTTCGGCAACGTAGAGAAAAGAGAAAACAGCAGAAAGGCCTATCTTGCCTGTCTCTGTCTTCTGTGCCGAAGCGCTCTACTGTGCTTATATCTATTCTTGTATGGTCTTCTTTCAGCTACCAACTTCATAAATGCATTTTCCTAATGTACACATTATGTTATGTAATATAAAAAAAGGCAGCCGGCTCCCACAGCTCTTCCTTTCCCTCTGAATCTTCCGACTTCGAAAATCCCAAAGATGTTAATGCTTTCGCTTTGTCGTCTATTGCTAGTGCTCGAGGAGTTCTTGGCGTGATCCAACCATTGAATTGAGATGAGTATGTGGCGTTCGGGGTGTCAAGGGAGCTCTATGAGAGCCCAAGGCAAAGGCAGCGTTTCCCTTAGCCTTGGCATCCCTGGGACTTTCATTAAACTGAAAGCTTGCTTTTCTGTTCTTTCTCTTCTTGTGATTAGACGGTGTCGCGTTCGCTTCATTTTCTACATCCGCTCCAGCATCAACAGAATCTTCGACATCAAGCAGAATTTTGAGTTGCAATTTGAACTTGACCTTGGACGTCTGTGATGTATGTTGCAGAAGGCTTGCATTTTGAAGTGACTGTTGCTCTGCCTTCTCGGTCTTATCGGGAACTTCTTTTCGGGAACACTGAATCTGGTCCTTCATGGTGTCAACGCACTTTTGTAACTCTGTTGTCTCTTTCTCCTTCTCTGCAATGCTTGACTTGAGAACTTCCTCTTGGCGATGCAACATGTCCTTCTCTTTGGATATTGTATCAAGCTGGTCTGTCAACTCCATGACACGAGATGTCAACTCTTGCTTCTGACTGTAAAAATCGTCCATCAAGCGATCTGTCTCCTTCTTATCAGCTGCAAGTTTCTTTTCAGCAGTATCCTTCTCTATTCGTGCTTTGTTGAGCTGCGTTCGGATCTCGTCTTCGATTTTCATGTAATGCTCAGTAAGATTGTTGGTCTTGTCCTGATAAGCACGTGCTGTTTCTTTCAAATTACTATTCTCCTCTTGGGCAGCGCTTAGTTCCGCCTGACAATCCTTCAGCTCGGATTCACAACGTGCAATGCGCCTTTGCAGTTGGGCAGCTTCTTCTGATAACTTCTCTATTTGTCCCTTCAGTCCTTCGTTCGCTATTCTCATGGACTGAAGCTCTTCTTCTTTTGATGCAATCAATGATTCAATACTTGCATCTTGAGCATTTCTGTCGGAATCAAATGCACGCTTGAGCTCATTGATTTCGTTCTCCTTCCTCTCAGACAACAGCCGCATCTCATCTCTTAGAAGCTTGTTCACTTCGTCGGAAACCTTGAGTTTTCCCTTGAGATGTTTGAGCTCTTCGATCTTCTGCAGCTTTTGTGTAGTTTCTGACGAGGTGATTCTCTCATGCTTGGCAAGAGCATCATCCCGTGCTTTGATGCAGTGTTGAAGTTCCTTTATTTGGTTGGTCTTTTCTGTCGTGAAGTGTTGCAGTTCCCCTTCAAGAGCTTTTACATTTTCAGACATTACTAATTTCTCGCCTTCCAATGTCTGTATTTTGTTGCGTAGCTCTGCAGCCATCCGTTCGTAAGTGTCGAGCTCACGTTTCATAGAAGACACTTCCTTGCCACTCTCAGATAACTTCTTACGCAGAATGTCCGCATGCTCCGTCATCTTCAAGAGCTGCTCAGACTGTGCCTTCGTTTGGTGAATACCCTGGTCCTCAATCTCGACAATCTTCCTTTCTAATGATAAGACTTTATCCTCGAGGTTATTGTTCTTGATTTCAAGCTCCCGCTTGGCAGTAATCTGAGTTTCTAACTGGGCCGTGATACCGTCAATCTCAGAT
>Ga0209652_1004150_pt1 | contig 10282 bp, 10 predicted proteins | sample SaaInl74LU_5_DNA_FD_184641 | JGI IMG/M metagenome (GOLD analysis project Ga0209652, IMG submission 184641) | Marine microbial communities from expanding oxygen minimum zones in the Saanich Inlet - ESP_74LU_5_DNA (SPAdes) (version 2) | ecosystem: Environmental > Aquatic > Marine > Intertidal zone...
GCGTCCCCGACGCTCGCTCTGTCGGAGTTTGCGAGAGGTTTGATTTGGCTTGGCTTGCTGTGGGTTTAGTTGGCTTTGTGCGGTGTTTTGATTCGGTGGCGCCCTGGCTGCCGCGATCGCCGATGCCGCTTTGCGATCTCACGGGGACGCCAAAAAGCGCACATCCGTGTGCAGTGCTCGGCCGCGCGCGTCCATGCGGGCAGACGCCCCGTGGGCGCGCAAAGCGTCCCCGACGCTCGCTCTATCGGAGTTTGGGGTGGGTTGGCTCTGCTGTGTTGTGCGCTGGCTAAGGTCAATGTTTCAATTTGGCGTCGATCTCCCGTAAAAATGCGGTAAAAGTCCGCTTATCAGGCAAAGCAATGGACAGTATCCAAATCCTGAGCGAAACTTAGAAAAATTCTGCGATCTGCGGCGAACAAGCATAAAACAGCTTTGCGTGCGCAGTGGCTGACATGGGGGTGTCAATGTCCGAGATCTTGTTGCTACACGGACCTAATTTGAATCTGCTGGGGACACGTGAGCCTGAGATTTACGGCCATGAGACTCTGGATATTATTAACGGACGCCTTTTGGCTGAAGCCGAGCACGCTGGGGTGACCTTGCGTTGTCTGCAGAGCAACGCGGAGCACGAGCTGATCGAGGCTGTGCATAGCGCTAAGGCAGACGGCACAAAGTTTATCGTCATCAACCCAGCGGGTTTTACGCACACGAGTGTTGCACTTCGTGATGCTTTCGCCGGCGTTGCCATCCCGTTTATCGAAGTTCATCTCTCCAATGTGCACGCTCGGGAAGCTTTTCGGCAGCACAGTTATTTTTCAGACATCGCTGAAGGCGTGATTTGTGGCTTGGGATCATTCGGCTACGACTGCGCGCTGGCGGCGGCACTTAATCATTTAGCACAGCAAGTCACTGACTAACGAGGCCCACTATGGATATTCGCAAAGTAAAAAAATTAATTGAGTTGCTCGAAGAGTCAAACATTGACGAAATTGAGATCAAAGAAGGCGAAGAGTCGGTACGGATTAGCCGCAATGGCAGTGCCAACGGCATGATTCCAATGGCTTATGCACACCAGCCAATGGCAGCACCTGTGGCCGCGCAACCTGCCCCTGCTGCGCCAGTGGCTGCAGCACCTGTTGAAGCAGCTGCGCCTGCAACAGCATCTACCGATAACGCGGTACTGTCGCCAATGGTCGGTACCTTCTACCGATCACCCGGTCCAGACTCGCCGTCGTTTGTTGAGGTAGGGCAGACCGTACGTGTAGGCGATGTGTTGTGTATTGTCGAAGCGATGAAAATGATGAACCAAATTGAGGCTGATCGCGCCGGTACCGTGACGGCTATTCACGTCGAGAATGGTCAGCCTGTTGAGTTTGATCAGCCGTTGATCACCATCGTTTAATCGACTCAGGCGCGCTCACTGATAATGGTTGTTGCGCGCCTTCCCGTTTTTAGGTCGGCTCTCGTGTTTTGCGTTGGGCTGCATCCATTGAGGAATTGATCCATGCTTGAAAAGGTATTGATCGCGAACCGCGGCGAGATTGCCCTGCGGATTTTGCGCGCTTGTAAGGAGCTGGGTATTCAGACGGTGGCGGTGCATTCCACCGTAGACCGCGAGCTGAAACACGTCCGTCTGTCAGATGAGGCGGTGTGTATAGGGCCACCCCCATCGCCGCTTAGCTATTTGAATGTGCCCGCGCTGATCAGCGCGGCTGAATTAACCAACGCCGATGCGATTCACCCCGGCTATGGGTTTTTGGCAGAAAATGCCGACTTTGCCGAACAAGTTGAGAAGAGCGGATTCGTATTTATCGGCCCTCGTGCGGAAACCATTCGCTTGATGGGCGACAAAGTGTCGGCCAAACAAACCATGAACCGCACCGGCGTGCCAACGGTCCCCGGCTCAGAGGGCGCGCTGCCCGACGATCCCGATGAAGTGCTGCGCATCGCGCGTGACATTGGCTACCCCGTAATTGTGAAAGCGTCTGCCGGCGGCGGTGGTCGCGGCATGCGGGTTGTGCACAATGAAGCGGTGTTGCTGAGCTCGATTGAGGTGACTAAGTCAGAAGCGCAGGCAGCATTTGGTTCTCCGGTGGTATACATGGAGAAATTCCTGCAGCGGCCACGACATATCGAGATTCAGGTGCTGGCCGATGGCCAAGGCAACGCGGTGCACTTGGGTGATCGCGATTGCTCGCTGCAGCGTCGTCACCAAAAAGTATTGGAAGAGGCACCGGCACCCGGTATTCCTCAAGCCTTACGCGATGAGATAGGTAGCGCCTGTGTCAATGCGTGCATTGAAATGGGGTACCGCGGAGCCGGCACCTTTGAATTTCTCTATGAAGATGGCGGCTTTTACTTCATTGAAATGAATACCCGAGTACAGGTGGAGCACCCTGTTACTGAAATGATCACGGGCATTGATATTGTGCGCGAGCAGCTATTGATTGCGTCGGGGCAAAAGCTGTCTGTGCGGCAAGAGGATATTCAGTTTCGTGGCCATGCGTTCGAATGCCGTATTAACGCCGAAGACCCGCGTAACTTTCTGCCATCTCCCGGCAAGATCAATACTTTTCATGCGCCGGGCGGCCCGGGTGTTCGGGTCGATTCGCACGTTTATAACGGCTACACCGTACCGCCGCATTACGACAGCTTGATTGGTAAGCTCATTACTTACAGCGATACGCGTGCGTCAGCGTTAGCCAAAATGCGTCAAGCATTGGACGAGTTGGTGGTTGAAGGGATTCGCACCAACGCGGCCTTGCATCGCGAGCTGGTGGTTGACCCTGCCTTTCAGGCAGGCGGTGTCAGCATTCACTACTTAGAAAGCAAATTGGAAAGCGAACATTGACCGACGCAGGCTGGCAAGAAATCGCTATTGAGACCCAGGGTGCTGCGGTCGAGGCGCTGGAAGACTATTTGTTTGAGTCCGGCGCTGTCGCGGTGACCCTGCTCGATAATGCTGACGAACCACTGCTGGAGCCGGGTCCCGGTGAAACGCCCCTATGGCAGAACGTCAAAGTCGTGGCGCTCTTTCCAATGGGGCTCGATTTAACCGACGTCATTGCCGCCGTGCCGAAGACCTTGGTAAGTCATGTGGATGACGCGCCTACCCATGTGCCCGACCAAGATTGGGAACGCGCCTGGATGGATAGCTTTCATCCGATGCAAATGGGTTCGCGGTTATGGATTTGTCCGAGCTGGACGCCGCCACCACAGCCCGATGCGGTCAACGTCATTCTCGACCCAGGTTTAGCATTTGGTACCGGTACTCATCCGACTACGGCGATGTGTCTGGGGCAGTTAGATGCGCTGATTGAGCCGGGTATGCGGGTTGTCGACTACGGCTGTGGTACTGGCATTTTGGCTATTGCGGCCGTCAAGTTGGGTGCCAGTGTTGCGGTGGGGGTTGATAACGACCCGCAAGCGATTACCGCCAGTAAAACCAACGCAGAGCGCAACGATATTGATGCCGATCGTTTTACTGTGTACCTGCCCGATGACTTTGATGCTGCGGCTTGGCAGGGTCAGGCGGACGTGGTTGTTGCGAATATCTTGGCCGGTCCGCTGGCACAGCTGGCGCCAACCCTGAAAGCGCTGATTAAACCGGGCGGGTATTTGCTCTTGGCTGGGTTACTGACAGATCAAGCCCAGGCGCTGGTCGATGCCTATATGCCTGAGCTGATGCTTTTTGTTGAGAACGAATTAGACGGCTGGGTATTGCTGAAGGGCCAGTATTGCGTGATTCCCGCTTGCTGACCTGCTGACCTGCTGACCGATTTAGCCCTGACGCCGCTTCCCGCTTTGATTGCTTTGCTTAGGCGAAAAGTGTGCGTCGCTACTCGTTTTAGCCTTGGGCTAACAAGTCGCTGAGATCAATCAAGGCCGCATTGGCGCGTGAAATATACGAGGCCATCACCAAAGAGTGATTCGCCCACAGGCCAAACCCCGAGCCGTTCAGTATCATAGGGCTCCAAATCGTGCCTTGGGTTGCTTCAAGCTCACGAATAATCTGCCGTAAGCTCACCAGGGCGTTTTTCTTTTGCAAGACATCCGCAAAGTCGACTTCGGCCGCTTTTAAGAAGTGGATCAAAGCCCAGGCGGCGCCGCGGCTTTCGTAGAAGACATCGTCAACCTCGCTCCATGGGGTGCGAATTTCGCGGTCATCCGGTTCGCTCGTTGACTGGGATGCGGCAGGGTCCCCCGCAAGGTCCGTGTTGAGTCGCCGTTGGCCAACACTGGCCGACAGTCGTTGTGACAAACTGCCCAGACGTTTTTGTACCATGCTCAGCCAGTGTCGCAGGTTGTCTGCGCGGGCATAAAACTGCGCACCTTGATCACTACGCTCGGGTAATCGCTTGAGATACGCCGACAAATATCGCTGCGCGTCGCGGTATTCGCCTTCTGATGCCGGCAGTGCCCAGCTGTCTGATTGGAAATTGATGCGCGGCTCTGCCAAGGTCAGATCAACATCCTCTTTAGATTGAGATTGCGACCGGCTGAGCACTTCGCGCAAGGCGCGGGCGAGGTCTCTCGCTTGCACTAGCGCGCCGTATTCCCAGTTGGGCATGTTATCCATGAAGACGCCCGGAGGTGTGATGTCGTTGTGGATGTAACCGCCGTTTTTTTCAAGCAGTGTGTCTATCACCTGAATGAGCGCACCGGTTGTGGCCGTACCGACGACGACATCTTGATTGTACTTGGACGCCTGTTGCGCGGCGTTTGTCCTGACATCAAAGGGTAAGGGCGCGCTGCTCCACCAAATACCCAAAACGCTCATCGCGATGAGGTAGACGGCCAAGCCGCCGGCTATCCAGCGACCAAGATTTGACTCGGCGTAATTAAAGCCGGTCAGGGTCAGCGTGTCCTTTAAATGACTGAAGAAGCGTTTAATCGGTTCCATGATCGCCATGACAATATCCCTGTCTCTGCCTGCTAATTCGTAATGCCTATTCTTCGTGCGAGCACACCGGTGCTGGCCACTGCGCCTGCTGTATACGCCACGCCACTACCTGCCTACTCAGTCGCCGTGATGTCCGTGGTGCATGTCATGATTATTCATGTCCATACCGTGGGCTGCCGGCGCCTCTCTGCGGACTGTGGCCTCGGTGCATCGTGCCTCGCCGCCCGCAACGCTAAAGCAGAGCTGCGCTACTGCGCCTTCGCTCGGCATGCTCGGCATCTGCATCAGCATAATATGTGCACCCCCGGGGACAAAACTGAAGCGCTCGCCCGGCGCGAGCTCTAGTGTTGGCAGGGCTACCATCCGCACGTTATCTCCCGCCTGGACGGTGCTGTGTAAGGTGGCCATCGGCGCGATATCACTGCTTGCACCAGTGATCGTGATGGCGGTGGTGCCTTCGTTGCTTAGGTTGGCATAACCCGCTGTCATCGTTTGGGTTGGCGGCATGGCCCGCACCCACGCATCGCTAATGGCTAAGTCAGCCAGTGCGCTGGGTATATGTAATAGCGTGATGGCGGCAAGCACTGTCATGGGCGGTCGCTGAATGCGTTGAAATGACTTAGGCATGTGGGTACTCCAGTCGGCGCGAATAGGGAAAGTCTACGCCCTTATGTGTGTCACTGTGATGTTTGGCGTGCTGCCTCGAGGGCAGCTAACACCGTTGATTGGGTCAGTAATTGTGGCATCAGAACGGGCGCTGAATCGCCCCCGGCTGGATACATAACATAGAGCGGAATCCCGTTGCGGCCATGGGACTTTACGAAGGCGCCTATGTCGGCATCGTAATTGGTCCAGTCGGCAACCATGTAGGTAACGCCGCTCTCGGCAAAAGCGTCAAGCACTTTGGGCGTAAACAGCACCGCTTGTTCATTGGCGAGGCAGGTAATGCACCAGTCAGCGGTAACGTCGACAAATACCGGTAAGCCCGCGCTTCGCAGGCTGGCTAGCGCCTCGGCTGACCAGGGCACAGTAGCGTCGCTGTGTCGGCTGCTGGCGGTGTCAGACCCCGCGCCGCGATAACTACCCAGTGCAATCGCCACAACAATACAAACGAGCGCAACAGCGCGCCGCCATGGGCTGCCGCGATACAGAAATAAACCCAGCGCTAACAGCACGAGCCCCGCCAGCGCCGCGGCCATGGTGTCGATGCCCGCTTGCTTGCCTGCCACCCATAACAACCACACGGCGGTGGCATAGAGTGGGAAGGCGAGGAGTTCCTTGAGTGTTTCCATCCAAGCGCCCGGCTTGGGTAGTGCATTTCTCGCGGCTGGGCTATAACTGAGCAGCACCATGGGCGATGCCATACCCGCGCCGAGAGCTACAAAGACCAGCAAGGCGAGGGAGGGTGGCTGGGTTAGCGCAAAGCCGAGCGCGGAACCCATAAAAGGCGCCGTGCACGGGCTGGCAACAATGACCGCCAAAACACCGGTGAAGAAGCTGCCTTTGTTACCGCCTTGGCCCGCGAGTGCGCCGCCGATATTCATCAGGCCGGAACCAAATTGCACCACGCCCGAAAGCGATAAACCCATGGCTGTAAACAGGTAGGCGAGCGCAATAACAACCCCGGGGGTCTGTAGCTGAAACCCCCAGCCGATCAGCCGGCCAGCGCTCTGCAAGGCAATGAGTACTGATGCCACGGCCACAAAGCTCGCGACGACGCCGGCGAGGTAAAACCACCCATGTCGGTGATGTTGGCTTGGGTCACCCGTCGCAAAGCTCAGTACTTTGAGCGATAAAATGGGGAACACACAGGGCATGGTGTTCAGAATTAAGCCGCCCAAAAAGGCCAGCAACAATGCGCCGATGAGCGTCATATCACCTTCGGTGTCCATCGTGCCCTGACTAGCGGTGGCTGTTTGGAAGCTGGCTTCTTCACCCCCTATTGCCGCGGTAAGTTGCGCTGGCTCACCTTCGCTGATCTCTCCGCCGGCAACCGTAAAAATTTGCGTGTTTGGCGGGTAGCACAAACCTGCATCGGCACAACCCTGGGAGGTCACCGCCAGTTTGGCGGTGCCAAATGTGCGTTCGCTGTTAAGTCGTAAGTCAGCGCTGGTGTAGTAAACCTCGACATCGCCAAAAAACTCGTCCGACTTTTTTAAGCCAGCGGGAAAAATAAGCTCGGTACCGACCTGGCCGCTGGCATCGCTTAGCTTGGCTTTAAAGCCGTGCTGATAGAGGTAGTACCCCTCGGTGATTTGCCAATACAGCCGTATTGTTTGTGCATCGACCTGCTCAACGGCAATTTGATAGGCCTGGTCAACCGGCAAAAATTCATTCTGGCTCTGGGTCAGTGCCGCGAGCCCGCCCTGGGCAGAGGCTTGCTGTAAACCCAGCAGGGACAGCAGTAATACAAAAACACCACTTAAAAGTGGGCGCAGCGTTTGCTTGCGAGTCGCTGAAGTCATTGGCTACTTTCGGTATCGCATGCGGCTGCCGGTGTCTAAAGAAAGGCGTATTTCTTCAGGGCTGAGTTCGTCGGGGAAATAAACGCCCGAAATTTTGGCATCCATCAAGCTGGCGCCTTCTAAGTTGGTTTCGCGAAAATCAATGCCGCTTAAGTCTGTGTTGCGGAAATAGGCATTTGAGAAATCGAGGCCACGGGCGTTCATATTGCGCAAATCTCGCCCCCGATAATCGCCACTTTTTAGCTGGCTGGTATCGAGTTGGTCGCGATGCTCGTTGAAGGCTTTAACGTCCTCTTGGCGCAGCATCTGATACAGCGGGTCTTTCTTGATTTCTGGTTTGACGTCTTTTGTGCTCATGCTCGTCTCCTGAATGATACCGCTAGCTTAGGCCACGTTAGTGGTCGGGGGAATGGTCTTTTTGCGTGCAGATGACCCCCGTGCGCCGCGTATCGGCAACGCGACAAAGGTCCCCATTGCTGCTGACGACTAGTTCACCGATTTCCGATGCACTCACCGTATATTAATCGTTGTGGCCGATGGTGATAACTGGCGCAATATTGCGCCGGTTATTACCGCGCTTTAACTGCCAAAAAATTCTGTGCGTAGCGCTTGGCATTGGCTGGCGGTGAGTCGCGGCCCGAAAAACTGCACCACTTCGCCGGCCGCGCGGGCGCCGAATTCAGCGGCGCGCTGGTAGTCTTCGCCGCGATCAAGAGCATACAAAAATGCCCCTGCAAACATGTCCCCCGCGCCATTGGTGTTTACGGCATCGACTTTATGGGCAGCAACCTTAAAGGTTTGGTGGCCATCAAATACAACCGCGCCCGCTGCGCCGCGGGTAATGGCAAAGGTCTTAGCAACCGTTTTGATGGCGTCCATAGCCGCTTCTAATGTGTCGGTCTGCGCCCATTCCAGTGCCTCGGCTTCGTTGCAGAACACGAGGTCTACACCGTTGCCTAACATGGCACTCATGTTGTCTCGGAAAAATGTAACCATGCCCGGGTCGGAGAAACTGACGGCGGTTTTGACGCCGTGTGCCTCGGCGATCTCACGCGTGCGGATTGCCGCCGCATGACCGGTCTCGGAGGTGACCAAGTATCCCTCGAGGTAAACCCAGTGCGAGTCGACAATGGCTGGCTCATCAATCTCATAAATAGACAGGGTTTCTGACACACCCAAAAAGGTATTCATACTGCGCTCGGCATCGGGCGAGATCAGTACTAAGCACTTACCGGTGGTGCCCGACTGACGCTTGTCGTGTAAACCGTGATCAACGCCTGATGTTTCAAGATCTGCTAGGTAGATGTCGCCGTCGTTATCTTCGGCAACTTTGCAGCTCATGAAAGTTGGGGCTCCGAACAGTGCGGTCGCGATCATGCTGTTGCCCGCACTGCCGCCGCTCGCGTGGCTGGCGCGGATTAGGTGGTCTTGTAAATGGTCGAGCAATTCGCGTTGTCGGGCTTCATCAACGAGGGTCATCAGGCCTTTTTCTACGCCCATATCCTTCAGCTGTTGATCAGTGACTTCGATCTCGGTATCGACCAGTGCGGCCCCTATGGCATAAGCGGTATAGCGCGTCACGTTATTTGCTCCGGCAAAAATAATGATTATCCCTGATCGACTCGAAATTGACAGAAGTCTATAAAGCTTTATTGCTGATTCCAGTCTTTTGAGATGTAAAACCATGTCGCCGAGTGAGATTTCGGTTGTTGAGCCCCGTCATTGGTTGCCGGTCGATACTATCGCCGACGCCCTTTGGCAGCAGGGCTACTGTGTTTTGCCCAATATATTGCCCGAAGCGGTAGTGATGGCGTTGATTAACGCGTTAGACGTCATGCAGAGCGACTTGCGTCCTGCGGCCGTTGGACGCGGTGAGGCGCAGCAGAATAATACGTTCGTCAGGCGCGACCGAATCGCGTGGCTGGACCCTGACGAGGCCCCGCTCGACGATTGGTTTGCCGCCATGCAGGCGCTGCGCAGTGCCTTGAATCGCCGACTATTTTTGGGTTTATTTGATTTCGAATGCCATCTTGCACACTACGCCCCCGGTGATTTTTATCGGCGTCATCTCGATGCCTTTCGCGGGCGGTCTAACCGCCGCGTGTCATTGGTGGCCTACCTCAATCGCGGCTGGCTGCCTGACCAAGGCGGCGAATTGGTGATGTATGCCGCAGAACATGACCCAGAGCCGCGCCTCAAAGTAACGCCCGAGCTCGGTACCATGGTGTTGTTTTTATCTGAGGAAGTACCGCATGAGGTGTTGGCTGCCAGTCGTGATCGATACTCTGTTGCGGGATGGTTTCGCATCAACGATACGCTCGGTAATCGGGTGGATCCGCCGCTCTAGTACCGTTGCGCCATCGGTTGCGGCTAATGCGGCACCATTGGGCGTTTAGGTGGGTTATTCTGTTGCTATAAACCGCGCTTATTGCCCGTGTAAGGTTATCTCACGGCATTAAAACATGGGTTGTCTTTAATCACTGGCAATCCCTCGCTAAGCGCGGTTGTTGATACAGCCGGCGCACAGCTAGCAAAACCCACACCGACAAAGCGATAGCCCAAACAAAAACCCAATGATTCGTTCCCTCATACAGTTAGAAAAACGCCTACACCGACATGCCAAACCCACTCACGGCTTTGGTCCGGTTCAAAAGCGCGCCGCGGTGGCCATTATGATGCGCCAAGCGGAGGATGATGTGGAGTTGCTGATGATCCGCAGAGCCACCCGTGAGGGCGACCCGTGGTCTGGGCATATGGGCTTTCCCGGTGGGCGTCGAGACCCCGAAGACCGCGATGATTTGCATTGCGCGAAGCGTGAGACCTGGGAGGAGATTGGTGCTGAACTCGATGACTGTGCTGAGTTGATCTGCGCCTTGGGCGAGGTGAATACGGGCTGGCGCCCAGACCGGCCGGA
>Ga0209652_1004155_pt1 | contig 10280 bp, 10 predicted proteins | sample SaaInl74LU_5_DNA_FD_184641 | JGI IMG/M metagenome (GOLD analysis project Ga0209652, IMG submission 184641) | Marine microbial communities from expanding oxygen minimum zones in the Saanich Inlet - ESP_74LU_5_DNA (SPAdes) (version 2) | ecosystem: Environmental > Aquatic > Marine > Intertidal zone...
ACAATCGGTGCAAACAAAAATAGCACTGATATAGTCTGATTTACCGCCGTCAGGATGCGTGGTTCTTCCCATGTGGGTGAGTTCGTAACCCATTTGAACCCATTTCGGATCGAGCTCCTTGAGGTAATGATCTGGAGCAGCTTCGCCCAAAGCCACAAGAACATCCTGAACCTTGCTGTCTGCATTAAAGCTTACTGCTTGCGCATCATCATCCAGAGAAAAAAATGCAGTACTAATCACAAAAATACCAAGTGCAATACCGACTAGCTTTTTCATTTTGGTCCTCTTATTCTAAAATCTCGCGTAATGTTAAATCCAAAGTGGATATCGCCTTTACCCCAAGACCCTTTTGTTTCTGTAATGAAGAATTTTTCAATCATCCCTCGAGAATTTGAGAAATGAAACTGGAAAACGTGTCCTTTTGTCTCTACGTCAAAACCAATGGAGATAGGCGCTTGAAAAGCTGCTCCTAGATCGTTTTGGTTCACAAGGTACGTTTCACCCTGCAAAGCAATTTGTTTACTCAGTTGAAAGCGAAATGCTCCACCCAAAGTGTAAACGTCGTGAGCGATGTTTTCATTGGCTACTAAATTGCGATGAACCACGGTAGGCATCAATTGCAGCGAAAAGCGGTGATGGAATTTACGTGCAATCAATACTTGATGGGTGTAAAATAGGCGAGAAGAGAAGAAGTTCTCTCGGTCAGGATCTGCCCATTTTAATCCGTTTACCGCAATGGTACTCAAAAGTGTTATGCTCAATGGGCTGCTGTTGTTTTCGGTCTGACTCAACAAGCGGTACTTCGCAAAACCGTCGATGGTTTTTTCAAAAGTACTTCTCCCAATTCCAACGTTGAGTTTGTCAGTAATACCGTAGTCCAAGCCCATGCGCATGCTGGCCTGATCTAAACCGAAAAGCTCATAAGCGCCTCCGTCGATGGCCCCAAAACGGTGCGAAATGATGAACTTCATCTCACCTTTAAAATTGGTTTCTACGGAGTGTCCGTTAACGATTCGCGTATCCTTAAAGGTTTGTACAATTTGGTCTTCTTGGGCGATGGAACTCAGTCCTAAAGCCAAAAAAAGTGATGTAAAAAATAGCTTTCTCATTCTGCAGCCCCGCTTTGAATCCATTGATTGATAAATTGAAGCTGACAATCAGACAAGCCCCCAGAAGGCGGCATGTCTTGATCTACAACTACACGCTGATTAAAGCTGCCATCATCAATGTACGCTTGTAAACCGGCATAAGTGGTGTAGTTACCCGGACCACTACCGCCACTCACATGGCATCCAGAGATCGCACATGAAGCATCAACGATTGGTTTGATGTGCTCTGTGTAGGTGAGTTGAGTTGGCACTTCACAACTTCCTGGATATAGCTCTGCCTCCACGTCGTAATAACACGAGTGCAAAGCAAATCCAAGGGTAAGAAATGCGAGATAAAGAAGTGTTTTTTGCTTAGTCATTTAATGCTCCGTTTTCAATCCAAATTTCAATGGCTCTAATATCGCAATCTGAAAGCGGACTTGCATTGTAAGGCATCGCAACCGCACCGTTTTGATCTTTAATGGCGTCTAGAAGGGTACCGTTGATGGCTTGATCTGAAATCTGAGCATAATTGGTGAGCGAGATGCCAGCGTCAGGATTATTCGCACCGTGGCAGCCATCACAACGCAACTGCATGATGGGAGCAATTGTTGATGCGTAACCCACATTCAAGGTGTCACATCCCAAATCAACGCATGAGTTGTTGTTTGCTCCTTGGTTAATCCAATTAACAATGGTAGAAATTTGAGCACTTGTTAATGGAGTGTTGCCCGGTGGAGGCATGATGTCGTCTGGGTCATTTTCTACAATCACCTCATATAGTTCACTCTGTCCGGCATTTCCCGGTACAACTTCACCAGTATTAACGATGTTGAGGTAGTTGTTTAAGATCACCCCATCTTCGGCACTGGCTGCATCATGACAACCAGAAATAGCACATGAACCTTGAATAATAGGAAGGACTTCCTGAACAAAATAAACAGTTTGAGGATCGCAATTCACGGTTTCCGTGGGTATGGGTCCGTCAAAGCCAGGCACGGGTATCTCGTGCTTGCAAGAGTACAATAGCAATGCACCAACTAATAGGCCTAGCATGCTGAGGGGGAACATGAATCGCATGATGCAATGTAGAAAAATTCCTTCGCTTGAAATGTAACATTTGTTTCACATTTTTGTCTCCTTTTTTGCCATTTTGTGATTTCCTGAATTAGCTGTTCTAGAAGTAATTCTTGTTACCTTTGTGGCTTATCATTTAACAATGAGCGAAACAAGCGAAAAGTATCTCAACTTCATTGAACAAATCATTGAAGACGATTTAAAATCGGGCAAGCACAAGGAAATACATACCCGGTTTCCACCGGAGCCCAACGGTTTCTTGCATATTGGTCACTCCAAGGCCATATGCACCAGCTTCGGTTTGGCGAAGAAATATGGTGGGAAAACCAACTTGCGCTTCGACGATACCAACCCCGTAAAAGAAGATACCTTGTATGTGGAGGCCATTCGTAAAGACATCAAATGGTTGGGCTTTGAGTGGGATGAAGAACACTTTACTTCAAACTATTTCGAACAGTTGTATCAATTCGCTGTAGAACTCATCAAGAAAGATAAGGCCTATGTTGACGACCAAAGCGCAGAGCTCATTGCGCAACAAAAAGGTACGCCAACCGAAGCAGGAACAAATGCTCCTGCAAGATCACGAAGTGTAGAAGAAAACTTGGATTTGTTCGCCAGAATGAGAGCCGGTGAATTCAAAGACGGTGAACTTGTTTTGAGAGCGAAAATCGACATGGCACACCCAAACATGCACATGCGAGATCCTTTGATATACAGAATCAAACACGCACATCACCACAATACGGGAGATGCTTGGTGCATTTATCCGATGTACGATTTCGCGCACGGGCAGTCAGACTCAATCGAAGAGATCACACACAGTTTGTGTTCTTTGGAGTTTGAGGTGCACCGACCACTTTACAATTGGTTTATTGAGCAATTGGGCATCTATCCTTCTCGTCAAATCGAATTTGCGCGTTTGAACCTCAGCTCTACGGTGATGTCAAAAAGACGCCTTTTAAGATTGGTTGAAGAAGGTGTTGTTGATGGATGGGATGACCCTAGAATGCCTACCATTGCTGGATTGAGAAGAAGGGGCTATACTCCAGAATCCATCATTGATTTCAACGAACGTGTTGGTTTGGCCAAGCGAAATAATGTGATTGACGTGAGTCTTTTGGAATTCGCGATCAGAAACCACCTGAATAAAATTGCTCCTCGTGTGATGGCCGTTCTGCGTCCGCTTAAAGTGTTGATTACCAATTACCCGGAAGGGAAAAGTGAGGAATTAGAAACCATTAACAATCCTGAAGACGAGAGCATGGGCTCACGTATTTTGCCCTTTGGAAGAGAAATTTACATTGAGCAAGATGATTTCATGGAAGACGCTCCGAAAAAGTACTTCAGATTGGCTCCAGGGAAAGCGGTTCGCTTGAAAAGTGCTTACATCATTGAGTATGAAAAGCACCTAAAAGATGCTGAGGGGAATGTTACCGAAGTGCACGTGAAGTACTACGAAAACTCGAAATCTGGAGAAGATACGAGCGGAATCAAAGCCAAAGGCGTACTTCACTGGGTGAGTTGCGAGCATGCCTTTGATGCTGAGGTGCGATTGTATGATCGTTTGTTTAGTGATCCTGCGCCAGACGGACACAAAGACAAGGATTTCATGGAGTTCATTAATCCAGACTCACTTGAAGTACTTACGAATTGTAAACTTGAACCAAGTTTGAAAGACGCTAAAGAAGGAGATCGCTTCCAGTTCCAAAGAATGGGCTACTTCTGCGTAGATAGCAAGTACAGCAAAGAAGGAGCACCGGTGTTTAACAGAACAGTGACCTTAAAAGATACTTGGGCGAAGCTCACGGCGAAGTAAGTTATTCAAAATTTAAGAGAGAAGGATCATTCCAAAACGGGGTGATCCTTTTTTATTGAAGCCCATTCTGGATTACTTGCTCGCTCTGCGCAGTCGGTCGTTCATACCAACCCCAATTCCATGCAAAGGCATGATCTCAGCAATAATCAAATCCAAATCGAGCTGGTCTAAATCGTGCATGGCTGTATAAAGCTTACTAGCAGCTTCTTTGAGACTTCTTTGCTCACTCAACACCATTTGTTGTTTTTCTGGGTGATGCGCCACTGGTGTGCTGAAAACGATGAGCCCTATCTCCATTTCAGGATAGTCTTTCATGGCCTCAGAAACATCATCAACCAAAATCAAAGGAGTTCTAGGGGAGTAGTGCTGCAGGAGCATTCCAGGAGCTTCAGGAGCTTCTTCGTTGTTGGTGTGCTCGCCAATTTCACCAATAAGCGCTACGATTTCTTCTTTAGCCAATGCGCCATGACGGTACAAAATGGCCTTCCCGTTTTCGAAACCAAGAATGGTCGACTCAATACCTTTCTCACAAGTGCCACCTTCCAAAACAAGCTCTAGTCCTTCTGGAAAGTAGTTCGCTACATGCTGCGCTTTGGTTGGACTAATGCGTTTGAATGGATTTGCACTAGGTGCGGCTAAAGGAAAGTCGAGTTGTGAAAGTAATGCGCGTGTTACAGGGTGTTCTGGCATCCTAACGGCAACGGTAGGCTTGTTAGCGGTGATGATGTCGGGCACAGTGTCTTTCTTTGGAAGAACCAAGGTGAGCGGACCAGGCCAAAAGTGTTCTGCCAAAATGAGGGCGTCTTCAGGAATGTCCTGCGCAATCTGTTCCAGCATGTTCAAATCATTGATATGAACAATGAGCGGATTGATAAGTGGTCGGCCCTTCAATTCAAAAATGCGCTTAATCGCCTTTTCACTGAAGATGTTTCCCGCTAAACCATAAACCGTTTCTGTGGGAATAGCTACGATTTCTTCCGACTCTAAGAGTGCTTTAGCCTCTTCAATTGACTGACTTATCCGTGCCATGTTCTCGATTCTTGGATGCAAAGATACTTGAGTACTTGATTTTAACTAATCTGATTTTAGCTATTTGCTATCCACCCAAAATGGTGTTTATTCGGGCATCGGACTCAATCAAATTCAGGACAAAATGATGCAAGAATAAAAATGTAGGAGTATTATTTTTCTACTTGAATTTTACGACAAAACTGCTTTTCACCTTGCTTTATCTGAACGTAAAACTCACTGCCTTTGAGTGAGTTAAAGTTGATTACTTCTTGTGATACTTCACTAGGGTTGCTTAAGAAATATTCAGCAAGTGTTTTCCCTTTTTCATCGATAATGAGAAGTTGAGCAGGCGAAGCTTCATTCAAACTAAAGTTGATTTCCAATTGCGTTCCATTAGGGAAGAGCGAAAGTGTTTTTGGATTCAGACTGTTGTTTGTAGAAAGTTGTTGGTTTGATTTTCTTTTCTGGTTGATGACTTGAAGTTCGTCTTCACTCGGACTATCGATGTAGAGTTCACCGCTGCTGTTTTGATTGTCGATGATCATCGCATCGTCTGGCATGCCGTCAAATTCGAAATCGAAGAACCATTCACCATTTTCATTCAGGCCTTCGAAATCAGGGAATACAAAGTTGTTTCCAAATTTCATGCTTGGCTTTGTTCCCAAAACGCCGTCGAGTTTCATTTTTTTCCCTTCTCGTTTGATCTTTATTGAGATGGGATCGCCAACCTTCATTGCTTTTATTTTCTGGGCGAGTTCTTCGAATGCATTGACTTTCTCTTTGTTGATTTCAAGAATAATATCGCCCTTCATCAAACCGATCGTTTCTGCAGCACTTTCAGCCGTTACAGCTCCGATCATAACACCCTTCAGACTCTCTTTTTGGCTTGGAGAAACACCTAAAAATGGCGTATTCTTATCTTCTTCGCCCCACATCTGACTATCCCCAAAAGGAAAACCATTGGCAAAAAACTGCTCAAAGTTGAAGAAGGCATTCATGCTTGAATCCAAGTTGAATTGGTCGAAATTAAAAAACTGACTCAAATCGTTTTGTGGACGTTCCACTGCCTTCACCCAAAATTCAAAAAACTCTCCGGCTTGTTCACGATAAACTTCGATGTTGATGAGATCGTTTGGAGCAAAGTCCTTAATGGCGCCTAAAAACTCATCTTTATGGGTGATGGATTGACCTGCAACGCTCATCACGATATCAGATGCAAGTAGCCCCGCTTCTTGAGCTGGTGAGTTAGGTAGTACCTGTGCAATAACACATTTGGGATCATCACTTCCTTCATCAAATGCGGTGTACAATTCCAAGCCCAAGTAAATTTGAGCTGGCGCATTCATATCGCGATCAATCTCAATCTCAATACTCTGCTCATCACTTAAACCTTGGATGTCGTCAAAAAGCCCCATATCCTTAATCACATCGTCGATGGACTGTCCCGGAAGAAGTTCAATATCCTTCGTAATCACCTCCGTTTTTCCGTTGATGTTGCGGGTAATTTGAATGCTCGCTTTGTCTTGAGCCAAAGCAGCTGCGCTTGTTAGAAGACTTAAGATTGAAAAGAAAAGTACTGATTTCATGGTGTGTCGTTAGTACACCAAAAATACAGCAGTGATTTGGTTAGAGCAGCACGATGGGTCTAAAAAGGTGTTAACGCTCCATCTCAGAGCGAAAGAATTCGATGTTCTTTCTGTCGATCAAGTGCACATTGGTATAGTAATAATGCAAGATCTCGTTGTAGGGAAGTCCTAGTTGGGCCATTCGAATAGCTCCTTCTTGACACAAACCAACACCATGTCCGAATCCCCTGCCAATGAGGTACATTTCCTCACCCTCTTCTTGAACCGTAAAAAAAGTGCTTCGCAACTTGAAATTGCTACGCACATCACTTGACTTAATACTAAAGGTGGTGTCAGAAAAATAGCGGTTCTTATCTTTTGGAAAGTAGAAACTCGCCTCGCTGCGGGTTGTATCATCAAGCGGGAAGCCATTTTTCTTCAAGAATCCATACCAGTGTACTTTGGGAATGCGCTTCTCCCAATGACTGTTGGGCATCACCAAGCAAAAAGTATCGGGTACGGAAACCAGGTAGGAGCGGGGTTGCGACCAAACATCTTCGGCGTTCAGCGTTTTTCCGCCACAATTTGAGCTGAAGGCGGCCGTAATTAGATTGATGTTTTGATCCACGAGTACAAGGTCTTCAGTGGCTTTCGTAGCCATCGGGATGCTGTCGTTGAAGCGTGCTTTCCCGTGATAAACCTGACAATGCACTTGATCGCAAAGATTAAACCCGTGAGCCGCATGCCGGTCGAGATTTGATAGGGCATAGGTTCTGCTGATGATGCTCTGAACTTTGTAGTATTCGTGGGTGTGCTTTGAGCCGGCTTCAGCTTCAACCACACCAGCCACATATTTGTCGAGTTGTACTTCATTCACCAAAACCAGGTTGTTTCCTCGGGCTTTTACAATCAAGTGATCTTGGTATTTGTGCTCTTTGAGTTGCTGATTTGCGGGACGAAGAATGAACTCTTCGTCTAAAGACTGCGCTTGTATGGCAATTCCTTTGGCTGTTCTGCTCTGACCGTTTCTTGTGAAAACAACATTCCCGTCTTTGGCTCTGAGATGAATGCTTGCGCCAGGATTGAGTTGCGCATCATCCTTTCCATCAACTAAAAGCACATACTCACCACGATGAACACGAAGCGTTGCACTGCTGATTGCACTGCCGTTGTAAACATTAATTTTAAGGTAGCTCGTAGCCCCTGCCAAGAAAGAGAGTACAAAAAAGAATGTGCTTAAAAGAAAGGTTTTTATCGGCATACAGTATTCTTAAACGGAGTGAAGCTTATTTTCGGTTCATTGAATTCCACGTTTCTAGCATCAAAGAAGCAGTGCGCTGCGATGCTCCTGACCCGCCTAGGACTTTATGAAGCGCCTTATAGTCGGCATTCATTTTATCTTTCCTCGCAGCATCGTTTAAGAGTGCTTTCAATTCTTGCGCCACTTTTTCTTTGTTGAAATCAGACTGGATGAGCTCTTTTACCGCTTCTTTATCGAGAATGAGGTTGACCAAAGAGATGTACTTGATGTTTACAATTCGTTTGGCGATGTGGTACGAAATAGCGCTCCCTTTATAACAAACGGCTTGTGGAAGCTGAAATAATCCGGCCTCTAAGGTTGCTGTTCCTGATGTTACCAGTCCGGCTTCAGCGTTTCGGAAAAGATCATACGTTGCCCCAAAAACCAGCTTGATGTGCTTGGCATCTTGTGGAATGAGGCTTTCGTAAAACGCGGGCTCCTGAGCAGGGGCTCCGGCAATCACAAACTGATAACTTGGAAACTCTTTTGCCACTTCCAACATGGTGGCCAACATGCTTTTGATTTCTTGCTTTCGTGAACCGGGGAGCAATGCTACTATTGGTCGCTCATCGAGCTGATGTGCTTTAATAAAGGCTTGTTTGGCTGACCTAAGTGCAGTTTCGTCATGCTTTTCTTCACTGATAACATCAAGCAGAGGGTGACCAACATAATGCACAGGATAGTTGTATTGTGAGTAGAACGCTGCCTCGAAAGGAAGAATCACATACATCTGGTCAACAAAGCGTTTGATTTTATGAACGCGGCCTTTTTTCCAGGCCCACACCTGAGGAGAGATGTAGTAGAACACCGGTATTTTGTGTTCGTGAGCCCATTCCGCAATGCGAAGGTTAAAGCCCGGGTAATCAACCAGAATGAGTACATCTGGTTTGAAGGCAAGAATGTCTTCCTTCACCAATTTGAAGTTCTTCTTAATGGTGCGGATGTTCATCAAAACTTCAACAAAGCCCATAAAGGCAAGGTCGCGATAGTGTTTCACGATGTCAACACCTGCTTCTATCATCAAATCTCCACCCCAACCGCGAGACGCGAAGTTGGGGTCGAGTGCTTTCAGTTGCTTCGCGAGGTTGGATGCGTGCAAATCGCCAGAGGCTTCGCCAACAATAAAATAGGGCTTCAAATTCAGTAAAAATATAAGGCTAGTGGAACAGATACAATCACAACCGCAAGTATTCCTTTGGCAAAATTATACCACTCTTTTCGAATCACTAAGAAGAAGAGGAGCACATCAAAAAGGATGCTAACAGAGATGATTCTGCTTTTAAAAAGTTCGCTATTCAGAAATACTTCATTGATGAAATAGTTCATGCTTCGATCGTTGGCTAAGATCCATCCAGTTGCGAAAATGAAAAAGCCCACTAATGCACCCAGAATACCAGCGATTAAACCAAAGTACAACTTGTCAAATTTGTGTTTTTCCATTTACAAATCCCATTGATTAAGTTCACTCATGGCGTGATGTGCGGTTAAATCGTGCTGCACTGGAACGATTGAAACATAGCCGTTGTCTAGCGCCCACTGATCGGTATCTTCACCCTTATCTGGGTTTTCAAATTTTCCGCGCATCCAGAAATAATCACCACCTGAAGGATCTTGTCTGCGCTCGAAGGCTTCAGACCAATAACCAGCTGCTTGTCTGCAAATCTTAATGCCTTTGATCTCTTCTTCGGGCAGTTTTGGAATGTTTACGTTCAAGCAAGTATGCTTAGCAATTCCGTTTTTGAGAACATTGCTTGCTACTTTTTTCACTATTGATCTGCACGCCTCGAAATCGGCATCCGCTGAATGATCGAGTAATGAGAAACCAATGCTAGGGATGTTTTCTACTGCGCCTTCTACTGCGGCCGACATCGTTCCAGAGTAAATCACGTTGATGGAATGATTTGCTCCGTGGTTAATGCCAGAAACAAGCAAGTCGGGCTTGCCTTTTAGCACTTCATGAATGGCAAGTTTAACGCAATCAACTGGAGTTCCAGAGGTACTGTAAGCTTCAACTCCAGGAACAGGAAAGTGTTCTTTTCTCATGCGAAGTGGGTGGTGGATGGTTACAGCATGTCCCATTCCAGACTGAGGTGAATCCGGCGCTACAACAATTACATTGCCTAGTTCAACCATTACTTCGATGAGTGTTTTTATTCCTTTGGCGAAGATGCCGTCGTCATTAACTACCAAGATTGTTGGTTTCTCCATTTGAGTTGCGTTTAGCACAAAATTAGGATTCTTGCACAAGGAACTCACGCCACTTAACGTTATTTATCCACCGTGATCTTTTAGCGATGATTCGAAAGCCTTTTTGTCCTATTTTTATATCGATGTTGATTGGGCCTAAATATGCTTTTTTATTGGTGTTGATGATGTCTTTGTTTACTTTAAAAACAAGGGCACAACACCCCATTTTGTCATCC
>Ga0209652_1004156_pt1 | contig 10279 bp, 6 predicted proteins | sample SaaInl74LU_5_DNA_FD_184641 | JGI IMG/M metagenome (GOLD analysis project Ga0209652, IMG submission 184641) | Marine microbial communities from expanding oxygen minimum zones in the Saanich Inlet - ESP_74LU_5_DNA (SPAdes) (version 2) | ecosystem: Environmental > Aquatic > Marine > Intertidal zone ...
CGCAGTTTCTCTATGACCATGAAATGACCGCTTTGGTAGTAACACAGCTTCTCTACGATTACGCTGGCTGCTTAGGTTGTTGACAAAGAGACTTCTACATCATTAATCATTAGTTGAGTGGATAATCCACAACAATATTCTACTTATTTCTGTCTTGGACGATAAAGGAACAATGTTCGAGGAAGATAATCAGTATCAAAACAGTGGGTCTTCAATTCCACTTCATCTTCGAAATAATGAAACTGTTGTAAGCACGATAACCGATGTGACTTATGGGAGTCAATCGTCCATGATGAATCCTTCGTCTCAAGCATTGGTTGTTTCTGCTAAAAGTCGAGGTAGCGGATTTCGTAGTGGTGGCGGCGGTGGAATGGGCCTAGCATTAAGTGGCATCCAAGAAGGGGATGAGTATGAGAGCTTGGCTGATGAAAACTATTACCATTCTAGCGAGGCATCTATGCGATCGTCAGTGAATAATAATAGCTTTCGTGGTAGTGTTGTGTCGAATAATAATAGCCTTCGTGGTAGTGTTGTTTCGAATAATAACAGCCTTCGTGGTAGTGTTGTTTCGGCGTCATCTGCCTCTTACTATTCACAACAACAAGAGCAACGACGTCCCCCAAACAGACACGCAAGAAATCTCAACAGTTCACTTCGTAAGAGTGGTAATGCAAGCGTGATATCATCTGCTACATCCTCTTCGAGGCGACGTAGTCACGATGCCTCCACTATCAATTCATCTGTCATCAACTCATTAATCCAGTCAAGTCGGCAACAGCAGGAACAAGTGATTGACAATCAAAGACTCATTAGTCATAATCCGAAGGCTGCTACCCAGGAAGTCAATGTCTCGGAATATCAGGAGGCAATTCCAAATAGTGATGAAACTTCATCCCTCCCAGATGAGTACTACGACGATGATAGTTATACGCAATTCAGGAGAAAGGCTGCTTCCGATGCCACAGTGACTACCGCTTCTGGTGGCGACTCGACCAATCAGGACTCCGAAGTGGAACTGCTTTCAGCTTCCCCAACGGATTCTCACTACAAGTCTCCTCTTTCGTTGAGACGACGATGGTATTCTCTAGTGAGCGTGTTGGCAGCTTTTGCATTGGCAGTGGTTGGATTGAAAGTTAGTGCAGATAGCTTATCGACGACTACTGCTCTTTTCCCACAGACTAGCAGCAGGGCATCGGCGTCGTCATCACACGCATCAGACTATCTCCCGGGATATCAATTCGGTGGTGGACTAGGAGGTCTAACAGCAGGCCAAGAACAAGAACGCAGAATGGCACTTGCTTATAATCAGTATGGAATCCAACCACAGCAGCAATCTTCCTCGCAACTGCGCCGACCGAACGGTCGTGAACCCGCTGCTGAGATTAGTCGCCGTGGACGTACTTTCCTACAACAAGCGCCAGTTGATCCTTTTCAAGGATATGGTCCTCCTCAGTTCAATCCTGAGTATGATAGTGCACCACAGGGTTCGATTGAGGCAGGCTTGTCTTCCACTCCTCTAACTTCGTACATTCCTCCCCCCAATAATCCCAATAATCTTGACGATAGTAAGATGAGCTCCTCTTCATTCCCGACGTCCATGATTCCCCTCGATCCAATGTTTCATGGGTCCATGATGGAGCTATCCACCCTCCCTTACAACCAGTTCTTAGAGCGACCGGTTGTTTGGGAGGTACCTCTGTCGGGAGGTGGAAGTCTGCAGAAGATCTTCGGGAGCTGCTTACATTTGGTTCAGTGCAACCGCGACTATACTTTCAACCATCATACTACAGGCTCGACCACTAAAAGGAACTTGATGGAACTGGTTACTAGGGACGATGTGAAAGCTGCAATTGAACAGTCAAACACAATGAAAATGAATCAGCAGCATGCGCCCTACGAACCTCAAAAACCGCTTCACCCTCAAGCTGAAGAAGATCCTCCTATCATGACGGGGTTCCATCGTTCTTCCACCTATGTCAATGTCGATTGCTCCTCTCCCGAAGGAGTTGACAGAGGCATCGCTCACGATCTTGCCAAGTCTGATCGAGTAGATATTTTCTATTCCCATGACCCGTACGACATTGCTCGCTTATTTGCTCCTCCAGCAGAAGTCTATGGTAGAGGCGTTGTCATTGTAAGGAATCCGGTTCGAAGGGCGGTGGCTACATATAAACGTCTTCAGATCAAGAGGCCTGATTTGGTTGGAGACATGACATTAGAGCACTTTGCAACTTCTCACCTACTCCAAGATAACTTCCTTACTCGGACTCTCTCCAGGAATAAGGATGCTCCTCTGACCGAAGCGGATGTTAACCTTGCCAAAGAGGTGCTCAAGCGCAAGTTTGTGGTTGGTCTCTACGACCACTTTGAGGACTCAGTGCGTCGCTTCGAGGCCTTTTTCGGTTGGAAGATCAGTGAAAGCGTCAATTCTTGCCAGTCTAAAGCTGTCCAACAGGAGTTGGATTTGGGATACAACGACTTTGACACCCTCCCTTACGATCAAGCCTACTCTGAAATTGCCCAAAAGAATCGAGCAGATTTGGAGTTATTCAAATTTGCCGAATACCTGTACAAGTATCAGGGCCGAGCACTATTTGGCAACGATGTTGAAAGTCTAATCACTATGGAGTAAAATATTAGCATTTTATTATTCTCTATTTTCTATCTTCTCGACACTTTCGCTTTCGCTAGTCATCAAAATAATCATCCGGGGCCACTCCACCAGGTTTCAGATTGTTTTTGAGGTACGTCGCCAGCAGAGTGAAAAGATGACGGGTAGTGTTCGACCCTTCGCTAATCGAGTGGGAGCGGTTTGGATACGCCAACATTGAAAATTGCTTGTTGTTCAGGATCAATTCATTTATTAGGACCTCTGTTCCAGCATAATGGCAATTGTCATCTCCAGTACCGTGCACCAACAGTAAATTACCTTTCAGATTCTTGGCATGCGTAATGGGTGAGCCATCTCTGAATCCCTCAACGTTGTCGGACGGTAGTCCCATGTACCGCTCCTGATAAATCGTGTCATAAACTCTTTGGTTCGGCACGGGAGCAACTGACATGGCAGTACTATAAATATCAGGAAAGCGGAAGATTGCATTCAGACTCATCGATCCTCCTCCGCTCCATCCCCAAATGGCTACTCTCTTTTCATCCAAGTAGGGTCTCGACTTTAACAACATAGATGTTGCTGCTGCCTGGTCTGCTGGTGCCAAAATACCAATCTTTCGATAAACACATTTCCTCCAAGTTCTACCTCGGGGGGAGGGCGTCCCTCGATTGTCAATGGATACAATTACATAGCCCTGCTGTGCAAGGTGTATATGCCACAGGGAGGTACGTCCTCCCCACATGTCACGAACTACTTGCATTGCAGGCTCGCCATACACGTAAAATAGGACAGGATATTTGAGTCCTGGATCATAATTTGGAGGATGAATCATGTAGGCATCTAATTCCACTTTCCCATTTTCAATAGGGATGCGGAAGAATTCGGGTTTGGGGAGATTGGCCGTCAAGAGCCGTTCCCTCAAATCTTTATTGTCGGCGAGGACGGTCACTGTTTTATGATTCGGAAGAGAAACAATTGAAGTTGTTTCTGGCGTTGAGAATGTGCTGTAGACATGAATCGCATATTTTCCGTCGTGAGACACTCGATAGCTGTGAGTCCCAGGCAGATTTGGTGGAGTGATACGTTCCTGCGGTGCAACAGCTGTATCGAGGCCGTCTGATACATTTATCGTAGTTCGGTACAAATACCGCCGCAGAGGGTCATCAGGAGATGCAATGTAGTATGCCCAGCCCCCTTCTTCATCAATACCTGCAATTTCAGTAACATCGTATGTCGGTGGAGTCAAAGCAGCACAAGATCCAGAAGTATCAACTAAAAATAGCTGACGCCAACCATTCCTTTCACTCAGCCATAAAAACTTTTTCCCCTCTTGGATGAATCGAATACCAGAAGACTCTTCTCCATACCAAGCTGCACTTTGCAAATCAAGCCATGCATCATCACGATCACAAAATGCACTACGAATTGCCCCACTGGAAGGCTCGGCAATGATGACATTAACTGTGTTTTGCAACCGATTCAGACGTTGTAGAACCAACTCATTCGTTCCAGGAATCCAATCCAATGACGCAATGTATTGATTTCTTGCATCTCCCGGCACATTAATCCAAGTAATCGGAGGAGGAGTCGAAACACCATTCATGGTCACATCATTGCTCCCCACTTTGTCCACTGCCACCACGCCGATTCTACAAGCTGGATTCTGCTCTCCAGCCTTTGGATATGGGATTGGAACAAGCTGTGGATACAAATGATCCGTATTATTAATCAGATTGACCACTCTCACCCCCGACTGATCCATTTGCCAAAAGGCTATTGACTTGGAGTCAGGAGACCAACGAAATCCCTTCCTCAATCGGAACTCCTCCTCATAAACCCAGTCAAACGTTCCATTAATAATAGTAAGGCTCCCATCATTTGTCAATGCCGTAATCTTGAACGTATGAACATCCTGCACATACAAATTGTTCCCACTCACATACGCAACTTTATTCCCACAGGGTGAAAACGTCGCAAACATCAAACTCGACGGCTTGGCATTCCACCCACCCAACTGTCGCAAGTCTCGTGCGGTAATATCCAACACCCAATAGTCTCCACGTGTTTTCTTCCGCCATACCTTTTGTGAATTTGTAAATATCAATAAACGAGATTTGTCAGGAGACAAGGTGTAATCGTCCACTGGGAGGGGGGTATCAAGACCAGGAGGGATGAGTAAGTCAGATGAGACATATGTTTCGGTTGTGTTGGTGGCGACATCGTGCCATACCAAATCACGTCTGGGAGGTCCACCACCGCTGGAGGATGTCTTGGCAGTGTCACTTTCTTTAGTGCTGCTGCTCACGTCATTATTGGAACCTCTTAGGTCGGTAATAGGCTTTTTACCAGCCTTGACGAGGGCAGTGTAACATGAACCAGTTTCCCACCATCGCGGTTGTGAAAAAGATTCTGTTCTGAATTCCTTGCCGACAAAGATTGAGTCGACTGTCAGGGTTAGGCCGTCATCTTGTGCTGAAGCTGAGCTGCTGGCTGGTGGCGATTGCATCTCTTTGTTGCCACTCATTTGTTGCGGTGACTTCTTGCCAGCTAGATTTGGGCGTTGATAGCGGCCGCGGTTTGGTTTATGAGTCAAGATTTTGAAATATCCGAACCGGTCCGAATGAACGCGAAGACGCTTGGGGGAGAATGCGATTACCTAGAGAACGCCAGCCCTCTTTGCTTTACGTTACCGTGTGATAATTTCTAGTAAATGTGATAAATAGTGGGCTAATGTAATGTCTTTGCCCACAGCGCCCTAAAATGCTTCCGCATGATGAGCACACAGTTTCAAATCAGGACCATGTCAAGTGAATCCAACAATACTTGGTCCTTTCCAGTGCGGCTCCTATCATCAGTAGCGGTGGTAGGCCGCGACAATGAGCCAATTTACCTCCGTGGCTCTCTATCCGACAGCATCTTTTCGTCTCCTACCGCGCCGTCGTCGCCTTCTACTGGAAATACCAACATTACTAATGGCGATAATGATGAAACACCTACTGCCGCTGCATCTGCTGAAGAACGGGCTGACTGGAGTGGAAGTGATAATGAAGGTGACAGTCACAATAATGATATGAATACAGTAGGCGGAGAATCTTCTTCAACTGCAGAGGAGAATTCATCATCAAAGCCTGGACTATTTGGAAGAATAAAAGGAGCGGTCCGGACGCGGAGAAATGACGAGGGAGAAAATGGCGATGGTCAAGACAAGCAAGATAACGGTGGTAATTCTGACACTGATGGCGTTGATGAAGAGGACGATGATGATGACCCGTTTGGTTTCTTTGGAAGCTCCAATTCTTCCTCCCAGGTGGATATAGACACAACTTCCAAAGGAGTCGTAAGTGCACCCATGTCTCTCACTCAACAATTAGTCCTTCACGCATCCTTGGATAGATTCGAAGAAAAAATGGCCGCTAGATCGAACAATGGTGGACCTGCACGATGGAGGTCACCAGGAGCTATGGGTACCAATGCAATGTGGATGGGGATGCTGTGTGAGGTTGAAGAACGATTAAGCCTGTATGGTTACATTACCAACACTGGAATCAAGTTTATTCTACTGTTGGAGATTATTCACATGAATGAAGATGGTTCGCGATGCCATGATGGTTCTCCATCATCATTGTATGCTTCTTCGACGGTGTCATCATTGCCAAGTCGTGAGGCAGAATTGAAGAATATGTTTGCTCAACTTCATGATTTGTATGTTCGGTACACGATGAATCCCTTCACTAAGCTCCGTGGCCCCATCAAGTCAGGTGTTTTTGATAAAGGGATTGGGGAGATTGCATCTTCATTCAATAGTAGCGCGATTGAGCAAGCTGCGCAGAGTGGAGAAGCAAACGGGGAGGGTTTGGCATGGATGTAGGTATAATACTAGTTTGTCGCTTATGGAACACTTATCATCTCCAATCTGCTGCAGTCATAGATTTTTTGTATCTACACAAGACCTGTCTCGGTATGGCATTCATGGATGTATTAGGATGGAACAGACAGAACAGTCTGATGAAGTTGCTGATGTCACAAAGTAACTTACGAAAGTACAGAGAACGCAATTCAACTTGCCACAAAATTGAGTATATTTATTTGTTACACTCATGATCTAGAGCCATCAACAATATTTCGGATGTTTGCAGCGCTCTCTTGGCCATCTATAGGGGACCATGCTTCATGATTATAATGAATTTAAGTGTGCCATTGAGGTTGACAACAAGCACCGCCAGAAGTAACATATTTGACCTTTGTGAAGCACAGTTATCCTAGCCTACATTTATATCTCACGATGCTTTTTATTTCTGATTTCAAATCAGTTCTTCTGAGAGGTAAATTTAGTTGGAGCCGAAGTCAAGAAGTCCGTGTCCAAGAAGGAAAGTTTGGTGGGTTTGTCCGAGGAAAGCAATCATAGCAAGACGGCAGTGAACAATTTCAGATTCCTTCAACCTCATAATACCCTTCTCGTCCTTGTTTTTCAACATACCGCCAGTCCATCCAAGATCTCCGGGGGCTGTGTCACTGGTATAATGCTTGTCCCAGTTGGCAAGCTCAACAACTCCAATAGCGAAAAGGGTCTGGATGTTTGAGCCGAGTCCAACGGAAGAGATGGCTTCCCAAGGATCAGTGGTGGCGTATGCGGCACCAGGAAGGTGGGGAAGGTACTCTTGCCAAACCATACCAACAACGGCAAGCATGCAAATACGGCCGTGCTTCAATTCAGCCCAACGAGCATAGTGCAAATCGGTCTGAATATCAGAAAGGCCCATGGGGTCGAAGCCCATATCTCCGGGCATGGATCCATCGAGCTTTTCAGGGACAGTCAAAAATGGGATTGACTTGGACATCTCATTGAGAGCAACAGATGAGCGTCCCTACAATGATGAAGAGCAAGTAACAAAGATATCGGTGAGCGAAGAATTACGGAAATAGTTGTGTTTGAGGCCATTGATTTTTGGCCTTCCTTTGTCGATTTAAGGCCCCAAAGCAACATGAAAATTGATAGATTCAGGACTGCAACATGATAAGGACACTTACCACTTGAGCGGGAGCAAAGGCAGCGGCAGAGCCGGCAAGGGCAGCGAGGCATACAGTCTTCATCATGGTTGAGGTCTCTTGAGGGTTGTGCTTGGTGAGTGTTACGCACGTGAGAGAGGCTTGAAGTTTTTGAGGATAGAAATCTTTCTACGTAAGTCATCTTACTGCTACAGTACTGTTACAAAACGTAGTAGGGCTACTTATGTAGGAACTTGGTACAATATCTTGACTTCGCTTCTCCTCTCTCCCTCCATTTTGCAAAACACCATCATGGCTTGTCTATTCTGCGGCGGCGGCGGCGGCTGTCCTCAAAGTGATTACTGCTGCCCAAACCACGATGCTAGCCATACCAGTGCTCGATGGAGATGCCAAGTACACCAAGAAGAGTCACATTTATCGCACACCTGCGCAGAGGATCTGGGTGGTCCTGTTGCCAGCGGCAGCTACTTGTTTGACCGACGTCTGGTTTCAAACGGCAATTCTATCCTCTGCCATCGGCTATGATTTTGTGCTAGCCATTGCAAATGTCTCTGGAGCATTTCTAGATGGATTCTTTGCCGAATGGGAGTCAGGTGGAGCTGTACCTAATGGATTTAAAACAGAAGCATTGCATCTGATATCAGAAGATATGAGAGCGAGTTTCTTGTCCACCTACACATCTTGGGCTGGAATGGTGGGAGTTGCTGCTTCCATTGCTCACTCACGATCATCTTTTCTAATTGGTTTGGGCTATATCATCGTCTCGATATTATGTTCCTTCGTGGCAGTTCAACTCGGAAGCGATTTTGCAAAGTATATAGCATCATCTGCTCCAATTACAAACACATCTTATCAATTTGCAAAGAAAGCGCACCATATACTGCATCGATTCATGGTGTTATTGATATTATACATTATTGCATCATATATTTACTTGGATAGAGGAGGAACACAAAACTTGATTGACGGAAAAAACTTGGCGATTGCATCGACTGCATGGAATCAGCTCTCTTTGTCAATTTTGTTCGCGGTTTGTGGGGCCTATGCAGGAAATAAAGTTGCAGATGACATAACACCAAAAATCTTCCAGAGATCGATGCTACCAATGGGAACTCTAATATGCAATGCATTATTTGGTTTACTTGGGCTTTCTCTCAATTGCATGAGGTTAAGTGATCAATCTTGGGAAGATTCTCTCTTGCTGCGTGCATTTGCTCTGAACTTCTGTGGAGCTGCTTCTTTATTTGCAAGGCATGCATCCGACAATCGACAACTATATTACGGTAACACAAAAGGTGGAGTGAGGCTTGCTGGTATTAATATAACAGCGAATATCCTCTTTGCGACACTTTTGTTTTGGGTTGCGTTGGAAATTGAAATTTTACTGAATCCCGAAGCAACAAATAAAAAGAGCGGCAGGGTAGTAAGGAAGCTGCTGAAGATCTTGGAAAGGCAGAGAGAAGGACAGAATACCCTGAATATAGGCTGAAACCATTTGGAGATTTGACGTACTCATTCGTGGCACTCATCAAATTTAATCACATATATGTTCATACATACTTGAAATCAATGTTTGGTTTCTTTCTTACATTTACATGCATGCATTCTATTGAATATCAAAACCTCTATTTTCCTTTGTATCCATCGCTTCGTTTGCCAGTTCATCTGCTCTTGCATTCCTTGCTCTCTCAATGTGACATGTTTGGAAAGAAGCAAATTCTTTGCTCAACGAAATCGCTTCATCATAATATTGTCTCAAATGAGCAGCCTTGACTTTCCACTTCCCCTCCACTTGTTGTAATATCAGCTTACTATCGCCTTGGGCTACAATGTTCTCCACGCCCAATGATCTCGCACACTGTAGTCCTGTAATCAAGCCAGCGTATTCTGCCTCATTATTGGTCAAATTATCTCCCAGGTATTGACATCCACTCCATACTTCAGAGCCATCTTCACTATCATAAAGCACCATGCCTGAGCCAGCTATGCCAGGATTGCCGCGTGATCCACCATCGAAGCGTAATATGTAGGTTCTATCAGCAGATATTGATTGAGAATTCGTTAGCTCTGCTTGTTCATTCGATGATTCCCAAGATTCGTTGGCTGGTATAGATTCGTTGGCTGATATAGGTTCTACTTCTGTCTGTGCTTCTATTATGGAAACGGTGTCATCAGATGGTGTTTTCTCAGAAGAAGGTAAAGAAGAAGGAGAGTCATCACAATCTAAACTAGTACTTGGAGGTGTTGACAGCATGTCTCGCATTGCACTTTTGTAGTTGTTGTCCGACTCCGTTCCTTTTACTGCATACATTGCATTTTGCTTGGCGAGTTTCGTTTCCACTTTATCAACCTTCACTGTAGCCACATCTCCTCCTTTAGTCAACTTGCAAACTTTGTTATACCAAGGGAGTAATATCTTACTAGATACACGATATTTGCCAGTCAAATGTTTTGATATGATATCATTGGAAGTTTGTATTTCTACTCGAGGTAGTGTTGTGCCAGATGATGAAGAGAGAAACTGAATGATCCTTAGTCCATCATATAAAGACATGTAATCAGCGACATTCTTGGTCATCTCAGTTTGTAGTTTCTTATTTATGTAGCCATACCCTGACCACAACTTAGAACCATTGCTTGCGTCGTATATAACCATTCCGA
>Ga0209652_1004158_pt1 | contig 10276 bp, 9 predicted proteins | sample SaaInl74LU_5_DNA_FD_184641 | JGI IMG/M metagenome (GOLD analysis project Ga0209652, IMG submission 184641) | Marine microbial communities from expanding oxygen minimum zones in the Saanich Inlet - ESP_74LU_5_DNA (SPAdes) (version 2) | ecosystem: Environmental > Aquatic > Marine > Intertidal zone ...
AGCGATCTAACACCTAAACCCCCTTACGCTGATTTACACGACCAGCTTCGGTGTCGGCGTGGGCCTCAAGCACTGATGCACGCGTTGAAACGCCGGGGGTTCCAACCTCCCACCAGGCGTGGCCTTCAGTTGTCCAACCGTCATAGGGATCTACATCCATAACGATTACATAGGTCTCTTCAGACGATTTAGCTCGGTCAAATGCCGCCTGCATCTCATGCGCATTAGCCACCTTTTCAGCCTTTGCACCCAAACTCATAGCATGCTGCACGAAATCAACAGCAACCTGACGTGTTGCCGTTGGCGTATCCTTAAACAGGTTATTGAAACTGGGGTTACCCTTGCCGTTTTGCAGTTTATTGATAACCGCAAAGCCACCATTATCCAGCACCATCAGAATCAGTTTCTTCTCGGTAATAACGGCGCTGTGAATATCGGAGTTAAGTAACAGGTAAGATCCATCACCAACGAAGACAATGGTGTCTTGCTGAGGTTCAGATTCACACTGTGCTATACGAGCACCCCAACCACCAGCTATCTCATAACCCATACAGCTAAAGCCAAATTCGACATCCACAGTGCTCTCTTGCAGTGTACGCCAGTTAGCCGTCACCTCCGCCGGAAGACCACCCGCAGCCGCTACAATGCGATCACCCGGCTGACACATGGCATTGACTACACCAATGGCTTGAGCATATCGACTTGGGCCTGACTTAATATCGGTATTAGCGGCACGAATGACTGCCCAGGCTTCACGCTCGGATGCGGCCATATCCTGCCAACCCGCCGGAGCCGAGTAAGACCCTAAACCCTGAGAAAGAACTGGCAACGTCTCTTTAGCCCCCGCAATCACCTCAATACCTAAGTGTTTACGCGCGTCATAACGTGCAGGGTTGATTTTGATTAGTTGGGTAGACTCACCAAAAACAGACCATGAGCCCGTGGTGAAATCTTGTAGACGAGTACCAATACACAGAACAACATCAGCCTTACGCGCAAGCGTATTAGCCGAATCAGAACCGGTGACACCGAGCGGACCGCAGTTAAGGGGGTGATCCCAGGTCAGATTGGCACGGCCGGCTATGGTCTCAACGACGGGTATTGAATGGGTTTGAGCGAACGATCTTAATTCTGCGATAGCATCGCCGTACTGCACTCCGCCACCAGCAAGGATCAACGGACGTTCGGCGACTTTCAGCGCCTCAATAGCTGCCGCCAACTCAACGGGATCCGGCATAATTGAACGAACACGATGAACGCGTGGCGCAAAGAACGTTTCAGGGTATTCGTAGACCCACCCCTGAACATCCTGCGGTAGGCCTAAAAATACAGGACCGCAATCGGCTGGATCCAGCATCACACCAAAGGCCTGCGGTAGAGATTGCAGAATTTGTGCAGGGTGCGTAATGCGATCCCAGTAACGGGTGACCGATTTAAAGGCATCGGTAACACCCAAACTAGGGTTATTAAAGTGCTCTACCTGTTGCAGCACAGGATCAGGGAGTCGCGTAGCAAAGTTATCGCCACAGAGCATCAGCATGGGTAGGCGGTTTGCCATTGCAAGGGCTGACGCCGTGAGTAAATTTGCAGTACCTGGCCCCGCTGATGCAGTACATAACATGAAGCGACGTCGCAGATGATATTTTGCGTAAGCAGCCGCTGCAAAACCCATAGACTGCTCGTTCTGTCCGCGATAAAGAGGCAATGTTTCCTGGGCTTCGTACAAGGCTTCGCCTAAGCAGGTCACGTTGCCGTGCCCAAAGATTCCAAAACCACCGCCACATACCCGTTGCTGTTTTCCATCTATCTCGATCCATTGATTCTCGAGATATTTAACAATCGCTTGTGCGGTCGTAAGGGTTAGCATTTTACCCATCACTGCATCCTGTTATTGATTCTTATCATCGGATAAGATACAACATTTGCAACCGGTTGCAAACATAGGTATTTCAAGATGAGAACAATAGCAGTAGGCGTCATTGGCGGAGGCTACATGGGAAAAGCCCATGCAGTTGCTGCGCGGTCAACCAGTGCCGTTATGGAATTAGACGCAGACGTTCAACTTAAAGGGATCGCTGCATCCTCACATTCCAGCGCGCAACGCTACGCACAGATGTTCGGCGCTCCGATCGCATTTGCCACTGCCCAAGAACTCATCAACTCACCTGAAATAGATGCCGTTATTATCGCTTCGCCACAGGAAACTCATCTTGAGTATGTTCAAGCGTGCGCACGTGCGGGCAAGCCTGTTTTATGCGAAAAACCCATGGGACGTAATCTAGCTGAGGCTGAGAAAATTGCTCAAGCGGCGGGCGATTTAGTCAATCTGGTTGGTTACAATTATGTGAACACGCCAGCGACGGCATTCGCAAGAGAACTGATCAAATCGGGCGCAATTGGCCAGATAACATGGTTCAGGGGTGAACATAATGAAGATTTTATGGTCGACGCAGATTCGACCAACTGGCGTTTACAAGGTGATGCAAACGGCACACTAGGGGACCTGGCTCCTCATATGGTGCAATGTGCATTAACACTTTGCGGCCCAATCACATCGCTGGTTGCGGATATGAAACGTCGTCCTGAAGTACGCGGTCAGGACCATACCACTGAATCCAACGACGATCAGGCTCAGCTGATGTGCCAGTTTGCTAACGGCGCTAATGGAATACTTTCGTTCTCGCGCGTGGCACATGGCCGTAAAATGGGTTACGCCTATGAGATACATGGCACTGAGGGCAGCATTAGATTCGACCAAGAAGATCAAAACGCACTCTGGCTATACCAAAGAGGTGATGACCCATTATCCGGGTTCCGTAAAATACTGGCGGGCCCCGCTCATGGAGACTACCGCTTTTTCTGTCAGGGTCCAGCACACGGAACCGGTTATCAAGATCAAATCATTATTGAGCAGGGTAACTTCTACCGTGCCATTTTGGGCCAGCAGGATGCATGGCCAAACTTCCATGACGGCGTAGATGTTATGCGTGTTATTGAAGCTATTCGTCATTCATACAACAGCGCAGGCTGGGTCAGCTTGCAGAAACAAGGAAAATAAAAGATGTCCATTCGTGTCGGAAACGCCCCATGCTCGTGGGGAGTAGAATTTGCAGGTGATCCACGTAACCCTAGCTGGCAGCAAGTGCTTGCAGACTGTGCCGAAGCGGGTTACCGCGGTATAGAACTTGGCCCCATAGGATTTATGCCAGAAGACCCTAAAGAGCTAGCACAGGCGCTAGCTAAACATAACTTGGAACTGACGGCGGGGGTTCTATATCAGCCATTTCATGACCCAGCTGCGTTTGATGACATTCTAGACAAAGCCCACCGTACTGCACGCTCGCTAAATGCTCATGGCGCAAAGCACCTCGTGCTTATTGATTCCATTTCTGAGCGCCGCGCACCCTCAGCTGGGCGTCCTAATGAAGCCGAAAAAATGTCCCCGAGCGAATGGAAAGCCTTCGTTGACCGTATTCGCACCGTTGCTGTACTAGCAACCGAAGAGTATGGGCTGATCGTCAGTATCCATAGCCACTCATCTGGATTTGTTGATTATTTAGATGAACTTGAGCAGCTTCTTGAAGAGATCGATGAAAAGCACCTTAAGCTGTGCGTCGACACAGGCCATCAGACCTATGCTGGCTTCGATCCCGTCGCATTCATCGATCGTCATTTTGATCGCGTTGTGTATGTGCACTTTAAAGATATTGATCCCACTGTCAAAGCTGAAGTTATCGACAAGCGTATTGGCTTCTACGATGCCTGTGGTAAAGGTATTTTCTGCAACTTGGGCAAGGGTGAAGTGCGCTTTGATGAAGTAAAAAAACTACTAACTGACCGTGGGTATCAGGGCTGGTTAACGGTTGAGCAGGATTGTGATCCAACGCTTGATGTTTCACCACTAACCGACGCAAAAGCAAACCGTGAATTTTTGGCCAGCGTTGGCTTCTAACTTTTTGGAGATTACTAACCTATGAAACCTATCAACTGGGGTTTAATTGGTGGCGGACGTGGCAGTCAGATTGGACCTGCACACAGGCTGGCAGCACGACTCGATGGTTTATACCAGTTTAAAGCAGGTGCCCTAGACCACCGTCCTGAAGAGGGCCGTGCGTATGGCATCGAAATGGGTCTGGATGCCGACCGCAGTTATGGCGACTGGCGAGAAATGCTTGAGGGTGAGCGTAATCGCGAAGATCGTGTTGAATTAGTAACAATTGCCACACCTAACGATACTCACTACGAGATCAGTAAGGCATTTTTAGAAGCAGGCTTTAATGTACTTTGTGAAAAGCCACTCACGATGACCGTTGAACAGGCGGATGACCTAGTGGCCGTTGCCAAAGCAAGCGGCAAAATTTGCGCCGTGAACTATGGCTACTCTGGATACAGTCTCGTGCGTCATATGCGCGCCATGGTTGCACGTGGTGATATAGGCGCTGTACGTATGGTGTTTGCTGAGTTTGCACATGGCCACCACGCTGATGCAGCTGATGCTGATAACCCACGAGTGCGTTGGCGTTACGATCCAACTAAAGTTGGCGTTTCAGCTCAATTTGCAGACTGTGGTATCCACGCGCTGCATATGGCAAGTTTCGTTGCCGACCAAAGGGTCACTTCACTATCAGCCGATTGCGTCAGCCTAATCAGCAGCCGTGAACTGGAAGATGATGCGATGGTTAATTTTCGCATGTCGGGCGGCACAGTCGGACGCCTGTGGACTTCAAGCTGCGCGATTGGTCGCCAACACGGTTTAGCGATTCAAGTATTTGGTGAAACCGGTGGTTTACGCTGGTCGCAAGAGCAACCCAATCAGTTGTTCTACACGCAAGTAGGTGGGCGCACGCAGGTGATTGAACGGGGTGAAGCCAATCTATCACCGGAAGCTGATCGCTCAAGTCGCGTCACTGTCGGACACGCTGAAGGTATGCCACTAGCATTCGCAAACATCTACACCGAACTGGCACATGCGATCGACAGCGCAAAGCGGGGTGAAACGCCGGATCTAGGCCTTATTCCTATGGTTGAAGCGGGCGCAGACTCAATTAAAGCGATTGCAGCAGTGGCAAACTCTGGCAGCAATAAAGGTGAATGGGTAGCGCTTTAACCACAAGCAGCTTGCAGAGTGTTTAAAGAGCGGGCAGCGTTGCGCGCTCGACAATCTCACACGGCAGAAGCGTTATTGTAGGCTCAAAGCTCTCCTCACCCAGCTGAGCCAACAACCGCTCGACTGTAAGCACTAGAACCTCTTTAATCGGCTGACCCACAGTGGTTAGCCGAACATTTTCCCAAGCTGACATCTGAATATTATTAAAGCCAATAATGCCGACCTTCTCTGGAACGCCAATACCCGCACCTTTGAGCGCACTCATGGCACCTAAGGCGATCACATCATCACCGCAGAAATACCCCTGCGCTAGAGGCCGGTTAAATAACCTATGCATTGCACGGTTACCCGCTTCAAAGGTATAGCCATCAGCGTAACTTATATCTGCACTTACACCTGAGTTAGCCTCAACCACAGACATAAATCCCTGCAAACGATCGCGAGTAGATGTTGCGCTTTCTGGTCCGCCTAAAAAGCCAATTTGCGAGTAACCTGCCGCCAAAAGCCGTCTCGCTGCCATAGCGCCTGCCGCGACATTATCAATACTGACGACATCATAATCGCCGCCATTATCCCGACCAAATGCATGTACTACCGGTAATCCTGCAGACGAAAAAGCACGACTAAACTCTATGGGTAATGTTGAGGTAACAATCACCACTGCATCAACCTGATACTGCATTAGGAGATCTAAACTGCGTTGCGGCTCGATCTCATCCGTCAGATTAATCAAAAGTGTACGCAACCCTTTCGCTTGCAATAGACGGGTAAAAATATCGAAGATCTGAAGATAGGCGGGGTTCTGAAAATTATTAGCAACCAGACCAACCAAGCCTGTCTGGCCTGTCGTTAGACTTCGCGCAATCATATTGGGTCTATAACCTAGATGTTCAGCCGCTTTTAACACGCGCGCACGCGTGGCAACTGCCACCGAGGCCCCCGGGGTAAAGGTCCGTGATACGGCACTGCGACTTACGCCCGCCAGTGCTGCCACCTCGGCTAGTGTCACCCTATTTTTCGCCACTCGAGCCACTACTTAAACCTCATTAACTCTCTATTTCAGAGTAACAATTTATCCCCCCAATCACAGTAAGTTTATCCAATTAAAACAGCAATTTGCTTTTCAAAACCACCGCTGTTAATAGAAATATTGCAAATAACTTTTCGCTCAAGCCATACTGAGATACCAACGCTTTGAGAACTACATAAAAATAGAGAGATTCGCATGATAAAACGCGATTATAGCCTACTCAGCCGGAACGGCCGGGAGGCAGTCGAATCTGGATTAAGCCAAGCCGACTGGTATCAAACTGAGCTATCGCGCAAAGAGATGAAAAGCTTTATGCAGCGCTCGGATCAGCCCGCCATTCGCGATACATTGATACTCTTTTCTCTAATGGTATTAAGCGCAACTGGCGGGATCTTTTTCTGGGGAAGTGCAAATGCTATACCTTTCTGGCTGGTATACGGCGTACTTTACGGGTCTGCCATGGATTCTCGCTGGCATGAGTGCGGTCACGGAACGGCATTTCGAACACCGTGGATGAATGACTGGCTCTATCAGGTCGCATCGTTCACGATGATTCGCAATCCAACTCGTTGGCGCTGGAGTCACAGCCGACATCATACCGATACCATCATCGTCGGCCGCGACCCTGAGATTGTGGCGACTCGCCCGGTCTCTTTTACTAAACTGCTGCTGAGCTTCACCGGTATCCCCGATCTTATTCAGGGTTTAAAACAGATGTTGATAAACGCCACAGGCAAACTTTGCGCTGAGGAAGCCAGCTACATACCTGAGATGGAGCGACATAAGGTGACTCAGGTTGCACGCATTTGGCTACTGATCTATCTAGTAACCCTATTATTGGCTGCCGTATTTGTCTCGTGGATTCCGCTAATGCTTGTTGGATTACCGCGTCTATATGGTGCCTGGCATCATGTACTGACAGGCCTTACCCAGCACGCAGGTCTAGCAGACAATGTAATCGATCATAGGCTAAATAGCCGGACGGTCTACATGAATCCGATCAGTCGTTTCATCTACTGGAACATGAACTACCACGCTGAACATCATATGTTTCCGACAGTTCCCTATCACCAGCTTCCTAAGCTACACGAAAGATTAAAAGAGGATATGCCTGCGCCTAGCCGATCAATACTCAGCGCATACCGTGAATGTATTCCGACTCTATGGCGCCAACGTACAGATCCTGAAACCTATGTGATAAGACCGCTTCCAACTAGCGCCAAACCCTATAAGGTCGTTGCAAACACGCAAACGCATACTGAAAATCTGACGCAGAGCACGTAAAAATCAAGTCGACTTAGTTCGCAAACAGTTTCCCTAATTAGGCGTTTTTGTTTACTGAAAACCTTTCCTCAAACTCTTACAAAAATAAGGTTAGAATAGCGCCATCGCGCCAAAGCACTGGGACGCTTTAAATAACGCTAGACTGACTCAGGTTAGACGTCTTATCGCCTCTCAAACTCGATGGCATCATAGTTCACGATTAGAATTAAAGGATTCGATATGTCAGCTCTTATCCTCGACGGTTCCGCGGTTGCTAAAAAAACCGAAACGGAACTTGCTGAGCGAGTCGCACAACTCAAAGCGAAAAATGGCCAAACACCTGCGCTTGCAACAATCCTTGTAGGTGCAGATCCAGCATCAGCAACCTATGTACGCATGAAGAAGAATGCATGTACGCGCATTGGGATGGAGTCTATAACCGTCGAGATGCCACAAGAGACAACAACAGTTGAACTGCTCGCAAAAATTGAAGAGCTAAATGCCAACCCTAATTGCCATGGTATTTTACTTCAGCATCCGGTTCCCGAGCAGATCGATGAACGTGCATGCTTTGATGCGATTGCACTGGCTAAAGATGTGGATGGCGTAACCTGCCTCGGCTTCGGGCGAATGGCGATGGGAGAGGATGCGTATGGTTCGGCTACACCCCAAGGGATTATGCGCCTTCTTGCCGCTTACAACATTCAACTGTCGGGTAAAAATGCTGTCGTTGTCGGTCGCAGTCCAATTCTTGGAAAACCAATGGCAATGATGCTTTTAAATGCTGATGCGACAGTCACTATCTGTCATTCTCGCACTCAAGGGCTAGCCGAAATCATTAAAAAAGCCGATATTGTGATAGGCGCAGTTGGACGTCCTGAATTCATTAAAGCAGAGTGGATTAAGGATGGCGCGGTGGTTGTAGATGCGGGCTACCACCCAGGTGGCGTAGGTGACATTGAACTGGCTCCCTTGCATCAACGTGTAGCCGCGTTAACGCCGGTACCCGGCGGTGTTGGCCCAATGACCATCAACACCCTTATCTACCAATGCGTTGACTCAGGCGAACGTAAAATTTCGAAATAAGTTTCGAGCTAACTCATAAAAAACCGCCATTAACCTTGGCGGTTTTTTTTACTCATTTGAAGCTCGAGTAAACCTAGACCTAAACCCAGCCTAGCATTGAGCCTCTTAGCTAATTAATCGCTTATTAAGGGCCGAAATGGTGAGTGGTTTTGGAATGACTGCATCGGCACTTACGCCAAGCAGTTGTGCCGCCCAATCACCGACAGTCGCAGCTGTAACGCCTATAGCCTTACTAGTAAAACCTTCATATCGCAGGCATTCAGTTAACCTGTAGCCATCCATCCTTTATCTAAATGATGTCCCTGAGCAACATATAAAAAAGCAGTTGAACTGGCCGATCAAATTCGTTGTCACAACGCTTTCTTACAATGACGTGCAATTTAATCGCTAAGCCACAGAAATTTAATAGCAGAACTCTCTGACGAACCCATCAGGCCTAAAGGACACTCTGCACTCTGCACTCTGCACTCTGCACTCTGCACTGAGCACTGAGCACTCAAATAAAGACTTTTTAATGCAGTTAGCCAAAAGCAGCAGCTGCATCACATCTCGTTTATTCACTATTTTAAAATCCCAGAACGCTGCGTGTAAGCCCAACCCCCCTAGCATTGATATTCGATCATAGATGATCATTAAGTAATTAAAACAAATCAATATGTAATTTGAAGCTATCGAAATAAATATTTATCAATAAATAGTATAAAGAATTTACCTATAAAAAACTGAATAAATATATTTTTTCCCATTTAATTTCAATAACTTAACCTCCTTCGTAAGCGTCAATTTAACTGCCACCCGAACCCCCTTGTAACCTATTGATTTTTAAGCCTTAAATTAGTATTGATTAATCGTTAATTATTTGTGACTAATCATAAAATGTTTTATAATTAACATTATATAATTGTGATATATCAGGAGCGTATTAAGATGCAAGAAAAAGAGGTAAGGCTGCTCTTTAAGGCGGGCGTTTTTGAGAGTGCACAGTGTGCGCCAATATCAATGACTCGCGGTTGGACCTTGCGTTTCTTAACGCGTGATGGAGCAACCGTTCAGTTGGAACTTCAACGTTCAAAAAAAGAGCGGGAGTTTAAAAGTTTGGATGGCGCAGCAGCCGTTGCAAAACGGATTGGCTTTGACTGGTTACAAGTTCGTTTAGGTGAGCTGGAGTGGCGAGAAAAGGTTTAAGCGATTAGTTTTTAGGCATTTCTGCGCGTATTAGGCGCAGAGAGATATCACTTTGTGCATAACTAGTGCAGAGATAAATATGTGCTGGAGCTGTTAATTCAGATTTTGGATAACGCTGAGAAACGCTGCCAGATAGTAGATGTGCATCACATATCTGACAGACGCCATTACGACAGGCTTTACGTTGAGTAAAACCAAAAGCGGTAAGTTGATCGAGCAAACTTAGGTCGGGGCTTAGCGCATAGACCGCCGACACCCCTTCAACGCTTAGCTGAAAAGCGTTAATCATCAATACCGAGCTCTTTCCAGATCTCATCTACACGTGACTTGGTCTTCGCATCCATTGTGATAGGTTCACCCCATTCACGGGTTGTTTCCCCTTCCCACTTATTGGTAGCGTCCATCCCCATCTTGGAGCCTAGGCCTGATACAGGTGAAGCGAAATCAAGATAGTCTATCGGTGTATTCTCAATAAGGGTGGTATCTCGCGCCGGATCCATACGGGTCGTGATAGCCCAGATAACATCTTGCCAATCGCGCACATTTATATCGTCGTCACAGACGATTACAAACTTTGTATACATGAACTGACGCAAAAATGACCA
>Ga0209652_1004163_pt1 | contig 10264 bp, 5 predicted proteins | sample SaaInl74LU_5_DNA_FD_184641 | JGI IMG/M metagenome (GOLD analysis project Ga0209652, IMG submission 184641) | Marine microbial communities from expanding oxygen minimum zones in the Saanich Inlet - ESP_74LU_5_DNA (SPAdes) (version 2) | ecosystem: Environmental > Aquatic > Marine > Intertidal zone ...
AACACAATCAAACAGCAACACAACGCAGTGGAGTGTCAGCTAGAGAATCTAGAATGTGATATGTGATGGCGCCGAGTTTGAGACCGGAAACTTTAGTACTAATTCCTACGTTAAACGAAAACAGTGCCCTCCTCCTCCCCTCAAAAATCCTCTCTCATCATCTCATCATCTCCTTGATGGTTGCAGGTTGCAGCGGACTACTACCTCGACCTCAATCAATACGATGCAACATATCTCAGCAGCCCTGTTCGCTAGGCAGGCTTACAATAGAGTAGGGGCAGCAGTAGCAGCTCCCCACAATCATTCGCGGATACGGCTCGTACAACTAGGATCTCAACTATCATCAAAACGATGGTACACATCAAGCATACCGCATTACCAAAGCAGCTACATTGTTGAAGACCATGATTCATTACGCCCAGGACAACGCATTACAATTAGCCCTGGTGGTAACGAACCAAAACGTAAAAAGAAACGCAAGAATGATGAGGTTGTCACCAAGAAGCCATTTATAGATCGGATTCACATGCGAGCACGGGGAGGAAAAGGTGGCAATGGTTGTATATCATATCATTCACTCAGTTCCTACAAACGACGACCTTGTGGTGGACACGGTGGCACAGGTGGGAACGTTTATCTCGTTACTGATCCTAAAATATCATCTTTGAAGATGGAGAAGCATCATTATCAAGGACAGGATGGAGGTAAAGGAGGGAAGAATGGGAAGCAGGGGAAGAATGGAAGAGATGTTTTTATTAAAGTTCCTTGCGGCGTAGTTGTTAGGAGAGTATTAGATTATGAAGAGCTTTATGGAGAGCTGGATGGTATGGACGAAGATAACAATAGCTCTGGTAGTATGGATGAACAGTCGTCATCTCCTCATGAATGGATGCAGATGAATAGTGACGATTATCAGGAAGAAGAAGATGATTCTGATGATGACGAGGATGAAAATTTAGATGACGAGGATACAGACGACTTGTACGAAGAAGACGCAATAACTGATGATGATGATGATGAAGAAGAACAGGAAGAGGAGGAGGAGGAGGAGGATTTTGACACGTTTTACAACAGGTTAAGCGAGTCTCAAAAACAAAAGATGATAAAACGACGGATGCGCGATACTCCATCTGATTACGAGGAGGTAGTCAACCAGGAAGTAAAAGCTGAAGATGGGATGTATCATTGGACCTCACCTGAAGTGGATACTACCGTTGATGACGACTTGATGGCATCAAGTGCATACGCTGATTACCAGTCTATGCGCAAATCAGTCTTCCTCGCAGATCTTGATCAACCGCACACAGCGTTTCTGGTTGCCGAAGGAGGAAAAGCTGGTGTAGGAAATCAAATATATGCCAACAGACCACACTTTGCCGCCGCAACAATAAATGCAGCAAAGAAGGCAAAACCAGACGAAGGAGAAATAACGTATTTGGAACTCGAGTTAAAATTGATTGCTGATGTTGGACTTGTTGGTTTTCCTAATGCTGGAAAGTCAAGTTTGCTGTCAGCAATGAGTCGTGCAAAGCCAAAGATTGCTTCTTATCCATTCACAACGCTCGAGCCTCTGCGAGGTACCGTGCATTACAATGATGGACATCAGATTATTATGGCCGATGTGCCTGGTCTGATTGATGGAGCATCTGAAGGTAGAGGAAGGGGGATGGAATTCTTGAGGCATATCGAGAGAACAAAAGCACTGATATACATGGTTGATGCTGGAGGAGTAGATGGTAGAGATCCAGTCCAAGATTTAAGAATTCTTGGTAAGGAATTGAGAGAATATGGCAGCAGTGGTATCTTTGGTGATGATGACGAACATGATGACATTACAAGTAGTATTGGTGATGACACAGATGACATGATACGAAGACGAAGAGAGATCATGAACCGCCCATCATTGATTCTTGCAAACAAGATGGATCTATTCTCAGAAGATGGAAGAAAAGAAGAATTGCTGTTCCAGCTTGGAGAAGTTGCAGAGGAAGTTGGAATCAATTGCAACCCAGGTGATATCTTGGGAGTGAGTGCTGGAGTTACCGGTGAAGGCCTACGAGGGCTATCAAGACGACTTAGAGAGGTTGTTAGTAAAGTAGACTAGCGACTTTGCGACTTGAAACACTCGTGTAACATGATGATGTAACACAGCTTCACATTGTTTCAGAGAGTCAAAATCAGTCTTTGCGTCGCTCCCGTCAAATCCTTTTTTCAAGATTTTCATAAAAATCCCCGCCGCTGCATTCTGCAGTTAGTAGCATTCTGACGGTGAACGCAATATAGTGAGGCAATTGCAATAGACCTTCAACAAACACCATTATAGACGATGCCCAAAACACCCGAAAGCGGCGGCATCCCCCTCCCCTATTCCTGGCCACCCTTCACCCGCGACGTGTGGGATGATCGCGCCGAATCCCTCCTCGAATCTTTGGGTAGGATGGGTCATGAATTGGAGGGGTACATTGTCGTTCCAGCCGTGAATAGTGTTGGTGAGTATATTCCACCGAAGCAGGAGGCTGATTCATCATCTGTGGCAGCAGCTGAATCTGATGCAGCTGCAGATAATACTGCCGGTGGCGAAGACGGCAAGCAGCCAAAAAAGCCGACCAAGCCGCTTGTAACATATGAGCAGCGGCGCAAATTCATCACCAAATCGATGGATCTACACCGACATACCGTGGGAGGGGGGCGATCCGGCCGTCGTGGTCGTGCGGAGGTTGTGGCATTCTTGCGGTATACGCTGGATAAGTTAGATGAGAAGCAGCAGGAGGCCATGGAGGAGGGGGATGAGCTGGATATTGAGCAGATGGAGAGAGATGGGAAGGGACGGTTTGTGGGTAAGAAGGAGGGGGACTCGTCGTCGAGCAGTGAAGAAGAGGAGGAGGTAGTAGAGGAAGAAGCTGCTGAGGAGGAGGATGATGAAGAAGAAGCAGTTGAGGAAGATGAAGACTATGAAGAACGTCCCAAAAAACGACGACCGGGCCGGCCAGCAAGGAAAACAACCAAACTTCCCGATTCATCCACGGCCTCCGCACCTCCCAAAAAGGATAAACCTCCACAGAAAATGATGTCCGAAGAGGAATTCTTAGAGCAACACAATGACCTATGTGAGGTATGCAACACACCAGGAGAATTGCTCTGCTGTGCTACGTGCAACCTTGTTTTTCACGTGGAATGTGCCAGGCCAAAAATTACATCCATGGGCGAGGCTCCGGATGATTGGAAGTGTGCCTACTGCTGGGCAGCAGGAGTAATGGGTGGGAAGAAAGATGGGAAGGATCGCCGTAAAGCGGCACAGGCGGTTAGAGAGATGGAGAGAGCAAAGAGAGAGTTGAAGGAGAAGAAGGGCGGGAGGCCGCTCAGTAAAAAAACGATTGAGAAGGAAGTGGAGGCTGCAGTTGAAGCAGCAATTAATAGTGTAGATGGGAAAGCCACCCTTGCGGAAGCCGCTTCTGCTGGATGCAGAAAGTGCAAAAAAGAGTTGGATACTGGTGAAAAGACTAGAAAGACGCATGATGATCACTGTCCTAGAAAATGGAGGAGTGTTGGAAAGCCTCCCGGTACCGAGGTTGTTGATATTGCCTTGCCGGTCAAAGAGGAGAGTAAACCCAAGCCTGTGAGGTCAGCTTGGCGTGTCCGTTCATTATCACCTCCAAAATCAAACCGGTCACTATCCCCACCAAAGCAGAGGGGACGTTCTCGCACACCAGAACCGGATGCAACTCAGTCTACGTCGACAAATGCGAGGGGGCGCCCGAGACGTCCTCGTTCACAACCACCTGCCCAAATTGAAAGCATCGATGTAGGTGGTGTAACTGGGGCCAATCGTCCCCCGCTTGAAGTAGGTGCAGCTGCCGGATGTGTTAAATGCCAACGAGAATTGGATACTGGTGAAAAGACTCGTAAAACACATGACGACCACTGTCCCAGGAAGTTCAAAGGTGTTGGGCGAACAGCAAGATGGCAACAAGGTCCAAAAGCAACACCCGCCGTATCGAGGAAGGCATTGAAGCAGGAACCTGTGGAAGAAGACCAGGGAGAACAATTGAAAGTACATGTGGCGAAGAAGGAGAAAGCACCAAGGGTTTGCCAAATGGAGGGTTGTAACAAGCTCAAGCAATATAATTGTGAGGGTTATTGTATGAGACATTATCGCCAGGTGGTGTTGGAGGGTCAACAGGAGGAAACAGAAGAAGAAGTGAAGGAAGAAGAGGAGGAAGAAGTGGAGGCGAGTGAAGAAGAGGAGGAAGAAGAAGAAGTCATAGAGAGACCATCGAAGATCTGTCGTTTGGATGGTTGCACCAAGCTGAAGCAATACAATTGCGATGGCTATTGTATGAGACATTATCGTCAATATGTTTTGGAGGGCCAACAAAAGGAAGAAGAGGAAAAGGAAGAAGATGAGGCGAAGGAGGAAGTCGTCGAAGAAGAGGAAGTACAGAAAGAGGAAGCTGTTGAGGAAGAAGAAGAGGAGACTAGCGAGAAAGATGAGGAAAAAGAAGAAGTGACTGAAGAAGACGAGGAGAAAGAAGACATCACTGAAGAGGATGAGGAGAATAAAGAAGAGGTGACCGAAAAGGAGAAGGTCGAAGAAGAGGAAGTTGAAGAGGAGGAAGTTGAAGGGGAAGAGGAGGAGGAGAAAGCGGAAACAATTGTAGAAGAAGTGAAGGAAGAGAAAACGAGGGTTTGCAAATATGCTGAGTGTAATAAGTACAAGCAATACAATTGCGACGGATATTGTATGAGGCATTACCGTCAGGTGGTGTTGGAAGGTGGAGCAGCTGAAAAAGAAGAGGAGAAAGAGGAGGAGGTTGAGACAGAAACAGGTGATGATGTTGCTGTAGGTGGTGATGTTGCTGAAGACGAAGCTGCGCCAGACGGAGCGAAATCAATCTCGCCCGCGCCCACATCAGAATCTTCTCCTGCCAAAGTTGAGAAAGACGAAGATATGGTTGAGACACAAAATGATGTTTCAGAGAAGAAGAAACCAGCTCAACGAACTTTCCCTGCGCCACCTACTCTTGAAGAGGCAGCTGCTGCTGGGTGCAAGAAGTGCAGATTGGAGTTCGAAACAGGTGAGAAGACTCGTAAAACACACAACGATAATTGTCCTCGGAAGTGGAAAAGTGCAGGGAAACCTCCACCTGGTATCCCAGCTCCCACAGCTGGGAGGAAGAAGATTCAGTCACCGGCGCGCAGTAGTCAATCAATGGAGGAGGATGAGTCAGCAGTGGCTGCATTGGTGGCTGTTGCTGCAGCAACTGCAAATACACGTAGATCTGATCGATCTGCTGTCACTCCCAAAGCTGAAGAAAGCAGCACCAGAATCCGTCGTGAGCGGAAGAAACCAACTGTTTACAGTCCTCAAGAAGGGGTTCCTGACCGAGAATGGCAACCAGATGGTTCATCGACTTCACCACAAAAGAAAGTGGGGAAGAAAACCGAAAAGAAAGACGAGGTGCCTGTGCCACCGAAACCAAAACGCGGACGCCCTAGCAGAGCTGATATCGCTGCGAGGGAAGCTTATGCCGCGTATGTCGCCAAGTCGAAGTCTCCGCCTCCGAAAGAGAGGAGGAAGCCAGGGCCAAAGCCAAAGAAGGAAAAGGAGAAGGATAAGAAACCTCCTCCAAATAAGGCGACACCACCGAAAAAGGGACCAGTAATCAAGCCTGATACCGAGGGGGTTGGTGTTCTCAACCGTCTACCAGGTACTCTTTTTGACTGCTCGGCATGTCTTGACATCAACAAAATCAAACTCTGCTGTTATTGTGCTTGTCGCGTGTGCTTCAATAAGTTTGGCAAAGAGAGGACGATTTTGTGCGACAAATGCGACCAAGAGTATCACACGTTTTGCGTTGGCTTGGACAAAATCCCTGAAGGCGAATGGGTTTGTATTGCATGTATTGAGGACGAGAAAAAGCAAAAGATTCTAGCGCAACGACGCAAAGAGCGAGAGGCAAGGAAGAAGATTGAAGATGAGAAGCGAGCACTCGAGGAGGCCAAGAAAGCTGTTCTGGCAGTTGAACGGAAGAAGAAGTTCGCCGAAAAGAAAGCAATTGAAAACGAGAAGAAGAGGGTTGCTTCAGAGCAAAGACGAATTGCGGCAGAGAAAAGGAGAATCAAGGATGCGGAACTTCGAGCACATGGTATCCCTATCAAGAGGGGGCCTGGGCGTCCTCGTAAGGATGAACAGCGTCTTCTCGCGGCTCTCGCTCAGCAAACCCAGAAGAGAGGTCGTGGCAGGCCAAGGAAAGATGGAAAGGACCCGATCCCACGCAAGTACATGTCGAAGTACGAGATTTCGGCTGAGAACGTGTATTTTGACGAAGAATCAGAGCTGACCGCCGCTCAACGTAGCCGTAGTGGAAGGAAAATTCAGAGAACAATCTTTCACGATGAAGTGGATCATCCTGGATTGATGAAGAAAGCAAGAACAGATGAGTATATGGGCGGCTACGAGAAAGGTGCCGCTGCAGCTGGGAAAGGTTCTGGCAAATCTGCCTCTGGAAAGAAAGAAGGGAGGAGGAAGCCCGGAGCACGTGAGTGCATGCAACTAACGAAGAAGTTTGATGCCACACCCATCGATGAACAGAGTTTCGATGTCTTGATGGATTATTCCAAGCGAGGAAAAGTGGACCATCTCATTCGCATGAGGGAGCGCTTGGATGATCATTCCCGTTTCCTCGAGGCCCAGCTTGCAGGATTGGAAGCACTTGTGAAGGAAAAGGGAGAGCTCAACATCGTTTGTCCTCCCAAATCTGATTAATTGTTCTACATGAATGGCATCAAAAAAACCGCTTTCACCACACGAAATATCCGTAGAAAATAAGTCTATTATTACATATGCATGGAACCAACTTGAACAGAATGATTGTGTAAATTCAACAAATCTCCGTCAACAGATAAGTTCTCTGTCTCGTGGAACCAAAATCCAGCACCAATCATGAAGTAAACACCTAACAAGTAAGTTCCGACAAGCCAGTTTGTTGTGCCGCCCTGTAGCACTGCCGCAACAGAAACAACACTAAATATCAGGCAACACGTTTCGAATCCTCTGAAATACAAGGACATTGACTTATCCATCGCCCATCCAATTAGAACACTCCCTGGCAACACAAACAGAGCTATTTGAACTGCGCTACCAACAGTTACTCCGACGCAGAGGTCCATCTCATTTTTGTACGCAAAGATAACAGCGCTGACTTGTTCCGCAATGTTCGAAAAGTATGGAAGAATGACAAGGGAAGTGAATACTTCACTGATGCGGCATTTGTAGGCGAATCCATCGATCGTGTCTACCAAGATATCACTCATTGCCGATATGCACGCTGTGATGATGAACAACCAAACTATCCCTGCTCGGAAAGACATGTGCATTTCACCCTCATCAAAGTTATTTGGAGGATAGAGTTCTTCATCAGAGCCATCTGAGCAGTGACTTTTATTTGAGTTGCCTTTACGTTCACTCACAGGGGATAGCTGTGATGAGACGCTACTGCCACGACTTATTCTGTCCGCTCTTGTACCACTACCAGTTGACGCATGTCGCCGTAGGCTATTCAAGCCACTAACATTACTGCTACGAACAGTTTCGTCTGCTGATCCTATGCTCAGAGTTCGTTGGCTTTCACCGTCAGAATAACTCTGCGGAATGATGTTGCCCAATCCCGGCTTCTCCCGTAAATAAGGCGGTAATGATTTGCTATCAGACATAGTTTCGTCTGCTCCATTCATATCTTCTTGAGAAGAGGACATTTCTACTTCAACGATAGGATCCAGCCTAACAACTCGTTGATATGCAACTCTCCCGTTTTCTTCATCACGGCCACTTACGAACAAACACCGGCAAAACTTATTCTTCCTTGCGTTTCCCACTGATGAAGCGTGCCGTTGCATTTCCTGGCCATTTTGACTGCCATTGCCATCATTTTCATCACCTGAATCTTCAAACTCGTCTTTATGGGATCCCAGCTGGAAGAGCAAGTATAGCAAGTAACCCACAATCATAACTACTGCATTAAACCGCGAGAATCCAACCATTGCAATTGAAGGCCCATCATTAATATCACTAACGCCATCACCATTCTTGTCAACATAGTTCTTCTCTTGATCACCAAGTGAATACATCTCGTCACTTAGTACTAAAGCTGCGGGCAGTGCGAGCCCTGCAACTGCAATCATGAGCATACCAATACTTGCGTTTCCACTCGTAATTCTCAGTTCCTGCACTTGGAATCGCAACCCCCCTATCAGACATGATAGTCCAAACACGAATAATAAATTGGTAAGGATGGAACCAAGTAACGTGAGCTGTACAACACGATAATACCCCTCCTTTAGGGCCGCACTTGATATCAGCAGCTCAGGTGCATTGCCAAACGTGGCATTAAGTAGTGCACCAATAGTCTGATTGGTATGGTTTGCGACCTCTTCGGTCACGAAAGATAATCTCTCTGCCAAGGGCACTAGCGCTAGACCAGCGAGGATAAAACACAGGGATTCATCAAAGTTGGCGGACTTGCCAATGAGTGCAAGAGGGCCGCATATCAATAACCAGTTTAGCCGGCTTCGAAACATTATCTCTGTGGACTTCATGCACTCATTGTGTAGATTGTTAATGTCCACTGATATTGGCCGGGCTGATGCCAGCGATGAGTAGCCGCCGCTCATCATGGTTGATTGATGGTAGGGTAGGGATTATGGCAGGATTTTCAAGGTCCTAAAGTATTGTGTCTTCCGCTCCGGACTTGAACTTCAAACCACTTCCATAAATTATAAGCTACGTAGGAATAGGTACTACTTTTTCGGTCGGCAATGGTCATTTTCGGACTCACAGGCACCAAAAAGTACAATACTGTTGTTGGTCCGAGTAACTCGCCACTTTCACTTCCGTCGTAATGTGTTGTCTGATTATTATCTGGAGGTATGATGCTATCCACTGTGATCCTTCCATACGCACCTTCCGTTCTGTAGATGAATGATCCGATCAAAGCTCTAACAACCAGACGATGAAGTATTTCATCGATGCAGTGGGACAAAAGATAAAGCATCTAATACTCAGCAATGCTGGTGATCGGTCCAACATTTCATCCCTATCTGAAAGTGAAGTCGCAATTCTGGAACAAATCATTGATAGACTGTGCATAAGATGTGTCAACAACAACCCTGTACGAAGAGAAGTTACTCCAATCAGACACATCAATCAAGTTGACACATGGGACTGTGGCTTGGCATGCATACAAATGTTGATAAATTGGCTTAAAAATAACTGCAGCGCTACGCAAGAGGAACAAGAAGAGCAGAGAAGATGGATGATGGACTTTGTCAAGGCAAAATCATTATGGACCATTGATTTGGTAATTCTTCTTCAAAATATGCTAGATTTGAACTCAAACAACAACTCTGTCTACCTCTTTTGTTCCAGTCGATTTGGAATAGACGAGTCATATAACAATTTTCATTACTACAAAGATGCCTTTTCAGAAGATGAGATACGTGTCAAGAGATTATTTGACAAGGCAGAAAAGCAAAATTTGCCGCTACTGCAAGTGAGTCATATGATTTTCAATGTCTTAATTGATCTTGTATCAAGAGAAAATGTTGTTGCAATCGTATTGTTGGACAATACAATATTCAATCAACAAAATAATCAGTCAAATGCAAAAACTTCATCCAATATTCATGATCAGTCTGACCTCTCTTACTCGGGACACTACGTTGTCATTTGTGGCGTGAGCAGAGACAAGAATGACATCAACATTGCAAATATGAACTCACAAATAGATGATTCGGAGACGGACAGTTACTGCCTTGTTATTAAGAACCCTGGCATATGGAAAGAAGCACAATTCGTGACACCAAGTCTATTCGAAGCATCATGGCGAGCAAAGGGCACTGATGAAGATATCATTTTAGTAGCTAAACATTTTTAAGCTAAAGGTTGGAATTTATCCTACTTGCTGTTTCGATTCGCTACGACGTTCAGATATCACACTTCGAAGCAAATTTGAACTCTTATCGTAGTTCCTATTTCGACACAAATCCAAAGAACTTTCACCAAATGAATTTCTATCCTCGACAGAAGTACGTGGATCGCTCAACATTAGTTGAACTGCAGCAAAGGACAACTCTTCTCTGTTGGGCAATGCATCAACCTGCGGCCGCAAATAGCAAGCTCCCATCAAAGGCGTTCGCCCTCCATCACTTCGAGCATTGGGATTTGCTCCTTCATCCAGCAGCAATCGTATTAATTCTAAATTTGCAG
>Ga0209652_1004165_pt1 | contig 10262 bp, 7 predicted proteins | sample SaaInl74LU_5_DNA_FD_184641 | JGI IMG/M metagenome (GOLD analysis project Ga0209652, IMG submission 184641) | Marine microbial communities from expanding oxygen minimum zones in the Saanich Inlet - ESP_74LU_5_DNA (SPAdes) (version 2) | ecosystem: Environmental > Aquatic > Marine > Intertidal zone ...
CATTTTTACCTCCATGCCAATAACAAGCAACAGTATTAAAAGCAATAGAATCTTCCTTCTAGCATGAAGAACTTGGCACTGCAAGGCGAGGTCTGCCACGTTCTACCTCAGCCAAATAGCAGCGGTGGATCCGGACATATCGTGGCGGTGATCGGGAACGCTGCAAGTGCCGACGTCACCACCTACACAGATCATGTTCTTGACATCAATATTGGAGGTAATGATGATGTTGCACCCGACCAAAGATCAAAACGGCCTCCAGTTGTATTTGTTGTCACCTCTCAAGGGAAAATTCTTGCATTGGATGAGAACGATCAGATGGTTTGGATAGTTGACTTAGAGAAGGTTGTTCTTGATTCCAACGAAGAGAATGATGAGGAGATAAGTAGTGATGCTTCACTACTTGACAACCAGTGGTTTTACGCTGGGAGCTTTATGCAAGAAGTTTCACCAGACGAATTAGACGTCGACGATGGCATGGGTATGGATCTGAATGCTCAAGCAGGTTTACATATCACGTGTCTATCCAAAGCTGGTCATGTTGTCTCTGTATCGACTGATGCAACGACATCAATTGCAATGAAAGGTGGTGCTTCATGTGAAGAAGGCAGTGAATGTATTGGCTCATTTGAAAATGGGTTAGAATGTGGTGGGTGGAGTCCAGATGGTGAAATCTTGGCTTTGGTTACCTTTGCTGATGAAGAAGAGCAAGAGGAAGGATCTGATGCTAAAATTCCAATTCTCATGACAATGAATACACAATATGAAATCTTGTCAGAGATACGCTTAGACCCCTGTGTTGCTGCAGAACGCACCGCAGAAAAGGAAGCTTTCACTCATCCTAATGCTATTTCAATGTGCTGGCGTCCAGATAGCTCGTCCCTAGCCGTGTCGACTATGGACGCAAATGTGAATAACAAACCTCTTCGGCGTGTACGAACATTCAGCACCACTCTTCAACTTATCTCTCTATCAAAAGAAGAAGACGGATCTGGTCGTGATGTGCCTAACCTATTATCTATTGCACCAACATGGGCTCCCGCCGGATGCTCACATTACGTTGGAGTTGTTCAGTCATCACGACCGCTGACTCTGAAAAGTGCCAAGTCAAGGCAGGTATCTATGCAAGTTGCATTTATGGAGCCAAACGGACTGCGGCACCGAGAATGTAAGATTCACAACACATGTGTGGCAAAGGAGGAAAAAGAAGAAATTACTGGAGTTTCATTCAACTTGGAAGGAGATTTGTTGGCTGTAACGAGCACGGTGACTTCTTTGTTGGACGAATCCATTGCTCCGTATGGAAAGGTGCAATTGTATCATCGATCAAATTACCATTGGTACCTTAAAACTGAGTTGCGGTACGATGACGAATCTTCATCTGCACTCGTGTCAATGGCTATTTTCTCCGCTGAGGATCCATACAAGCTCACCATTGCATTGCAACGTAAGAGTTCTGGAGATGATTTATTGGAGTGGCGAGAGTATTGCTTCCGATGGGATTCGTCCAATGTGTACAGCCACTACCAGCAATCATCAGCTCTTGCAATTTCAGTGGATGGGAAGAAATTAAATTTCACTCCGCTGGATAAAGCCATGGTCCCTCCCCCAATGTATGCTGGTTACGTAGAATTACCTGCACCAGTGGTCGGTATCACTTCTAGACCGAGTTTCTATCATGATTCGCCATCGCAGGATGGGGTGAGAAAGATTGAATTCATTGCTACTATGTCAAATGGAAAGTTAGCAATGTTGCAGTCCGGTGGCAAGATCAAAAATGGCAATACAATGATTCATGGATTCGAACCTCCTTGTTTAGCTGCAACTATTGATCTACAAACCATCAACTGTGTTGTTGGCGAAAGCGAAACAAAATCTTTGCAAGCGACATGCCTTCGCGACCTGACAATAATTGATACCGACGACAATTCATATACTGTGGTTGCTCTATACAGCCCTCAAGCTACTCAGAATCAGCATCATAACTTTGACAATCTTGTCGAGATGAAGATATCGTGGGGTAACTCATCCGAGACTGAGCAAGTGGATGTAGATGTTACAATCACTGAATTGCTGCAGCTAGAGAGTCGGGCACTTCGCATTGTCAATTGGGCAGACACTGAATACGCTCCCGGTGCTCGTGGAAATGCATTAATCGAGTTGAATGATGGAATGCTTCTTGAATATAATCAAGGAGGAACGATTGAGACTTGCGAAGCTGGACCTCTCCTCGAGCCTTGTCCTTCAATCGCAGGGATTTTTGATGCTCATAGTAATGAGATTTCGGCAACTGACCCAATTGATGGTAGCGAAGCATGCCATGACGTGCACTCACAGAGGCTCGTAGTTGGCCTCTCTTCCCGCTATCGCTTGTACTGCGGAGAACGTCTACTCTCAAGCGCATCGTCATCTTTCGAAGTATCTCTTTCGCACAGATTCATAACTCACGTTACAATTGGATCTCGACCTCATCTTCATTTCTTACCAATTGAGTCTCTTCGTGACTTTGACCCTTTCACTGAGTCAGATAACCATGCGGTTTTAGATGGGTACGAACCAAGATTGGTAGAACGTGGTGCGAGACTTGTCTCAATCTTTCCTTCAAGGCCATCTCTTGTTCTCCAAATGCCGAGAGGCAATTTGGAAGGAATTAGCCCTCGTGGATTGGTGCTGCCCTACGTCATGTCGAAGATCCAAGATGGAGAAATACATGAAGCTTTCGATATCATGAGGAGGCAACGCGTCGATCTGAATTTGATAGTCGACCTCAATCCGTCGAATTTCTTGTCATGTGTAGCAGACCAACTGATTTGTCAAATAGAAAAGATTGACAGCATCAACCTCTTCATATCGAGTCTTATCGATGTCGATAGTACTTTCAAGTACCCCGTGCCATCGTGGATTAGACAAGGCATACCTGGAGCTACAAATGTCTATGAGGATGATTCAAAAGTGAATGTAGTATGCAGAAAGATGAGGGAATTAATGCTTTCCGTCGAAAAGGATGGCATTACATCGTCTGGCAAAGCTGTTGAAAAAGGTCATTTTCTCCTCCCTATTCTCTCAACTTTTGCTAAAGAAAATCCGCCTAAAGTTGAAAAGGCGCTTGCACTCATTAAGGACAGTGCATCATCAGCAAAGGCAAAACAATCGAAGGGCAAATCAGTTCTCATCTCTGAATACGTCCAGTCGTCAATACAATACCTTGCGTTCCTTTCAGATTACGAGTTGATTTTCAACACCGCTTTGGGAATGTATGACTTTGATTTGGCAAAGGCGGTTGCACGGCATTCTCAAATGGATCCAAAGGTGTACCTTCCTATGCTTAAACGCTTGAGGGAGTTACCAATATCTCTTGCTTGCTTCGATGTAGATGTCAAGTTGAAGCGCTTTGAGTCTGCATTGCGTCATCTGGTTGCTTCTAGTTCTTATAACGAGACAGATGAGGAAATGGCAAATCACAAGAACAAGTGCATGTCATTCATTGAGGAGCACTCTCTACACAAACTCGGACTGGAACTATTCCAAGAAGATGCAGATTTCAATCGCTCCATCATGGTGTCACTTGGGGAACGAATGCTAAAGGAACGAAAGTCGGAAGAAGCTCTGACGATATTTTTACTTGCAGACCCTAAATGTCTTGATGGAGGCAAACGAGCCGCGCGTGATTGTGGAGACTGGAAGGCTTACTTTGCATGTTGTGCCGAAGATAATGAAACACTTTCTACAGACCAAGTCACGAATCTGGCAGAAACGATTTCTTCCCAGTTTGGCAACATGAAAGATAAGAGTGATGCTTTTGCGTCTGCAGCAAGAATTTTGCAAGATTACTGCCAAGACGTTGGCTATGCAGTTGATATGCTTATTTCGGGACACTTGTGGAGCGAAGGAAGACGTGTTGCGCATTTACACAATAGACCAGACCTTGTAAAAAAGTGCGTGGACGCTTCAGTTACCTACGCACAGACATGCATCGATGATTTAGTAGATCGGGCTTCGACGTTCGAGACAACGATCGCAAGATATGCTGAAGTTATTGAGCTTCGTCGTAATGCAATCAAGGAAGCAGAAGAAGCGGGTGCTGAAATACACGATGATAGTGCAAGCATGTTTTCAATGGCCTCTACTATTTCCAACACCAGTCTGAGCAGTAGTGCGAGCGGGAGAAGCATGGGAAGTGTAGGATCTGTTGGCACTGTGGCAAGTGTCTCAACTGTAATCAGTGTTGGTGCCACAAGCACATTCAGCTTTACTGGCGACGTTGATAACATGAAGCACAAATCCAAGTTCAATAAAATTGGACGCGACAAGAAGAAAAAGCAGAAGAAGTCCAGAAACTCAAGGCGGAGGAAACCAGGTGGGGAAGAAGAATTGACTGAACTAGTTGCTACGTTGACGCACGGATGCCCTGATGAGTACTATGTTGCTGTCATTAGTAGCACTCTTATCTTCCTTATGCAATCAGGAAAACGTTCAATGGCAGAGCAACTGCTTGACTCTTACACGAGTATCGAAACTGTTGTTCTCAAGTTACAGACGGAAAGGCTTGACAAAGACCGCAAGAAGCAAGAAGAAATAGAAAGATCCACCCGCATGGAAGGGGGTATTTACCAGCTTGTACAGCACCCATGCGAAAAGGATATCGATGCAATTCGCTGCAAGCCACTTCCTGAAACCGTGACGAAAGTCTTCTCATTTTTGCTGTAGATGCTCCTCCTAATGCGAGCGAACAAAAAGGTGTACGAGGAACGAGGATGTAATTCGTAACATTTCATTATAAAAGAATCGAATTTAGGCAAGTCGTGCCTCCCCTATCATAAACTATGTATTGCAGCCCCCCTAATATCTCCCCCACGCACCTGATGTCTCATTTGTGCAATTGTTCGTTGATTCTGCGCAATGGCGCCGACACAAGATTCATCATTATTACGATAACAACTCAGCTGAATGTTCCTTGCGTCCGTCCATTCTATCATCACTTCGTTCATCAGGGTTGTCAGATTTTGCATTCCCCCCTTCATCTTTGCTAGGTTCGTCAACTTCCATACCAAATCCCCTGGGATTGAGCTGACTTTCAACTTGACCAGTCTGAATTTGCGTTCCAGGAACTGGCTCGACTTCCCTCAAAATCTCAATCAGCTGAGTCTTAGTACGGTTCAAGTATTCCTTTGAATTGAGATTTTCCATATTTGAGACAGGCAAGTGAAGGCTGTAATCGGGGCCAAAATAATCATAGTAGTCATTGAATGGCAAGTCGTCCTTGACACCTTCTCCCACGACTACGGCTGTTTCATATGTCCAACATCTGGGGACATTGCGCAAGGTGTACCCTCCCCCGCCCAAAACCAACATGGGGATATTATAACTCCTCATAAAGGCAACGCAGTCGGCATGCCCCTTTACACTCAAATTAAAACAACCCAGACGATCACCAGAAAGGGAGTCAGCCCCGCACTGCAACACAATGGCGCCAGGGGCAAAGTGCTCCATAACCTTGGAAAGTACAGGCTTAAATACTGACTCATAGGCTTCATCATCCATACCATCATTGAGGGGGAAATTAATAGCGTAGTTCTTGCCATCAGCATATCCAATGTCAAGGACATCTCCTGTACCGGGGAAGTATTCGCCAAACTTGTGAAATGAAACTGTCATGACACGGTTGGTAGAATAAAATGCCTCCTCCACTCCATCCCCATGATGGATATCAATATCAATATAGAGAACCCTCTCATGCTTCTTCAACAGCTCCAAAATAGCTAGGACGCAATCATTAATGTAGCAGAATCCAGAAGCCTCAGCCTTCTTGGCGTGGTGAAGCCCACCACTCCAGTTAATGACGATATCTGCACTGTCTTCGTTCAAGCGCGCGGCTCCACCGATACTCCCGCTGGTATAAAGCTGGCAGAATTCAAAGAGACCATCAAAGACGGGACAATCCTCGCCCACATTGAACCTTTGGAGCTGACGCGTATAATCCGTCATGTTGTCGGGAGTGATAACCTTGAGGAAGTTGATGTAATCATCCGAATGGAATCTTGTCATGGCGGTGGGGCTGAGAAGGCGAGGGCGGAAGACATCCATTTTTTTATACAAGCCGTAGTTGACTACGAGATTGTGCGTCATGCGTACACGATGGGGTTTCATGGGGTGGCCTTGACCGTAGTGGTAATTACCCACCTCGGCGTCGTAAAAGTATGAGACACGGCGGGAGGAGGCAGACGTGCTGCCGGTGGAAGTGGGCTCGGTTTCCATTGTCATGGTGCTGAGAAGTTAATTGAAGGCTGGCAAAGAGTGCAAGGGGGGCTGCCGCAGTGTGTCGGGGATGGTAAAGGTCCTAGTATCTCCTTGGGGTCAATGCAATGAATCCTCAATTTTTTATGTTTTGTGTGTGGCGCAAAGGACGGGTGATGAGATAGGTATCCTCGATGTATGTCTTTTGAGGGTGACTGTGGGTGGCGGGCTGGCCTGGCCGCAATTATTGCCCTTTGTCCTGTTCTGGTGGCCGTGTCCGGTGTCCGTGCTTGTGTCCGAATTCTGCACTCGCGCAATCATAATACATATCAATAATGATCAAAGCAAGGTAATGGCAATCGACAATAGACGGCGTTGGGCAAGATCAAATCATTCAAATGCACCACGCAAATGACTAAGTACGCAAGGGCAATGGTAGCGGCGAGCTGCTAGTACCAATACTCGACCTGTCGCCTCCATACTCCGAAGGCTGAACTTTCAAGCTAAGCAGACTGGCAGACGTTGCCAGTTGGCACACTCAAAAGATACAAAATGGAAACGACAAGTCTTATCTCCTCTGACAAGATGTCCGAATATTCATCAACACACCGTGATGAGAGAGAAATGCGTCCTCGTGGGTCACGTGTTAGCCAAGCAGCTATGTTGATTCGTGATGCGTATTTAGGGTTTCAAGATGCTCCTGTCAGCGAAGGATACTATGATGTAAGTATGTAATCTGCTGCTCTTGTTGATACGATGTGCACTATTAAACTAAGCTTTCTCTGCTGCCAGCCATATTCATATGACAATGAAGAAAGAACAGTGAGGAATCAAATCAGTGTTGTGTGTGGAAGGCTAGTAGTTCAACTTCGAGGTGCAGCAGTATTTGTGTGCTGGGTTCTTTTCATGCTAACATTCTTTGAGCCACCAACATGGTGTAGAGATGCATCCGATTTGCAGATAGTTGCAACGAGTAGAGATGATGACAACACCGACGAATTTGGTGATTGCAAAATCCTGTTTGAAGCTTTTGGAGTCACCGCAGACATGGAAGAGAACCAAGCTTTATACCCCAATTTTGATGCAATGTTGCTCACAATTACACAATCACGAAGTATTGAGATCGGATGTGTCAGCTTCATTGCAATGTATATGCTGTTACAGTATGGCGACGACGGATTCTTGCCGTCATTCTTCTTTTATCGTGGATACAAACGCAGGATCCGCGCCTCTCAGTGTGTCATATTGATAATGTTGCTGCTGAGTATACTCATCGGCAACACAACCTTCAATCCTTTCTTGAGAATGGCAATTCTAGGAACTTTTCTAAGAGGGTTTCAGAGAGAGCTCTTGACATTAATCAAGATGATACCTGATGTGCTCTATGTTCTATCCATGCTGGGTATCATAGTTTTATTCTATGCATGGTTCGGTGTTGTGATGTTTGTCGACAGCCCTCAAGGAAGAACTTTTCCCAGCTTACTCGAAGGGATGTGGACCTTATGGATCTCTGTAACCACAGCGAACTATCCAGATGTGTCTATGGACTCGTACAGCGAAAATCGTTTAGTAGCAATCTACTGGGTCTCTTTCATGGTCATATCATTCTTCTACATCATGAATCTCATACTTGCAGTTTGCACTCAACAGTATGACAAAAGCATAAATTTTCGCAAAGTTTCGCGAGAAAAGTTGTGAGTTCATAGTGTGTAGTGCGCTCAATCGATATTTTGGCACTTGTTTACTGTCCAATGGTTTCACTAACTCGTATATCATTCCTTTGTCCTCCCGGCTTTCTTCAGAGCGAAGAAGTTACTATCTGACGCATTTAGCTTGCTAGATCAGAAAGATCAAGGATTTGTTTCTAGAGAAAGTATAATGAATGTAATGGCCATTCTCAACCAAGATATGCCGGAGGTAAAAACAATGTCATCGGAAGAGAAGAGTATTATCTACGCGCTTTTAGACAAGAATGGATCCGACTCAATTTGTCTTGACGAATTTCTGGATTGGTCCCTTGTCATGCTTCTTAATCTTTCTAAAGAGTCAGACTATGCCACTTTGGTTGAAACGAAGCTGCCAAATGTGTACCAATCACAATGGTACACTCGACTAAGCGAGGTTGTGAAATCTAACAGGTTCGATGCAGCTATTGATGTCATTCTTGTGCTAAATGCCATGACGATATTAATGCAAGACTATTCAATGCTAGTAGGACATGACACAGGCGATCCAGAAAACGACGAGACATTAGATACAAAATGGGAGAAGTTAGAGACGTTATTTACAGCACTTTATGTTTTGGAAGTGATGTTAAAAGTTACAATCAACGGATGGAAGAAGTATAAAGAGTCAGCAAGAAACCTCTTTGATTTCTTTGTCACCTGCATGACCATCCTAGCATCCTTCTACGTCTATTGTGAGTGTGGTGTTTTGCAGTAATGATTTACTTTTCTGATGATAATTTGACCTCACTTCTATCTGCTCCTCTACAGATCCAAACACATACAACAATACTAACCTCATTCGATTCATTGTAATGGCGCGTGTTCTTCGATTGGTTCGTCTTCTCTTCGCCATCGAATCATTCCGACTGCTTGGAGCGATTACACTAGACATATTGCCGGCAAGTCGCGATATCTTCTTGGTGCTGCTGTTTGTTGCTTATTTCTTCGCAACGTCAGGACAGTTGCTTTACGGAGGTTACATAACCCGGGATCCTTCAAATCCTCTTTCTCACGCTCTTTTGGAAGCTACTGACTTCACTTCGAGTGCTTATTGGCCTAACAACTTCAATGACATGTTCAGCGGCATGAATGTGCTCTTTAATCTGCTGGTTGTCAATAATTGGACTACTTGTATCCAAGGATTCGAATACACCACTGGCAGCAAGAATGTCCGATTCTTCTTCTTATTTTTTCACCTAATCTGTGTCACTGGAATATCAAATGTGATCACCAGTGTTGTAATCACAAGTTTCTTCCAACAACTCGAAGTCATTGAGCATAGGTATGGGCCCAACGAGCGAGTCGATGGCACTTCTATCAGAGGTTCTCGAGCTTTCTTCGCTGCTAGTGTATTGACTGGAACCAACACAGGGGTTCAAGGCAAATATTCTGCCCATATACAAGCCGTCAATTTCGACGTCGATATAGATGAGCGCGCAGTTATGCGAAGGGTGTTTGGTAGATCAAATACCCCTGAAAGTAAATGAAAAGGTTCTGACTTAAAGACTAGATTTATAGAGTAAACCAGACGTTTCGCACATGCACTACGGCCTGTCGTATTATCTTTGACGGGTGGTCAACTATTACAGAAAGAGCAGCCGTGACTTGGTCCTTTTCCCTCAATACTGCGTTGCGGGCATTTGGATGTGTGGTTACAATCTCAAGACACTGTAGCGCAATTAGTTGGTTTGGGGTGTATGTTTTTGACGCATTGCACGTGCTCAGTAGCAGAAGACTTGGAATAATAACACCAACAAATTTTGTAACCTACAGAATAACGCAGCAACATCAGTATTCACAGAGAGCATAATGAACAACATAAAAATAAGTACACAAGTACACTTACGTCTTCTGGTGATATCCGAAGTATCTTAGTCAATGCGGCAAGAATGACTGATAGTACGTCTAAACCTTTTCTTCCTTTGTCGTCTTGGGCTATTACGTCCAAGTTCTTTGAAAAATATACGAGTCCTGCAATCAGAGTGGGTATCATCTGACGAATCTTTGACTCGCCCAAATGAGTTTGGGACACAGAACACAACATGTGAGCCACAACTGCCAAAGAACCCAACGCAGGAGGGCTGCGTGATGTTGCCTGCTCCTGAAGCGTCTTCATTAAGATAGGTAGCGTCTTGTGAATTATGCGCTGTCTCCAGAAAGGTCCTCCATTCTTTACTGACAACATACTACCAAATGCCGCTGCAGGTAGTACGAACGCGAGAGAGGCAGGGTCTAAGATAGGATGTTGTTGCGCCTCGCTCCCTGGACTCTTAAAAGCAAATGCACTGGAGGAACCGTTAC
>Ga0209652_1004166_pt1 | contig 10262 bp, 7 predicted proteins | sample SaaInl74LU_5_DNA_FD_184641 | JGI IMG/M metagenome (GOLD analysis project Ga0209652, IMG submission 184641) | Marine microbial communities from expanding oxygen minimum zones in the Saanich Inlet - ESP_74LU_5_DNA (SPAdes) (version 2) | ecosystem: Environmental > Aquatic > Marine > Intertidal zone ...
ATTTTGCGGGAACGGAAATTAGAGCGCGCACCGCTAAAATTCGCTAAAGGGCGCCAAAATATTTTGGCGCCTACGTTGAATTGAAGCAAGGAGGAAAATGATCGCAATGGCGTTGGGCATGCACTAGCAGCTGAGTAGGAAACAAAAGACAGTACTGACTTCCAAGTTTTAACAGTCCTACAGTAGTGTTGCTGATCAGTGTGGAGCTTAGGTGCTGCTAATTATAATATCACTTGTGATTTCCCAGTGCAAGGACACAAGACGGGGAGCTAGGTAGCACATCGGCGGCACCTCCACAATCAAGGCATTGGATTATAATAACATGATGCACACAACAATAATGTTGAGAATTGCTACTATCTGTGCATTATTATTATCTAGCGCCCTGGCCTTTTCTCCGGGGCCGAGGCAATTGGTTCATAAAACAACTCATCTAAGACCAGAGGTGGTTGGAAACTCGCGTCTTTACAATACTATCAGCGGAAGGGGGACAAACACAGCGTTGCGAGCAACCGCAGAATCGGTATTAGCACCAATCACTACATCCAACCTAGCTGTATCGATTGACAAACCTCTGTTGACTCCTGTAGAGTATGGATATCGATCAACTAGCCCGACAAATATCTGGAGGTCGTTCTTAGCGGTCTTACTATCAGATGTGTTTAAAACAGCCATTGTGGCATTCCTCATTGCTGCGGGTGTCACACTATTATCGAAATGTCTGACTGGCAAAGCTGCTAGTAGTGCTTTATCGAATATTTACAACAACATATCCACCAAACTGAAAAAGTTCGCTGCTGTCATTACCAAATCATCTCGCGCAAAGCCCGTAGACAGACCCGTCCCGATGCCATTTGAAGGGGACGGTGGATGGGGCAAATGCACCCTCCGTTCAAAGAAAAATGTTGGCACCAGTCCCTTCACAGTATACGAATTTGCACTCCCGAAACCTGAATACAACATTCCCCTGGCGTTGGGACAACAGGTTGATTTCTGCTGCTTGAGTTCGGACGATGATATTTGCATGGGAAGCTTTTATCCGTATGAAGTTGGAAATGAGAGTGGTAGTATTCAGCGTGGGGTGTTGAAGATTGTTGTACCGGATAGTGAGAGTGTTGAGAAGAATGCGGCGCAAGTTGGGATGGGGAATTCCAAGTTTGTAAGTGTTGAATTATTACGATTACGTTTTGGACATGGTTGCAAAATGAATGTACTGATCTAACCATCTTTTCCTCTTTTTCTCAAACATCCTTAGATTGAAGTACTCAAAGATGAAATGCACACCGGTGATGAAATAGCCATCAAACCTGGAAAGTCCTTCCTTCAATATAACGGAAAGCATGTACCAGTCACCGACATGGTCTGCGTTGCTTCCGGACTAGGAATCGTCCCTATCGTCGATCAAGTCAAATCCATCTCACCCAAAGGCACATCTAGCGTCAAGACAACGTCTGTCGTATGGATCAATGAAAATCGAAGTGACTTTGATTTAGCAATGGATGAATTAGAAAAAGAATACATGAAGTACAGTACCAAGCTAGCAGTGTCTTGTATCATGGACGATTTGAAGAAGCCACTGGATAAGAACAGAGAAGTGGAAGAAGCAGTACCGTATTTCAATGCTGGGACAATGGCGGTGGTAAGCGGGCCAAAGAGATTTGCAGAGACGGCCAAGGCGTATTTGAATAGGAAGGGTTACCCTGACAACTGCATATGTGTGCTTCCTTGAGGAAAGTATATGTGACAATGGATATGATGCACTTGAGACATCAACGTAAAGTGTAGGGGAAGGAACGAGTGTGGAGATGAATGGTTGGTTGCGGCTATATTCATATCGTTTTCAGTGGGAGTTAGTGTTTGCCCACGATTCTTTAAAATCGGTGTTATGTTCAGCCAATCTTTGGTTGCACAGCTTTATAATGTATACAGTCATATATTGAGAAGTCTCTGTGGTAGTACACTACTTTCTTTGTTGCAGCTTAGGTACTTAGTTTGGAAATTTTGAGATGAACTCCTTCTTGTAAGCAAACTCCATTGCGACAGCTGCCGCACCGAACAGAGCGGCAGATTCCAATCCATTCAAAGCTAATTGCTGTATCATGTTCCAGTCGAAATAAATCAGAGGACTACCACAAGTCAATGGCACAGCTGTGCAGTATTCAGGAACTCGTACTCTTGATAATGTTCTCACAACAACGAATGCTCCCACAACGCCCATATTGAGCATTTCGTTATCATCTTCTTCTCTAACACAGTATCGATAGACTATTGCAAATAACGCACTTTGTAAGCTCCCCATGTCAGTATCAAACTCCCACGTTGCTGTGCCATATAAAGGAATGTCATGAAATCCAATGAAGGGTGTAGCTGCTATCCCTCCCTATCAGTTTTGTGAGGTATTTATGTGATGCAAGAGTCAGAAAAGCAAGTAGCAAGGACACAATATCATGCAAGAGAGTCAACCAATACAGTGAAAGAGATTCTTTCATGATGCTGTGGATGAAATCATCGTATCAACCTTGCCAACAACTTACCGATATAGCACCAACCGCAGCAGTCTTGACGGACTCAATTCTCTGCTGAAAGGAGAACTTGTCTTCTTTGTCTGTGTTCTTTCCCTCGGTAGCTGACAGTCTCGAAATGCGCCCTGCCGTCTTGGTGTTCTGATGTTGTAAATGAGACTTTTGAGTCGCAAAAGCGTCAGCAAAGTCGAACTTCGCGATGCATAATAGAAGTAGGGCAAATAGTGGTGACTTCATCATGTATTATGTACAAGCAATTGCTCCCAGCTGATGTTTGCTTCGATTCTGTGCATTGCAAGCGAAGCATGCTTGCAAAGCAGAAGTTGCAAGCAAGAGCATGAGTGTCGACTTGGGTCAACTCGAAACCTACATCAAATATTTTAGGGGATCACAAGTACGTGGCACAAGACATCGCACCAGCAAGCTAGCAAAGCGAGCGAGTCAGTCGCGTCAATGAAGATGTTGTTGTCAGCGGCATAATAACATGAAGCTGAGGAATGGTACAGCTGTGCTTTGACGCCAACTCATTACGTTCAATCTCATCAACAACAATTGCAAACCAGTAGGAGCATAATCAGAAAAAATACAGTGCAAAGATGATGCATCGGAGATCGATCTACGCAACAGTTGTGCTATTAATATCATGTGTTCAATCGACGCATGCTTTCAGCTCCGTCAGTAGTCAATCTGCTCGGTCGGCAGCTTCTCTCGCTAGCAGTTTCAATGCAAAGACACAATCTACTCCATTATCTCTGCAATATCAAAGGTCACTGTCAATACCGAAGAAATCACCAACATCACTCCAAGCAGTAGAAGGAGACTTTGATCCCGACGCAATCAAAAACTCCGTCTCCGCCGTCCAATCTGGCTCAATTAAAGCCAGACTCCGGGCCCTCTACAAATTCACCCGTCCCCACACCATTCGTGGAACTATCTTGGCCTCCTTTGCTGGTACCACACGTGCTCTCATTGATACACCCGGAGCCATCGCCACAGCTAATTGGGGTGCTTTGCTGCCCCGTGCATTCATTGGTATGATTGCTTTACTATTGGGAAATGCGTTTATCGTTGGTATTAATCAAATTTTCGATAAGGATATTGATGTCCTGAATAAACCCTTCTTGCCTGTGGCAAGTGGTGAGATGAGTGGAAGAGTGGCATGGTTTGCAGTGTTATTCAGTGGAATTGTAGGACCAGCAATTGTGTACAACTTCTTCCCAATGATGTTGTTCAAGCTTTACATGTTGGGATGGACTCTTGGTATGGTCTATTCAGTTCCACCACTCAGGACGAAGCGTAATCCACTTGCCGCGGGGTTAACGATTGCCACCGTGCGTGGATTCTTGCTCAATTTTGGTGTGTACTATGCTGTGAAGGATGCAATTGGTGCACCATTTGGGTGGAGTCCCAAGGTATCCTTCATTGCACGATTCATGACTGCATTTGCAACAGTAATTGCTGTTACGAAAGATCTTCCTGATATTGAGGGTGATAAGGCTTACAACATTTCTACCTTGGCTACCAAACTTGGAGTATCCAAAATTGCCAACGGGGCAACAGTGTGCCTCCTTTTGAACTACATCCATGCCATTTTGACTGGTGTGCTATCCAAAGCGGGAACATTCAATGTCATCCCAATGGTGGGAGGACATGCAGCTTTGGCAGTTATGCTATTGACTCGTTTCAAAGCGTTGGAGCCGGAGAAACTGGCTTCCATCAAGACTTATTACAAACATATTTGGGACTTGTTTTATCTGGAATATTTCTTGTACACTCTAATTTAAGAGATTAGTTCTATCTTTAACTACGACTCAATCAACAACTTTCAACAAAACTTTCAACAATACGTTTATCTATCAATCTCAACAACTGGCCAGCCTAGTCAATTCATCTTCATCGTCGACTCTATCGCTGTCCTTCAAAAGCAAAGGATTCTGTCCTTCCAAACGGCTCAGCTCAGACTCATCCTTGATGAGATCTCTTGCATCCACTCCATGAATAGCCGACGCAAACAGAAGGGTAGAAGATTCTAACTTCTGAATGGGGTTGATATTATCTTGAATGATTGTCCCAATGATGTCCTTCTCAAAGCAGTGAGTGACAGCAACAATGACATGTAGCTCTGAGCTCTCAATAGCTAAGCTACCCGACCTGGAAAGTGCGTCAAGAAGGTCAAAAGCCTTGTTCTTTTCTAGCTTGAGTTCATCAGCAAGCAACCTTTTCAATTTGAGACCAGATAATAGATTCTCTTGTCTATTACGTAACCAAGATTGGCCTGTCTTGATGATGGTTGACCTTAAGGCGCTTGCTTCATCCGTCTTCTCAACTGCTGCATCCAACAGTTGTGGAAGTAGTGTGAAGTCGACGCCATCTGACTTTGCAATCGATGTGCCAATGTCACTCGACAAATCTGTTTTGCCTTTGAAATCTGCAACAATTTCGGTGCGAGTTGGCTGCTGCTGTTGCGGGGCATCAACAACTTTTGCAGAATACGATGCGACTGTTGGGACCGTTTTGGCAAGAGACCTATGCCCAATCATGCTTCTAGATCCGACTGCGGCTGTGCTCATAGGTGGGGGTGCTGCCGACATTGCCATTCCTGCCATCATTCTAGGAGCCGCCCTCGAACGACGAGAGCTAGCTATGGAACTACCTCCATAATCGGAGGAATCGTCATAGCACGCTTCTTCACAACTCATCATCATGCTCTGCGGTTCATAGGAGTATTCGGCAAAATTATTCTGAAGCTTGTGCTCTATTGCCATGTCTGTCTTTGCTTTAGCCATTTCCATTTGTTTCTTCTTCTCACCTTCAATGACATCTGTGACAGCCCTGACATTTGTTCGTACGTTGTCCAGCTTGTCCTCAAGGGCGACGCCTTCACTTCGACCACTGTAGCTTAACAAGTCTGATGGGACCTGATACTCTGTGAATAATTCCATTAGATGTTGGGTGAGCTTCATTTCCTTGTCCAACGCGTTCTGTGGAAGTCCGAGCAAAGCCTCCAGCTGAGGCTTTATCTGAATGACAACACAACCAAATACAGAGGATTGGAGCTGCATACTTCGATATGCTCTGGCAAAACTCTGCTGTTCTGGTGATAGTGACTTGATTGCATCTTTGAACTCTTTTGCAGTTGGGAGCTCATTCAGTAAGAGAGGGATCATCACTTCATCCTTGTTCTGAATGATGATAGCATCTTTCGGCTCGATTGAATTGGGCCCAGTCATCGTTCCAATGACCAGGATGTATGCAGAGAACTGTCTCGCTCTTCCAACTAGTTGATAATCATTGTGGTGCCTCTCAAATCGATGGTTCAGCCAACCATGAAGGTATTGCTTGCCGGTCAACTCCAACACTGTAGCTGCATTTAACGGCATCTTGAGCGTTGAATTGGCTACAACCCTAGTGTGCGTGTGAATACATTTATGTTCGTCATCACTGCTCTCAATGCTCACAAGACCTACAGGGGTATGTTCTGGCCGACGAACAGCATGTGAGAAAGGTTGAGGCACTTTCACTTGGCACAACAATCTTGCGTTGTGAAACTTGACGAAAGTATCCAAATCATCGGCAGTAATCCTCTTCCCAATAGCAGCAGTAAGCTGCTCCTCCATCATGTTCTCGATGTAAGCCATGGAGTCGAGAAAGTTATTACATAGATGAGGAAGGTGCACAGTGAGCAGCGACAGAGTTGCCTCAGAAACGGCAACAATGTTATCTTCTGCATCGGGAGGGAACGCTTTCTCAACTTTGGCAAGAGCTGCAGCCATAGAGTTGACGTGCTCGTTGAGTAGCTTGGTAATATCGTTGGGAGACAGTACAAAGCCTTCACTGCTCGAGCTTTGTAGCCTCAGTACGGATTTGTGTTCAATTCCAGTAACATCGGCCTTTTGCACATCTTCTCCTTCCTCCATGAGCGGTAGGACTGGGTTGAAGATCTTCTCGCCTAGATTACATGTTTTCCTCAAAGAAATCTTAGCCTTTGGCTCATTCTTGGCAGGATTGTGCCTATGCAATATGTCCAATTCCAATTTGGACATGAATGCACTAACGATCCCACACCATCCTTTCAAATGATCCGTAAAGTCAATAGCATTTTGAGTTGCTTCATTTCTTCGTGGAGTTTTCGTCTTGTTCTCTTCCACATTCACTCGGAAGTTTGATGTCAGCTGAGTAGTCTTATCAATTTGCTGCATCAACCAAGTTAGAGAAAGTTCAATCGGTCCATGATCTTTGTGTTCTGGAAGAGGCACCTCCTTGGATTGGGTGATGAGAGTCGTGGACCCAGCACGTGACTTGAGTACTCTCTTTTGAGCAACATCGGCAGCTGAATAGATGGAAACACACCAAGATGTCTCTACTTTGTAGTGCCATTCCTCGATGTGTTGCACAACCTTGGAAACACGCTTTGTTTTGGTGTTCCCAAGTAACCCAGTACTTTTTGTCTCCACAGTCTCCTCATAACTTCTGCCCATAGGAACATCTACAACTTTCTTCTCCAAAAACTTGCAGGTCGTCGATGCATCAAAACAGAGCGTAGTTGGCGTAGAATCGTCAATTGCTTTCAACACATCTGCATCAAGACCAATCTTTTCAAGAGCGTTCATGTAGGCGATGATTGCAACGTTGGATACAGAGTTGACAAGCTCATACTTCGATCCATAGGTGTGTTCTACTTCTCCGGCAATCAAAGGCTTCTTTTCGATGGCAAGAATACGCTCGACGGCTGTGAGGGCGTCGTTGACTTTGCGCTGGAAAGCGAGATTTTCATAAGAAGATGACATGATGAAATGTTGGATATGATCGTTGCGCTGTTGACTGTGTTTATTTTATAAGATCACTTTGGTGCACGGTTCGGTTTGCTCTCCTGATTGAGGGCGGTGTCCTTGATCTTTGATCTTGCCAAAACATGCTGTTGGTCAGCTTGGGTAGTTTAGGATATTAATTGCTAATAGTAGATATTACTTGGTCATTATGGGTACTTTTAGAGAGCATTCGTGCATTCTCGCATCAGCAACTAGCTTACGCATGCGAAGGCATTCACAATTCACATGCTCGTGGGCACGATCAACAGTGGACAATTGCATGAACGATGAATCAGCATTGACTTTCTGCAGTCTTGGTTGTGCATACTTATCATAAGGATTCCTCTATTTGCTCACAATATCTGGCTGTTATGGCTTGCAGCGTATCTATTGATCTTAGCACTGTCGAAGTGCAAACCGAGGTACCAAATTCAAATAGTGCTCAAACTGCTGGTGACGCAGATACTCCTAGCATAGAAACGGGACCATCATCTAATCGTAAAGGATGGTGGATGCCTAGCGATGATCAACAGCTGCAGCAGCAATCAATGATACCGAGGACGACCCCCGAACAGAAGAACAAGAAGCACAGCAGCACCCGAATACGCACCAAGTTCCAAATAGAAGCTCTTACTGTAGAGCTATCAAAGCTGCGGCAAGAGAATCAGTTCTTGAAAGAAACATGGCATAGAATTCAACAAACAAAGCAAAAAAAGTCAAACGAACACATTGGCGGGGATATTATTTTGGAGGAACGTCTGAGAGAATTACATCTGGATAAGCTTGAGGTGCCCCAAGAACTTCAGAGTGATAACAGCAGTGACCGAGAGGATATTGATTTGAGTGACAGTGAGAGATCGTCACGGAGAAAGCAATACAACTATTGCAAGGAAGACGAGGAAAGATAACAGGAGATGATGACGCCTACAAGTCTATCAGATACATTACTCTCAATCTTGCTTACTAGATGATTATTACAAAGAAGTATACGTCACACAAGGGGTTTATTCAACGAAGTTCTCTAATACTTTAATTTATTTCACAACCACATCATTCCATTCTAGCCCTATCTCATCTATACACGTTGTTTACCAAGATCTCCGACACACATATATACTTACATCACTCAACTTATCCATTGCACTCAACTGAAATCAATTCTCTTGATCGACTTCAATCTCATAATTATCAAATGACATCCTCCCTTCACGGCGAACTCTAGTTCTCGAGACAGGCGATGCAGGTGGCTTGATGGATGATCTACTGTTCACCCTACGTATGCTCTTAGCAGGAGACATCCGTTTTTCCTTCAGCATGTCGGCTTCTTCCCCCATCAGTTCCGATGCATCCCTCATACTACTTGCAACTCTTGGGGGCCGCCTACTCATTAGCTGTTGATTTGTTTCCTGTAGAATAGAAATTGTTTCTTCCTTTTCGTCGATCTGGTCCAAAAGAACATTGATTCGGATGAAGACCTTCCCGAGCTGAGTGCTGAGCTCATCTTCATTGGACTTCATCTCAGCCATCTCTTCCTCGGCTTCTACAAGCTCCTGCTCCAACTCTTCGACTCTCTCCGCTTGGGTCTTCAAATTCTCTTCATATCGAGCAATTACATCTTTTGTTGCCGCAGACTCGTCGGATTGAATCTTTTCAATCATTTTCTGTGCAGCCGCGAGGTCTTTCTTCGTCTGGGCGGCCGTCTCCATCTGGGCCTCGGCCAATTCTTCTGCAATAGCCTTTTCCTTCTTCAATGCTTCAACCGACTCGGACAATGTAGCTTTCTCCTCTTCAAGGCTTGCCTTTTCGCCTTCGAGTGCCTTGATTTTAGCCATCTCGTCTTCTAGCTGTTGCTTCCAATCGATATCATTGGACTGCATGTTCACCATTACCTTCGTAGCAACCTTGAGGTCAGAAGTCAAGTCTGCGACTTCCTGCGTCTTGAGCGCAATCATCTCTTGTGCAGAAGCCACCTCCTCCTTCAGCTCCTCTACAGAATTGCTCAACGCAGTATTTTGTTCCATAAGACTGTGAACGTCATCCGCGTTCGAAGAATGAAGATACTCATCACTGGACTTCATGACTTCAACCGCTGTATTGGCTACCTTGAGATCATTCTTCAACGCTTCATTATCTTCTTTGAGACTGATGATGTCATCTTGAAGAACTTCGTTCGACTGCTGTTCTGCAGCAAGCTTGTAGTCGAGCTCTTTCTTATTGGCCTCCATCTTAGACATCAATTTCAACACTTGCTTGAGTTCCTTGTTAAGCTCAATGTTCTGCTCTTGTGCAGATGACATCTCTGCAGATTCCAGCTTCACCTTCAACTCCTCTACAGATTTCGTCAACGAAGCATTTTGTTCCAGAAGACTGTCAACGTCAGCAACCTTAGCACTGGCTGTCTGAAGCTCATTCTTCAACTTGCCAATGGAAACGACCAGCTTGGTGTTTTCTTCTTTAAGACTGTCAATATCGTGTTGCAGGGCTTGGCTCGACTGTTGTTCTGAAGCAAGTTTGTTGTCAAGCTCTTTCTCATTATCTTCCATCTTAGACATGATCTTCGCGGCGATCTTGAGTTCAGCCTTCTGCTCAATATTTTGTTCTTTTGCAGATGCCATTTCCTTCTTGAGATCCTCTAAAGATTGCGTCAACGAAGCATTTTGTTCCATGAGATTATCAACGTCAGCAGCTCTCGAAGCGCTAAGCTCTGCCTCATTGGCCTTCGTGACTTCCATCGCTTCACTAGCTTCCCAAAGTTCATTCTTCAAAGTGTCATTAGATTCGGTCAATCTTGTATTTTCCTCTTGGAGACTGGTAATCTCACCTTGCAGGGCTTGATTTGACTCCTGTTCTGAAGCAAGCTTGTTATCAAGCTCTTTCTTGTTGGCCTCCATCTTTGACATCACTTTGAAAGCTTTCTTGAGGTCTGTCTTCA
>Ga0209652_1004170_pt1 | contig 10255 bp, 10 predicted proteins | sample SaaInl74LU_5_DNA_FD_184641 | JGI IMG/M metagenome (GOLD analysis project Ga0209652, IMG submission 184641) | Marine microbial communities from expanding oxygen minimum zones in the Saanich Inlet - ESP_74LU_5_DNA (SPAdes) (version 2) | ecosystem: Environmental > Aquatic > Marine > Intertidal zone...
GAACTAAAGGTGGAAGCTACAGATTATACGGGTGATGGCATGCAAGATGGAAGTTTTAGAGTTGAAATCGATGGTGCAATCGTTGCTAGTAACCCAGGCACAAACTGGGAAACTATTGTCCACACGTTTGATACTAGCGGTTCCTCAACCAGCAGCAATACTTCATCCTCAAACAACAATCCCAATCCACCTGACCAACCCACTTCACCGCCTTCACGAAATCCTACACCAGCTCCTAATGCCATCACTGGGCGTGGTACTTGTTTTGAATCCCGCACTGATGAAGAGGATGATTATTTGGATGAACACAACGCAAGACGAATGGAATATCACAGATTTCATGGTGCAGATTACAAGCCTTTGCAGTGGTCGAATGATTTAGCAGATTCAGCTGCAGAGTACGCAGAAGACCTCTTGCAGTATTGCTGCACGTCGACCCTCGTACACGATAAAACCAATGGAGGTTCTTTTGGTGAGAATTTAGCAAGTAATTGCGGTTCTGGATCGTGGGGCCAAAAGCCTTCAGCTGATAACATCCTCAAGCGTTGGGTTGATGACGAACATGATAGAAGTATGTACCTTAGCAAGCGGCACTACACACAAGCGTTGTGGAGAGGCACGGAGCGTGTTGGATGTGGTGTCGCAGAGAAGGACATGGGCAATGGAAGAACCTGTCACATGCAAGTTTGTCGGTATCACAAGCCTGGCAACTGCGGCGCCAATCAATCAAACTATTTGGAAATGATGTTGGCTGATTCTTCTGGATGCCAAGGAACACATGTCGACTGTTGAAGAGGCAAATCCCATGTAACTGTTACTTCTCTTTCTTGCAGTATCGAGGTTATGAAGAGGTTGTGGGAACCTTTGCAGACATGATTCTTGCATGCTATACTAGGTGTCAATTTCTGAAGAAGAAATGACGTGCAGCTTGAAGAAGAAGACTCGATATCCGTGCAGAGACTCTAAACTTACACAACCTGTTTGTCCTTTTCTAATAGTTCTAGCTGCTATATTTTGTTTCTATTCTTTGTTTAACTTCACCCGTCGAAGCGAGGAAGGATCAACAAGACAACAATAGCTACATAATAGCATTCACCAGCTGAGTTGCAAGATACTTAGAGTGAGCTGGACGTATTTGAGATGCTGTAAATGTCGTGCGAGCACATTAAAATTCATTACGAGGAATGAGTCTGGTACTAAATGATCTGTTTTTAACCTTTACTCTTGTAAATATGGACAGACGTTCAATTTAATGTGTGGTTAGATCTCTCTAGCTGACACATCCTGACAAGCTTTTTCGAAATTGCACCAGCCAAACTGCTAGAAACTGTCATCATGAGAACACTCTTTGCATCTTGGTAGCTTTGTATCTGCTTTGTATCCCACGCAGCAAGCCAATACAGCTCATTATCTTTCATTAACCGAAGAACAAACAGTATTCCCAGTAACTCGCTATCATGGTAGTATCAAGCCGCGCGGCCACAAAAGACGAAGGTGAGTTCTCTATATGTGCTACATGTTTCCGTAACGTCATTTAGTTCTTTTTGATGTTATGTGGAACGAGAATCCTCTCATAATGTATTATTTCAACTCTCCGTCCTCAGCAAAGACTCCAGCAGTACAGCTCAAGAGGCAAGTGACTGTTTCGCCAACTCACAAATCTATTGAAGATGAAGTAATCTACCTCCGCTCCCAAAACAAACTCCTGAGCAACGCACTCAAAGCTGTCAAGAATGCGGCCTCTGAGAAGTTGTGCAAGAGTTACGAATTGGTCTGGTATGCTAGGAATCGTAGTAAGTGCATCTCTTATGATTATTGCATCTCGTTATCATCGTTCACTAACCGTTCATGCTTTGCATCTACAGCGCGCTACCCATCGCATCAGGTATCTAAATGGCTTGATAGCTCAAAAGAGCATAGTCGCGATATCGATAACCTACATAGTACTGATGGAGACTTCCACCATGGCTTCAACAGTGGTGTGCTTGCGGCATCTCGTTTGTTCAAAGACCATGCGGATGTCTCGCACGTCGATAGGGACTCGGTAAGATACATGGCACGATGTTAGTATCGTAGAAGTTGTTGTTGCTACCAGACACATGCTAACACCATTTCCATTGACCTCTAATTTGCATGATGCAACATCTTAATACAGGATGACTTGTTTGGTTCCGCACATCAAGCAGTGATGAAACACCAGGAGAAGATCGAGGAAAGTAAGGAAGCATTCCCCAATGCTTCTGCCGACACCTTCCCTGTTCTTAGGGCTGACTCAAATTGAATTCACATCAGAAGTAGAAAGTAGCGGGGATTGCGTGCTTCTGTGATCTGATGTTGCTATTAGAACTCAATCTGTGGGATTGAGTTATTGTAATGTAATTGTATTGATTTCCTGGCTCTTTGACTCACGCTAAAAGAGATGTGACTATAAGAGATTGTTACACAGTTTGAATCCATTTATGCATTTCTCAAAATCAATGCTCCGTCCATGCATTCCTTGACGACGATTAAATGAAAGTGGTAGTGCATCTTCGAGTCTATTCCAGCAGACTTTTGAAAGAAGAACCAAGCAAGAGCATGCAAGCAAGCTTGGCAAGAGGCATTCACGAGTCACTTCACGTGTGCGAGTCATGAGCTTGTGTTGCACCTTTCACCACACTATCAAAACCATGCTACGGTCTCTGCGGTAGCTGCCCCACCACGCCATCACCATGACCAAACAACCACTCGTTGTATTCATCCATCTCGACCTTGGCATAGGAGGTGCCGAATCTCTAGTCTTGAATTTGGCCAAGGCAACACTGCAGCCAACATCAGATCCAAACAACTCCGCCACCGATGACGAACCTGGCAAAATCTCCATTTACACAACTCACTGCTCACCTACGCACTGCTACGATGAAGTGAAACCACCCAATGGTCCGCTATATCCATTCGTCAACATATGCGGCTCATGGATCCCACGCAAGCTCTTCTTTGGAGGGACAGCACTCTGCTCAGCTCTTCGGATGCTGTACTTGACATATCGTGCCATTAAAGATAATCCACAAGCAAATGTGTTTGTGATTGATGTGCTCCCTACAGGAGTGCCGTATTTGGTCAATTATTGCAATGTCAGGGCGGGGGTTCTATTCTATTGTCATTTTCCTGATCAACTGCTGACGATGGATACGGTAAATGGAGAACAGGGGAGTAGTGGTGGTAACAACAGCAGCAAAAATGGAGGTTTGATGATACGACTATTGAAGTATTTGAAACGATTATATAGAGGGATATTGGACAAAACTGAAGAAGTAACAATGTCATACAGTGATTTGGTTGTCGTAAACTCTCTATTTACAAGGGCTCAAGTAGAAAAGACATTCCCAACACTATTTCTTCCCCGTGATGATGAGAGAGACCATGGGGAACGTATCAAAGTTTTGTACCCAGCCATTGAGTCATCTCTATCAAGAGAAAGAGCGAACAATAGCACTGATGAAATGGCAACAAACAAATATAGAACGGGGCCGATTGTTTCTCTCAATCGATTTGAGCGCAAGAAAAATGTAGCACTTCTGCTCCATGCATATGATTTACTACAAGACAGAGTATCAAAGGGCGACCTTACAATAAAGCTGCCACCGCTAATTATTGCCGGGGGTTATGATCCACTCAATGTGGAAAATGTAGAGCATTTAGCAGAGCTTCGGACTCTGGCAGATACTATTCTTGCTCGCTACAACTTACCGCATTCGAAGGTTTATTCCCCTTCTTCGGATCAAGATTCTACAACAACATTAGCAACGACTCAGGAAGGAAATGCATCTATTGAGTTTCATTTATCTGTGTCTAATACAAAACGGAAGCAGCTTCTCTCAACGGCCTGTGTGTGGTGCTACACTCCACATCGAGAGCATTTTGGTATTGTTCCATTAGAATCAATGGATGCAGCCGTCCCAGTCGTGGCAATACGAAGTGGCGGACCAATGGAAACGATTGTCGACGGTGTCACGGGAATTTTGGTGGACTATGAACCGATTATTGTCGGCCAAGAAAAACAAAGTGCAACTGTGTATGGATTTGCTGATGCGATCGCAAAACTGATATCTCATCCGGAACAAACAGCAGAGATGGGACAAAGAGGTAAAGAAAGAGTGCACGAGATTTTTGGAATGGAGACGTTTCGAAAACAGTGGTGGGAATTGCTGGAGGAGGCACAGTCGAGAGGAAGAAAGAGGCACGATCGCATTTGCTCTTCCTACCCAAGTCTTGAGTCTTCTATTTCGCGTTCTTTGCGAGAGATGTTAATCGTCTTTTTGCTTGTAGTTGCACTGACTTGGACACTTAGAACGTGTGGCATGTTGGAAGATGACACTGGGCTAATCGGAACGCTGAAGGTTCATTACCGCAGAATAGTTGGGGATGAGCTATAGCATCCCTCTGATTTTGGATAAAGTGAATATTAATACTGCTGGCGTTGTTATAGTTCTCTTCTCAGCCCGCCTGCAGATCTTCCCACCCCGTCACTTTAGCAATTCTACATGTATATTATATATCATTTTCCTGAGTCATTGCATTCAGACAGCTTGCACCGCATTCAAGTTCTCCTGCTCTATTTCATCCTCGTCCTCTTTCTTCGTCTCACCTACTGGCGCCATTCCAGCACCTTGTGCCAATTGTTTCCTGGATTTGTTGCTATTCACCATTGTTTGAGAATGAGACTTGGGTAACCCGTTTGCACGATCCCACTCCTGCAACTGCTTCATGCTACTACTGGTTTTACTCATGGAAGCTTTGAGTTTCTCCATGAGCTTCGTAGGGTCAAGCTTGAGAATTTCAGGATCGGGTTTGTCTGGCAAGGGAATTTGTGCAGGAGCAGCTGGTTTGGGTTTCTTCTTTGGCTGTTTCTTCGGTTTCTTCTTTGGGTCCCTTTTGGATGGAATGGTCAAATCTTGATCTGGTCCAAAACTACTCTGATTTGGATTGAGACTTGATCCTCCCAGTTCAGACTCAAGAGACGACCACCAACTTTTCTTCACACTTTCCTCTTGCGGAACTTGTTCCGAGCCCAAACCTCCGCTTGTACCACTGCTTTTAAGGCCCCGTGATACCAAAAGCAGTTGCTTCAAATGATTGATCTTGTCTTGAGCTTCCTCCACTGCCACATCAAGTGCTGATTTGCCCCAATTATCACTAACGGCAGTGTTCGGAGGAGTACTTCCCGAAGGATAACTGCTTGTCGGCAACCCAATTAAATGATCCAAAGAATGAGCAGACTGATTCATATTGCTGCCTCCACTGCTGTTGCCAAATGCATTATCGTTCACGTTCCGCCCATTCACATTCATTTCTTCCCCGAAAAAGTCCAACATGGAAGGTTCTGACTTCCTCCTCTTGATTTGGACGTTAGTCCCCGACATTACAGTGTCCCCATATGCGGGATTCACACTACCACCAGCTTGTATCATGTTCATCCTCAATTCATCCATCATGGGAATTTTCTCATCATATGATTTGCGTCGACGAGGTCGCTGTGAGGCTGCAGCCTCCAGTAGCCGACGCTCCTCCTGCAACAGCTGCTGTTGACGTTGCCTAACCAACATCGTTTCTTCATCTGGCCCCCCTCCGAAAAGCAACATCTCCATCTCCTTCATTCCGTTTGATTTCTGCTGCTTCGGTTGCTGTTTCTTGTTAGGATTTAAGAACATGCTATGAATATCTAACACGTCAGGTGTGTTGGTGGGATCATCGTATAGCCCACATAACGCCATCAAGTCGGCAGGTGCCGAGCGTGCTGAGCTTACGGATGCAGCATCACTTTCAGGATAGTCATCATCATCATCGAACATGATGTCACCATCACTTTGCCTCCTGATTCCGCCACCAAATAGCGGCTCCTCAGATGGGATGTTAATATTGCGACCTGATTTCTTCTTGTTCAATCTGCGCCTGTTAATCAAAGGGCGGTTTGTGTCACCATCCAAGGAGGCACGACGGCGGAAGGGGTCAACTGTGGCTACTGAAGTCATGGCTGGTTTCCCTTTGAAACCATGAAACGAGTTGTTGATGTTGATATTAATATTGTTGTTTGTGCCGGCACCAGTGCAACTCTGAGTATTGGGTTGTGGTGCTTGTGGTGGTGCACTCATGTCGGCATCGTTATCCACATCGATATCATCAAATAGATTATCGTCATGGTTCGACAACGCCTCGAGGAGGTCATCTCCATTTAAATCGGATCCGTCGAAGTGGTCAAAGGTAGACAAGATGTCATCGTCGGTTTCGTCAAACTCAAACATGCTGAGCTCTCTTCCGTTGCTTGACTGCATATTGTCCAAACTCTACAATAAGAATAGTGTTCTAAAGTTTGGAGTACGTACAACTTTAAAAGCCATCTACAACTGCTCTAAGTATTCTTCCTGCTTCTTGTCTACAAGAGCTGACACTTTATCTGACTTCTCACACACACTTTGATTCTGTGCAGTGTTTTCGATTATGTCCCAGAGCTCCCAAAGCGTGGTCATTGATTGACATTATTTCATACTCACAGGATACTTGCAGGTCGCGGTTCCGTACCCGTACCTTTGTCACTGTTGTAAATGCAAGCCATCTGCCACGCCAGATAGATGCACGTGGACGGACTAAAAAGGTGTTCGCACTTCAAAAGGACATATATTGATCGTAATGACCTTGCATATGAAGAAATGAGTACCGTATTCTCAAGCATGTTTTCATTTTAGGAAGCGCGAGGAACATTGGTCCTCGCTTTACTACATCGAAGAAAGCGGTATTCTACTTGTGATCCAGATTTACTACATCTCTAAATTTAATGTAGGAATTAGTATTTGTAAAAGATGATCTGATAGTTATGGAGAGTTAGTTCCAGGATGTATGTCTGCACTTTCATCTCAGCTGAGCAGGTACAAGCTTGTTTCTCCGGTGCGGTAGTACTTTGCCGCATATAATCAACCATTCAGGTTGGCGGGCTGCTTCGAAGGGGTTATCTCTCCAGGCGACTCCGATGAAGGTACTGTTTTAGATTGGGGAGTACTTGCTTTATGAGAATCGAATCATCACACAAAGTCATCTCCAGCCATGATGATGTTGTCGTGAACCGAACACCGAACTCCATCAATCTCTCTGTTATATCGGCCACAACCACCACCATTATCTCTTCTTCTTTGATCGTATCATAATTTAGAAAAAGTTGACTACATGCTTTCACTGCTGCGAACAATGTCCACATCTCGACCTCGACCTTTCGCCGCCCGAAGAGCCTTCGTCGGATGTGCTGCTGCCTTTGGCACGCTATCATCTTCAACCTGCTGGGCATTTGTGCATCCTCATCGTTCTACCCTACCAGCTTCTAGTGCTTTTGTTGTTCCGTCATCGGTGCCAGTCACTTCATCGAATTATGATTTGGATTTCAACTCAAACATCAATTACCGCCCACATCAACAACAATCAACACGTCTATTCTTCTCCATGCGCAACAACAATAATAATGAAGATGACGATTGGAAAACACTCAAAAAAGCAGGCGGAAATATTCTGAAAAAGGCAGGGAGCAAAATCAAAAGCATCATACCATTTGGTAGCAAAACTGAGGAAGAAAAACTAGCAAAACAACGCAAAGCCGAAATCAAGGGTGGAATTAATACCATGTTGAAAGATATGCCATTACCAGTACGACTCATGGGTCGAATGGTGGCACCATTGTTGTCCAAGGCGGCGGATCAAATTGCCGAGCAGTCGCGACAGGCGGCGGATATGATGGAAGAAGCACGAGTGCGGATTGTGAATGATCCTGCTGTGACTTCCAAATTGGGTGAGCCGGTGCAAGTGGGACAACCATTTAGTCAGAGCTCGTCGACAATGGTGATTAATGGCAAGAGTTCAGCTAGAATTAATATGAGTTTTCAGGTCGGTGGCCCATATGGTAATGGAGTGGCTACAATGGAATCTGCCGATGGAGAAATTGTAAACCTTGTGGTTAATGTGAACGGGATGAATATCAACGTAGGTTCTGGAGGATACAAATTTGGATCCAGCAGTCCATCTTCATCGTCATCTAGCAGCAAAAAGGGCGACATTATTGAAGCTGAGATTATTGAAAAGAAATGAAGAGGCTTTATATGTGCATTCTATATAATAACTCTATCATCTGTTTGTGCAATAAACAAAAGAAGCAATAACCGGAATCACTCGTTACTATCCTCCTCTCCACACTCTTTATTGTTCTCTCCATTGTCATCCTTTCCAGCACGCTTGGCCTTGCACTGTGCACAATTGCATTGCTCTCCAATAATGCCCAGTTCCTTTTTGACCATGCCCCATTTCGTACTCTCCTTCTCAGTTCGAGATAGATTTCCTTGATTGACCACAATGAAGTCTTGTGATGACTCAAACTCCATTGCATGTTCGGGAAGAAATGGCAGCTTAGACCACTCCTCAACAGACTTATTGAGCAAGTCTCCGTAGTGCAGAGCTTCTAAAATCTCTTCGAATCCTTCCGCCTTCATCCTGCCAATCAGTTCAGGTGAGTATTTCGCAAGACTCTTACCGATACCTCCCGAACGAGGTTTGTACGATCCCAAACGTTCAATCTCCTGTTGCTCTTTGATACACCTATCAATGCGCTCACCAAAGAATGATCCCATATCATTGATCTCAAGAACAAACTGCACCACGCGAGACATTACTTTTGCAGGCTCCCTGATCAAATCTTCATATCTCACCAACAGAATGGGAATCTGTTGCTCCAACCAATACTTGTGAAAGTTTGTCCACACGCGGATTTCTTTCACCGCAAACTCCTCCCAATACTTTGTCGCCTTATCTCTAATCTCTTGTGAAATATTCTGAGTATGAGTTCCTGTCATCATGAGGTTGTAGAATGATTCAATGGCATCGAAAGGATTACGGACAAGTAGCACAGCTCTGCAGCAACGAAAGTGTGGAGTGCCCCGACGTTCTGGGAAGTGAGTTTTGACAAATTGAACCTTGTCACAACCCACTGACATCTCTCCAACTAGATCATGCTTTGCAAGGCCACCTTGCATGTCACTTCCAGTCACTCTCAGAGATGTATGCTCGTACATGGTACGCATGAGACTGTTCCCACTGCGTGGATACGATGCCAATGCTGCAACGGCTCTTTGCGTAGCCGAAAATAGCAATAGTTCATACTGTGTTGGAAATGGGTCATACGGCACTTTCCTGCCCTGATTGCGTAGGCTTGCTACATCCTGGGATCAGGTAAAAGCAATAATGATGAGTACACAAAAGGCAAGGAAGTAGAACTCCAGAGAAGTTATAAATAAAATGACTCACCATCAAATCATCCCATTCCTTCTCAGCCATCTGAGAGATGGTCATATCCTTTGGATAAATCCGATTAGCAGTCTCTTCATTCTTGAGATCACCCTCGAACATGTCAACGATAGATTCCTCCACGATACCATTGCCATCCGTATTGGCATGCTTGGCAAGATGTTCCGCCAACTTACGTTCATCTTCCCGTCTATAATGAACCAATCGTTTATACAAACGGCGAGTATTGAGACGTGCCAGTAACGTATCTGCATCCACCCGTGCAAACAGAGGGGGTAGCACATCATGAAACTTTTCACGATCTTCTTCTTCCCCTCTTGTTTCATCCGGATAGGCAAAGTCGGATACCACCATGCTCTTCTCAACCTCTTTGCACAGTGCGGCATCCGCATTCCTCACTTTTTCGTTGTTCTCATTCCGAGTTACTTCGGCATTTAGTACTTGTTGGAAGATACCCTTTTTCCACTCCTGCCGTTCCTTCGCCGCCTCGATAATCTTGCGTTGTCGTTGCATCTCCTGTTTGCGCCGTTGGTGAGCTTCCATGGACCATCCCATGACGCTGAATGCCGCTTCTCTCCCCTCTTGATCGAGGTAGTTGTAACAATTCAGTACCAGGTGTTGTTGTAGATAAAAGAGACGACAACGAGCGTTACGCTGCATCTGTAGGCGACGACGTTGTTGTAGAAATTGATTTTGATGCGTTTTGTGCCCTCCGTTATTATTTGGTTGGGGTGGATTATTGTTTTGTTGCTGCTGATTGAGAGGTTGTTGTTGTCGGTTTTTGTTGCCTCCTCTTCCTCCTCGGCCACCACGCTTTGCGCCGCCTCCACCGCGTCCCTTCTTCTTATTTGGCATTGTTGTCTAATAGATATAAATGGAACTACTATTGTACTAGATGATGATAGATATGGCATTTTCCATTATTTGTTGGCAATGCAAT
>Ga0209652_1004172_pt1 | contig 10250 bp, 5 predicted proteins | sample SaaInl74LU_5_DNA_FD_184641 | JGI IMG/M metagenome (GOLD analysis project Ga0209652, IMG submission 184641) | Marine microbial communities from expanding oxygen minimum zones in the Saanich Inlet - ESP_74LU_5_DNA (SPAdes) (version 2) | ecosystem: Environmental > Aquatic > Marine > Intertidal zone ...
CCAGGGGTACATTACGCCTCAACTTCCACAGTCGACATAATTCCATAGCCAGACTTGCACCTGCACTAAATCCAAATAAAAATACTCGCTCTGGTATCCAGTATGATGATTCATTACTGCTGTGGTCAGTCAACGACGATAACAACGCATTCATTGCCAACACAGCATGACTTAAGCTTTGCAATCGGCGTGGATGATCATTCGGCAGTACATCTCCTGTCACTTGATAATCCATCTCTTCAAACCAAGTATACCCTAGCCCAAATGGCAGTTCCACAAAGGTTGAGTTGGACGACTTTGACTGTGAGGAATCGGGCAGATTCATCTTCATTGATGCAGACAAGGACAGTGTAGCTGTCTGCGGTAATTTCATCGTTTGTCCTAATTTATCAAACGGGATGTGATTATCACCTGCACCATGCAAAAAGATGACAAGATTCTCGTCAATACCATCGTGTGAATGTCGGAACATGAAGGAGTTTGCAGTATGACCGAGTATTTGTTTGGTGGCTAGTGATAATTCTTTTCTTCTCGATGAGGATGAGGAGTTGGTGTGTACAGTTTTTGTGTTCATGTTGTTGAGTAGATTAATTGGTCCGACATCTTTCCACGACCCGTTTTCACACTGTGTCTCTAATCTAACCTTGTCTGAATTTATATCAATAACCTCCTGGTCTGCAGCTTGTGGTGATGGTTGCTGTTCCATTATGATGTTTGTTTCGTTTCTGGGTTTACATGTCAACTTGTGTTTCCGCCATTCTGCCCGCTGACAATCCTTGGAGCAGTAGCCGACGGAGAAACATCTCGTACAAGCTCTGATTTTGAGCTTGGGTGACGATACCCTTTTGCAATGGTTGCATTGGGTTGGTGCTGCAGCAGCTACTACTGTGTCGGCTGCCATGGTCCTGAAAAAAAAGTGAGTTGGAGATTGGAGATGGTTTTTATTGAGGTTTGAGGTCGTCAGCAGAAGGGAGTCTTCATCTATGGGGACTGACAAATTTTGTCCAGTCACACAAATTCAAATGCAACAAAACAACCATGACGACAATCGCTAGCGCTTAAACCATAGGGTTGGGTGTTACATAATCAGATTAGACGCGAAAGCTACTTAGGAAAAGACCATCAACGATGACGATGAACATTCGCCTCGTATCTCGTGCGTTCCTCAGGAAATTCAAGCCGACAAAACTAGCGGCTGCGAGTGGAGCGGCTGGTATGATGTATTTCTCTTGCTACTCAACAACTCAGCAGGATGATCAAAGTCGGAGCAGTAGTATTAATGAGAGCTGTTCTTTTCCTCTAAACAAAGTCACGTTCCCATCATTACAATACAATACCACTGCTGTATGTGAACCAATCGAAACAGAAGAGCAGCGGTTTCAGCGTATGTTATCATATCACAGGGATCGTATTGGCCAGTATCGCAAAGAATGGGAGTACAGAGCTGATAATGGAGGCGCTACAACGGCTACAAAGACTCCAAGTCGATCCTGGCCAGACAATGTGCCATCAAATGACGACCTTCCATCCATGCTGGAAGATATGAAGTACTGCAGCCGCAGCCCCAATTCTAGATCTGACAAAGAAGAATACTGCCACAGATTGAAGTTCCGTGTTGCATCTGCCTTGTTAATGCAATATGATGAAGAAAGTCAGAAGAAAGGAATGGATATTTTGCGACGTCTGGCAGAGACAGGTTACTCGGATGCTATGGCCTATTATGGCATATGTCTCAATGAAGGTCGAGCCGGATTAGATCCTAATGCTGAAGCAGCAGTGTCGTGGTGGCAACTTTCAATGGATAGGTATCTACACCCTCAAAGCGTGTATGAGTTAGCAGTTGCAAAATACACTGGCGAGGGCGTACTTGAAGATGAGGTGGAGGCTGTACGATTGTTTGCATTGGCTGCTGAGCAAGATCATCCTGCTGCGGCTTATATGCTTGGTACGGAAATGTTAACGAGCTTGCTACTTTACTTTTTATTCTGCTGCCTCTTTTCTTTCTTCTTATTCTGCTTACTCTTTTTCTTTCGATCAGGGGACTGTTTACTTGATGGAATAGGTGTGGAAATGGACCGAGGCGCTGCTCTAGTATGGCTCGTAAGAGCATCTGAGTTAGGACATAGAGGCGCTAGAAGTCGTGTCATGGCTGTGCTTGAAAAGAAGGACGGAGAAGATTACGGTGACTTTACAGATGCATCTCGTCAAACATTTGTGGAGCATACATTGTTCAGTGCGGACAAAGATGGACACATCATACAAAGAACAGCAACTCTCCGAAAAAAGATTGGTGGAGACATTGGCGGTGGTCCAAGCAATCCAACTGAACTTCACAGAAGACGAACCATTGTTGGTAAGAGTCGAAACACCTAAATCTTAGCTCGAATTATCTCACGAAAAATAATATGTAGTTGAATAAAAGTTCCTCTATCATCATGTGAACTTGCTCATGTCAATACCCCATTGTTTTGCCCTTGCATCCGCATCACCGCCGCCAGAAGAAGGTTTGTTGCCGCTACTGCCGCCTCCACTCTTTCTTTGCTGCTTCATAGCGTCCGCAATTGACATTCCAGGAGCAGATCTCATCAAATCATCATCGTCGTCTTCATCATCATAATCATCAGCTATCTGGACCCGCTGTCGTACAACTCTCTTCACTGGTTTCTTCACTGCGCCAGCATTGCCTTGATTTTTCTTTGCCATCGTGAGAGATGCCAAGTCTAGACGTGGCGGAGCAGATGAGCTCGAAGGAGAAGGCGGAGGTGGTGCAGCACTACCTTGATCTCTTGGTTTTGCCATTGTAAGAGAAGCAAGATCCAGACGTGGCGGAGCAGACGAGCTTGGAGGAGGCGGTGGTGGTGGCGCAGCACTGCCTTGATTTTTGTTCTTTGCCATTGTAAGGGAAGCAAGATCTAGCCCCGGAGAAGGAGCAGGTGATGGAACCTTTGGAGCTCCTGTTGCTGGTGCCATGGGAGGAGCCCGATACATGGTTGGAGACACTTGTCCGACTTTTGGTCTGACCATTGGTTGTCTCTTCATTTTCCCGGGTGACGGAAGAGGCGAATTCATTGACTTCAATTGCTCTACATCAAAGTTGCGTAACCTATCGATTTCTGCCTTCTTCCTTCGCTGTTCCTCGATAAAAGACGACGCGGAAACATCCTCATTGGAAGGCTTTGGCACTGTGCGAGAGACTCTGGCAGCAGCTTGTACCTCGATATCACGCACCAGTTCACGGTCGCGCGTTCGTTTCTCTGCAGCCTGTGAAACAGTGTACCAAAAATGAAAAAGTTTGAGTCTTCTTCAGAAAATGAATGAAGAATCACAAACATTATCACAACAAATTACGCACCTCTTGCAAGATTTCCCCTTCGTGAGGGTCTTCTCTCAGTCTCTCCTCTTCCCGGATCCTTTCCATCTCTACATTGCTTGCCACCACACGCTCAATTTTCTCCTCCCTATCTCTGGTTTCAACCTCTTTCATCCTCGCCTGCTCAGCTGTCACGCCAGCGCCCTTCCTCTTTTCCTCTTTCTTCAGCATATTCGCCCAATAGTCATCCTGTGCCTGTTGCCTTGCCAAAATTCCAGCCCTCTCCGCTTCAATTTTCTCCTCCTCCTTACGTTTCACATCCTCCGCCTTCTGCCTTACCGCCATTATACGCGCCTCCTCCTTTTTATGGAATTCTTCCTCACGCTTTCGCTGCTCTTCCTCCATTCGCTCCCTTTCTTCCTCGCGCTTCTTCTCGGCGGCAGCACGTGCCTCAGCATCACGCTTCTCTTGTTCTTCAGCAGCTTGTTCCAGACGTGACGCGAGGGCAGTATCAACCTTGGGTGGACTCTTCTTGGCTTCTTTCTTTTTATCATTCTGACTAATCATGGACAAGATTGATTCCACTGCCTTCTTTGCTTCGCTTTTGTTATCGTCTTCCTTTTTGGGGTTCAAGAGCTCGCGATCTTGGGCGATTTGACGCTTCATTCTTGTAAAATCTGATTCGGCGGTATCATCCACTACACTTTCCTCCTCCATCTCATCAACCACACCGTTCTCCTCCTCAAACGGTTCCTCGTCCTCTAAATATTCCTCTTCCTCGGCGACTGCATCGACGTCGACAACATCCTCGTAATCATCCACGGGGGCATCATCAGAAGAAGTAGTCTTCATGGCCGAAAAAGATGAAAAACGAGCAGGATTGGTGATACTCTCAATATACTGCCGTTTCGCCTGCTCATTCTTCAATTTGCCATCCTGTAACAGGGCCGCCACAGAAATCTCTTCCTTCGGACCATCATCCCCTCCACTTCCCCCACCTTTTTTGGTAATGGCATCCCATAATCGTCTATCGGCACTTGATTTACCCCCGCTACTACCTCCATCGTCATCCTCCATTCCAGGAATCGATTGCCGAATAGGAGGGCCCCGAGGCTTCTGACGTTCACTCGTCCGTGTCAAAGCCGTATTCAAGAACATCATTTTCTCTTCCTCTGTCATCCCCCCTCCCTTTACTCGACGGATGCGTTTTTTAATGTCTTCTTGGGAGTAGGCTGGTTCATTGGTACCGTCCTGGATATTTTGACGTTCTCTACGCTCTTCCTTCCGTTTCTTCTGTTTGTCCTCGTTATACTTGTTGGGGCTACCTTCCATTAACCCAGCCGATTCTGGAGATGCAATCAATGCGTGTAAATTAACATTATCTTCCTTCTCAAGTTCTTTTACCTCTTCCTCTTCCACATTGTCGTCACTGCCATCTGGATCATCACCGTTATTTCGTCGTAGAATTTTCTTTTTGAGGAATGATCGGATTCCCATTTGTAGTGAGGTGGATTGTATTCTTCCATGATGTGATACTGGTGCATTAGCATTATTGTGCTGTTCCAATAATGGTGAGAACAACTTCGGTTTCTTGTGTTCTTCACGTAGCGGCAACGTTGCCGGTTGTGTAGTTCTGACTGGTGCAAATGCAGTACATGGAGATGTTATTGATGATGAGATTGCAATAGCCATGAGCAGCGATGCTGCTGCCATCGTTTTCGTCATGGTGTCGCTTAAGCTCACTGCTTATCGCCAATGAGAATACAATTATTTATTGTCGTATAGAGCTTAGTAGATCAGGCTCTTTCTTCGTCACTGCTTGCCAATTTCACAAACTCACTGCTGCGCGCTATTCGCGTTAAGTATATTCCTCTTTTACTGATGGACCAAGCTATCATTCAACGCCGATCAATAGCACCGCTTCGCCGTTACCGTTGCTTTTCTGTGTGCATTGAAGGGGCGAGGCGAGTGCGGATCTTTGCGTTGTCCCTATTACGTTTGTCCCTATTATGAAGACTATCAATGTACAAAACTTTTTGTATGTGTCACATCAACTTTGGTGTCCAGAGTTGTTGCGGTATCCAAGGAGATAAAGGGTTAGTATCTCACACGCTTTTTCTATTGGCGATTGGTAAGTAGATGACGGATCCAATCTCATAGTAACTTTCATCTGGTAAATGAGAAACTTGATACTATTAGCCTAAGAGTCAGTATTCCTTGACTACTTTTTGCCTTCTCTACCGGGCTCAAAGTGTCTTGGGTCAAGATAACAAGTTCAACAAGTGTCTTGGTCATCCTACAGGCGATGACATAACCTGGACCACGCTACCCTGGCCAAGAGAGGTCTCATAGGTCGTTATATATCGCTCTGGCTCTGGGCCAAGCGAAAGCGCCAAGCAATTCTATCCCAAGAAGAGCTGCATTGTGGAATTTCTGCCCAGGATTTCCCCTTCCACACCCTGACCCTGATTCATTCCTCTATCTGATTGAACTATGTTCGATGTCGTCAACATCAATCATTGAATTCTCAAACCTTCACTGTGAGGGCCTATTTCTCGCTTGGTGGATCACCTTGGGTCTTACCCTTTTCCTGTATGCGTCCAGTTACCTGGTGCGGGGTGAAATCCTCAGAGGTATCCTGCCCTTTCATACCGCTTTTCACTTAGACAAGAACCTGGACCTTGATTTCCAGACCATTGGCTATGCTACGGTCCACCAAAAATGGTTTAACCGGGTCACCCACTATACCATTTTCTACGATGCCTTCTTATGGTTTGGGGTATTTCATTACTGGCATTGGAGTGTGGCTGCCGCTGTGGCAGTCTTTTGCGTGGCCCAAGCCCAAGCATTAATCTTCCGGGAACGGGTCTATGCCATCATACAAATCGGCTTTGTGGGGGCTTATTTCGGGGGTTCCTGGCTTCTGGGCAATGCGGTGGGTTGGGAATCCCTGTATTTGGTCTCCGTCGTGCTATTAATGTTAGGGGGCTTTCTCCGATTTATAGGACACACGGTGGAGCCGATGCCACCCGGCGTTCTCGACCGTTCGACCAATTTCGCGAACTGACCGCCCAGAGTTTTCGGCCCAAAGTGATCGCCATGGCCTTCGTTGGCTATGTGGCAGAATTTGCTTCAGGTTTTCCCTTCAGGTTATTTACCGTCCAGACCTTCATTCTAGCCCAGCTCCTGAAATGGAAGCCCAAGTCCCTGATTGCCCTGCCCAAAGCCACCGCCAAGGGATTCAAAGCCCACCCAGCCTTTGCCGAATTGTGCGAGGATAGAGTGTAGGAATAGTACAGCCCTGATTGGCTACATGTTGCCGATAAGGATTATCCACCGATTGATTAACCTTACTCCTTATCGGCAAGAAAGTTGCCGATAAAATTTACTTGGGAAATAATGAAGTGAAGACAAAAATGCGATTGATTTAAACGAGAGTGCAGCTGCTGATTGCATTGCATCATTGACAACGTTACAAGAACAAGACAATTAGGTACTTTGTTATGTTATAGATGATATTATTGAAAAGGCCAATTCTCAATCTGAAGCTCACGCATAATTTTCACCTTGTCAAACTCTGACAGATCACTTATCGTTCCAGAGCCCAGCTTTGACGCCTGTTTGGCTCGAATCACGCTTGCATAACACACACTGTCCGGCTCTACGTCTGAATTGCCTGCTGCCTGAAGTTGTCTCATTTGATCTAGCAGTTCTTCCGCTTTCAATCCTGCATTGGTGTTTGATGATGCTCGGGAGTAAGAATCAATCACCATCGTGAATGTGTCTCGGTTGGGTGAAATGTTATCTGAATCCAATATCACTTGGAGCAAGCGACGAGCCTTTTTTGACATTCCTCTCACAGCGTAGTTGAGAAGAAATCCATGGTAGGCGGCAAGGTCCAAGTCGAAGAGATTATCAGCCTTCATCTTCTCAAATAGTGCTTCAGCTCTAGCGACTGCCTTTTTGTCATCCGTCTTTGCCCAGGCGTTCAGAACTGCTGTGTAATGAATGATTCCAGGTCCCTGCTTTAGATCTCCCAACTTGTGCTTCTCTTCCATTTCTTTCAGCAGGTTCTCTGCTTGTTGCGCCAGCCCAAATTTTGCCAAGATGCTAAGACGATGCGCGAAGATGATTTCATTGCCAACACCACCGTTTCGCTCGAGGGATTGTGAGAGTTCTTTGGCCCTAGCAATCGCAATGTCTTTCGACTTGCCAGAATTCTTGAGAGCCTTGATAGTGGCACCATATGAAAATGCGTCGGGTTTGAGACTCTGCTCATGCAATCTTGATAAAAGTCTTTCGGCACTGCCCACCTTGCCTGCATTTGCATAGCAAGCCAACAAAGTATTATACAGCTTCAAACTTGGCTGCTGAACACCTCCTCCGAGCTCACTCATAACTTCTACTCTGGTAACGAGTGCTTCTGCCCTCTCTACTGCATCTGCATCACTCGTTTTCCCTAGTGCTTCCAACACAGCTTCATATGATCGAGTATTCGGTCCACTCTCTTTGAATTTCCCTTCTAGAATGAATTCATCTATGGAATGTAGGAGGGCCTCAGCTTCGGTAGCCATTCCACGTCTTGCAAACAGCTTGAGCATGGAGTTGAAGGTGGATATGGGCACGCTAAAAGGTTCCACATCTTTCGCATTCTTCTTAGGGTAACCTAATTGATACAAGATATGCCACGCTCGATCGACAGCATCTTTGTCATCACTGAGAGATATTGCTTTGATTACCAAGTCATGAGATTCAGGAGTTGGTGCAAACTCTTCTAACAGGCTCTCTGCGGCAGATGCCATGCCTGCCCTTGCAAAGCAGTTGAGGAGGATATTATATGTACCTGCATCCAATCGTGGAATATTTTCGAGTAACTGCATCTTGTGAAATAGCACCTCTGCACTTTTAGCGGCCTCCTTCCGACTGTTTACTGGCTTTGTATTTTCGTATGCTTGCAACGCTAAGATGTAGGGTTGGGCATCATTTTGTTCACGTGATGAATTGGAGTTGAGATATTTGTCGAGTACTTCTTCAGCCTTTGCTCCATCGCCGCGTTTTATCATGCACTGCATAGCTACGTTGAAGACGCGACGGTTAAGTACTGTAGTTGGACTTTTGCCTCTTCCATTTCTATTCTGTTCTATCTGACCAATTAACGCCAACACTCTATCAGGCGATGCTGGATCGTTCGATCTCTCTAAAGCTCGAATCGCAGATAAATAACATGCTGACGTTGGCATCTCTATCTGTTGTACAAGTGAATAAGCTTCTTCCCCCATCCTATTATTGCTGTAGCAATTCAGCATCGAAGCATAGGTGATCATATCTGGCATTGGAGGAAGTACTTTAGTGCTGTGGATTCCCTCGTGAAGTGGAGTTTGTTCTTTCATTGCCCTGAACAGTCGCTCGGCAGATTTGATACCAGTCTTGTCACGACTGTACCCATGCAAAACTGAGTTGTAGCAAGCTGTGTCGAGAGCGGATGGTCGCGATGATGATTGCGATAGTAATGTCTCAATTTCGAGCAGTAGCTGTTCAGCTTCAGTCCCCATTCCAAGTGCAGAGTAACCGCTTAACACCGCGTTGCACGTGTGATTGGAAGTTTGTATTCCCGCCTCAGGCATGTGCGTGAGAAGAATGTAACGAGCACGAGACAGCACCTCAGTTGCAGATGCCATTTTTGCATTTTTGTTTGATGAATGTTTGCTTTTCTTTTTATCAGGCCGACGAAGCAGAGCGCACTTTGCAAACGCACGCAACAGAGAATCGTAACATGGACTTGCATTTGTTGGATTGAGGCTTTTAATGCCGCTACTCACATACTCGTCCGATGTATGTGACGAATCAGTAGCAATATTGAAAACCATAGCCCTGCTTAACAATGCAAGCGCCTCTTCGGCTCGCCCCCAATGTGCAAGTGCGTTCAAGACAGATCCGATGACACGTGGATCCCAAACATCTATTTCCTTCTCCATTTCGTCAATCATCATCAGGGCTGCATCCACAGCCGATTCTTCTGTCATGGCAGATTCTGCAGCTATCATAGTAACAAATGATAAAACATCCTTCTGGTAGCAATCCGCATCACAGTAAGGACTACGTTTGTCTCTACACAGTTCCTTCAACAGGACGACAACGTTCTTTAACCTGTCCACATCTTTTGAGTCTAGATGTTGCTGATTTCCCTGCTTGCTCTTTCTCGCACTATACCGCCGCCTTTGACCTTTACGACTTTGACTACCTTTTGTCAATGCAGTCAACACAGAGAATATGTGAATCTTTTTCACAAATGTCCTCTTGTCGAAACGCTGGGCATCCTCCCATCTCTCAACTTCTGTCAGTATACGCTCCAGGATCCGGAGACTCCACAACGATTTTTCTTCTGGGACATATCTTATTGAATTGCATAGCCCAGTTAAATCACGCTGTGTTAGATCCCCAATTGGTAACGAAAGAATTGTTTTGACGGAATTCTTTTGGTTATTAGATTGTTGCGTCTCCTGATGTGATGTAGTAGGTTGCAACTGATGTATGGCATCTTGCTCTTCCTCGTTCCGTTCTCTTTCGTGTTCCCCCCGTTGAGTACGACGTTCTTTTCGAAGCAATTCAAGTTCCTCTACGTTGGAACTTAGATCTGATTGTGATGATTTGAGTTGTGATGTAGTAATGATCAATTGTGATGGCGGAGAGAATGCAATGAGTGGTGTAGGCAGTGCTATCACCAGTACCGCAAGAAGATAGCATAATGAACTATGTGAACGATACATCCTTTTATGATAATGTGAAACAGACTGGGGGTATATATGGTTCCTCCACAAATGTTAGCACCGCAATCAGAAAGTGGCGTTGCCCATCACAATAGCATCGTCTTCGATTCAATTTTAGGCAGTCATTCATTCAGTTTCAACGAACGTAGGAATCAATACAGGCGCAGCAGCCA